>Ga0187769_10000223_pt1 | contig 31359 bp, 28 predicted proteins | sample 0116_SJ02_MP02_1_FD_133140 | JGI IMG/M metagenome (GOLD analysis project Ga0187769, IMG submission 133140) | Tropical peat soil microbial communities from peatlands in Department of Meta, Colombia - 0116_SJ02_MP02_10_MG | ecosystem: Environmental > Terrestrial > Soil > Wetlands > Peat | place...
TGCGCGGTCATCTCGCCCAGCCCCTTGAAACGGCCGATCTCAACGCTATGCGGTTGAACCCCCTCGTCTTGCAGCTTGGCCATCGTCGCGTCGCGTTCGTCTTCATCAAGGCAGTACAGCCGCCGTGCGGGTCGCCGCCCCTGCGGTCCCACATCGAGGCGAAATAGGGGCGGCCGGGCGACATAGACATGGCCTGCATCGACCAGACGCGGAAAGTGCCGGAAGAACAAGGTGAGCAGCAAGACCTGAATGTGGGCGCCGTCGACATCGGCGTCGGCCAGGATGCAGATCTTGCCGTAGCGCAGCCCGGCAAGGTCGACCGTATCCTCAGCACCGTGCGGATCGACGCCGATGGCCACCGCAATATCGTGCACTTCGGCATTGCCGAAGAGCCGATCGCGTTCCACCTCCCAGGTATTGAGCACCTTGCCGCGCAAAGGAAGCACCGCCTGAAATTCCTTGTCCCGGCCAAGTTTTGCGGACCCGCCGGCGGAGTCGCCTTCGACCAGGAACAACTCGTTACGGCGGACGTCATCGCTTTCGCAGTCGGTGAGCTTGCCCGGCAGCACGGCAATGGCCGAGGATTTTTTCTTTTCGATTTTTTGCTGCGCACGGGTGCGCGCCTGCGCCTGCTGCACCGCCAACTCGGCGATGCGACGACCGTGCTCGGGGTATTGGTTGAGCCAGAACTCCAGCTGGGGACGGACGAAGGAAGCCACCAGGCGCACCGCGTCGCGGCTGTTGAGCCGCTCCTTGATCTGCCCCTGGAACTGCGGATCGAGCACCTTGGCCGAGAGCACAAAACTCACCCGCGCGAACACGTCCTCCGGAAGCAGGCGCACGCCCTTGGGCAGCGAACCGTGCGCCTCCGCAAATGCGCGCACCGCATAAAAGATGCCTTCGCGTAGACCCGACTCGTGCGTGCCCCCCGCCGGCGTCGGGATCAGGTTCACGAAGGATTCGCGCGCCAACGGACCTTCTTCCGTCCATGCGAGCACCCAGCGCGCACCCTCGCCTTGGGCAAAGCTCGTATCGTCGGCCGGCGCGTAACCTTCGGCCTCGAATATCGGTGCGATCAGTTCGTCGCCAATTTCGCCGCGCAGGTACTCCGCCAGCCCGCCCTCGAAGCGCCAGCTGCGCTCCCGTCGGCTGGCTGCATCGCGTAGGCTCACGCGTGTCCCAGGCATGAGCATCGCCTTGCTGCGCAGCAAGCGCTCGAGTTCGTCCACCGATACCCGCTCGGTGTCGAAGTACTTGCCGTCGGGCCAGACCGTCACGCGCGTGCCGCTTTGTTTGCCTGTCGCCGAAATCGGCCGCGAGCGCAGACGCTCGACGACCTCCCCGCCTGCAAAGGCGATCGAGTGCTCGCGCTGATCACGCCAGACAACGACCTCCAGACGCTTGGAAAGCGCATTCGTCACCGAAACACCCACGCCGTGCAGCCCGCCCGAGAAGGAATAGACCCCGCCGGCGCGCTTGTCGAATTTGCCGCCCGCATGAAGGCGCGTAAAGACGATCTCGACGACCGGAACCTTCTCCTCCGGATGCAGGCCTACGGGAATGCCGCGGCCGTCGTCTTCCACGCTTACCGCACCGTCGGCACGGATGGCAACGTCGATCTGCGAGCCGTAACCGGCCAGGATCTCGTCGGCGGAGTTATCGATCACTTCCTGGATGATGTGCAGAGGGCTCTCGGTGCGCGTATACATGCCCGGGCGCTGGCGCACCGGCTCGAGCCCCTTGAGAACCCGAATGGACGCTTCGCCGTACTCGGCCGAAGCGCCGCGCGTGCGCGCTGCGCTCATCGGTCGCACCGTAGCGATGACACACGACCGTGTAGCGCACTGATTCGACTATTGTCCAACGTTGCTCCTGCGGAATTCCGGTGCCGGCAAGCCCTTGCGCGAAGCGCAGCCTCGCCGCAGCCCGCAAAAACCGGACCTGGGCGGGCCTGCGAATCCGGCGATTTTATCCACAGTCGCAAACCGCAAGAATCCCGCGGCCGGCCAGCGAACCTGCTTGCGCCGTGCCGATCCGTCGTTGCGAAGGTGCGCCCGTATACTTCGCGCGCTGCTCCCCGTAGCACAATGGACAGTGCACGCGCCTCCTAAGCGTGAGATCCAGGTTCGACTCCTGGCGGGGGGACTTCTGGTATTTGCTCGGTAAGTACACATGCGTTACTGATAAGTAGCGTACGTGTCGAAGTTTGCATGATAAAGCGACCGTTAGGAAAATTCGGTCGGTGCGAATAAGTCTGGTCGAGTATCAATCAATGCAAATTTTTTCGGGGAAAGGCTGGCGCAAATAGAGCCGGCATGGCGAAGCATCTCGGTCTCAGCATCGATTCGCCTCGTGGGGATCGCGGAGCCCCCTTGGCTTTCAGCGAGCGCAGCACCGAAACGAGTCGGCAATGAAGAATAATGAATTCGATGCATGCGGTTGGACCGCCGCAGTGGAGAGCGCGAGCGCTATATGCAGAAAGTTTGCCATCAATTGAAGCGGCGAATCGGCCAAAGTCCAATGTGTTCTGGAGCCGCCCGGTAGGCTCAATGGGATGGAGGATCAGGCTGAGAACGCCATTATCTGTGCTTGTTTTTGTTTCGATTACTGGGCGGGTTTGGGGCCGCTGATGCCAACGCATGCACTGTCACGCTTCAGACGACCGGCGCGACGACATATACCTCCGTCACCGCCGTAGCCGCCGCCTCCCACCTGTCCGACACCATCACGGTCGATGGAACAACCGGTGCGTGCAATGAGAACGTACTGGTGGACAACACGCATCCGAGGATGATCATCCAGGGCGTGAACGGGGCGTCATAAACGGCGCCGCGATGCCTCCGACACTCGACCCGCGGGTCAAGGGTGTCGAGGTCGCGAGCCTGACGGTTAGCGGAGGCCGCCGCGGTATCGCTATCGAGCGCAACACCAACGCGATCGTCACCGGAGTTGCACTGGGACCTTTTAGCGTTCTAAAGAGCCTGCCTTACCAGCTTGCCAAGTTGTCCGAACCCGAAGCACACGACCCTGGCGCAACGGCGGGGGGAACGAGCCCAGCACTGACCGAAGAGCAAGTATTCATGCTGCTTGACAAGGAGACTCTCTCCGCAATTAACTTAATTATGCGGTCTTGAGACTCGGGGTAACGGGACGTACCGGCGTTCCGTCTGCGCGGTGTTCCGCCGCACGGTCATGCGCACACGCCAAGGCCCGGGGGACTGGAGCGCTTAAAAGTAGTAGCGCACACCGATCACGTCGGCGTTGTAGCCCTCTTCCATGTGGCCGAAGGTCCCCCAAGCACCCGAGCGGTGTGGCACGCTTATCACGAGTTCGAAGTTAGGCAAGCGGTCGAGCGACATGCCGACCTCGGGCGCCAGATAGCCCAGTATATGTGCGTTGCCTTGGCGCTCGATCTCGCGTTGCCGCTCCCGACCGATGGTGCGCGTGACCGCACTTAGTCCGAACGCTCCTGCAAATTCGAGTTTGACACCGTGGCCGATATGGAAATTCTCCCAACGGAATTTGCCGCCGGCCCAAAACTCGGTCGAGTAAACCCGGCCGTTGATTTGTACCGTCGTGTCAGGGTGCGGCCCAACTGCGGGTGTTAGGCAGCAGACGATGTAATGGCCGTAGCGTTCGGCCAGACCACCCTGCGCGCGCAACCACACGTCGTGCGTGACCTCGAGAAGGTCACGTTCATATTCAACGCCGACAATGTCGTTGTCGTAGCTCGGCTTGCCCAGCTTGGGCGTGTAAAGAAGATTGTAGAGTATGGTGTTCCCGAAGTCGGTCGTCGACAGGCGTCCGGCAAATACCTGAACCGAGTTGGGCCGACGCTGCGCCACGTCGCTCGTGACATCCGGATCGACCCCACTGTCGGCAAGGCACGTCGCAATCGGCGCAAGGACGCCAATTGAAAGCCAAGCGCCCCGCATTGCCTTCCTCATCGGACCGTTCTTTTCCTTTTTGGAACTTGTTATTGACGGACGATGCGTCCGGCACGTCGATACTGCAACGGCTACTACAGTGAGCGCTCGGATTTTGACATAACGGCCTCAGGCAACGTTGCTAATAAAAACATATTTTTCGCGACCAAAGCTGGCCAATCCGGATTGGGTCCAGTGCCACGTTTGGACGACCCTGGCAATATCGAGTGGGTTCACTGCTTCGTACAGGGCGTTCTTCAACAGCCTGCTCATAAGGTCGCACATGCCAAGAGGTGGAGGGCCGGTTTTTGCAGATCGATCGGGCGATGCGACATGAGCAATGTGGCGTCCACGTATCAGAAGGTCGCCACATTGGGAGCAATGCAGGTCCGTGGCCCCCTACCGCGCAATGAAGATGGGGCACCACCTCGAATGATTTAAGGGGCAATTTGTTGGGCGACGATCGACATTTTTCGCCGCAATCTCAAACCAACCAAATTGTGAGAATTGGCCCGGAAAAACGGCACCCGGCGGGAAACAATCGGCGGAATTGGGAAAGCGTTCCTCGGAGACCCGCATGGATCAAGGGGCCTTGACAGATGGTGGGGGGACCAAAAGACCTCGCCAGCCCGGGTGCCACACTAGCGCGTGCCAATCCACTGGGCGCGATAGTGCTGCAGCTCCGCAATCGATTCGTAGACGTCCGCCAGCGCCTCGTGCCGGCTTTTTTTCTCAAAACTGCGGTACACGTCGGGCTTCCAGCGCTTCGCCAGCTCCTTGAGCGTGCTCACGTCGAGGTTGCGATAGTGAAAAAACGCCTCCAGGCGCGGCATCCAGCGCGCCAGAAAGCGCCGGTCCTGGCAAATCGAATTGCCGCACATGGGCGATTTGCCGGGTCGGACGTAGCGAGCAAGAAATCCAAGCACAGCCTGCTCGGCCGCGGCTTCGTCGAGCGCCGAAAGACGCACGCGCTCGGTCAGACCCGAGCGCGCGTGCGTCGCACGATTCCAGGCGTCCATGCCGGCAAGAACGGCCTCGGGCTGATGCACGACCACGATGGGACCTTCCGCCACGGCCTGCAAGTCTGCATCCGTGACCACGACGGCCACCTCCAGAATCCGATCCGAGTCCGGATGCAGTCCGCTCATCTCCATGTCAATCCAGATCAGACGGTTGTCGTCGTCTGCCGAGGCCATCGCATCGGCAGAAGCACCAACAAGATCCGGCGGCGAGTCCGAGCCCATAGCGTGTGCCATAATTTTGTCTGTACCGGCCCGCGCGCACATCGCGGCATTTCGTTGCAATAGCCCGCCCCGCGCAGCGCTGTCGGCATTGTCGCACGCCGCGGATCCCGGGCGGGCACGATCCGGCCTCAGGCCAGCAACCCGATACGCCGCACAGTCATGAGCGTGTTGTTCGCCTGCCTTTTGGGCGTCTATCTTTGTCTGAAGCTCTGGCTGAGCCAGCGCCAGGTTCGTCACGTCACGCAGCACGCGCAGCAGGTTCCGTCGCAGTTTGCCGGGACCATCGGGCTGGATGATCACCAGCGGGCCGCCCGCTATACCATCGCCAAACAGCATACGGCCATGGTGCAAACGGTGCTCGGGGGCGCAGTTTTCGTAGCGCTCACGTGGGGCGGCGGGCTGCAGTGGATCTACGGTCTGCTGGGCCGCGTCATGGCTCGGTCGATTTGGTTTGACGTGGCGCTGGTGGCCTCGGTCGTGGCCCTGCTCGGTCTGGTCGATCTGCCGTTTGAATGGTGGCGCCAGTTTCGCATCGAGCAACGCTTCGGGTTTAACCGCATGACCCAGGCGCTTTTCTTCGCCGATGCGTTCAAGTCGCTGCTCATTGGAGCCGTGCTCGGCCTGCCCTTGCTCGCCGCCGTGTTGCAACTCATGCGCGCGGGCGGCACCTTTTGGTGGCTGGACGCTTGGGTGCTGTGGGCTGCCTTTGCCGTATCGATCAGTGTGGCCTACCCTTGGTTGATCGCGCCGATCTTTAACCGCTTCTCGCCGCTACGCGACGAAGTTTTGCAGCAGCGAATCGGACGCCTGCTGGAGCGCACCGGATTTCGCAGCCGCGGCGTCTATACGATGGACGGTTCGCGCCGCTCCACACATGGCAACGCGTATTTCACGGGCCTGGGCGCGGCCAAGCGCATTGTGTTCTATGACACCTTGCTCGAACGGCTGCGTCCGGACGAGATCGAAGCGGTGCTCGCGCACGAACTCGGGCACTTTCGCCTGCATCACGTCCTCAAGGGTATCGCCAGCAGCCTCGCGCTCGCGCTCGTCTGGCTCGCCGTGCTCGGGGCGCTGAAGGGGCAGTCCTGGTTTCCCCGGAGCCTAGGATTTGCGGCGGGCGCGGAGTCGCCCTCCGATGGCTTGGTGCTCGTGCTCTTCGGTATGGTCATGCCGCTTTTTTCGTTTTTACTCGCTCCGCTGCGCAGCGCGTTGTCGCGCCGTCACGAATTCGCTGCCGACGCGTTTGCCGCGCGGCATGCCTCGGCGGAGTCTCTTGTGCGCGCTCTTTGCAAGCTCTACCAGGACAATGCTGCGACCCTGACACCCGATCCGATGCACTCGGTTTTCTACGATTCCCATCCGCCGGCTTCGATCCGGATCAACCGGTTGCTCGCGAGTGCGTCCGCGACGGCTTGAGGCCCAGCACATCGAGGAGCCGAGATCCTTGGCTGCGGCCGCCAGCGCCGACGCGCGCCGCCGGGATGGCCGCGGCAGTGGCGAATCGGAGGCAGGCCGCGTCGTTGCTCGCTTTGGCCAGCGCTATATCGTCGCGCTCGACTCGGCCCACGTCGGTGCGAGCGCAGCAACCGAGGTTGATGCCATCGGTCGCGGCCGTCGCTTGGCCATTGTCGTGGGCGATCGCGTGCACTGCTCCCGCGAACGCGGCCTGCACGTGATCGAATCCGTAGAGGCGCGCCGCAATCTGCTGTTTCGCGCCGACGCCAACCGCACCAAGCCGCTGGCCGCGAATGTCGACCAAATCGCCATCGTCTTCGCGCCGCAGCCGCCACCGCAGCCCCAGTTTGCCTGGCGCGCGTTGCTGGCCGCGGGGGCCGCGGAGGTGGCGCCTGTCGCGATATTGAACAAGACCGATTTGGAGTGCGACGCCGCACTCACGCAGCTCGAGGAACTGGCCCGCTTGGGCGCGCGCACACTCCGGCTCTCAGCGCGAACCAACCCGCAATCGGCGGCTTTGCAACTCGAACAAGTGTGCCGCGATCGCGTGACGCTGTTCGTCGGTCAGTCGGGAATGGGCAAGTCAACGCTGCTGAATCTGCTCATCGATTCCCAACTGCGCACCGGCGCACTGTCGCGACGCGGCACACACGGGCGCCAGACAACGACTGCGACGCGCTGGTTTGCGTACGGACCCCACGGAGCGGTCATCGACTCACCCGGCTTTCACGAGTTCGGACTCGGGCACCTGTCCGCTCCGGATCTCGCAGGCTTGATGCCCGATCTGGCGGCGGTTTCGCAGCCTTGCCGTTTTGCCGACTGCCAGCACTTGGAGGAACCCGGCTGCCAGGTGAGGGCCGCGGTTGCGCGCGGCGAAATCGGCCGCGCACGCTACGAGTTCTATCGTCAGTTGCTCACGCAAGCATGCGAGGCGAACAGTTTGCGTGCGCGCCGATAGTCGATGTCGGGCCGACGACGCGTTCGTGCCCCGTCCTTAGGCAAGCGCGCTGGCCAAGGTGAGCAGCAACAACAGAACCAGCCAGAGGATCATCGCGCGCCAGGCCAGACCCACGGCAGAACGCAAGGTCCGCGCGTCCGGTTCGGCGAGGGCCGCCGCCTCCAGGGCCGCGACGTCGAGATACTTGGCCGAGTCCACCGCGCTAAGTAGACGTACGCCCATGGCACCGCTGGCAGCAGCCAGAATCAGGACACGGTCACTGACGGCATTGGGTCTGGATTCGACTGTCGTATTGCGCCAGAGGTAGGCTGCGCCTTCGAAATCCCCGACGATCGCAAAGCCCAAGGCCGTCAGGCGCGCCGGCAACCAGTCGATCCACGCATAGGCCCGCTGTGCGAACAAACCGAACTGGTCTCGGGGAATCGCGCCATCGCCGCCCGCCGACGGGCGGTTCCACTGACGTGCAAGGTATTCGCCAAGCCGATAGAGCACCGCACCGCTGGGGCCGGGCAGCACCAGAAACCAGAACAGGACGCCGAAGACATGCCGATGCGCCGCCACGAGTCCGAACTCGATCGATTGGCGCGCGATTTCTCCTTCGCTTAATTCCGTCGGATCGAACTGCGGATCGGTATGCCGTCGCCATGCGACGAAGACGCGGCGTGCCTCTTCGATCTCGCCTTGCTCCAAGGCGGCCTGGATGACTGTGATGGGGTGGCTGAACTGGCGAAAGCCCAGGGCGAAAAACAGCACAAAGACGTCGACCGCAAGCGCGGCGAGCCAGTTCCAGGAGCGCGCCAGTTCGAATACGAACAAAGTTAACCCGACGCCAGCGCCGACCACCAACAGCCAGCCATAGACCCCGTGGCGCGCCTTGCCCGCATTTAGGTTGCGTTGAACCTTCTCGGCCCAGGCCGCGGCGCCGGCGTAGACCGGATTCGACGGTGGCGTCGCGCGCACCTGCTCGAGCAGCAAGGTCAGAACCAGGGCGATCCAACTCATGGTAGGTCTTTGCGTGTCGTGCGATCCGGCAATCGATACGCGGAGGCCGCCCGCGGCGAACTGCGTCCCGCAGCGCGCCCACGCATCATCAGTTCAATCGAGCAAGAAGCGATACAAGTTGCGCAACATGGCTGCGGTCGCGCCCCAGATCAGGTAGCGGCGGCGACCGAAGAATTCCATGGCGTAGACGAAGCGAGCCCGCGACTGCTGAACGACGACGCGACGCTGATGGTTTGCGCCGTCCATCAGATAGGAGAGAGGAACCTCGAAGAACTCTTCCACCTCGAGCGGGTCGGCCCGCAGCTGCGCGCCCGGCGCGATCAAACCGACCACCGGCACCACGCGGTAGCCGCTGATCGTGGTGTACGTCGGCAGAGTCCCGAGAACTTCCACCAACGACTGATCCAATTCGATTTCTTCGTGCGCCTCGCGCAGCGCCGCAGCAATCGCGTTCGCATCGCCCGCTTCAACACGCCCACCCGGAAAACTGATTTGGCCGGCGTGATCCTGCAAATGCGACGAGCGTACGGTAAATAAAACCTGCAACCCACCGGCGTGCTCGATCAACGCGATGAGTACCGCGGCCGGACGCAATGGGCGATCGGGTTCAATCGACAGCGCATCGCCCGCCTGATCGGCATGCCAGGAGCGCGGCTGCAAAAACCGCTTCCGCAGCGCCTCGGGCGTGAGCCGCGACGCATCGATCGCCGGGCCGCGCTCGAGCTCAAACTGCGGGTCCAGGGCAAGGCTGTCGGGATCGATCGAGGGGCGCATGGGAATGGCTCCCCGACATTGTAAGTCGTGGCCCGTCTCCCGCTCGCCGCCCTCGCGCACCCCCACGGGAACCTTACGCCTCGGCCTTGGATTCGAGCTTTTCGCGAATGCGTGCCGACTTGCCCGAGCGCTCGCGCAGGAAGTAGAGCTTGGCCCGTCGCACGTGGCCACGGCGCTTGACTTCGATCGAAGCAATCGAAGGCGAGTAGGTTTGGAAAGTGCGCTCCACGCCTTCGCCGCTTGAAATCTTGCGCACGACAAAGGAGCTGTTCAGCCCGCGGTTGCGCCGCGCGATGACCACGCCCTCGTAGGCCTGGATGCGCTTGCGCGTCCCCTCCACGACATTGACGTTGACGACCACCGTATCGCCCGGGGCAAACTCCGGGATGGTCCGGTTCGCGCTCAGGCGCGCGATTTCTTCGTTTTCCAACTGCGAGATCACGTTCACGTTCGTTCTCCGATTGCCATCGTGGGGCACCCTTGCTTTGCCGCGGCCCGCGCACCAAGGCGCGCATCCGCAGTTTTTCTTGCTGCCCTAGAGGATGGGGTTAAGTACTGCGCGCATCATCTTTCATCAAATCCGGACGCAGCCGCTGCGTCCGTGCAATCGCCTGCTCTTCGCGCCAGCGCGCGATGCGCGCGTGGTGACCCGAAAGCAAAACCGCGGGGACCGTCTGCCCCCGCCAAGTTTCGGGACGCGTGTACTGGGGCCCGTCGAGCCGGCCATCGACGAACGACTCCTGCTCGACGGACTCTTGTTTGAGCACCCCGGGCAGATGCCGAACGACGGCATCAATCAGTGCCATGGCGGCTACCTCGCCACCGGACAAGACAAAATCTCCAATGGAGATTTCTTCGTCGACAAAGGTATCAACAAAGCGCTGGTCTATGCCTTCGTAGCGGCCGCACACCAGAACAAGACCGGTGCCCGCAGCTGCAGCGCAGGCCAATTCTCGCACCCGCGCATCGCGTAGCGGCATGCCGCCAGCCGAAAGCGCAATAACGCGCGTGTCCACGCAGCCGGTCGCCCGCTGCGAGTTGCGGGCGGCTTCCACACACTGCGCAAGCGGCTCGGCCATGAGTACCATTCCCGGTCCGCCGCCAAAGGGTCTGTCGTCGACGGTCCGATGCACATCATCGGTGAAACTGCGCGGGTCCCAGCTCTCGAGCTGCCACACGCCTTGCTCGTAGGCGCGCCGCGAGACGCCGTACTGCGTCAGTGCGGCAAGCATCTGCGGAAACAATGTGACCACGTCAATTTGCATGCTCGCCTCTTACGCAGGCCAAGGCGCCCTTGGCTTGGACTCCCCGAACCCCACCAACACCGCGAATCCCGGTCCAGCTACCACTGCGCCTGCCAGTCCACGCAAATCCGTTTTGCAGCAAGATCGATTGCATCGATATAGGCATCAACCATCGGTATCAGGATCGGGTCGGACGCCTTTTGCTTGGTCAAGGCAGGCTCCACCTCGAGCAAGTCCTGTGCGCCGTTGTTGCGCAGTCCCCGCACGACTCCCAATACCTGTCCGCTGCGGTTGATTACATGCGCACCGATCAGATCCACCCAGTAATACTGTCCGTCTGGCAGCGGCGGAAAAGCGCTGCGAGCAACGGCAATGCGCCAACCCCGGAACGAATGCGCTGCTTCCGGATCCTCGCAGCCGCGCCACTTGGCAACAAGCCCGGTTCCCTGGGTGCGCACCCCGCTCACCTGCACCGGTACCCCGGAAGCACCCCCGTCGATCTCGCCCTGCGGGGGCAGCAACCACCACTGTCGCGTCGAACGCAGGATGGAGGCCTCGCCCGAGTACGGCTGCACGTGACTCCAGCCCCGCACCCCATACGCACCACACAAACGGCCCAACTCCACCAAATCGGCCGCCGCTGCGGCCGTATCGCCGGCTGCACGCCCATCCTGCTGGGCACTTAGCCGGGCGCCCGCACCGGCCACTGCCGGGCTCCGTCGAGTCAGTTCGCCTTCGGGGCCTTGTCCGGTGCGCTCGCTGCGCCCGCACCGGCGGCGGCGACCCCGTCCTGCGCTCCGAACTGTTTGACCAGCCGCGCAACCGTCGGACTGAGTTGCGCACCCACGCCCTTCCAGTACCCGAGGCGGTCCGCCGCGACGCGAAACTTTGCCTCGGCCTCCGCGGCCACCGGATTATAAAAACCCACGCGCTCGATGAAGCGGCCATCCCGCGCACTGCGCGAATCAGCGGCTACGATGTTGAAAAACGGGCGCTTCTTGGCTCCGCCCCGGGCCAACCGGATCACCACCATGGAATCGTCTGCCTTGCCAAATATCGTGAACCGCGCATTCTAGCCCGCGGGGTGCTCCTGTGCAACACGGACTCGCAGCGCGGGGGCTCTCAATCCAGACGCGGCTTGAGACCGCGGACGTCGTGGTCGGACACCACGCCCAGCATGTGCCGCTGCTCGTCGACGACCGGGATGGCGCGCAACCCATACCGGGTGATCGCCTGCACCGCATCGCGCAGGGTTTCCTCCGGCCGCAGCGTGATGAGCTGCTCGGTCATCAGGGATTCGAGTGTTTGGCCGGGATCGGCCGCGACCAATTCGCGCAGGCCGACGACCCCTTGCAACCGTTCGTCCTGGTCCAGGACGTAGACGTATGTGAGCACGTCTTTGTCGCGCGCCAATTCCCGATAGTCCGTGAGCACACGGTGCACCAGCGTTTGCGGCGGCAGTCGGATGTACTCCTGAGTCGCGAACAGAAGTATGTTCTCGTCGTGGTGCTCCACGATGCGCCGGACTTTGTTCGCGTCCTCGGGATCCATCAGTTCCAAGATGCCGTCGGCTTCGGCCGCCGGCAAGATCGCGAGCACGTCCGCCGCTTGCGCGGGACTCATCTCCCCGATTAGGCGCGCCGCGCGATCGTGCTGCATGGTCGCCATGAGTTCGCGCTGCACCCGGGGCTCAATTTCTTCGAGCGTTTCCGACGCGTGCTGCGGCTCGAGCTGGTTAAACAGCGCCTGGCGCTGGCCGCTATCGAGTTCCTCGAGGATGTCGGCCAAATCCACGGGGTGCATTTCGTGGAGCTTGGATTTGAGCACGTTGAGCCGCACGTCCCCCGAGAAGCTGCCCAGGTCATCGGGCAGGCGCTGCACGTAGAGCCAAGAGACCGTCGATCCACCGCGCTGCTGGGCAAAAAAATTCGAGAGATGCCGCAGACCCAGCCGGCGCAGCAACCGGTAACGACTGAAGTCGACCTCGCTCGCATACAGTTTCCCCGCCTGAAACGCCAGTTTGACGTCATAGACGACTTCAACTTCTCGCCCGTCCATATCGAGGATCTTTTTGTCCAGGATGAAGTCGCGCAACAGGATCGCACCGGCCGCCGGAGACTGCGCAAGGGACTCGAGGTTTTCGGCCTCGATGGCGATCTCGTTGGTCGAAATGACGACGACCTTTTCCCACGGCACCAGCAACGGCGTTTGGCCATAGGGACGCCTGACCAGCAGTTGACTCACCTCGGGCAGCCTGCCCGTCTCGACGATGACCAGGTCCTGCAGGCGTCCGATGCGCTGCGAATGGTGGTACACGCGGCGTCCGATGATTTCGCTGAGGAAAAACTCGGGCTCGACGACTGCAACCATCACTCCCTCTTCGCAACTCTGCGCACCGCGCCCGCGGGGCGGTGCCTCAGGCCACCACTAACGAGACAAACTTGTACAGCATCAACGCCACCAGCAATAGCAGATACATGCGTAACAGCAGCAGCCAAGTCCGCACCGCGGGCGTCATCCCGATACGCGGTGTGCGATAGCGCACATGGATCGACTGAAATTTGCGCATGAGCTGCGAGAGGCGCCGCGGCATATACAACCCTCTAACCGAAAAGGCCCGGAAACAGCACGCTCAGCCCGTAGAGCGTGGACAGGACCACGATGAGCACGACGATCGTTCCGCCGATCGCATTTTGCAGGGGCGTGTTGGCGTACTCCCCCATGTTTTCGCGGTCATTGAGCAGCAGCAGCAGGAACACCAGCGCCGCGGGCAGCAGGGTGACGGCCACGACTTGCACGAACAGCGTGATGAGTACCAGCGGCGCACCCGGGATGAGCACCACCGCGCCGGCGCTTACCAACGTGAAGAAATAGCAGGCGTAAAACCAGGGCGCCTCCTTGATATTCGTGTTGAGCGAATGGGCCCAGCCGAAGATTTCCCCGAAAGCCCAGGAACTGGCAAGCGAGATGCAGATCGCCCCGAGCAGTCCCGCATCAAACAGGCCAATCGCCATGAAGGTTCCCACCCACCGGTGCGTCTCCTGCAGCTGCGAGGAAGCCTGGGCCGCGCTGTCGATATCGACCCCGCGCAACACGGTGCCCGTTACAACGACGATAAAGACGGCCACGACCACGGTCAAAACGGAACCGAGCCAGGTGTCGAATTTGCCCCACGGGATGTCTTTTTCGAGCAGACCCTTGTCGACTACCGCGCTTTGCTGGAAAAACAGCATCCATGGCGCGATCGTCGTGCCGATGTTGGCCATGAGGAAGAAGAACAGCTGACCGTTGAATCCGCCGGGCAGGTTCGGCAACAGGCCTTCGCGAACAATCTGGTCCAACGAGGGGTGAACCATGAACGCCCCGGGAATGTAGACAAGATTCAGGGCACAAAACAGCAGCGCAATCTTCTCCCAGGTCCAGTAGCGTCCGTTGAGAACGATCGTGCCCAACAAAAGCACCACCGCGCCGTACGTGAGCCAGCCCGGGATGCCGAAGATCTCCAGCGCCGAAGTCATTCCGATGAACTCGGTGACCAGCGTGAGCCAGTCGACGATCATCAAGTCGATCAGTGAAAACCAGCCCCAGAACGCGCCGAAGCCGGCAAAGATCGCCTCAGCGTGCCCGCGCTTCGTGACCGCCCCTAGGCGCACAGTCATTTCTTGGACGTAGTAGGCCACAGGGATCAAAAGCAGCAAAAACCAGATCAGGCTGTAGCCGTACTTGGCGCCCGTTGCCGCGTACGTCGTAATGCCCCCCGCGTCGTTGTCCGCGACCATGACGACGATCCCCGGCCCGGCAATGACCAGGTAGAGCTGCATGGCCTTGGCGGCCTTGCGCAAGCGGTAATACAGTTTGGCAAAGACATTCATGGAAGACGAAAATGCAGTGGTGGGGCCGCACAGCGGACCCTGTGCGCCACGCGCGCAGGCCGAAAGCCCCGAGGCACGAGCCCGCGCTTTGCCCCCCGCGCCCGCCGGCCGCAGTCTACCCGGGCGCCCGGTCGACGGCGGTCCTCAGCTGCTCAGTCCGAGGTGCTCGATGCCGCGGTTGATACCCGCGACGCCGCCAAAGAGCTTGGAATTGAGTTTGACCTGCAGGCGTAGATCGTTTACCGAGTCCGCATTGCGCAGCGCATCTTCGTAGGTGATCATTTCGGCTTCGTGCAAGTCGAACAGGGCCTGGTCAAAGGTCTGCATTCCCTGATCGCGCGAGCGCTTCATGACCTCCTTAATCTCGTGGACCTCGCCCTTGAATATCAGTTCGGAGATCAGCGGCGTGTTGAGCATGATCTCGACGGCGGGCACCCGGCCCTTGCGGTCCTTGAAGGCCACCAGACGTTGGGAAACGACGGCGCGCAGGTTCAGCGAGAGATCCATCAGCAGCTGCGCGCGGCGATCCTCCGGGAAGAAGTTGATCACGCGGTCCAGCGCCTGGTTCGTGCTGTTGGCGTGCAGCGTGCACATGACCAGGTGTCCCGTTTCGGCAAACTCGATGGCGTGTTCCATCGTGACGCGGTCCCGAACCTCCCCGATGAGAATCACGTCGGGCGCCTGGCGCAAGGTGTTCTTCAGGGCGACATGCCAGTCCTCGGTGTCCACCCCGACCTCCCGTTGCGTGACAATGCAATTGCGGTGGGGATGGACGTATTCGATCGGGTCCTCGATCGTGATGATGTGTCCCTGACTGTTTTCATTGCGATAGCCAACCATCGCGGCCAAGGTGGTCGACTTGCCCGAACCCGTGGCGCCGACGATCATCACCACCCCGCGCTTGGCCATCGCGAGGTCGTTGATCAGCGGCGGCAGGGTCAAGTCCTCGCTCGTCGGAATTTTTTCCGCGATCACGCGCAAAACGATGCCGACCTTGCCTTGCTGCACAAACGCCGAGACCCGAAACCTTCCGATGCCCGTCGGGTTGATGGCGAAATTGCATTCCTTGGTTGATTCGAACTCCGCTGCCTGCCGGTCGTTCATGATGGCCCGCACCAGTTCCGAGGTGTGCTGCGAGGTCAGCGGCTGGTTGGATACCGGCAAGACGCGACCGTCGACCTTAAATGCCGGGGGAAATTCCGCCGTCAAGAACAGGTCCGAACCCTTCTTGGAAATGAGCAGTTTGAGAAGATCGTGGACAAACCGAATGGCTTGATCGCGTTCCATACTCCGTACCCGGTCGATAAGAAGCGACGTTTAACCCGGAAAATTCTCGGGGCTCTTGGCATACAGACGGGCTTCGGCAGCGCCGATGACGTTGCGCCGCACCAACTCGATCATGCACTGGTCCAGCGTCTGCATGCCGAACTGACTGCCCGTCTGAATCATCGAATACATCTGCGCGACCTTGTTCTCCCGAATGAGATTGCGGATCGCGGGCGTGCCGATCATGATCTCGTGCGCGGCGACCCGGCCGCTGCCATCTTTGAGCTTGATGAGCGCCTGCGAAATCACGGCGACAAGCGATTCGGAAAGCATCGCGCGAACCATTTCCTTTTCCGCCCCCGGGAAGACGTCGACCACCCGGTCGATCGTCTTGGCCGCCGACGAAGTGTGCAACGTTCCGAACACAAGGTGGCCGGTTTCCGCCGCCGTAAGAGCCAGACGGATCGTTTCCAAATCGCGCAACTCTCCCACCAGCACTACGTCGGGGTCCTCACGCAGTGCCGAACGCAAGGCGTTGGCAAACGAGAGCGTGTGCGATCCCACCTCGCGCTGGTTGATAATGCATTTGCGCGACTCATGCACGAATTCGATCGGATCCTCAATCGTGAGGACGTGCCCGTAGCTGGTGTTGTTGACGTGATCGATCATCGCCGCCAGCGTGGTGGACTTGCCCGAGCCGGTAGGGCCGGTAACCAGCACAAGTCCGCGGGGCTTGACGGCGAGGTCGGCAAACACCCGTGGGCACTGCAACTCTTCGAGCGAGATGACGCGCGAGGGAATCGTGCGGATCACCGCCGCCGCGCCGCGGTCCTGGTTGAACGCGTTGACGCGAAAGCGCGCCAGGCCAGGCAGATCGAAGGAAAAGTCGCACTCCAGATGCTCGTCGAACTGCTTGCGCTGGGCATCGTTCATGATGTCGTACACCATGGCGTGCACTTCGTTGTGATCGAGCGGCGGCAGGTTGATGCGACGCACGTCGCCGTGCACGCGGATGAGCGGAGGCAGGCCGGAGGACAGATGCAGGTCCGAGGCCTTGTTCTTGACCGAAAACGCCAACAGTTCCGAAATATCCATGTCTCTTGACTTCCGACCGGTTATGTCCGCGGGCAGCCGCGACGGCGCCCTCGGCGCGTGCGAGCATACGCTACGCTACGCATTGTGCGGCGCCGCCTGGGCGGCCGCCCATCGCCTGCAAACGCCCAAGCCACGCGCGCAGGCCGGGCGGCAGCCTTGCGGACCTATCCGTACCTTACCGAAGCGCCGCGCGCCCAATCGAAAAGATACCGTCTAGTTTGGGTCTCTCCACACATTTTCCCTAGACCGCACCGATGCCAATGCCAACGCGAGATTGGGAGTCGTACCAACCCGGCATGCCGCCGCCGCCCGGGCTCAAAAGCGCGCTCGAGCAGCTGTGGCGGCGCATCCGGGACGCGGAACAGCGCTTTGGCCGAACGTCCGGCTCGGTCCGCCTGCTGGCCGTGACCAAGGCCTTCGGTCCCCAGGCGGTTGCCGCGGCGGCGGCCCTGGGTCAGCGCGCCTTTGGCGAGAACTACGCCCAGGAGGCCGTTGCCAAGATGGCGGCTCTGGGCGAATACGTCGATTTGTCCCCCTTGGAGTGGCACTTCATCGGTCCAATCCAAAGCAACAAAACCCGTCTGATTGCCGAACACTTCCAATGGGTGCAGTCGATCGACCGCATTGGCGTTGCGCGACGCTTGTCCACACAGCGCGATCCCGCGGCGCCGCCATTGCAGGTGCTGGTAGAGGTCAACATCAGCGGAGAAGCAACCAAGGGTGGCGTTGCTCCCGAAGAAGCGCTGCCACTCGCCCTTGCCGTGGCAGCTTTGCCGCGACTGCAACTGCGCGGGCTGATGGCCGTGCCGAGGCCGGGTCTGCCCTTTGCGGGACAGCGCGAGTCCTTTGCGCAGCTTCGCGGTCTCTTTGAGCGCGTGCGCGCACAACTGCCCGCTGGCCCGGGCGCGTCGGCAAACTCCCCCCATGAAGGGCCGGCCGTGTCGGCGACGAAGTTCGATACGCTCTCGATGGGTATGTCGGCCGATTTCGAGGCCGCAATCGCCGAAGGTTCAACCATGGTGCGCGTGGGCAGTGCCATATTTGGAGAACGTCCATGAAACTGGGCTTCATCGGTGGCGGCAACATGGCCGCGGCCTTGATCGGCGGATTGCGCCGTGCAGATCAAAACGTGGAGATCCTTGTGGTCGAACGCGAGGCTGCGCGCCGCGCCGTGCTTGAGCGCGACTTTGGGGTGTCCACGCGCGAAACCGTCGACGTCAGCCTGCAGGGTTCGGCCATCTTGCTGCTTGCGGTCAAACCATCGGACCTCCGGCCGGTCTGCGAAGCGCTGGCCCGACTGCCGGACAAGCAACTGGTGCTGTCCATTGCTGCCGGGATTCCGAGCGCTGCGATCGCGCGCTGGTGTGGCACCGAGGCAGTGGTTCGCGCAATGCCCAATACCCCGGCGCTGATCGGGCAGGGCATCACGGGGCTGTATGCGCGCGGCGCAGTCGACGCGCAGCAGCGGGCCGCGGCGGCGCGCGCGCTGCAGGCCATCGGCCAAGTCGAGTGGTTCGACGACGAAGCGATGCTCGATGTGGTGACGGCGGTCTCCGGCAGCGGGCCCGCCTACGTCTTTTATTTCATCGAAGCACTGCAAGACGCCGCGCGTCGGATGGGTATGGACGCGCGCCAGGCGCGGCAGTTCACGGTCCAGACCTTCGTTGGCGCCGCGCAGCTGGCCGCACAGTCCGGGGATGATGTTGGGCTGTTGCGCGAACGTGTCACCTCCAAGGGCGGCACCACCGCCGCGGCGCTCGCCCGCCTGCAAGACGCAAACGTAGGACCGGCCATCGTTGCGGCGGCGTTTGCCGCGCTCGAGCGTGCCCGCGAGATGGCGCGCACGCTGGCACCCTAGCAAGCCGCGCTGCCCTCGTCGACCCGGAGCGCGCGGGACGCGGCAGACGCTTAGCGCAACGCAAAATCGGCAACCATTCCCGCGAAGATCGAAAAGCCGAGCCAGTGGTTATGGCGAAAGGCCCGAAAACACTGCTGCGGGTCGCGGCCGCGGATCCACCCGACATGGGCGATTGCGCAACCCAGCGCAACGGTCCATCCGACGGCAAACGCCCAGCCGAGGCCCTCGGCGCGCGCCACCGCGGCCAGCATCCCGAGGTACACGGCATAGCAGAGCGCAACCGCGAACACATCGCCGCGCCCGAACAAGATCGCCGAGGAACGGATGCCGATGCGTAGATCATCGTGCCGATCCACCATCGCATATTCGGTGTCGTACGCGACCACCCAAAACAGGTTTGCACCCAGCAGCAGCCAGCCCAACGGCGGGACGTAACCGAGCACCGCGGCAAAAGCCATAGGAATACCAAAGGAGAAGGCAATTCCCAGATAGGCCTGGGGCATGGGAAAAAAGCGCTTGCAGTATGGGTAGCTGGCCGAGATCGCCACGGCGACGAGCGCCAAGGGAAATGCCGCGGGATGCAACAGCGGCAGGGTGAGCGCCGCGCACGCTGCGAGGACAGCCGCGACCACGACGGCTTCCCATACGGCGATCTCACCGCGCGCCAAGGCGCGCCCGGCAGTGCGCTCTACGTGCGCATCAAAGCGTCGATCGGCCACGTCGTTGATGGCACAACCGGCTGAGCGCATGAGCACCGTTCCTACGGTGAAGATCGTCGCAAGCAGCGCTCCCGGCCAGCCGCGGGCAGCGAGCCACAGCGCGTCGAGCGTGGGCCAAAGCAGCAGCGCGATGCCGATGGGTTTGTCCAGTCGCGTGAGATTTACATAGGAGGCAAAGCGGGAGCGGCGGGGCGGCCGCGCGCCGTCGGCGCGCTCGTTCTCGGAGACGGGTGCGGTATCGACCATGGGGAGCAAGCCGAGCCTTGGCGAGCCGTCAGGCGCCGCGCGCAACAGGCTCGATTTTGCGGGCCCCGGACAGGTTGCACCGGTGCACTGCGGCACACACCGCCGCGATTGCGGGCGCACGCGTGAAACTCTTTCGCCAGGCGAGCACGACGCGCCGGTTCGGTACGGGACGGCGAAAGGCGATATAGCCGATGAGCGAGTCGCGACGCACCCGCTCGGGAACCGACGTACAGGGCAGCACCGCCACGCCTATACCCGAAGCGACCATCTGGCGGATAGTCTCAAGGGAGGAGCCTTCAATCGTCTTGCGATCTTCGTCAACCGCTGTGGTGCGCTCCAAGTCCGGACAGGCGTGCAGCACCTGGTCGCGGAAACAGTGCCCGGCGCCCAGCAGCAAGGTTGTCTGGCCGGCCAACTCCTCCACCCCCACGGTCTTGCGCCGCGCCCAGGCATGTTCACGGGGCACAGCCAGCACAAAAGGCTCGTCGTACAGCGGCTGAACGCTCAGACCGGCTTCGGGCAGGGGCAGGGCCAGAACCGCAGCATCGATCTCGCCGTTACGCAGCAGTTCCAGAAGTCGGCTCGTAAAGTTCTCGCTGAGAAGTAGCGGCATCCGCGGCACATCGCGCTGCAGCTGCCGAACAAGCGCTGGCAGCAGGTAGGGTCCGACCGTGTAGATCGCCGCCAAACGCAAAGGTCCGCTGAGCGGATCGCGCCCTTGACGCGCGATCTCGCGCAGCGCGCCGGCTTGCTCCAGCACGTGCTGGGCCTGCGCAATAACCCGCTCGCCGATGGCTGTCGGCGTCACTTCGGAGGCGCCCCGTTCGAACAGGCGTACGCCCAGTTCTTCTTCAAACTTGCGAATCGCAACCGACAGCGTCGGCTGACTCGCGTGGCACGCCTGTGCGGCGCGGCCGAAATGGCGTTCGCGCGCCACCGCGACGACGTATCGCAGCTCCGTGAGGGTCATCTGCGTCGTCCCCGCGCCGCGGCGCCGTTCGCTCCGAGTCCCGCGTTGATCATCGCCCCATAGGGGGCACCATCGGCGCTGCGAGGCGCGCCCGCGATGATCGGGCCTGGGCCGATCGAGCTCCTCCACACTGACGCCACCTTAGGCTCCCAGAAACTGCGCCGCACCCGAATACCAGCGCTCCACAATCGCCGCCGCACCCCGAGGATCGTGCTCGAGCATCTCGTCGGCTGTGCGCCGAACGAGGTCCAGTGAGGCGGCATCGCGCTCGACATCCGCGAAGCGCAACATCGGCAGCCCCCACTGGCGCGCCCCGAGAAACTCACCGGGGCCCCGCAAGCGCAGATCGCGCGCCGCAATCTCGAAGCCGTCATTCGTCTCGTACAGCACCTTGAGCCGAGCACGCGCGAGTTCGGACAAGGGCTCATCAAACAGCAGTACGCAGGTGCTGCGCGCTGCGCCCCGGCCGACACGGCCGCGCAACTGGTGCAACGTGGCCAAGCCAAAACGCTGTGCGTGTTCGATCACCATGAGACTGGCGTTGGGAACATCGACTCCGACCTCGATGACGGTGGTTGCCACCAGGACGTCGATTCGCCCTTGCGCAAAGCTCTCCATCGCCGCTTTTTTCTCCGTCGCACTCATCTGCCCGTGGAGCAGGCCGATGCGCAACTCGGGCAACAGGCAACGCGTCTGCTCGGCCATGCGCACGGCCGCCATGGCCTCGATCTCCTCGTTGTCCTCGACCAGCGGACAGACCCAGTATGCCTGACGCCCGGCCGCCACCTCGGCCCGGATCCGCGCCAACACTTCGTCGCGGCGCGACCCGGAGATGAGCTTGGTGCGAACCGCCTGGCGCCCGGGCGGCATGGTGCGGATCACCGAAACATCCAGGTCACTGAGATAGGTCATCGCCAGCGAACGGGGAATCGGTGTTGCGCTGAGCATAAGCAGGTGCGGCAGGAACTGTCCTTGGCGCAGCGCCAAACGCTGCTCGACGCCGAAGCGGTGCTGCTCGTCGACGATTGCCAGTCCCAGGTTCGCAAAACGCACTGGATCCTGAATCAGCGCATGGGTTCCGATTGCCAAACCCGCCGCACCCGAGGCAATGTCCGCGAGCGCTGCGCGACGCGGCGCTTCGCGCGAGCGCCCGCCCAACCAGGCAACCTTCACGCCAAGGGGCTCGAGCAGGTTCGACATGCGCTGCCAGTGCTGATCGGCAAGAATCTCGGTGGGCGCCATCAAGGCAGCCTGAAAACCCGATTCCACGGCACGGGTGGCGGCGAGGGCGGCCACGATCGTTTTGCCGCTGCCGACATCGCCTTGCAGCAACCGATTCATGGGCATCGGCTGCGCAAGATCCCGTTGAATCTCCTCCCACACTCTGAGCTGGTCAGCGGTCAGTGCAAAGGGCAGCGCCCCGAGAAGAGCGTGCGCCAAGCGGCCGTCTCCGCGAAGCGCTACAGCGCCGCGCCGACCGCGCCGCAATCTTGCCTGTCGCAAGGCGAGCTGTTGCGCCAGCAATTCGTCGAACTGCAGTCGCCGCCAGGCCGGATGCTCTCGCAGCTCCAGCGCTTGGGCATCGGAGTGCGCGGGCGGGCGATGTAAGAGCTCCAGGGCGGCACCCAATTCCATCAGATGCAGCGATCGACGCAGTGGCGCCGGCAGCAGATCCTCGACCGGGGCATGTCCCAGCGCTTTGGCAATTCGCCGGCGCAACCAAGACTGGGGCACACCTTCGACCGTCGGATAGACCGGCGTGAGATGCTCGGGCAGCGTCGTTTGCGTATCGACGAAGCGCACCTGCGGATGAACCATTTCCTTGTCTGCCAGTCCGCGCCGCACCTTTCCCAGTGCCCGCACGCGCCGGCCCGGGAAGAACTGGGTCTGCTGGGAGGCGTAAAAGTGCACCCAGCGCAACAGCAGCTCACCGCTGGCATCGCGCAGACGCACGACGAGCTGGCGACGGCGGCGCGCAAGTACGTCGACTTGGACGATTTCGCCTTCGACTTGCCCCTGAACGCCGGACTGCAACGAGTCGATCGCAACGACTTGCGTCTCGTCGACGTAGCGGATGGGCAGGTGCAAAAGAAAATCCCAATCTCGCACGAGTCCGATGCGCGCCAGACGCTGCGCAGGTGTCGCACCCGGTGCGCGCGCAGGGCGCGATGCATTGGCCGGCGTATCGACGGCTTGGATCGTCACCGTACGCTCACTTGGAGCCTCACGCACAGATTCGCAGACCCACGATCGGGTCACTACAGGACCAAAATGGCGTCAACCTCAAATTTGGCGCCTCGTGGCAGGCTCGCCACACCAACTGTCGAACGCGCCGGGTAGGGAGTCGGAAGCAATTCGGCCATGATTTCGTTGACCTTGGCAAACTGTCCCAAGTCGGTCAGAAACAGACTGAACTTGACGGCGTCGGCAAGCGTACCGCCAGCGGCGCGCGCCACCGCGGCCAGATTCGCAAAGGCCTGACGCACCTGCGCCTCGAAATCTTCGCTGACCAAATCCTTGGTGGTCGGGTCGAGTCCGATTTGTCCGGACAGAAAAACGACCAACCCCGTCTTGACCGCCTGCGAATAAGGCCCGATAGCCGCCGGTGCGGCCGAAGTTGAAATGACTTGCTTGTCCATTTGCGCCGCTCATCCCGGTTCAGGTGACATCCGTCGCACCGCGCGCGCGTCGCGCCCGAAGCCTGCGGGCGCCGTACTCGCAAAAGCGATCGGTGCGAGATTTTATCGGCGCCCGTGCGCGGCACGCCGCCGCACCGCGCTCGGATCGTGGCGAAATTGAAAAAGTTGAGGCCTGGAAGCGGTCGCAAATGACCGCCAAAAAACCCCGTATTTACGCTACTCCGTGTCCCGTACGCGCCTGAAAATCCCTGGCAACTGGCTTAACCGAACGCCTTGCCTGTCGGACAAGCCCACTCGAAGCCAACCGTCTCCCCGTCGGGTCAGGCATTGGCGATGCACTGCAACATGCAAAGAAGGCTTGCTGCGACCCCATGGACACCTCTGCTCATCAAAACCGGCTTCGCCAAGTTCACCTCCATCGGTCTGGGGGATTTACCTTGGTCGAGTTTCTGGTCGCGATCCTTTTCGTGGCCACCGTCGTCGCGTTGGCCGCCCCTCGGCTCTGGCACATGGGTTCGGAGGCACGCACCGCTAAGCAGCAGGCCATTTTTGGATCGATCCGCGCCGCCGCCCAGATTACCCGTGCGGCTGCGCAGGTGCATGGAGAAACGGCGGCCGCAGGCTCGGTCATCGTCGATGGGATCAAGATATCGACCATTTACGGATACCCCACGGCAAGCGCCGCGGGCATCATCGCCGCAACCGGTCTGGATCCGACCGCAGACCAGATCACGGTAAGCGGCGGCGGGACCGCGCCCGGCGGCATTATCACCGTGTCTTTGAACGGCTCGCCGTCGACGTGCTCCGTCGTATATGCGGCGCCGGCATCGGGTGATGCGCAGCCCAGCGTCAGTTTCGTCAACTCGGACGGCAGCGGCGGACCCGGCTGCTAGTACCCGCATGGACAATGGCCGTTCCTTGATCGAGCCGGCCATCGGCAAGTCCGCAAATACGGATTCCCTGGAACGAGTCGCGCGCGACCCCGAGCGGCCGCTGAACTGGCTTTACCCGTGGCTGCTCGCTTTGGCGGCCATCGCCATCACGCTGTTGCTGACAAATTGAGCGTTAGGCATTGGTTGCCCGGGGCGCCATGGGCCGCGTCCGGCGCACGCGAAACAGCGTGCTCAGTTGCTCGGTCGTCAGGGGCCGCCCCAGATGAAAGCCCTGACCCTCCGAGCAGCCCGCGCGTAGCGCGGCGCTGACCTGGCTTGCGTCCTCGATTCCCTCGGCAATCACCCCCGCGCCGAAATGGTGCGCCAGCGCCGAAATGGCGCGCACCATGACAAACACGTCCGCCTCCGCGCCCAGGACACGGACGAACTGAGCGCTAATCTTGATGTACTGCGCGCGGCAGCGACGCAGCAAGTCGAGATTGCACGAGTCGACGCCAAAGTTATCCAGAATCACCCCGACGCCGTGCTCACGCAAGGCCGCAAGTCGAGTCAAGGCCACGTCAGTGCGGTCGGATCCGCGCTGCAAACTGGCCTCCGTCAACTCCACCAGCAGACGGCCAGGCGCAAGGCCCGAATCGGCCAGGGCGCGATCGACCATTCCCTCAAGCCGCGTGCCGCGAAATTCCCGCGTGGACAGGTTCACCGACAAGGCGACGTTGCGAGGCCAGCGCGCGGCATCCGCGCAGGCCTTGCGCAACACGGCTTCCCCGATCAATGTGAGCAGCCCGGTTTCCTCAGCGACGTCAATGAATTCGCCGGCCGCAACAATGCCGCGTTCGGGATGCCGCCAGCGCAGAAGCGCCTCCACGCCAACGATGCGCCGGCCGCCACGCAGTTTGCACCGTGGCTGGTAGTGGACGGTGAACTCATCTCGATCGATGCCCCGACGCAGTTCCGACTCCAGGCGCAGTCGCCGCGAAGCGTTGTGCCCGATCGACGCGCTGTAGAACTGGTACAGACGTGTGCCGTTTTCGCGAGCAAAGCGCATCGCCGCCTGCGCGCGGGCCAACAGCGCGTCGGGTTGGGTGCCGTCTTGCGGGATGAGCGCCAGACCGATCGTCGCCATCATGCGCAGATCGATCTCCCCGATCCGCATGGGTCCGTCGACGATCTCGATGAGCCGTCGCGCCAGCGCTGCGACGTCGCTCGCGACCGACAAGGCCGTAAGCACCAGCGCAAACTCGTCATCGCCGATCCGAGCCACAAGCACCGCACCGGGCGCCCCGTGCGTCAGGCGCTCGCCTATGCGCTGCGCGACCTGATCGGCCAGCGCAAAGCCCAGCGAATCGCGCACCGAGCACAAGCGGTCAATGCCGATGACAATCAGCGCCACCGGCTCGCCACGTTCGATGCGCTCGCCGATGATCTGCGCCGTGCGCCGCACGAACGCTTCGCGATTGGGCAAACCCGTCGCGGGATCGATGTTACGTGCACGCTCCGCGTCCAGTGCCAGCCCATGGCGCTGGTACACCTCGGAGACAAGACGGTCGTTGGACCAGGCTAGCTCCGAGCGCTGCTGCGCCAGTTCCTGCTCGAGTCCGCGGCTGTGTTCGTGAAGATCGCGCAGACGCCGCTCGAGCTCAGCGGGCGGCAGTTGACGCAATTCGTCGCTCGTGATTGCGGGCGAAGCCATGGTGCGCTCCCTGCATGCATCGCGCGCTCGTTTCCTTGTTCGCCGCAAGCCGGCCCGGACCGGCACTGCGCGCGGCATGCGAACCGATCCACGGGGCACGTGTGTGCCGCCCACGACAGCACCCAAGCGTGCGCCCTGTGCGCCGGATGCCACCGCCGAAATTGCGGCAGCCGTCGGGCTTAATTCCCGGTTTTGCCGCTCCCGCGTCTCAAATTCGGCGATTGCCTGCCGATACCCCTGAGGATGGGCCGAATTCCGCCCTGTACTTTCGCGGGAGACCCTGCGTGATCCTGTTCCTCGACTTTGACGGGGTTTTGCACCCGGATCCCTGTCCGGACAAGGGCCGGCTTTTTGAGAACGCACAGCGCCTGGCCGATACGCTGGCACAATTCCCGGAAGTGGCGATTGTTCTTTCGACATCGTGGCGCAACGTGCGCCCCGAAAACGAACTGCTCGAACCCCTGCCGGCAACGCTGCGCGTGCGCGTGCTGGGCATTACGCCCCGCTTTGGCGAGTTCACTGCGGCCGCTTCCCGGATTCCCTATCGGCGCCACGCTGAATGCGAGCAATGGCTCATCTCCAATGACATGGCTGACAGCCCTTGGTGGGCTCTCGATGACCGCGCCTATTGGTTTGCTCCGTATTGCGAGAATCTGATTCAATGCGACGCCCAGCGGGGCTTTGACGAACGCGCCCGCGCTCATCTCACGAGCACGCTGACGCTCGCGCGCAAACGCATCGCCAGCGGCGTGGATCTCATCCTGACCTAACTAAGGGTTGCCGTGCAGCGCGGCTGTCGGCCGCGGCGCGCACCCAAGGCGATAAGCGCTCGCACCCAAGGCGATAAGCGCTCGCACCCCAGATGTGCATCGGCCAGCGAGGAGCCGATGTGATTTTGCCTAAGTGCTCGGGATTCCAGTCACTTCCCGCATTACCGCGCCGAGTCCTGCCCGCTACGATCTGACGACCGGCGATCGATGCTGAGCACACGATACCAAGAACCGTAAATGCGATGACCGGCTTTCCCGTACTTTTGGCTACCTACTTCGCCACCGCCGGCATCTCGCTATGCAGCGGCATGCACGCGCTCGTGGCCCGATTCGTCGGGCGCCAGGGCGCAGCCTATTTGGCCTTCGCGATCGTGTGTTTTTGCGCGGCGGGCTACCAGCTGTCGTCGGCGGCGTTTTATATGGCGCAGGACGTGGCGCGGGCGGTTCGCGCCCTGCACTGGCAAATCCTGTCCGTCTCCCTCGGCGCCGTTGGGCTTTACGCCTTTGTCTCCTTGTATGTCGGGCGGCCCCGTTTGGGACCCGGCATCTGGGTGGTCGGCGTCATCTCGGCTGCGCAGGTTCTTGCCGACCAACTCCTTCCCTTGGGGGTTCGCTTCGAGCGCATGGAGCTCGCGTCGCCGATGCGGCTACCGTGGGGCGAAACCTTGGGCCAAGTTACCGGTCACTCGGGGTTGGGTCGATCGATTGTTCTGTTTGTTCCCTTCTTCACGCTCATCGCCTGGATGCTGCGCACGGCCGCAGTGCAGTACTTCGGCGGCAATCGTTCCAAAGCGCTCATGCTCGCGGCCTGCATCGCGATGCTGGCGGCCTCGGCAGTCGCCGGGATTTTGATCGACTCGGGAGTGATCCGATCCATCTATCTCGCGGGTTTCGCCTTTCTCGGATTTGTCCTACTGATGAGCGTGAATCTGGGCCAGGCGCAGGGGCGCGCGGTCGAAGAGCTCGGGTCGGAACGCGACCGCCTGCAGCGAGTGACGAGTCAGCTCGAAGCCAGTGAAATGCGACTGCGCCTGGTGCTCAAGGGGTCGAACGACGCTTGGTGGGACTGGAACATCGTGACGGACGAGCGCTACTACTCGCCGCGTGGGTGGGAGCGGCTCGGTTATGTCCCCGATGAACTGCCCTACGACGAAAAGCTCTGGGAGCGACTCGTCTATCCGGAAGACCGCAACTACAGCCGGCAGATGTTCGTTGAGGCCCTGGCCAGCGGGCGTGACAACTACCGTTTTGAGCTGCGCATGCGGCACAAGGACGGTCATCCCATCCCTGTTTTGAGCCGGGGACACCTTTTGCGCGACCCGCAGGGTCGCGCCATTCGCGTCTCGGGCACCGATACGGATTTGACCGAGACCAAACAGGCGATGCTTGCGCTGCGAAATGAACAGAGGCTCAACGAACAGATCTTTGCCAACTCGCCGATGGGCATCTGCATCTTCGACAAGGACGGCCAGTGCCTGGCCGCCAACGAGGCCATCGCGAGGCAGATCGGGGCAACCGTCGAGCAGATCAGGGCCCAGAATTTTCACCACATCGAATCCTGGAGGCGCTCGGGCTTCTACGAGCATGCCATTCGCACTTTGCGCACTGGCGAGCCGACCTCGAAGATCATTTTTGTCGAAACAACGTTCGGTAAAAATATCTGGATGTACGTGAACTTCCGATTATTGCCCGACGATAACACTGGCCGCCTGCTCTTGATGACCGATGACCTCACCGAGTTCAAGCTCGCCGAGCAGCAACGAAAGGAGATTCAGAACTCCTACGAGATGCTCTTTACCCATAGCATGGAGGGAGTGCTGCGGACGATGCCCGATGGCGCTGTGCTCGCGGCCAATCCCGCGGCGTGCGAGATGCTGGGCATGTCCGAAGCGGAAGTGTGCCGACGAGGGCGTACGGGCCTGCTTGACACGAGCGATCCACGCTACGCGCCGCTGCTCGAGCAACGCCGGCGTCACGGGCGTGCGCGCGGGGAAGTGAGGATGGTGCGGTCCAACGGGGAAGGTTTTGAAGCGGAGATCTCGTCGGCGATCTATCACGATCGCGACGGCCAGGCCCTGGCGAGCACGATGTTTCGCGACATCACAGAGCGCAAGAACGCGGAAGCGGAGGCCTTTCGGCTGGCCTACATCGATCCACTGACGGGACTGCCCAATCGCCGCATGCTGCTCGACCGCATCCGACTCTCCTTGGAGAGTTCCGCGCGTTCGGGACAGATCGGCGCCTTGCTTTTTCTCGATCTGGACGACTTCAAACGCATCAACGACGCACGGGGACATTCGGTCGGCGACCGACTCCTGGTCCAGGTGGCCCTGCGCCTCGGCGGGTTGCTGCGCGCTGTGGATCTTGTCGGCCGGCTGGGCGGGGACGAATTCGTGATTCTGATCAACGAGTTGGGTCGAGACATGGAACCGGCCGCGCGATCGGCCATGCTGGTGGCCGAACGCGCGCTCGACGTTCTGGAGAGCCCCTATGTGATCGACAACTTCACGTATAACGGCACGGGCAGCATCGGGGTAACGATGTTCCCCAAGGGCCGGGAAAACGTCGATGACCTGCTGCGGGAGGCGGACACCGCCATGTACCGCGCGAAGGCACTCGGCCGCAACCGCATCTCGTATTACGAGTCAAGCATGCAGACGGAGGTGCAGGAGCACCTGGCGCTCGAGCAAGACCTCAAAAGCGCAATCGACGCCGGACAGATCGCGGTGTACGTGCAGCCCCAGTTCGACATCACCGGCGGCTTGATCGGCGGGGAACTGCTCCTGCGCTGGAATCACGCCCAGCGCGGCAATGTGCCCCCAGCGCGATTCATTCCGGTGGCCGAACAATCGGGGCTCATCCTGGCCCTGGGCGATTTGGTCATACGACAAGCGGCCGAAACCCTGGTACGCATACAGGCATGCGGCGCTGGGCACTCGCTGTCGGTGAACTTCAGCCCGCGGCAGTTCCGCCAGGAAGACTTCGTCGAGCGGGTCCGGGATATGATGGCGCAAGCGCGTGCACCGGCGTCGCGCCTGATTTTCGAAGTCACCGAAAACCTGCTCATCGACGACCTGGAGGTGGTTGCGTCGCGCATGACCGCACTCGCTGCGATGGGCATTCGTTTCTCCATCGACGACTTTGGCACGGGCTACTCGAGTCTGGCCTATCTGAAACGGCTTCCCCTGCACGAAATCAAGATCGACAAGAGCTTTGTGCAAGACACTCCCGCGGACCCCAATGACACCGCCATCGTGCGATCGATCATTGCCATCGCAAAGCACTTCCGACTGCGAGTGGTGGCCGAAGGTGTTGAAACGCGGGCACAAGCCAACTTTCTCGCTTCCGCGGAGTGCGACGGCCTGCAGGGATTTCTCTACGCTGCTCCGATGCCGCTCCAGGACTGGCTCGAGGGTCAGGTCGCGACGCTCGATGTCGCCGGCTAGCTGCCGGCGTCAGCAGCGGTCACGCGCGCCGCGTTGTGTACGCGCTCATCTCACGTCATTGCAAGCGGGCCCGCGGGCCGCGCGCTCGATCCGTCCGGGCACGCAGCGCACGGAGTTCGCCGGGCAGTACCGCGTGCGGCCCGAGCGGCCCGGGATCGGGCAGCGCGCCAGCGCACGCAGCGCGGAAACCCATATCGGCGCACGCATGCATTGAGTGGCGCGACGGCTGCGCGGCCCGCCTCGGAACTGGGCAATATCGCAACCCGCACAAGGCCGCCGTCCGCGCGCAATGACACTGCGGCGCCCGTCGAAACCCACGTCGCGTATGACCATCGATGGGTTGGGGCTATTTGGTTTTGGTCGGCAAATCCGGCGGATAATAAACATGCGGTTCTTCCTCGGGGGACCCGTGAGATTCGAGCGGGTACCCGAATCACAAGACGGGACAAAAGGGCCTGCTGCATGACCAAGGGCAAAGTCGGCCGCAAGAACGATGGCCGCCTCCGTACGCTGTATCGAGGGCCCGGCTTCCTGATCCGGCGTGCGCATCAAATTGCCACCGCCACCTTCGCACAAACCTGTCAGGAACTGGATCTGACGCCCTCGCAGTATTCGGTGCTGTTCGCGCTTCAGGAGTGCGGCAAGGTGGGTCAAAACGAACTCGGACGGTTGGTATCGCTTGATCGGTGCACCACGAGTGTCGTCGTAGGCGTGTTGAGCGAGCGCGGCCTTACGCGCCGCTTGAGCGATCCGCGGGATCGGCGCAAGATTCTCTTGCATTTGACGACGTCGGGCCGCCATATTCTGGCGCGCGCCCAGCGGCTGTCGCACCGCGCCAACGAGGAACTGCTGTCCGTGTTTAACAATAATCAGGCGCGAACGTTCATGGAATTGCTCGAGAAATTCAACCATGCGCATGGACGGCAACGCACACTGGGGCCTGGCGCCTAAAACGGCGCGCGGTTGCATCTGGCCCATCGTGATTCGTTGCCGGTCTGGCCCGTCTCATGACGCGTCGAGGCCGTGCGCTCGCAGAGCCCGCGGACACCCTCGCTGGGCTCTCGCCCAGAGCCGGGGGCGGCCGAACTCGGCCAGTACCACGACCGTGGAGTCAAATAAACTTGCTCCGGGTCCTCAGGGAGCTACGCGATGACGGCCGATACGCTGATTTTGCTGGCCATCGCTGTCGGCATTGCCTTGGTTCTGCGCGAGTTGGGCAAGACGAACCATCGACTCGCCGAAGTGCAAAAGGCATTTTCCGAACAATCCGACGTCGCCGCATCGGTACA
>Ga0187769_10000224_pt1 | contig 31314 bp, 33 predicted proteins | sample 0116_SJ02_MP02_1_FD_133140 | JGI IMG/M metagenome (GOLD analysis project Ga0187769, IMG submission 133140) | Tropical peat soil microbial communities from peatlands in Department of Meta, Colombia - 0116_SJ02_MP02_10_MG | ecosystem: Environmental > Terrestrial > Soil > Wetlands > Peat | place...
AACGCGCGAAAGGCTTCGGGATGAAGTTACTCTACCACGATGTTGTGAGAAACACCCAGGCAGAAAAGGAGTTGGGAATCCAGTTTGTTGACATGAATGCGCTACTGGAACAGTCAGACTTCATCACCTTACACACTAACCTAACCCCCGAGACTCACCATCTGATTGGCCGCGACCAATTCAGAAAGATGAAGAAGACGGCCATTCTCGTCAACACTTCACGAGGACCCATAGTGGATTGCCATGCTCTTTATGAAGCGCTGCGAGACGGAACCATTGCCTACGCCGCGCTGGACGTAACGGAACCCGAGCCAATCCCTGCAGACCACCCGTTGCTGACACTCGACAACGTGATAGTTGTTCCCCACATAGCGAGCGCCTCCGTAGCTACAAGAACGAAAATGGCACTCATGGCCGCGGACAACCTTATCGCAGGCTTGAAAGGCGAAATGCCCCCGAACCCTGTAAACCCCGAAGCACTTAGAAAAGGCAACTAAGCCCGAGTGCAACTGCAAGATAAGAATTCGGAAAGCGTTCACCCTATGCTTCAAGCGAACGTCATACTTGCAGAACGTGTTATATGACTTCAGCTCCAGGTACTCATCATTCCACCCTCAATGTTTGGCTTTGACCCGTCCATTCAACCTACGCCTTTCGACCCTGCCACAGCCGAATCACTCTTGTTAGACGCTGGAGCACATCTCCTGACGCCCGCGAACGCTTTCAGTCCAGCGCACCCAGTGACCCTTGATCGCGTACCAACTGGGAATAGCGGCACGCAACGATGATCACTTCCTGTATCATCAACTTCTCTTCTGCCACTGGACTCACGGTAAGCTCAGGCTGAGTTTAATACACAAGTTACCAAACTGGTCCAGGAACAAGCTTCAATATCCGATCCCACTCAACGACTGCAAGTCATCAAACAAATCGAGAACTTAGTGAATCAAGACTGGCAATACATATGGCTACAAACGGGGTCCACATACACAGTCTCTCGATCCTGGTTACACGAGCGACCGAACGCTTCCATCTCGTCCGGCCTCGAAAACTACAACCCAGAAATGGATGGGTACTATTACTATGAAATCGAGAAAGGGCCTAGCCCGTCTTCAGGAACGGCCGTGACAGCTCGAATTCAAGTGTTGTCCCCAAGCCTGTTACAAACGTCGTCACAAATGCCCACTACGCGGAGAGTCTTCTGAGCGAGAACAACCGGACGCTCCCCCCTATTTACTCACAATTCTCTAGAACCCTCCGATAGACCGATAATCTAAGAAATCCTCCACACTTTGCCTTAGGCGACCCAATCGGCGCTCTTCAACTATGGAGACGTCGTCCATATCATGAAATGAATGGGACGATTGCAGCTCAGTTAGCTGTTGAACCTGATTACAATCAGACCGAGTAAAATGAAACTAAGAGCAACGATTTGCGTTCGATGCAATTTCTCATGCGCCAAGACAAACCAGAGTTGGATGGCCACGATCTTACGCCCGTAATGCCACTTGGCGTCCCGACTAGTATCGCGACTTGAAGAGAGGAAGCGGGTGATTATATCAGCGAGCTACGGCATCGTATGTTAGGGTCTTCTGAAGTCTCTTCCGGCGTATTTCGCTGAATTGCCCAGCTCTTCTTCTATTCTGAGGAGTTGGTTGAACTGTGCTACCCTTTCGCTCCGAACCGGTGCGCCATTCTTAATCTGGCCTGCGTTTATCCCTACCGTAAGATCGGCCAGCCATGTGTCCTCGGTTTGCGCAGACCTCTCCGATACTAGCACAGCATATCCCCCCCTAGTCGCACATGACGCGGTATCCATAGCTTCAGTCAGAGTTCCTACCTGATTCACCTTTAGGAGCACTGTGTTTGCGGCGCCCATCCGGATTCCCTTGGTGAGGCGTTCAACATTTGAAACGAAGAAGTCGTCTCCCACTATTTGGATTCGAAGTCTCTTCGTAAGCTCAGCGAACGCTTCGAAGTCGTCCTCCTGAAAGGGATCCTCTATCGACCTCAGTGGATATGTTTTCACGAGTTGTTCGTAAACGTCTGCTAGTTTCTCCCGCGTGATTTTCTTTCCCATGTAGCTGTATCTTCTGGTTCTCGGATTGTATAGGTGTGTTGCGGCAGCGTCCATCGCTAGAATGAAATGCCTCTCGTATCCTTCCTCCTCAATCGCCTTCAAGATCACATCATAGGCTTCTCTGGGATCTCTAGGCCCGGGCGGTGAAAAGGACCCCTCATCTCCAGTATTGAGCGAGTACTTGCCGTACTTCTTCGCCAAGATTCCGCCTAAGGTGTGATAGACCTCAGAACCCATGCGCATAGCTTCAGCGAAACTGTCTGCTCCGACGGGCATAGCATTGAACTCTTGAAAATCAAAGTCGGTAGCCGCCAGCTTTCCCCCGCATATGTACAGGAACATTGGTACCGGCAAAACGTGCGCGTTTGAGCCACCGATGTACCGGTAAATTGGAAGCGAGAGAGAATTTGCGGCGGCCTTCGCAACGGCCCAAGATGTGGCTGTGATTGCGTTTCCGCCGATCTTTGACTTGTTCCTTGTGCCATCGCGGTTTACCATCGCTTGGTCGATCTTCCTCTGCTCTCTCACGTCCACCCCTTTGAGTAAGGGGTTAACTATGCGGTTCACGGTGCTTACGGCCTTTTTCACGCCCAACCCATGATATCTTTGGCCCTTGTCTCTCAATTCGAAGGCTTCATGTGATCCTCTTGAACGGCCCGCCGGTGCGTCCGCGCGTCCAAGCACGCCGCCTTCAGTAACTACATCAACCTCTATCGTAGGATCACCCCTACTGTCCAGAATTTCTCTCGCATGAACACTCCGTATGTTGAAATCGGTCAAGTCCAGTCTCTCCCTGCCGCGAGCTAACGCGGCTTTCTGAGGGTATAAGGGTTGTTTGTTGTTTTCGCAAAATATCTTGATTCTGAGACGCCCGTTAGAATGCCTAGATTAACTCGCGGATTCATTGTTGAATTATGCGTCTAAGGACACTTCGGAGAGTAATCACGATAAGCGAGAAATGAGAACAAGGAAGTGATTGTAGGGGACGAATGCAGATGGTTTTCAATGAAACACTGACGGCGGTCCAAGGCCTCAGAGTAGGGCACGCGCAGAATGACCACGCGCGGACCGGATGTACGATCGTACTATTCGAGCCCGAAGCCGATGTGGCCTGTGAAGCCCGGGGCGGCTGGCCTGGAACTTACGACACACATTCGATAGATGTCACTAAGAGGCGACGTCTTTGGCTTCGACACCGCGATTGGCGTAAGACGCTACCTACTCGAAAAGAAATTAGCGTCACGGGCCGGGGCCGGGAAACTTCCTGGGATCGTTGGGGCGAACATTTACGATGTCGAATTTGCATTGCTCCAGGAAGCGGACTATCCCGACCTAGGTTACCAAGCATGCCAAAATGCCTCCACAGATCCTGTCAAGGAGGGAAATGTCGGGGCAGGGATAGGCGCAACGGTCGGAAAATTATCGGGCCTGAAATTTGCTTCTAAAGGCGGATGCGGAAGCAGCGCAGTTCAACTACCTAACGATATAATCGTTGGCGCACTGGTTGTGACGAACGCCGTAGGTAACATCTACGGCTCGGACGGAGGGACGATAGCGGGCGTCAGAAGACTTGAAGGCGGTTTTCGCGAATTCGAGGAAATAATGATTGACTACCTTCGGGATACCAGCGCCCGCAATACGACAATTGGAGTAGTTGCCACAAACGTCGACTTATCTCACGAACAATTGATCAAGGTAGCGCAGTTGGCGCACGACGGCTTAGCGATGTCGATCAGACCAGTGCATATGTCCACAGACGGGGACACACTCTTCGCGGCCTCAACCGGCAAGATAAGTGGAATGCGTGGACGAGAACGTGTCGTAGACATCATCGGATATACGGGAGCTAGGTGTATTGCGAGCGCTGTTGTGAGAAGCGTGAAGGCGGCAAGGACATTGTCGAACGTACCCGGCCTGAACGCTTCATAACCGACCCATCGGTGCTCCTTACCTCCCTAAATTGATTAGGGAACGACATCCACTATTCGCGGCGCGACGATTTCACGTTAGCTCGACTAAGTCCGTACCGCTCAATTAATTCAGGAGGTTACGGAGTGATGCCATCGGAGGATATACTCTGGTAGTCTGAGTCCTCGTTCCCCGACTCTCTCGACCAGATAGATTGGGAGTGGGCTGAGGGCAAAGGCGGTTTTGATGTAGAAGCTGTTCGGTTTGCCTTCAAGCCCGTCTCCTTTCACGGTGAAGCTTAGGTCTGATGATGCGGCGATTGTGCTGTCGGGGTTACCGACTACCGAAGCGACCATGGCTCCCATGCGTTTGAAGTTCTTGCACCAACCGGCTACGATCTCGGTTTCGCCACTGTTTGATATAACAAGCAAAACGTCCCCCGCTCTGGGCGCGGGCGTATTTGACTCTCCCGCGACGTAGATTTGGTCGCCCATAGCCCTCTTAACATGCCCGACCCTGACGGCGGTCATGCGTGCTACTTCCCTTCCACTCCCTAAGCCGACGAAGAAACAAGAGTGTCTCTGTTCAAGTGAGTCGACGAGAGACTTGAAGAAATCCGAAGCGACGATCTGGTCCACTAGGGATCCAATTTCAGTGAAGAGTTGTTTACACCGATGGATGACCGTGTCAGCCGAGGCCTCTTCATGCAGGGTTTCGGCTATAGCTTGAAACAGCACTCCCGTCCCAAGGATGAACAGGTCTTCAAGAATTCCCGCCGTGCGAAATTCCTTAGACTCTGTCGGCGCTTCGTCGGGTTCACGGCCCTTCAGAACGAGCACATTTCCGTACTTTGTGCCAAGTTTCCCGATAGGTGAGTCCCGTTCCGACGTTAGAACATCGATGCGGAAATCTCGAGGATTGCCATGATCAGCGATGTACATAGCTAACTGTTGAGCGTCCAGAAGAGGCATCATCGACTTTCCGCTTCCGGAATTGATGAGTAGGCAGACCTGCCCGAACCGTTGTTTCAGAATAGGGGCTGCTTCAATCATGGTCCTTCCCGGGAACCCGATGTCCCCTCTATCCAGAACCAACTTGCCGCCCCGCATCTTCGCCATCTCACTGCACGCTATGCTTAGAGCTCCCTTGGAGCGACCCTCACCTGAGGGCAGAATGACGCCGGCACCCATTATGTCATGATAGAGCGCCTCGATCTCAGCGCGGCTAACTTTCTCGAAATTTTGGAAGATGCGATTTACGAAAGTCGTGCTACTGACTTCAGATGACAAACTCGCTCTTCCCCCGCGCGCCGAGACTTCACTGAGTCATCATACGAGCCGATAATAAGTAATTTCTCCTCCGCATGAACAGAACCGAAATCGGCCTCATACTCATATTTTGAGAATTATTCGCGAGCGAATATAATCTCCTTACCTTCGAGCCCTTTTCACCTGCGGTAACTACGGTGACCGCTTAAGTACCCTCGCAACAAAGGCCACTCAACGATTTGAGGTTCATCGAAAAATGGCTGAGTTGGAGCGGACGTACGAGAAGACGCTCTCAACACATGCTAACTGGCAACCTCAGCTGAGAAGGATCCTCGCGGGAACCACTTCAACACAAAAGGTCGCTCTGGTCGGCGTCGGGCACCCAATGCGGGGCGACGACTTCGTTGGCAGCTTCATTGTCAAAGACCTGATGAAAAAGAAGATTCCGACCGCAAAATTGGTTCTCTTTGATGCAGAGGACGGCATTGAGTGGATTATGTCGAGGATTCAGGAACCTGACCCTAGGCATTTAATCATCGCGGACGCGTGCGAGATGAATGCCCCCCCCGGCGAAATCGCTCTGATACCCCTCGCTGAAACGGATTATCCCTTCTTTACAACCCATGGTATCCCTTTGAAGCTTCTCGCGACCAATCTACTACCATCCGTCGAGACATCAATTCTGGCCATCCAACCGTTTCGGATGGGGTTAAATGAAGGTCTCTCGCCCACAGTCTTCGAGGCTGCCTTTTCAATTTCAAACTTTTTCGAAACAACACTGAAGGAGGATAACTTCTGTGCTTGAGAAACTCGTCAACTGGTCCAGAAAACGGTCGCCATGGGTATTCCACATCAACGCATCCTCATGTAACGGCTGCGATATCGAACTCGTAGCCAGCCTTACCCCTCGATATGATATTGAGAGGTTCGGCGCGGTCCTCGTCCCCAGCCCCAAGCACGCCGACGTATTGATCGTGACGGGGGTCGTGAACGCTCAAACCAAAGATCGGCTGAAACGAGTCTACGAGCAACTGCCCGCACCGAAATATGTAATCGCGATTGGAGCCTGTGCCGCAACCGGAGGCGTCTTCAAAGGCTGCTACAACGCCGGACAAGGAATCCAAGACGTAATCCCCGTCGACATGTTCATCCCCGGCTGCCCACCGCGACCGGAGGCAATCATGTACGGCGTTCTCAAACTATTAGGGGAAGTCAAATGAGCGAAACATTAACCCAGCTAGGAAAATACGCGGAAGAAGTAGGCACGAAGGTAATCCAACTCCGGAAAAATGAGAGCACCGTCGAAGTCACCCAAGATCGTTTGAAGGTCTTTGTTGCCCACCTCGTTAACGACCTGCACGTTCGCCATCTGATGACCATTACCGGCTTAGACGTAGGCCAGAATCTCGTCATCATCTACAACTTCTCCTTAGAACGGGACACTATCCACGTCAAGACCTCCGTCCCCAAGACGAACCCCCAAGCGGTATCAATTGTGGATATCGTCCCCGGAGCGATACTCTACGAAATGGAGCTGCATGACATGTTTGGAATCGAACTTATCGGAAACCCTTGGAAAGACCAAAAATTGCTATTACCAGACGAATGGCCCGCAGACTTACCGCCGCCACTGCTGAAAACCACCAAGCCCGATCAAATTAGAAGACGATTAGGATTGGAGGCCGCTAAGCCGTGAGCACACCGTCCGATAAGCGAGAGGAATCGGCTGGATTAATGGAATACTCGGCTGAGAGCCTCGTACCCTTCGGACCAATCCATCCCGCCCTCAAAGAACCCGAATACTTCAAACTCGTCCTCGAAGGAGAACGCATAATCGACGTCATACCCAGAATCGGTTACGTTCACCGAGGCCTCGAGAAAGCCGCCGAGTCTCGTCCCTGGGTTCAGAACATGTACATGTTCGAGAGAACTTGCGGCATCTGCAGCTTCGTCCACAGCCTCTGCTACGGTCAAGCAGTTGAAGAATTGACTCTGTTCCAAGTCCCGAAACGAGCCAAATACATCCGCACAATAATCGCGGAGATGGAACGCATACACAGCCACCTACTCTGGGTCGGATTGATGGGGCACTGGGCCGGCTTCGATACGCTGTTCATGTGGGTGTGGAACGACAGAGAAGTCGTACTAGATTTAGTTGAAGCGATCTCGGGTAACCGCGTCCACAAATCCATGAACGCCTTTTGCGGCGTTAGGCGCGACATGCCGGAGAATATGAAAGACCGCATTGTGGAAAGAATGAAGTTCCTGACCGATCGCGCACGGTACTACCGGGAAGTAATCGACACCGAGGAAACAATGCTGGTAAGAACTGAAAACATTGGTAGAGTCAGCCAAGACACAGCTGAGAAGCTATGCGCGGTAGGCCCAATGGCAAGATACGTCGGGTTAAGGCAAGATGTTAGACTCAACGACCCCTACGCCGCCTATGACGAGGTACCGCTCGACATAGTGACAACGACCGAAGGAGACGTACACGCCCTCCTAAGGCTTCGCCTAGATGAGCTTGTGGCCTCGGCCAACATAGTCAGTTACGCAGTGGAAAATCTTCCGGACGGCCCCATAAGAGTGAAAGTGCCACCAGTTATACCCGCGGGCGAACACTCATCCCACTGCGAAGCGCCACGAGGAGAAATCTTCTATTACGTAAAATCATCCGGCGGCCGTACTCCCGAACGCGTCAAATCCAGACAACCCACGATGGCGAACTTACCGACCGCCCTTGAGATGCTGAAAGGCCAAACACTCGCAGACATACCCATCGTTCTCACCGCAATTGACCCATGCTTCGGCTGTATGGACAGAATGTCGTTCTACGATACCGAGACCAACCGAAGATGGACGTGGTCCGGGGAAGAACTCCGCCAATACGGAGTCAACCATTACTTCCCCGACCGTTCGAAGAAGCAACGTGGGTTCACGAAAGCGATCGATTCCTCCATCAACCGGCGCCAAAGGGAGAGTATCTAGTTGCCGCGAAGAAGGGCTGGCACCGTTGTGCCTGAGATGTTCCGCTTAATGCTAGAGAAACCTACAACTGAGGCATACCCATTCAAACCCATACAGTTAACCGAAAGATTCCGCGGAAAACTTGACATCGACCCCGCTAAGTGCACGGGCTGCCAAGTCTGCGCGTTAGTCTGCCCGGCAGCCGTAATCACAATGGTGGACCTTGGGACGCGGAAGGTTGGAGATAGGGAACTGAAAGTCCGCAGGCCACTTTTCGATCTGGCAAGCTGCATATCCTGCGGAGAGTGCGTCGACAACTGTGCTTTCAACGCGCTGCAGTTAACAAAACAGTTCGAAATTGCTACCCCAAACAAGACAGATCTCTTGATGAACAAAGCAGTGGTGAAGTGATCGACAAGTTGCCTACGCTCGATCCTTTCGTGATAGCCGGACCGGTAATAATCGTCGTAGCCGACATAATCGTTTACATAGCCGTAGGAAAGCTTGGCACGAGATCTTCGGGAAAAGGCGGTAAGTATCAACCCTTCACGGGCGGAGAAGAACAAATTCCGGCCCGTGGAACATACCAATCAGAACTTTTCGTCTTCGCTGCATTATTCATGGTAGTCGAGGCATTCGCCCTTATTCTTGCTGGTTCTTTCGCGTCTCCTACCAATTTCTACCCTCTACTGTTCCTTGCAGGCGGCGGCGGAATCATATTAGTTGTAACGTGGTGGTTAATGCTCGTCGGGGGCGTGAGGTTCTAAATTGATCGCTACCGAAGTCGCAGAGATTCTCATCTTCCCGGGCTTGACATTCTTTGTGTGGATAGCATTTCTTTTCGACTGGTTAGATCGCAAGACGTCGGCAAGAATGCAGCAAAGAATCGGACCCCTTGTTGCTGGCCCTTCCGGTATCCTTCAACCCGTCGCCGACTTCTTCAAACTCACCTCGAAGGAGGAGATTGTTCCGGAGTTCGCGGACAGGTTCATCTTCTTCTTAGGGCCGCCCCTTTTCTTCGCGGCTCCAGCAATAGGAATAATCTTCATCCCCGTATTCGGAACTACGGCGATCGTAAGCAACGAATACGACTTACTATTCGTGCTTTTCATAATCGGCTTCTCGGCTCTCATGGCGGCTTTTCTCGGATATGCCGCCGCAGGCCGATGGTCAACAATCGCGATGGGCCGCCTCATAGTCCAGTATACGGGGTATGAGATACCCATGATCATCGCACTCGTCACGCCCGCTGTCCTGGCGCATAGCTTGTCGATATCGGGCATCGTTCAAGCACAGCAGAACATCTGGTACATTGTCTTAGCGCCGCTCAGTTTCATAGTGTTCATAGTCTCGGCTCTCGCTGAACTAGAGAAGCCACCTTTTGACATACCAAGTGCGAAGACGGAGATAGTGGGCGGTTGGATGACTGAATTCTCCGGCCGACCGCTTGCCTACATAAAACTAACGAAAAATCTGAGCTATGCCTTTCTCTCAGCGCTCGCAGTCAGCCTATTCTTAGGCGGCCCTCTTGGACCGGTTTTGTTCGCGGATCCCGTTCTACAGGGCGCACTCTACTTCGTCTACTTTGTGGTCAAATTACTCGCCGTCGGTTTCTTGATTTTCGTCATAAGAACGGCGCTGGCGCGAATCAAAATTGACCAAGCAGTTCGATTCTTCTGGATGGTTATCACTCCACTCAGCCTGATTCAACTTGCACTCATTATGCTTGTATGGTGGAAATGAAGATGGCCGGCGAAGTTGCATTACTGCTTTCGGCTGCTCTCCTCGTAACCGTTCTTAGCGCCCTGTTCTCGAGGAGCATGTCAATCACGCTGATCATGATGTTCTATGCGAGCATAGTATTGGGGGTCATCTTCACCATCTACCAAGGCATCCTAGTAGGCCTGCTACATATCGTAACTTTTGCAGGCGCTGTCTCCGTTATGCTACTGACGGTAGTTTTGATGACCGGGCAGACAGACCTGAACATCGGCAAACGATCACTCGCGACCTCGGTCGTAATAGTTACTATTCTCGTCGTCGGCGCCGCATCTTACTTACTCTTTTCCAGCGCCCCAACCGGGGCCCAGCCGACACAGTCAATGAACATTCTAGCATTCATCTGGACGCTTCGTCCTTGGGATTTGCTCATTCTTGTCATCATCTTCGGAGGAGCAATGACGGCAGTGGTAAATCTGCTTTCGAAGGAGGAATAGAAAATTGTTGGTCGACCAAGCCGTCTTCCTAACAACGGCTGCCGTACTCATCTTCCTAGGAGTCTTCACGATGTCATATTCCCGTAACCTCCTGAAGACAATAATATCATTTCAAGTGATTGTCTTCGGAGCAAACCTCGCCCTGTTCTCATCGGGCCTCGGCCTTTCCTCTAACCTGATCGCCAACACCCTGGTTCTATTCTCCATCGTAGTCGGTGGCAGCGTGGAAGCCGTGGGTCTGGCACTCATCGTTCTGGTTCATAGGAAGTATGGAACTCTGGATCCTTGGAAAATCAGGAGGCTTAGAGATTGATCGACTCAGGCCAAGCTGCCCTGCTGGGCACGGTACTCGCGCCGTTTCTGGGCGCTCTGATTATCATTGCTCTCCGGAATCACCCGAATCCACGTGAGGCAAGTTCCTTCGTCGTGGGCGTCGTCACGTTCCTGTTGGCTATCTACAACGTTCCCGCGGTCTTCAAGGGCGAAACAGTGAATGTCACGTTCGCCGTAATGTCATCGCACCCTCAACTGCAACTAACGTTGTGGGCCGATGGGCTGGGATTGCTGTTCGCAGGCCTTGCCTCTTTCCTCTGGATAATCACGACCGTTTATTCGGTGGGATATATGCGCGGCTTGAAGGAACATTCGTTGACTCGTTACTTTGCCTGTTTCTCCCTCGTAATTGGAGCCACTATGGGTGTCTCACTAGCCCAAAACCTCCTGACACTATTCATCTTCTACGAAATTCTCACCATATCCACCTATCCTCTAGTCATACACAAAGAAACTGAGGAAGCATTCAGCGCCGGTCGCAAATATCTAGTCTACACACTGGGCGGAGGGGCGGCCGTTCTCGTTGGAACCCTTGCACTCTTGGCGGCGGGGGGAGGAAACGCAATCACCTTTGTACCCGGAGGAAACCAGACTCTCGGATCAATCTCGTTGGAATTCGCGAGGGTTGCTTTTGTCCTTCTCTTCCTAGGCTTCGGTGTGAAAGCCGCGCTGGTGCCTGAACACGGCTGGTTGCCCAGCGCCATGGTGGCACCGACGCCAGTGAGCGGGCTGCTTCACGCCGTAGCCGTAGTGAAGGCGGGCGTCTTCGGCATTCTACGCATCCTGCTATTCCTCTACGGCCCCACATTAATCGCCTCTCTCGGAATGCAAGATCTGGTCGTTGGAGTCGCAGTAATCACGATCCTAGTCGGCTCTTTGTTCGCGTTAATTCAAGATAATTTCAAACTCCGTTTGGCATACTCCACGATAAGCCAGCTGAGCTACATCGTCTTAGCCGCGGGGGTCCTCACGCCGTTAGCATTGGGAAATACCGCTGTCGGAGTTAGCGCCGCTATCATTGCGGCCGCTTTCCTCCTCGTAGCCCACGCCTTCGGTAAACTCACCATGTTCTTCGTCGCAGGCGCCGTCAATGTGGAGACAGGTAAATCTAACATTCCCGAGCTTGACGGAATCGGCAAGAAGATGCCGTGGGTAATGATCGCGTTCTTCCTTGCAACGTTGAGTATGGCCGGACTTCCGCCAATGGCCGGATTCATCGGGAAATGGTACCTTTCGATAGGTTCCTGGAACGGCGGATTCTGGTGGATTCTATTGATTCTAGCATTCTCCGCAGTTCTGAATTTAGCCTACTTTCTACCGATCACTCTGCGAGCCTTCCTTCGCCCGTACAATGGAACCATTGAAAGAATCAAACAACACTGGCTCCTCGTTGTGCCACCCATCGTCACCGCGACTGGAACACTTCTGCTGGGGGTATGGACAACGATGCCTTACGGGCCATTCGAGATGGCCGGCAGGATAGCCACAGCTGTCACAGGGTTTGGTTTGGGAAACGTTTCCCAGCTCGGCGTGGGCGTAGCGATTCCACCTTTCGTGTTCTTCCTCGTAGGCGGGCCATTAGTCATCTGGTTGTTTAAGGACAAAATTCGGCAAGCCGGCTTAGTCTTGCTGTCCGCCCTAGCGCTCATTGACGTGATGCTTCTTCCGCACACCGTGCAATGGACGATTCCGTTCATGGGCTATCAGCTCGTGCTGCTGCGAGTCGACGCCCTATCGTATCTGATGGGCCTCATCTTCTCCATCATCACATTCCTGGCGGTATTGTATGCCGTCGGCTTCGCAAAGCCGTGGATGCATCTGTTCGCAATGCTCTACGCTGGTACGTCAATAGGTGTTGTCTTCGCGGGCGACTGGATAACGCTGCTTGTCTTCTGGGAGCTGATGGCAATCACCTCAACTCTCCTGATCTGGGAGGCCGGCGGAGAAGCGGTGCAAGCTGGATACCGATACTTCCTGTTCCACGGGTTTGGCGGCGCAATGCTCGCAGCTGGAATTGCGCTTCTATTCCTTCAGGGCAACAGTCCGATCGTGGGCTCAATCTCGGGGTTCTGGCCATCCATCTTCATCATCATTGGAATTGGCGTCAACGTCTGCATGATTCCACTGCACACTTGGCTCCCCGACTCTTACCCTAAGGCACACTTCGCCGCAAGCGTATTCCTAAGCGTCTACACAACCAAGGCGGCAGTATACCTTCTAGCCAGAGCGCAACCCCCAACCGACCTCGTCGCGTTCATGGGTGCGATCATGGTCGTATACGGCGTCTCATTCGCCGTTCTTCAAACAAACATGAGAAAACTACTATCCTATCACATCGTGTCCCAAGTTGGATACATGGTCACAGGAGTTGGGTTAGCAAGCTGGCCTGGCATTGCGACGCAGATAGGCAACTTGGCTTTAGACGGAGGAATGGCCCATGTTTTCAACCACATTCTCTACAAAGCCCTACTCTTCATGACCGTGGGCGTCATAATCTGGCAGACAGGAGAGAATACGCTAGAGAAACTGGGCGGACTTCTCAGGAAGATGCCTATCACCGCGATAGCCTTCTGGGTGGCCGCGTTCTCGATCTCAGGCGTCCCACTCTTCAACGGTTTCATCTCTAAGGGCATGATAATTTCTGCCGCTGAACAACAGAACATGATAATCTGGATACTCCTCGAGATAGGAACGTTCGGAACATTCCTATCATTTCTGAAGTTAGGCTATTTCGCATTCCTTCGAGAGGGCACGATTGAGGCTAAAGACCCCCCCTTAACCATGAAAATCGCAATGCTTAGTGCGGCCGCGCTCTGCGTCGCCATAGGTGTGTACCCGAAGCTGCTCTACTCAATTCTCCCCTTCGGCGGATCAGGTTACGATGCGTATAACATGAACACGCTTCTAACAAGCTCTATCGTCTTGGGAGCCGCAGTCCTAGTTTTCTTCACTGTGGGCCGCAAATATCTGGCGCCACATGAAACCAGCCTGCGCGACTTCGACGTCGGCTACGTCGCTTTGGGCCATGGAGTGCTTGTTTTCGCCGGCGCGCTGCAAACTGCATTCGGGGCAGTTTACGGTTTCATTACGAACCGACTCGTGCCGGGCTTCAGTAAACTCGCGGGAGAGATGCAAACGGGGCTGTTAAGCATCAATGGGTTATTCATGTTCGGAGCCCTGATCATCGTACTACTCGTCATCGCAATCTGGGGGCTGTGACCATGTGGTTAACTGACATCATGATGGTTCTCTTCGCGAGTGCCTTGGCCAGCCTCCTCTTAGATTTACGCAAGAAAAGGTACGGTAACTTCAGACCGGTGGTAGTCGGCGCGGTTTCAATATTAGCGCTGGGATTCTCTTTGATCGACACTCTATTGAACTGGCCTGCGACCCTCGCCCAACCGACATCGATCCAACCCACTGTGGCAGATTTAGCTAGCCTTTATCTCTTGAACAAGTTCACTATATTTGTCATTTTCACAGTGCTCGCAGTGGGCCTAGCAGTTTCCCTCTACTCGATGAAGTACCTGAATCCAAGCGAGAACGCGGGGCCGTTCTTCGCCCTAGTGTTGTTCCTCATCGTCTCGCTCGTGGGGATCGCGACTGCCGGCGATTTGCTGGAGCTCTTCCTATTCTGGGAGGGAATGAGCGTGGCTGCCTACGGCCTAGTCGCATTCGACAAGAAAGTCACCGTCTCATTAGAGGCCGCGTTGAAATACTTCTTCCTAGCCGGCACTGGGAGCCTCATCGCGCTCTTCGGCATATCAATAATCTACATTCTCACCGGAAGCATTCAACTCCAGGAACTGGCACTTGTCTTCGCAAAAGATCCGCGGCTCGGCGCTCTCGGATTGTCCATGCTGTTTATGGGGTTTGGAGTTGAGGCGGCAGTCTTCCCGCTTCACACTTGGCTGCCGGACGCGTACTCGGCTGCGCCGACACCTGTCAGCGCCATACTGGCGGGGGTTGTAACGGAAACTGCCGTGTTCGCACTGATCAAGATAGTCAGCCCGACGTTTACGCCCCTGACGCAGTCAATCACTATGTCACTTACCATTGCGATTGCTCAAGCGCAACCTAGTGTCGCCATCGGCCTGATTCAATCAGCCTTAGTGATTATTGCAGTCCTAACGATGCTCATCGGTAACCTGGGTGCTCTAGGGCAAGGAAACATCAAACGTATGCTCTCCTACAGCTCCATAGCTCATGTGGGGTACATGCTTGCAGCACTTGCAACATTTTCAACGGTTGGAGTCGTGGCAATTGTGTTTCACATCTGGAACCACGGCTTAGTGAAATCCTCGTTCTTCATGCTAACCGGAAACAAAGGCAAAGCCTACGAGGACTCGGACTTGGGAAATGTGAAAGGTTTACTCCATCAGAACACGCTGACCGGGGGCATGTTCGCTTTATCATCACTCGGAATGCTTGGAGTTCCTCCATTCGGCACATTCTGGAGCGAATTACTAATCATTCAAGCCTTACTAGCCACACAATCGCTAACATTCTACGCGCTGGCGGTTGTGGTTGTTCTCAATATCGTCTTCTCAGTCGGCTACTTCTCCAAAGTCGTCACATCAGTTGCCCAAAAACCCAGCTCCGACACGACCACACCCGTTTCGTGGGCACTCACCATTTCACCGCTCCTTCTCCTCCTACTGAGTTTACTAACCGGATTCGCGCCATGGTTAATGCTAGGAAGGCTTTCATGAATCAACTTGACTACTGATCAAGGGTAGTTTTGTATGAGCGAGAAGAAAAAGGACAAAGGAAGAGAACGGGTCATCCGCGATATCCAAACGGTTGATGAAGCAATCAAAGCCGAGAAAGACGTCGAGGTAGGATACCACAATGCGATAGAGGAGAATGTACTCCTCTGGCTCGCCACTGAGGAAGACATTATCGAAAGCTACACGAAATTCGTCAAAAACTCAGAAAGTACAAAGATCAAAACCACACTAACGAAAATCATCGAGGACTCGAAGAATCACATCCGCATACTAACGTCAATCAGGAAGAGCTTCGACAAAATCGCATCAGACGAGCATCGACACGCCAAAATGCTCGAAGAGCTAAGAACCGAATTCAAGAAGTAGCAGGGTACCGTCCCGCTACCAGGAATACAACGCGTAAGCATCCCCCATTCACCATTCGCCATCGAAACTCCTGCCAAGGAGTAGGCTGATTATCCGGAACGTTAAACCCCATATGATGTGTCCGTGGTAGTCGTAACAAGGGACTTCAAGACTCCCCTCCTTTACATGCACCTCGCGCCTCTTCGGCTCAAGCCTCGATAACTGAGCAAGAGGCGCCCAAAAAATCTCATCCACTTCGCGGTTGACTCGCACCGTAACCATGAATTCGAGAGCGAAGACAAATGGCGCGACCTGCACGGTTCGCGACCGAGTCGTAACCAGCGGTAGAGCGCCCAGCAATTGGTGCTGAGCGAGATCGATGCCAACTTCCTCCTCCGCCTCTCGAATTGCAGTCCGAAGCAGCCCCTCATCACTCGGTGATTTGTGTCCCCCAGGAAAACCAATCTGGCCTGACCACGGGTCACCCTTCCGTTCGCTGCGTTTGATTAGAAGGACTGATCCCCCTCGATCTTCAGGATTGATTACAATCGCCACGCTGGCGACCTCCAGGTTTTTTTCCAGGGATTGCAAAGGTGGTGCTTTCGACAGAAGTCGCCCCTTCAGAGAGGTTACGTCAAATTGTGCCGTCACAACGCACCACTCCGTTCTAACTGGACAAACCCGTAACCATCGTTACCTCTTCTTGCCTAAAGACGTACTCCAAAACTCGTGGGGCGCGGCATCAGAAGCCTACGGTAAATCTCGGGGTCATGACTTGACTCCGATGTATAACCCCCCGCCTGTGAGTCCCTTCCTATCGTAGGTTACTTTTAGCCCCGCTGCGCGAAACGAAGCCAGATATTCTGAGTGAGTGAATAGTCCGAACTTTTCGCGCGCGCGGAAATATCTGGTGGCCCTTGGGGTGGCGGTTAGGTAGTGAAAGTCGATAATTGACGTTTTCCCGCGAACGAAGGATCTTCCGATCCTAGCAAGTTTGAGTTTAGGTTGATTCACGAGGACGGCGTGTAGGGTTCCGCTTCTGAAGTTGCGCGGTGTTATCCAGGGCTCAACTATCAAGACGCCGCCCGGCCTAAGGTGTGCGTTCATGTTCCGTATCGCCCTCCGTAATTTTCGTGCAGTTGTCATATAGCCTATAGCGCTGAATAGGCAAGTAACAACATCGAATCTCTTAGACAACCTAAAGCTGAGCATGTCGCCCTGATGCAGTTTGACCTCCTTGTTGCGCTTGCGGGCTATGGCAAGCATTTTTGGGTTAATGTCCAACCCCTCAACATCAAACCATGCTTTCAGATAGTACAAATGCCGCCCGGTTCCGCATGGGACATCCAACAAGGATGCCCCATCTGATCTCTTGTGCCGTATAATCAAATGCCTCAGGCGTTTTGATTCGGATTTGTAATCTTTGCCCGAATACGGATCGTAGATCGCATCATAGATCGCGTCGTTATACGAGGCAGACTTACTGTAAAGGTGCAACGCTGAATCACGTGACATATGATTTCTCATTCCATTTTTCGCTACTATACCGCTCTGTGCTCGGCAAAGTCCTAATCGAACCAATCAATAATATTTTCAAATGCCCTGTCCTCCTTCGCACGTTTGCCGGATATTCGCTGGTTCACTGCCTGCGACTCGCCAAGCTTTATCTTTCAGTCGAAAAACCACCTCGCGGGAGGAATTTGCTTGTCGAACCCGCATAAGATGTTCGATTGGATTGAAGCTTCTCGCGATGACATGACTGGTTTCATGCTTGAGATGTTAAAGGTTAAGGCGGTTAACCCTGACGGAGGAGGAAAAGGGGAGTATGAGCGTGCGATGTTCATGAAAAAGAAACTTGAGGACATCGGATTGGACGTGACGCGGCATGATGTTCCGGATAATCGCGTCCCTGAGGGCGCGCGTGCAAACCTCACGACGATTCTTGTCGGTGTGAACCCTGAACGAACTTTATGGTTCGCCGCGCATTTGGACACTGTACCAGAAGGATCACGCGAGCTATGGGCAACTGACCCGTACCTGCCGATAGTCAAGGACGGTAAGATCTTCGGTAGGGGGTCTGAAGATAATGGGCAGGCGGTCTGTTCGACTTACTTCATGTTGAAAGCATTGAAAGAGCTCGGCGTCAAACCGAAGATGAATCTCGGCCTGGCACTAGTTTCGGACGAGGAATCCGGAAGCAAATATGGGGTTATCCCGCTCCTTGAGAAGGGAATTTTCAAGGCAACCGATATGACTGTGGTCCCTGATTCGGGAACCCCCGACGGCTCACAAATTGAGATTGCGGAAAAGAGTATTTTATGGCTTAAGATCGTAACAAAAGGCAAACAGGTTCATGGCAGCACACCGGAAAAGGGCCTGAATGCACGCCGAGTTGCTATGCAACTCGCAATCCAACTTGACGACATGCTCCACTCCAAGTACCCTGCGAAGGACCAACTGTTCGACCCGCCACCGTCGACCTTCGAGCCTACCAAGTGCGAGGCAAACGTGGACAATGTGAACACCGTCCCCGGCCTAGACGTACAGTACTTCGACTGTCGGATTCTCCCTCGATATCCATTGAATGAAGTTATGAAAGAAATCGAGTCAGTAAGATTGAGGCTGGAGAAGGAGAGCGGAGCAACCATTCAGATAATTCCCTTACAACGCGAAGAGAATACGAACCCAACCCCGATGGAAAGCCCAATTGTGAAGACTTTGAAGACGGCGCTGAAGGAGTTGCGGGGATTAGATGCGAAGCCGATTGGGATTGGCGGAGGAACCGTGGGTGCCTTCTTCAGGCGAAAGGGCATGGATACGGCCGTCTGGTCAACGATTGACGACATGGCCCATCAACCTAACGAATATTGCAAAATCAAAAACATAGTGGACGACGCCAAGGTATTCGCTTACTTGGCCACCGCCTGAGCTATCCATGGATCACATCGGAACCTCCCTGAGGCTCAGGGTAAGCATAGCAGAAGCCCGCGACAGACCCCAAATAGCTCGCCTTTGCCGCCGCTCGGTTGGCAGCTCGGACTACGTTCTCGGGATACTCCCAACCATAATCACTCGTCAAGGCCTCTTCCTAGCCTGGGACGGAGAGACACTCGTAGCCATGACCAACTTCGACAAGTGCATCGACGGAAGCGGATGGCTGAGTGTAGCTCGCACTGATCCAAATTGGCGCGGGCGAGGTGTGGCAGTTTTTCTCCAACGCAAGATTGCAACCTATGCGAGGCAACGGGGCATAGAAACCCTAAGGTTGTTGGTTTCGTCGGGGAACATATCGTCACTCAGAGCTTGTGAGCGGGGAGGGTTCAGGCAGGTTTGCGAAGCCGCCCATATTTCTAGTAGATTGAGAGCCGCTAGGCCACGTAGGACGGTTAATTCAAGGTCGGTTTCGGAACCTCGATTGTTAGCCCTCCTGAAATCAAGCTACGTAGCTAAGACGCGGGGTTACATCGGCTACGGGCGACATTTCGTGAAACTCACGAAAAGTATTCTGAGTCATCTAAGGGACAGAGGCGAACTCTACTCGATCGGAGACGAAACTCTCCTAGTTAGTCCCCCTGAAACGATGTTCAGAATACCACAAAGCAGCCTAACAATCCTACAGGGATCATTAGCAAAATCGCTCACTGAAGCAAGAGAAATTGCCCGTGGAATGGGTGCACGAATCCTCAGATCATACATTCCATACAACCCATACGAAATTTCAGTCGCAAGAAAACTAGGTTTCACAAGGACCGTGTGGGGTAAACATTGCTTAGTATTCGAGAAGAAAACAAGCCCAGTTCCCTCTAAAGCTCGGTAAACCTAGACCTCTCTAATCGCTAACGTTGGGACCGGAGAACTAGAATTTAAGAACGGGCACGCCAGAGCTAGGGTGAGTGTGCTCCATGATTACTGCTCTGGTCATGATAAATGCTGAGCGGGACCGGATCGCAACTATCCCGGATGAATTGCTAAAAATCGGAGGGGTAACTGAGGTGTACTCTATTGCGGGAGACTATGACCTTGTCGCGATGGTTCGAGTGAAAGAGACCGAAGAGTTGGCCGACGTTGTGACGAATGGATTTGCTGAGGTCAAGGGGATTATTCGCACGATGACTCTGATCGCGTTCAAATGCTATAGCCACTACGATCTAGAGCACATATTTCAGATAGGATTCAAAACCTAACTGTACTTGGACAGGATCGCTTTCAGAAGTTTCAATGAGACATTTCCCCCACTTACAACTATAACGATCTTGGAATCCTCCTTTGGATGGAGTTTTTCTAGCGCGGCAATCGGCGCTGCGGCCGATGGCTCGATAACTAGATGACATTCCTTCATCGCTGTGAATACCGCTTTTTCGATATCCTCTTCGCTAACTAGGAGTATTCCGTCCACATAATGTCTGACGCACTCGAAGGTCAGTTTTCCCGGTTCCCGCGTGGCCAAACCGTCGGCGATAGAAGTCGTATCTGAGAGGTGTACGATTCTTCCCTCTTTCACCGAGTGGTACATGGATGAGGCTCTTCCAGGTTCGACTCCGTACACGTCAACGTCTGGCTTTAGGCTCTTTATGGCTGTGGCCACGCCGGAGATCAGCCCGCCTCCGCCAATAGGAACCAATACCGTATCCACATCGGGCAAGCTCTCGAAAATCTCCAACCCTATCGTACCCTGCCCTGCAATTACGTCCGGGTCATCGAACGGAGGGATCAAGACAGCTCCTGTGGTCTTCTGTATCTCCAGCGCTTTAGCGAAGCGTTCGTCGTGGAACAAACCCTCTTTAACAACCGTTCCTCCAAATTCCTCTATCGATTTAATCTTCTCTTCAACGGCAGTTGTCGGGACTACGATGGTAGCTTTGGTGCCAGTCAATTTTGCGACGTACGAAACCGCCACGCCGTGATTTCCGGAAGATGCGGCAACTAATCCTCGCTTTCGCTCCTCGGGTGAGAGTTGCAGAACCTTGTTGGCGGCACCGCGCACTTTGAAGACACGAATCGGTTGATAGCACTCAAGCTTCAGATACACACTCGCGTTCGTTCTCTTGCTCAAACTTGGTGAGTAATAGACTGGAGTCCTGTATGCTACGTTAGCTATTCTGCGACTTGCCTCCTGAATCGCAGCTAAGGAAACTGGGCCGCTCATAGTCCCGCAACCGTTACACTAAATCACATAGCCCGTCCTTCGTGGGCAAATTCAATTAGCTTTCTCGTTTACACGATTCCTAGGCATTTAGGAGTTCTCGAATCCTTTTTCCTAAGCTCGCCCGCTCAGCATCGTCCTTTGCTGAAATCCACTGCAATTTTAGGTAGAAGATGGAGTTTTCCTTGTCGCTCGTGAGCATGAACCCCGTACGATCTAACTTCGATTCGTAGCGGTCTGTCTGAGTACGGCGACATATAACTTTGGACTCTGGTTTTCCAGCTTCCGTCAGGACGGTCTCCGCCAAGGTACGCCCGTCTTCGAGTTTCTTGGTCTGGTCTCTCAATTGTCGAATGTCCGTGCTTCGGTCGATGCGATGGCTGCAAGTTTGAACCCTACAGGAGACCAAGCAATGCTACTGAAGAAGAAATCCTCGTTGCGGTATATCTCACGAAAAGTTTGTCCGTCCCATAGGAGAATCCTGCCTTGGCTTGAATGCGGTTGCGGGGTGGAACTCGCGATTGCTGCTACGCGGCCCTTTGGATCCCAACTGACTGCAGTCGGGTAGACATGATGGTCTTGGAACTCGACGGGAGATAGGCCTGAGTCGTCAAAACGGCCTATCACGCCGTTATGCCAAATTACGTCGTACCCGACCACGAGGGCGAAATTTTCGTTCGGATTCCAGTCGACTCCGATGAAATCCGAGTGGGTGTCGCTGACGGGCTTTATGGTATTTACTCTCGCGTCAAATAGAAAGAGGTTGGGTGATGGAATGAACTCTTCGGCGAAACAATTCGAAGTGACTAGGGCCTCGTCATTACCATTCCGCCATGATATGCCCCTCAGGTTCGCGCGACCATCATTCACCATCTCCAATTCACCATCTCTATATTTGATCAACGCGCCGTTGTTTCCAGCGATAAGCGCTATGCTTCCGTCCGCCTTCCAGCGAACCACGCGAAGATTCTCAGAGACTGGCGAATTCAATTTGGCAACGGATCCGTCAGGCTCAATTGTGATTATTGTTCCCGAGTTACCAACCACCAAAGCCCTCTTGTCACTAGGGTTGATAGACACAGACCGTAAGTTCTTCCGTAATCCAGTGTCGAGAGTGACCTCTAAACGGCGGTCCTGGATCTTCAACACCGTTCCGCCGTTACCCACGACCATTAAAGACGATCCCATCCAATCCCAAGCCAGCCCTCGAACCCGGCCAAGAAGGTTTCTTGTTTCCACCTTATTCCCATCATATATAACGAGAAGTGACGACATCCTCAAATCACTCCCAGTTCCATCCCTGAAAGAATCAAGGCTAAATGGGCCTAATTCATAGCCAAAGCTTGCATAGCATTAACTCGGCGGATAAGGGTTCATAATGGCTCGCCCGGCGAAACGAGACTCAATGATGGGGGAAATGTACACCGAGAGACCAATCAAAGATGAACACGATCTTCTGGATTTCATTGAAGCCCTAGACGAAGATGAAGGAATAAGGGTTGACGGGAATTTGAAGAACCATTTGAACGGGGGCTTCATTTTCGTAGGCATTTATCGGGGCAGTTACTGCGTAAACATTTGCGACAAGGTTTGGAGCCGCAAAGTTCGAAAACATGTAGCTGGAGACAAGGATGAGTGGTACTACTTTGACACGGGCAAGGAGGCTTGGCGTTTCGTCCTTAAAGAAGTGCGGTATCCGCTTCGGGCATCGTTATACTGAGTGAGATTAGGAGAGTATGCCTAGCACATTCGCCATTTGACGGAAACCCAACTCCAGATCCTTCTTCGAATGTTCATCAATCTTCTTACTCATTCTTCCTAATTCGATAGCAAATTTCTCAAGAACCCTCAATGCTCCCGGGGTGTAGAAATCATCGTTCATAAATCTCTTGAAAGCGGACGTATGTCTTGCCAAGATGGCCGATGCTTTCCCTTCGTAACCGTGGCCATTTGTCTGCGCCTGGATGAAGGAGTTGAGATTCATCTGAAGCTTATGAAGACGACGCTTCGCTTTACTCAAACCAGTCGGGCTGTAATAGATTGGTTCCCGGTAGTGAACGGCGGCGAAGTAAAATCGCAGTTCAGCGGCCGGGTGCTCTTTCAAGGCATCGCGAATTCGAATCATGTTACCCAAGGATTTGCTCATCTTGCGTCTTCCAACATTCAGTAACCCCGTGTGGAGCCAATATCGAACAAAAGGAGCCTTGCCCGTGAGAGATTCCGCTTCGGCAATCTCAGCCTCGTGGTGTGGAAAAATCAGTTCTGAAGCACCGCCGTGAATGTCGTATGTATCCCCGAACGTTGCCATGGACAGAGCGGTATCTTCGATATGCCATCCCGGCCTACCTCTTCCCCAAGGTGAGTCCCATACGAGTCCTTTGTCGTACTTCCTCCACAACGAAAAGTCCTCCGGGTTCCGCTTTGAAGAACAGAGCTCAAGCCTCCGCATGCCTAGTTCTTCGTAGCTTAAGCCGGACAATTGACCGAACTTGGGGTACTTTTGTACCTCGAAGTACACGCCCGTGTCGGTTTCATAAGCTGCACCACGGTCGACCAAGCCGGTTACCTGCTCAATCATTTTCGAAATTCCTTCGGAAGCCCTCTCGTAACTATCCACCTGCGTAACCCCAAGTGCACGCATATCCTCGAGAAACGCGGCTTCGTATTCACGCGCGAGGTCGAACGGGTCACGTTTCAACTGCTCGGCCCGTTGGACGACACGTTCGGCTACGTCTGTTATGTTCATCAGGTAATGGATTCTATATCCTAAGAACTTCAGGTAACGAACCATTATGTCGAAGGCAATGTACGTTCTCGCATGGCCTAGGTGAGCATAGTCGTAGACAGTTGGCCCGCACACGAACATCTTGATCTCCCTGTCCTTTGGGGCACTAAAAATCTCCTTACGATGAGTCAGGGAATTCCGTACGTGAAGAGTTGTGTGGGGCTCCAACCTGGCTCATGCGACCCCGTGACTGATCTGGGGGATTTCAGGGGTCATCTGGTATAAACTTGGCAATGTGGCGAATAGCCTCGTAGATGAGGTGTTTGGCCCAATGAGGGTGAAATCGAGGATATTTGAGGCTAGCTGCTCTGTTTCTTTGCTTTGCTCTGCACTATGTAATAGTTTTCGTCCACATCAATCTCCAAATCCGGCACGAAAGAGAGGATGAATTCGATCAGCTCATCCATGCTCCTCTTACGCCTCTCTTTCAACTGCAGGAAACCCTGCAGGCTTACGAGTCGCTCGTACATGTCGGAGCTAATTTTGATACTGCGACTAAGGCGTCGCTTCCTTCCTGGTTCGAATGTTCTAGACACTAAGTTCCACGAGTGGAAATGTAGAACAATCGCGCTTTTTACCTTTTTCTCCAACCCCTATTATATACCAGGTTCATCGTACCCGGAACACGTCTGGTTATGCAAAGCCAGTAGTTGTGGAGGTGAGTTGAGATGGCGAAGAAGCGTAAGGTTAAGATGAAGCTGGGTACTGAGCACGACAAGAACATTAGGCAAGAGGAAATGGTAGCATAAACCTACCAATCCTTGTTGCGCTCGACGTCCCGATCTTTTTTTAGGTTTTGCTGCAATCGTCCGGTCGTCCGCTTTTCTTTCCGCTCTGGTTGGGCATAGATAGAGTCTTAAGCAAACTCAAACGTAGAGCCTAGATCTCATGTTTGAGCTGATACCTGGCACGATATCGCAAGGTGTTCTACTCATCGTTGTGTTGGTCGCCATTTATCTAGCAACCAGAATCGCCTCCAAGAGGAAACTCAAGACAAGAGGCATACCAGGCCTTGAAAGGATTAATGAGTGGATTAAGGAGGCTGCCAAACTCAATCGGCCCGTGTTCTTCACGCCTGGGACCGGCGGTATTACTACACCCGACACGCTTGCGGGGTTGGCGCTTCTTGACTACGTGGCGAAGCACTGCGTTGAGAATGGTGCTCGGATGATAGTAGCAAACTCTGACCCCCAGGTGCAGCAGATTACGGAAGACATTGTGAAAGGCGCCTACAGCAAAGCGGGTAAAGAGAAGGAATTCACGACTGACATGGTCCGCTACATATCTACCCGACAGTTCGCCTACTCAGCCGGGGTGATGGGTATTCTACGCAGAGAAAGACCGGCCGTGAATTTCTTTGTCGGCGACTTCCAGGCAGAAGCGCTCCAGATAGCGGAAACGGGTCGAGCTGAAGCGCTTTACCAATTCGCCGGCACCACAAACACTGACCAACTCCCGTTCTTCACGACAACTTGCGATCAAACCCTGATCGGTGAGGAACTCTACACGGCACAGGGTTTCCTCTCTTCAGACCCTGAAGCGATTTCGCAGCTTGTCGGATCGGATGCTGGAAAGATCCTCGCGATTCTCCTCATCCTCGCAGGCGCAGTACTCGTAACTTTGGGTAATTCGATTCTGGTCTACCTCATGGGTTTGTGAGGAGAAACTAGCTAATGAGTTCAGACAAGAAGAAGATGACACACGGAGAACTTGGGCTTCAAATAATCATCTTCTGCCTAGGCTTCTTCTACGCGATCGTTTACTATATTGCGGTTCCGGGAATCGTTAATTTGCAGGCGGTGTCGGACCAACTGTTAGCCTACATAACGGCTGTGCTCACGGCCGCATTCGCGATTGGTGTGATTAACCTCACGCGCGTGCATTGGATCAACATCAAGAGAAAACGCGCGACGTGGAGGTACAGCGTGATTCTCCTTCTCTGCCTCTACAGCATGTTGGTCGTAAGTGTGATTGCCTCACCATTCGCATTAGACCCCAATTCGGTTGTAATACCCGCGAGCGTCATTGCATTCTCAACGCCAATCTACAATTTCTTATATTACAAGATTCTAGTTAACATAAACTCAAGCATCTTCTCCCTCCTTGCCTTTTTCATAGCTTCAGCCGCGTATCGAGCTTTCAAAGTGCGATCCCTAGAATCAACCATCCTTCTGGTCGCGGGATTACTAGTCATTCTAGGCCAAGCGCCGATCTCAGATCTGATTTGGCCAGGATTCAGCGTAATCCGCGACTGGATATTGGCTTTTCCCAATACAGCGGGACAGCGAGGCATCCTCATCGGCGCTGCACTGGGAATCGTTGTGTTCAGCGTACGCAGACTGATCCGGTACCCTTGGTGAGAGTGGAGATTTTGGCGACTTCTCTCAAGTCAGACCCGAGATTGGTCTATGTAATTCTGTTGTTGGTGATTACCGTCCCACTGCTTACGCACGCTTCGGTCCCTGTTCCAATAACCCCGACGACGCTTACTCTATATCAGTTCATTCAAAATCTTCCACGGAACAGCCTCGTAGTGGAGAGCTTCGATTACGCAACGAGCGTCGTTCCCGAACTGCATCCTCAAGCGATAATAGTTACGCAACACCTGTTCTTGCGGCCGCTCAAGATACTCTTTGTCGCCCTCGACAATAACGGTCCAACGCTAGCAGAAGCAGTTCTGGACACAGTCAATAAAGGCAACAAGACCTACGGCGTCGACTACGCAAACCTTGGCTACATTCCGAACACGGCAACCCTGATAGGAATGCCATCGAACATCCCCCAATTCCTACCCCTCGACACACACGGCAACCCCACAGCCACCCTCCCTATAATCAAAGAATTCCCCGCGATAAAGCTGGCTTCACTGGTAATTACTTTCGACGACGACAGTAGCGCTGCCTACTCGTACATCCAATATTGGGAGGGACAATACAAGATTCCCGTCGCGGTTGGGACAACTGCGACACTTGCTCCCGGCTTCATGCCACTCTATAGTTCGGGTCAAGTCGTGGGCGTTCTTTTCAGCGTACGTGCAGCCGCCGAGTACAGCACATTGGTCTATCAGCAATACGATTGCTGCCTAGCACTTAGCGGCGCATCGTCGACCATGGTTGCGCTATCTGCGTCCAACTTGCTGATCGTTGTGATGGTGGTATTCGCCAATGTGGCCTACTTCATTGGCAGGAGAACCTCCCGGGGGAGCAACCGAACATGAACATCGTCGACCTCATAGGAGTCTGGGTCGGAGTTTTTCTCACGCTGATGGTGCTGAGCTTCCTCTATAAGGAAAACTCGTTCTTCAGACTGACCGAATACATCTTAGTTGGACTCGCAAGCGGATATGCTTTCGCTGCTTCCCTACGCCTATTCATCAACCAGGCGTTGAACCCGATTTTCATTGACGGCAACCTTACCTTTATAATCCCAGTTGCCCTTGGCGCGCTCTTCTACGCCCAGTTCACGAAGAAGTATTCGGCCCTGTACAGGTTGCCACTTAGTCTGTCAATTGGTTATGGGCTGGGGGTCACAATTTGGAGTGTTTTTGCAGAATTCTTTGTGCAACAGATCAAGGCGACCATGCTTCCGCTAATTAACAGGAGCGCACTGTTGACGTTAGATAATGTAGTCTTGGTTGTTGGAACAATCCTGTCACTCAGCTATTTCATCCTACACCGGGAACAGAAGGGGGTGTGGGGAGGCCTTACGAAGGTCGGCAAGTACTTTATTCTCGCGAGTCTTGGCGCGGTGTTTGGAAGCGCAGTTCTTGGACGGATGGCGGTAATAATTCAGAGAGTTCAGTTTCTCCTTGGCGATCCTGCCTTTCCCTGGCAAGCCTTGGGGATGGGGACGCCGCAGGAAGGATCCTACGCGCCATTGGCCATAATCGTGTTTCTCGTAGTATTCGGCTACTACATGTACAGAGATCGCAACAAGAACAAATTGACTACGACGCAGCCTAAGTCGGCGAAGGCTTAGGGTTCGACAGCCCCTCTATGCGTTCGATGATCTTGCCGACATTCTCCTTTTTCATGAATAACCCTATGTACTTTGGCTCTTCAAGCTGAAACAACCACTGCAAGGGTCCTAGGACAACAATCGCGAGCTGGGAACCAATGAAAGACACCGGCCTAGTAGCCTCAAGGAACATGATCGCGGGCGCTTCAAGCCCATAATCTACGACCGTCTTCGCGATATTGCCTATGAGCCTCTCCTCTTCTTCAGGCGTCAAGTCATATTCCGACAAACACCGCATCGTCCGGTGTCGTCAAACCGAGCGGAATACGGTTTCCTCAGGGTACACTTCGATCCCTTCTTGAGTTATCCTGTATGGACACAATCTGTCCGTGTGTTTTGCCCCGCGCATCTTCCTAACCTCCAAGGCCTTCACGTTCGACTCTTCAACCCGGTACATGTGGAGAACGATCACGCCTTGGGCGAGGAAAGCTTCCGCGCCGAAGCGTGTCATATCCTGCCGATCTTCAGGATTCTCTGCTAGCATAATTGTCGTGAGGCCCATCTCGGTCAAATCTTTGATAAGCTTAAGGGTCTGTTGGCGAATTTCAAACTCATCCTTGTATTGTAGCGTCAGCGCTGAAATTGAGTCTATTACGCAACGTTTGGCGTTCACTTTCTGCTTGACTTCTTTAATCGCCGCCACGACGCTGTCGATGTTGAACTTGGCCCCTCCCAGGAAGCTCTGGCCAAGCGACGGGGGGACGAATGTTGCGGTTCTGGCTTCGCGCTTTATGGGCGAAGCGTCTACGAAGGCTATCTTGCCTGTCTTTTCCTGTTCACCGAGATCCCACCCGTACCTCAGACTGTTGCCAGCGATAGAATATGGCGGCTCGTCGAATGTAACGTACATTCCGCCGTCACCGTACTCCGTCGCTCCCTTGTACAGGTACTGGACTCCGAAAGTTGTCTTCCCGGTTCCAGGCCCACCAAGCAAGAGAAAACTGAAGCCTTTGGGCAACCCGCCCTCAATTAACTCATCGAGGCCCTTGATCCCCGTCTTGACCCTATCACTTTCACTCAACCTAGAGACCTTCCGAACTCAAAACATCATTGTACGCTGCTTTGCCGAATTCCGTTCCTTACGTAGCATCCTGCCCAATAAAAGATAATCGACAACTTCTTGTGCTCTGCCGTAGGTATGCAACATGGAGCCCCTGCCAGTGGAACACCTTCGACGCTTCGTCCAGGAACTCACGTCGGCAGGATACCAACTCGATCGATCCGCATACGATTACCTCAAAACGATGGATGAGATTCAAGCTTCTAGGTTTGAAAGAACCCTCTTACTCACAATTGGTGAGAGCACCAATCAGGCTCACATTCTGAGCAAGCAGCAACTTCTAGAATTGTCCAAGCCTAGCATATCGGAATCCGCTCAGAGCTTGGCCTCGGTCTCTCAAACCATTCCGGCCAAGCAGATCCAGGCACAGTGTGAGGTCCTCCGGGATCCATCTAAAGAAGCTGACACCGGCGGAACCATAGAGGACTTCTCGCATTACTTCAGGGACAGATTCCAAAAACTTTCAAAGGCATTCGCGGCACGTTCTGATGCTCGCGACGCCACTTCCTTAGGCGTTGCTCTGGCCCAACCTCAAAATCACAAGGTCAAATTCATCGCGATGGTGATGGAGAAGCGGGAAAGGCAGAGGAGACTGTTTCTTCAGCTGGATGACATGGAAGATACAGCTACGGTTCTGGTGGCGCCGGAGGAGCGGGCCGCTCACGAAGTAGCGCAGAAACTTCCCTTAGATCAAGTAGTTTGCGTAAGTGCAGTCAGGGCGAAAGGAGACCTGTTTGTCGCAAAGGAAATTTTGCTTCCCGATATTCCTGAACACAAAGCCCACGTAGCGGGGGAGGAAGTTTGGGCGATATTACTCTCAGACCTGCACGTCGGTAGTAAGAAGTTCCTAAGCAAAGAACTCGGCAGAGTGTTTGATTGGCTAAATCTCAAAGTTGGAACCACGAACCAACGGGCTATTGCTGAACGAACCAAATATCTGGTAATCTGCGGAGACGTGGTCGACGGAATCGGAATCTATCCTCGACAAGAGCATGAACTGGCGATAACGGATCTATATGAGCAATACAAAGAGGCCGCCAAATACGTGGGAAGGATACCCGACTACATCGAAACGGTTGTAATTCCGGGAAACCACGACCCCGTTCGGCAAGCCTTGCCGCAGCCCCCAATCCCTAAAGACTTTGGAGAAGCCCTCTACGAATCTCGCAAATTCATTTCTCTCGGAAACCCGTGCGAAGTTGCCTTTCACGGCGTGAGATTTCTGCTGCATCACGGTAGAAGCCTAGATGACGTGATCTCAAGCGCGTCGAACATGTCCTTCACTCAGCCTGAGAAGGCCATGAGGCTGCAACTGCAATGCAGACACCTTGCCTCCGAGTACGGTAACAGAACATCGATCGCGCCCGAGAGAATTGACCATTTGGTCATTGAGAGGGTCCCTGACGTCTTCCAGTCGGGCCACATTCACGTCGTACGGCATGAGAACTATCGTGGGACGCAAATAATCAATTCCGGCGCTTGGCAAGCGCAAACTGATTATCAACGTAGAGTTGGTCTAGTTCCAACCCCGGGTATATTGGTGGCGTTAAATCTGGAAACCTTGCAGGTTCGATTAATCAACTTCATGGAAGTTTGACGCCGGGACGCGAAGGCCCTTCGCCAGGATACCTGCTACGCGAATGGGCTCGGGCAAGCGAGAGATTGTGGATGAGGAAAAGATGGCTTGCCTAGCTACAGATGGTGAGCCACCCCTCACTTCGAAGTACAGCTTCGGTTCATCCGCAACCGGTCTGCAGGAGTAGATCCGGCCCGCATTTCGTACGGCTCTCCAGCGCTTCCCCCAATCATCAAAATGATTTTGCAATGCACTCCGTACATCTCTATTGTTCGGCTTTTCCCGAATCACCGCGATGACCGGCTTACCGATTGCTCGCGCAACGGATTTGATATCTACCACATTGAAGCCAGCAAAGGAAACGCCACTCAGCATTAGAACATCATATGCAAGGCCTTTCAGTAGAGAGAGAGCGACTGTTTGGGCATCCAGACCGTCAACCTCGATCTTACCGAGCCTTAAGGCTAATATTCGGCTCTCCTCGAGCAATACCGCGACGAGAACGGTTCTGCCCTTTCGTATCCCGGAGACGGACCCGCCATCAACTCCTACAATTCTAAGTAGGCTTCGACTCGAATCTTTGGAGCGATTTTGGAATGTGCCCGAAAAGCCGCCCCGCGAGGTTGTCCTCGGCATAGGTGTCAGCGATAACTCTTGGAGAGACGCCGATTCTTATCTTCTTAGTCCTACCGTATCTTCCAAAGCTTACCACTCGTGCATTTAGTATACCCATCACATCCAATTCGTTAATCAGTCCGCTGACTCTTCGTTGCGTCAAAGGCTCCAAGTCACTAGCTCCGCATAGTTCATGATAGACCTCGTAGACGTCGCCCGTTATCGCACCGCCCGAAAGATGATTACTTAGCAAGTAGGCCCCCACCAACAG
>Ga0187769_10000225_pt1 | contig 31033 bp, 24 predicted proteins | sample 0116_SJ02_MP02_1_FD_133140 | JGI IMG/M metagenome (GOLD analysis project Ga0187769, IMG submission 133140) | Tropical peat soil microbial communities from peatlands in Department of Meta, Colombia - 0116_SJ02_MP02_10_MG | ecosystem: Environmental > Terrestrial > Soil > Wetlands > Peat | place...
AATTCTGAAGCCTTGGATTTCGAAGAAACCTGATCTTGCAATAGACTTCTCAATGTCGTCGGGGTTTGTGGTTCTCAGTGATTCGACGATTGTCTTGGTCTTCTCCCTCAGGAGCGGCCCGAGCAGTGACTCCTGCGGTACGACGACTCTTCTGCTTTTCAACATCGGCTTTTCGTACGGTTTGAAGACTGAGAGGTCAGTGCCGGAGTATTTGATGTGCGCGGCAAGATCGAAGTCGGTGCGATGAGCGTGACCGGCAATTTCGACCCAACCCCATCTGTCGAGCCAGATTTGGTGGTCGAATGTTTGACTGGAGTAATGAGACCTCTCTGTAGGCATTTTCTCCTCAAACCGCTGTTTGTCTTGCGGAACCCCAAGCGCGGTAACGAACTGGACTGAGAGAGCCATGAAGTAAGCACCCCACTCTGTAAGGATTAATCCGTCTTTCACCGCTTTTGGCGGGTTGATCCGAATTATCTCCGACCTTCCCCGTTCACGATCTTTCGCAAGCACCAACGGCAGGGTGATCCCTTCGACGAGTCCGAGGTATGGGCAGGCGGCTTCTTCTGGATCAAAGAAAAACTCCATTTCCATTATTGTGAATTCCCTGAGTCTGATAGGTCCTTGTCGTGGTGAGATCTCATTTCTCATAACGGTGCCAATCTGGGCTATGCCTATGGGAAGCTTCTCGCGTGTCGCTTCAAAGACACGTTTGAAGTCCACAAAGATTCCTTGAGCTGCCTCGGGTCGGCCGTAGCCGATGGCTTCGCTGTAAGGTCCGATGTTTGTCTTGAACATGGTCGAGAAAAATTCTGATTTGCTGAGCAAACCACCGCATTCTGGGCAGCGTACGTTATTGTCACTGACGAATTTGTCTATTTCATCCGCTGACATAGCCTCGACCGGAATGTCGCTCCTAGCGGGCATCGCTTGCGTAATGGCATAATCCGCTTTGAAGTGCCGCTTGCACTGCAGGCAGGTGACCATTAGGTCCTTGAAGTGATCGACGTGACCTGACGCCAAAAATACTTTTTCTGGCGTGATTACGGGCGTGGATATTGCTACATATCCATGCTGATATACAAACAGCTTCAGCCATTTGTCCTCTATTCGTCGCTTGAGCCTCGCTCCCAACGGCCCTAGGTCCAGGTAACCACTGATTCCTCCGTAGACCTCGAATGATGGCCAAAAGAAGCCGCGACGTTTGGCCAAATCCGATAGTAGTTCGTACTTGTCGATACCTGCCAACTTCAAATCCCTCTATTTCGGTCATTCAATGGTGCGTTTCTTTTGCTTCTGTCGGACCACTCAATTGGTACTTCCTTAAAGAAACTCTCGGTTGTGCGCGCTTCACAGGTATGGTATGGCGCGCCTCACCGAGCGATCCTCAGCTTCTCAAGGAGTGACATCGACGTATGTGCCGCATTTTTGGCAGAATGGCCAGGCTTCGCCGGCCGAAGAGATTGCGTTTATGAAGAGTTCGATTGTGCTACCACACCTTGCACACTTGACCTGCATTGAGCTGAGTCTGTTCTCCTTCTTCAGGAAGGCGGAGTCAACTCCCAAGGTCAGATCAGCTACTTCGTGAGTATCGGTAGGGGCTTCGTTCCAGCTTTGTTTGACCCGGGCTTTGATGCCGTCAACCATCTCAGTTTCTGAATGGCCAACGCCGGGTCTACTCCCTTTGGGCAAACGAAACTGCAGGAACCCGCGAAGTGACAGCGCCAGATTCCATGCCTGCTATCTACAGCGCCCAGACGTTGCATCGCCCCCTCGTCTCTGGAATCTGCAATGTATCGGTAGGCTTGACCAAGCGCTTGTGGACCTATGAATGCGGGGTCGTTTGTCATGGTTGGGCATGCTGCGTTGCAGAGACCACACTTTATGCAGTATGAGAATTGAAGAAACTCGTCCAGTTCTCTACTGCTCTGCGCGAACTCGGAGGTCGCGGTTGCCTGCTCGATGGCGTCCTTTCTGATGAGAAATGGTGCTACTGACCGGTGCTTGTCGAAGAAGCCGTCAAAGCTCGTAACGAGGTCGCGCACGAGCGGATAATGATCTAGCGGCCCTACGGTGATCGTCGCTTCAGGTAACTCGGCAACCTGGGTATAGCATGCCAGCCTGGGAACGCCATTGATCATCATGCCGCAAGAGCCGCATGAAGCCATCCGGCAGGAGTAACGGATGGCAATGGAGTGATCAGAATACTCCTTTGCGTGTAGCAGAGCGCTTAGTACAGTCATTCCTGCCTCGTAGGGCACGTCAAACTCTTGGTAAGACCGACTCGATTTCATGGCGGGGTTTTCACGCGCCACTCTTAGTTTGAATGTCTCGCCAACCTTCAAGGAAGTGCCCCTCTAGTAGTGGCGTTCTGCCGGCGTGTATTTTGTGATTGTCACTGGTGCGTATTCAATCCTCGGCCCTTCGGCGTCGCGGTAAGCGAGTGTGTGTTTCAACCATTTGTTGTCGTCTCTCTTGGGATAATCGGTTCTTGAGTGCGCTCCGCGAGACTCTGTGCGTGCAAGACCGCCCGCGAGCACGATTTCTGCGACCTCGAACATGGATTCGAGTTCGAGCACGTCTGTGAAATTGCTGTTGTATTCCTTGGCTTGATCGTCTACATGTCGAAAAGCCGTGTTGTGAAGGGTTCGCAGTTGCTTGAGCCCCTCAGTTAGACCGGGTCCATCTCTGTAGACGTACGCGTATGTGTCCATGATTGTTTGAACCTGAGTGCGGGCTTCATATGGGTTTTCTGACCCGCTTCCATGTAATATTTCATCGAAGAGTCTTTTCTCCTCCGCTTCCACCACTTGCTGGTCCGGGGCATGTGAGGCTTGACCTGAGGCGTAGCTCGCAGCCCCTGCCCCGCTTTGAGCGCCGAACACGAGACACTCAGCGGTTGAGTTAGCTCCGAGTCGGTTTGCCCCGTTTATGCTTACACAGGCCGCCTCGCCAGCAGACCAAAGTCCTGCTATCTGTGTTTCTGCTTTCACGTTTGTCCTGATTCCTCCCATCGTGTAGTGACATACTGGCCGAACCGGCAGCGGTTCGTCTATCGGATCTATTCCCTTGAACTTTATCGCAATCTCTCTGATTCCAGAAAGATTTGCCTTAATTTTCTCGGCTCCAACTGGACGTAGGTCGAGCAACACGTGATCCATCCCACTTACTTCGTCCCTTAATCCTCTACCTTCGTTGATCTCAGTCATTATCGCTCTCGATACCACGTCACGCGAAGCCAGATCCAGCTTCTCCGGCGCATATTTCTTCATGAACCTGTCCCCTTTATTGTTCAAGAGAATCGCGCCATCTCCACGTGCCCCTTCCGTGATCAGAATACCTGAAGGAATCAAACCTGTAGGATGGAACTGAACAAATTCCATGTCTTCAATGGGTGCGCCTGCGTGATAGGCTAATGATAAGCCGTCCGGAGTGGACGAGTATCCGTAAGTTGCAAACCTATACAGTCTCCCCGCTCCGCCCGTCGCTATAATTCCGGCTTTCGCCTGAAATGCGTGGAAACTCCCCGTCTTCATATCGATCGCCGTCAACCCCCTGAAAATTCCATGGTCAACTATCAGTGAGGTAGCGAACCACTCCTGAAAGAACTGTATATTGTCGAACTTACGAGTCGTATCGTACAATGTCTGCATCTCAAAGAATCCGACTCTGTCAGCCGCAAATGTCGCCCTAGGAAAGTTGTAGCCGCCAAAGTTGCGTTGCGCTATCCTCCCGTCCTCTATTCTGGACCACGGCATGCCCCAGTGTTCGAGTCGGTAGATTTCTGCAGGCATTGCCCGAACGAAGAACTCGACTGCGTCCTGATCAGCGAGAAAATCACTTCCTTTTATCGTGTCGTAAATGTGGGATTCAAATGTGTCACCTTTGTCGGGGTACAATACTGCAGCGGTGCCGCCTTCAGCTGAAACTGAGTGAGACCTCATAGCCTGAACTTTGGTTATGACCGCTATGCTGAGCTTACCGTTCGCGGACTGGGCAGCTTCGATCGCCGCTCGAAGCCCAGCTATTCCCGAACCAACTATCGCTATGTCGAATGTCATTGTTTCGACCATACGACTCGGCTCCGATTTCCCAGCGAACGTTGCATTCGCGATGCTCCATGAATATAAGTGTGAATAAGCGGGAATAGGTGTACCGCGTTATACTTCATGTAATGTTTGAAATCCGCGGAGGGCTAACTTATAAAGAAAAATCTGGTCACAAGGATCGCAAGTCTTGCAGTCGGTATAGGTGTCCTCGTCGGATTTCTTTTCTACGTGGGGATTAGCACTGTAGTGAACATTCTTCTAACCATCAATCCTTTCGTGATTGCTGTTATGGTTGCCTTGCAGTTGCTCGGATTTGGATTCTACACAACGGCATGGTATCACTTGATACTGGCCGCGGGGTACAGGATACGCTTCAGGACATGTTTTGGAATAGCGTTGGCCAGTATCTTCGCTGTGTACATCATGCCCAGCGGAGTCTTCATGGAAGTGTTGCGGTGCGTCCTAGGATCCCGAGAAACGGGTATGCCCTTCGGTGAATCGACAGCATCCGTTGTCTTACACCGGATATTGTACATAGTAGGTTTCCTAGCCAGTTCATCGTTTGCCCTATTTGCAGTCCTAAGCAGTGGATCCACAGGATCAACGAGCGTGATTGCCCTCGCAGCAATACCTGTTGTAACCGTCGTAGGATTGGGAATTCTCCTTTACTTCTCCCTCACCCCGAGGAAAATATCGCCGGTACTTGAGCGCACGTTGAAACTCGCCCAACCAGTTATCAGATTAATTCAGAAGGAGGCGGTGGTAGAGGGTAAAGCGGATCGATTCCTCAGCGAATACAACCTCGGGTTCAGACGAATGGCGACATCCAGACTCCGCATGCTCATGTCATTTCTGGCGAGTCTTGGTGATTGGAGCTGCTCAGTAGCGATACTGTGGATAGTTCTATTCGCGCTAAATGCGAATGCGTCGGTATGGGTGGTTGTGATCACGGTATCGATAGGCAGAATGATTCAGATGACTCCGATTGCGATTCCGGGAATGATCGGAGTCTATGAAACGGCGATTACAACCGTCCTAGCCCTATTTGGTGTACCGGTCTCGATCGCCGCATCTGCAGCCATTCTATCCCGCCTAGTGACGGTCTGGCTTGAACTGCCCATCACAGGAGCCGCAGCGTACCATTACGGCTTCAAACTGCTAGGGAAGAGTGCGCTTCACGTCTGAGTGGGATGATATCGCCTAGTTCGCTAGTTCGCTAGTTTGCTTTCTAGGCAGCGAAAATGCCCTCTTCTACGACATACTTCTTTCGGGCCAAGTCCATTAGATTCCTTGTGAATACGATCCCGTAAACCGCCACCACCAGTGCGAAAAGCAATGAGACATAAGCGGCGGGACCAAGCGCGCCGTTCGCCATATTCGACGTAATGTAGTACATCATTCCAAATGGCGCTTGAAGTCCTTGGGGCGCCACCTTGGGCGCGATATCTGGCCAGAACTCACCGATCGCCATGCCGGCCCACGCGCTATTGATGGTGCTGGAAAGGCCTGTAATGAGATACGGCAAACTTGCAGGGAGAATCACCCGCCTCATCCTAGCCCAGAAGGGAACTTGGTGATTGCGCACAACATCTAGGAATTCGTTCGGAATTGCTTGAACTCCGATCCAAAAGTCGAAAAAGACATAGTAAAAGCAACTCAGGAATCCCAGCAGGAAGATGTAGACTTCTGTGTAGAAGAATGGTAAAGCGCGTTCTAGGAATGGCACGGTAGCTATGAATAGCAAAGGAAAGTATGTAGGCGCTGGAAATGCCGCGAAAGCTTGGACCGCGGGCAACACCGCATCCCCCAGCCTATGATGACTAGCCAAGAAATAGCCAACAAATACAGCCAAACCTAATGATGCAAGTGTAATGACACTGACACGGATATAATCCGCGCCGACATACTCCAAGAGTCTCGGGGTCTCTTCGAAGTAGGTGTACCAAGTGCTTGCGGGTATTGAAATAACCAGCATTAAGGAGCTGTACGCCAGGAACGTGGCGATGGCCGCAACAATGGCGTAGCCTAGATACTTTATGATGTTACCCTGGTTAAAGGGGCCTGTAGAGCGGTGATGATTGTGCCATGGCGCTGGTCTCCACCTATGCAGTGTGAACGCGAAGTGTTGTTCTCTAAGGGTTCGCCATCGCCTCCAAGCGTGGGGTACACGTCCCCGCCATCTTCCAGCATGTCGCTTGATCACGCCTGGCGTGTCCACCCCGTACTTTGCTACAGCCCACCTGCTCAACCAGGAAAGTGAAAGGGTGACCACGATGACCGCAACCGCCACTGAGACCAAACAGTAAAACACACCCACATAGTTTCCTGCGAGGAGGTATCGCGAGATCACTGTCCCGATGCCAAATGTGGAACAAACACCACCCTGGCATACGCTCGCCGTTGCGGCGCCAGCCGTGAATACTTCGCTCACTGAAATATAGAAGAACGCGTCTGCGAAACTGGAAAAGAGGTTTGACGTTAATCTAGGTATTGAGTGAGGAATAAGCAGGAGCCGCATTCTTCTCAGAAAACCGAAGTTGTAGTTCTCCGAAACCTCGAGCAAATGTTCTGGCACAGTCTTAAACGCTTGATATGCCCCAATCCAGATGTTCCAGGAAACCGCGTCGAACACGAGAAAATCGACTGCTGCCTCAACTCCAATAACCCCAGGAATCGCGAGAACAAAGGCTACTAGTACTAGAGGAAGGAAACCAATAACGGGAATCGACTCAAGCACGTTCACTAAGGGTACATACGTGTTCTCGAATCTGCGGCTCTTGATAGATAGATACGCGAGAAGCCAGCCCGTGACTATCGAGAGGCCAATGAGCGCGAAGATCCTTCCAACAGTGGCAAGCGTTGCGAGTGGAATGAGAAAATCCACTTCTCAGACCTTTACTGTCTTTAGGGCTAATTCACTGTAAAGCTGATCGATGTAGTCCAAGAAACGTGGGTTTCGTTCTGTTCTTGGGCGGGGCAACTCAATTTTGATTTCATCAACAATCATCGCTGGCGACCCATTCATAACGTACACCCTGTCCGCAAGCTGCACCACTTCGTGCAGATTGTGTGAAACGAGGATTGCGGACTTCAAACTCGTCTCGGGGTTAAAGACAAGCGAATAAATCTCTTTTCTCAAGCTGTCCGCGGTTAGCTCATCAAGATGAACAAATGGCTCGTCCATCAAAAGCACAGCGGGCGAGGCTGCTAACGCACGTGCAATCGCAATCCTCTGCCGCATTCCTCCGCTCATTTCCTTTGGATAATCGTTCTCGTCACACTTTAGCCCGACAATGTCAAGCATCTTCTCAGAAACGTCCGTCGCTTCACTCTTAGCCATCCCCTTGCAGAGAAGAGCAAGTCTCACGTTATCGAGTGCAGTCATCCAAGGGAAAGTCGCAATGGATTGATGTATGAGTGCGATAGCGGGAGACGGTCTCGTCACTTCCTCTCCCTCCAGGAATACATGACCTTCGGTAGGTGGAATCAGGTGGGCTAGAGTCCTCAGGAGAGTTGATTTTCCAGTACCGGTTGGTCCTATTATTGCGACAAGTTCATCCTTAAAGGAAGTGAGGCTGACATCCTTGAAGATGAATCTGGGACCGTAGGCGTATCCCAGGCCTTTGCAGGCAAATTCGGATTGATTGTTAGGTGCTACCGTCTCCTTGGTTGCCACGTTGACTGTCAATGGGCCTGCACCGGCATTTAGGCGGAGAAAACTTGTAGGCAATATACGCCTTTCCGATGAAGTTCAGTCCCCTTATGCTTAGAGAAACCCATGCGACCGGATGTCCTTTGAAAACTTCGTTCACCATTCTTATATGAAACGGGCGGGCAAGTCTTGAGGTGTGAAGTACGTTGGCACTGGTGGGTTATGAATGGCTAATTGTGCTGGGCATATTGCTAGTGGTGTTCCTGTGGGGACCGCAGAAGCTACCTGAACTCGCTAAGTCCATAGGGTTAGCCAAGAAGGAGTTCGAGAAGGCCGCGAAAGAAGCCTCGACCCCCTCCACAACAGGGGCAACGACCGCCCAGCCCGCAACGGACCCGCTGATAGTCGCAGCGAAGAATCTAGGCATTACAACCGAAGGCAAGACGAAAGAGGAAATTGCGAAGGAGATCGCCGACAAGACCTCCCCGAAATGACAGGCCACGAACGGACACGACAGGACTAACTTACTCTCAAAAGTTCGCAACGCAGAGCTGACTATCGCGGCGTCAAGACAGCCGAGACCGGTTCCCTAACGTGGACAATGGATTCATTAGGTTTGCATGAGTTTTCATTCTGCCTGTTTCTTTGGGGCTGAGAAGATTGGGAGAAGAGAAACGAGGGGGTGAGAAGGCCGGAACAATCTGGGAACACATCGCCGAATTTAGCGTGAGGTTGCGCGTCGTCTTCTACGCAATCCTCGTGTCAACGACATTCTTCATGGTCTTCCCAGCGAATCAATCGTTCCTCCAAAACCCACTGGCGTTCTATGATCCGATCATCGCTCTGGTGCTTCAACAAGTGGTTAAGGATGTACTTCCGCAAGGGATTCAATTAATCGCCGGACAGTTTACCGCGCCACTTGCGATCTACTTCATAGGATCAGTGATCCTCGGAGTCGCCGTAAGCAGCCCGGTTATCGCATATGAAGCCTACAGGTACATTGCACCAGCACTTTATCCACATGAGCAGCGAGCCGTGTATCCTTTTGTCGCATCATTTACGGTCTTGTTTGTCATAGGTGCCGTTTTTGGGTACAAAATACTTGCGCCGTTCATACTTTGGGCGATGATTCCCTTCTTTAGATTGACCAGTTCCCTCCCGATAATCAATGTCATGGATTTCTACAACTTGGTGTTTATCACCACCTTAGCCTCAGGCTTCAGCTTCACAATGCCAGTTTTCTTCGTCTTGCTCGTTAGATTCGGCGTGATCAAAACAAGTTACGTCACAACCAGAAGACGATATGTCTACGCCGCTCTCTACATTGTCACGGCCATAGTCACACCCGACGGCGGACCCATCGCGGACATAGCCCTCTTTATTCCGATGGCACTTCTCCTAGAGCTTGCGGTCTTCTTTGGGAAGCGATACGAGAGGAGTGGGCAAATCGAGACGAAACGCTTTGAGGAAAAACCAAGCTATACGAAATGTAGGTATTGCGGGGCTCTATTCACGGGTGCCGACGTATTCTGCAACGAATGCGGCAGGTCCCGCCTCTAGAGCATTCTAGCGCCTTTAGCGGGCCTTGATCCTCTTTACGATTGGTGGTCGCGCTTTGCGTAGAACTCTGTACCCACAGAATGGACATTTGATCTCAGGTGTCATGGCCAATTGGTCAGCAGTCAAGTGCTGACCGCAACTGATGCATTCGTAAACTATCCCCGCGGGTTGTGGGGGTGGTTGTTCTGCGCTTTCATTTGACATTGAAGTTAACCGCGCCCAGACTGCTCCAGTTTGAATTAAACTTTACAGAGGCATCAGCAGTGACCCTTGATGAAGGCTTCAATTGCGTCAAAAGCTTCAGAGAGCATTGTCTCGTCGGCGAGGAACACGGATCGAAAATGTTCCCGCCCATACGTGGGGTCGAAACCTGAACCGTGAACCACGAGTACACCGGTCTCCTGCAGAAGTTCGGTTGCGAATTGCTCATCGGTCGCCCACTTTGTTCCTTGCAAATCGACTCTCGGGAAGAGATAGAAAGCCCCTTTCGGTGTCGCCGCTGAGAGTCGGGGAGTTGCGCCGATCTTCTTCAGAGCAAGGTCACGTCTGGCTCTAAGTTTGCTAAGCATTTCAGGGATATGCGTTTGAGGCCCGTTCAGCGCAGCTATTCCGGCCATTTGCGTGGGCGTGCTGGCACAGAGGCGAATCCGCGACATCTTCTGAATTCCATCCCAAATGTGGCTGAGTCGCCCGCTTGGGTCCTGAACGTAGATGTACCCCAGCCGCCACCCTGTCATAAGGTATGCTTTGGAAAAACCATTGAGTCCCAAGATCGGCGCGTCCTTGGCTATGGAGGCCAGGCTGGTGAAGTTTTCATCAAAAACAATCCTGTCATAGATTTCATCGGTTGCAATAGGTAGGTCGTGGTTCGCAGCTATCTCGAGAATTCTGGACAAATCTTGCTTTGAGTACACGGAGCCGGTAGGGTTGTTTGGGTTGTTGAGAACGACCAGGCGAGTTTTTTCCGTGATCTTTGCTTCGAGATCCTCCAGATCCGGTGACCAACCGCGCTTCTCAACGGTTCTGTATGTGATGGGAACACCATCAAAGAACTTTGCATACGTAAGATATGGAGAGTAACAGGGCCCAGGCATGAGAACCTGATCACCCGGGTTGACTATCGCTCCCATCAGGAAGAAAATGGCCTCAGAAATGCCCTGCGTAATGACGACATCCCGCGGTTCGATGTGAGCTCGATTGACACCGTTCTCCTTCTCCGCCACGGCCTTTCGAAGCTCCATCAAGCCTTCGGATGGAGAGTAGTAATTGAAACCTGTATCGATCGCCTTCTTCATCGCCTCTCTAATGTGAGGGGGAGTATCGAAGCCGTACTTCACCGGATCCCCTATGTTTAGAGGGATTATCCGCTTGCCACTGCGTCTAACTTCCTCAGCTTTCGCGATTACATCGCGAATTGCGTACTCCACCCCTTCTGCCCGTCGTGAGGACCTGAGGGCTTCCTGTAGCATAGTAACCGCCGAGGCTATCCGTAACCCGATTTAATAGAGTTCGCCTCGATTATCTTTAGGGTTTGTTGATCTCCACTATCCGTCTCCCTTCCTAGATTTTGAATACTAGTCGGAAATTTCGGGAGCTCATTTCATGAGCATTTTCAGTTCATGAGCTCTCGATAGTTCTTGCTTGTTTTCTGAGCCTTGAAAGCCGAACCGCACGAAACAGCTATTGGGCATCATCGATAATCGATGCTACGGGTGACATGATCATTGCCCGTGCGAGTTGCCGCGGTACAGTTCGGGCTCAGTAGACAAAGTTACCATGAAGCAATCGACGGCGCAAAGCTGCTTGTTAAAGCGGCTGCGGAACGGGATGCGAAGATCGTATGCTTCCCGGAACACTGGCTCCTTCAATACAGGGAACATGGGCACTTGGCTGTGGAACAACTCTCAAACGCGGCGCGCGATGCGAGCGTATTCGTTATAACCGGAGCAAACTACACTCCGAACTCTCCCCCTGCCGCATCGGAGCTCCGTGTCCGAAGCATCCTAATCGACCCACAAGGCAAGTTGGTGGGACAGCAGGACAAGGTTCACCTCTATCAAAGCGAGAAAGTCGCCACGCCCGGAACCCAATACACCGTTTACCAATCCCCCTTTGGTAAGATTGGAGTCATGATTTGCTACGATGGCATGTTCCCTGAAGCGGCGAGAACGTTGGCGTTGAAGGGAGCGGACTTGATATTCGTCCCGTCAAGAATTGGACGCGCTGCACTGGTTCCTTGGATATTGTACTTGAGAGCGAGAGCGCTAGAGAATCGCGTTCCGATTATTGCTCCGAATCTATTCAGACCGCCAGGATATTTAGGAGGCTCAGTTATTGTCGATTTGACTCCGCAGGGTGACGGCAGGGCTATTCTGCCGAAGATTGTAGCCTCGGGTGGTTCAGGAGAGAAAGTCATTTTGGCGGATGTTGATATTGAACATGCAAGAGAGTTACGCCGGGAGCGGTTCTTCGATCGGCGTCCCACGGCGTATTTCGGGCACTAATCCGAGATCAGGATCAATTGAAACCCATACAGTTAGCCAGTAGAGTACCGTAGTTGTGCCATCCGATCGACAAGATTTGAACCCTGTAGGCGGCCGCGAACCGTGAGTTAGTGCTGTAAAGCCCCATCCTGTTAGCCAATATTTCCGCTGATGTTGATCAACTTCCCGGCCAATCTTGATCAACATCGTGATCAACATCGCCCGGCTGGGGAGTTTCGAACCGTGGAATGGTTGATGGTGTACCGTGGCACGCCTGGTTTGTACAAACTCGAATCCCAGTCTGTACAAGCTTATGAGTAGCCTTGACGGGATGGCCTGAGGCCGCGACAGCGTTCTCCTTCAGTAACCCGATCTCCCACGCCGCAACTGGTAGACTGCAGGGAATAACTATCTCAATGCACTAACGAGAGCAGGTAGAGTGGCGCGACTGCGAGTGTGATTGTGTTTAGGAGCTTTACTACTACGTGCAAGGAAGGCCCTGCGGTGTCTTTCAGGGGATCGCCGAGTGTGTCGCCGATCACTGTAGCCGCATGCACTTGAGAACCCTTCCCACCCAAGTGGCCAGCCTCGATATACTTCTTGGCGTTATCTAGCGCCGCGCCAACGTTGTTCATGAATAACGCCATCAGAATGCCAACCATTGTTCCCACCATCAGTAATCCTCCCGCTGCTTCAGGTCCGAGAACCAGTCCCACGATTATCGGACCGACAACGATCAGTAAACTTGGATAGATCATGTTTTTCAGTGCCGCCTTGGTGCTGATGTCGATGCATTTGGAATAATCCGGTTTGCTTGTTCCCTCCATAATGCCCGGGATCTCTTTGAACTGGCGTCGAATCTCGCGTATCATTACTGCAGCCGTGCTTCCCACTGCTTTGATCGCGAGGGAACTGAAGAAGAAGACCAACATTGCACCGATGAGCGCGCCGGTGAAAACGGCGGGTCTGGAGAGGTCGACGCCCTTGAGTCCAACCACTTCCAGATAGGCGCTGAAGAGAAGAAATGCCGAAAGTGCTGCGGACGCTACACCGTAGCCTTTGGTTAGGGCTTTGGTTGTATTGCCGACCGAGTCAAGGCGGTCAGAGGTAATTCTAGCTTCTTCTGGGACGCCGGACATCTCAAGGATTCCTCCTGCGTTATCGGTTATGGGGCCGAACCCGTCCATTGCGAGTATCATGGGTGTTACGGAGAGCATTCCCATCGTAGCGACGGCAGTTCCGTAGAGTCCTCTTTGGAATGCTGGGTTGGTCAGGTCCAAAGTTGCCCCTTCCGAGATGAAACCATTTCCCAGACCGAATGCAAGCAAAATCGCTACACCAATTATGACGATGAACAAGGCGGTCGACTCCATGCCGACTGAAAGACCCGTGGCAATACCGGGAGCGGGGCCGCTTTCAGAGGCGTTCGCGATTTCCCGCGTTGGCCTCCTACGGTAGGAGGTATAGTAATCCGTTAACCAAGCTACAACAACCGCGCTTATTATTCCAACCAATGATGCGTAGAAGAATCCCATGTCGCCGTTCAGGAGTAGCACCGTGAGCACGTAGAATCCGCCAGCGCAAATGACTCCGCACACAATGAGACCTCGAACCAGCGACATGAATGGGTCTTCACCCTTGCGAGAATAGACGAATAGGGTGGCAGCAAAGGTTCCGATTAGACCGAATCCTCTTGCGAGAAGTGGGAAGAGTAGCCCGTTTATTCCGAACATCGAATAGACGGCCGGCGCTATTCCGAGAAGCATTGCTCCAATGTTTTCCGCAGTTATCGATTCGAACAGGTCGGCGCCGCGCCCTGCTATGTCGCCTACGTTGTCTCCGACAAGGTCAGCGATTACGGCGGGGTTCCGAGGATCGTCCTCTGGAATGCCTGCCTCAACTTTTCCGACCAAGTCCGCGCTCATGTCCGCCGCTTTGGTGTATATGCCTCCTCCAAGCTGAGCGAAAAGCGCCGCAAAGCTAGCTCCGAATCCGAAGCCCACGATAAGCCTTGGGTCCCCGTGGAACACTAGGAAGAGTGTTGCAATTCCAAGCAGACTCATGGAAACCACGGCGAGGCCGAAAACCACACCTCCGCGAAAGGCGATCTTCAGCGCGCGGTCTAAACTGGTCATAGCTCCTTTTGCCGTTCTAATGTTTGATCGAACGGAGATGAACATCGCTATGTAGCCCGCTAGATTCGAGCATAGAGCACCCACCAAGAAGCCTGCAGCCGTGTCTACTCCCAGCCAAGCATTTGATGGATCCCTGATTCCAATCGCCAGAAGAACGGTGGTTACAATCGCGATGATGCTAATGGTTCGATACTGACGCCCCAAGTAGGCCTCAGCACCGACCTTGATGGCTCCTGAAATCTCCCTCATCTCATCGGTCCCGGTATCCTGTTTCAGAATCCAGTACGTAACGAGGGCGGCGACAGCAAGTGAGAGAGCGCTCACCGCGAACACGTAACTGATTAGCGCTGTCGTCAAATTCTAATCCTCGTTCAGCAAAGACGAGCATCGGTTAACTTTCAGCTTAATATTTAAGCGAGACGTAATCGGGGCTGACGCGTGCAGCCCTTCTTCACGCAGAGAAAGTGAACATGTCAGCCCGATGACTTGAGGAAGTCCGGTCTCTGAGTTCTCGCCGCTTCCTCCAACTCCGTTTCTTGCTTACTTCTTCGAAGCGCCCAACCCGCGATTGCAATCAGAAGTACCGCGACTAGCACCGGAATCCATCCTGTGCCCAACGTTACAAGGATCGGGGCGATTATGAGAGAAATCAGGTTGACGACCTTTACCATTGGATTAAGCGCCGGGCCGGCTGTGTCTTTCAGAGGATCCCCAACTGTATCGCCCACCACGCTCGCCTTGTGGCGCTCGCTTCCCTTCCCGGTATTCTCCGCTAGATTTCGCGGTTCGTCTTCGATGGATTTCTTGGCGTTGTCCCACGCTCCTCCAGCGTTGGCCATGAATACAGCTAGGAGTTGGCCGGAGACAATTATTCCGGCCAGGAAGCCGCCCAGAGCTTCGACTTGTAGCAACAATCCGACGATGAGCGGAGCAGTCATGGCGATTAGTGCCAGTGGCACCAGTTCTTTCTGCGCTGCAGCCGTTGAGATACCTACAACCGTGCGATAGTCCGGCGGGGTCGTGCCCTCCATTACGCCCGGCACTTTGAACTGTCTCCTGACCTCTTCAACGATCATTTTGGCAGCGCGCGACACGGCACGGATTGACAAAGAGCTGAATAACCACGGCAGCGCGCCTCCAAGTAGAAGGCCGATGAAGACGTTGGTTTCAGAGACGCTTATAGATTTCAAACCCGTCGCGGTGATGTAGGAGGCGAACAATGACACGGCAGCGATAACGGCAGATGCAATGGCGACCCCCTTCGTTATGGCTTTCGTGGTATTCCCAACGGCGTCCAGGTCTGCCATAATCTGCCGCCCTTTGCGTGTATCCTCGTCGTCAAGGTTCTGCCATGCCATCTCTCCTATTCCGTGTGCATTATCGCTGATCGGGCCGTATGAGTCCATGGCAAGATTATTTCCGGTTTGACTCAACATGCCTATTCCAATCAAGGCTATCGCGTACAACGTGTAGACACCGGTGGAAGGTGGGTAGAGCATTAGCGCTAACACGAATGCAATTACAATGTACAATAATGCCCACACGGATGACTCGTAGCCATTAGCCAGCCCGGAAAGAATCGTCGTAGCGGGTCCGGCTCGGGTAGACTTTACAATATCCTTTACGGGGCTCTTGTCTACCGCCGTAAAATAGGAAGTCAACGGGTTGAAGCTAATGGCCAGGCCCACCCCTATAGCAATCAGTGCACCCAGTCGCCAGTCCTTCACATAGAGGAGCGCCACAACGAAAGACCAAAAGATCGTGTTTACGCTCGACGCCTCATAAGATCGGAACATGGCGTCCTCTGCGTTGCGCGCCCGTATCGCCTTGATCGGAAACTTGGACCAGATGGGCACCATGAATGTTCCAAGTATAGAGGAGATTACCCCGATACCACGTATCATCAGAGGAAAGAGAAGCCATTTCAAACTGTGAGCAGGATCGAGGAACATCAGCGCCAGACCAAGGATTAGCGCTGAAACGATCGTGACCTCGTAAGATTCGAAGATATCAGCGGCCATTCCAGCACAATCGCCAACGTTATCTCCAACCAAATCGGCAACGACGGCTGCGTTCCGGGGATCGTCTTCTGGAATATCCTTCTCCACTTTACCTACAAGATCGGCGCCTACATCAGCGGCTTTAGTGTAGATTCCTCCGCCAACCCTCATGAAGAGGGCGAGCAGGGTTCCGCCGAATCCGAAACCGAGCAAAGCGTCCGGTGCTGCGATGCCGAAAATAATGAAAATTGAGGTGCCGCCCAGCAAGCCCAAACCATCGGTGAGCATTCCCGTAATTGTGCCGGCATAATATGCTATTGACAAAGCCTCGTTCAGGCTTCTACGAGAAGCAGCGGCCACTCGAACGTTGGCCTGTACTGCCATGCGCATGCCGAATTGGCCCACGATCAGGCTGAAGCAGGCTCCTAGAATGAATGCGGCCATTCGTCCCACTGCTACAGTGAGTTGAGCACCGTGGCCGAAGACTTCAACTGCTTCGGCGCTGGGTTTGACCACGTAAACGCTGAGAAACAGTAGGGCAGCTAGCACACCGATGAGCGGTAGAATTGTTCGCAGTTGGCGACTGAGGTAGGCATCAGCGCCTACGCGAATACCGTTCCAGACCTCCTGCATCTTCTCCGTGCCTTTGTCTTTCTTTAGAACAGTGCCCCGGAGCCACAAAGCGTAGACTAGGCTGAGGATTGCTATTCCAACAATAACCCATGGAACCATTTGTTCAAATGGGCTCTCTAGCACGGCAGAGAACTCCTGTCTCCACCAAAGACTTGCATCTTGCCTCAGCGAACCAGCTTCGCGGTTTTCGGCAGACTCTGTCCGTTAATTTAAGCGAGGGGTTCAACTTCCATTTCGGCAATCAACTTGCCCTTCCAATTTTGGAAACTTTTCCCAAAGAGCCGAGAGGCCGTAGTTTATTTAGTCACTGAGCGGCTAGAGGCACTCTGCATCTGCAAATGGTCTAAAGGGTTGGTTTTCATGGTGCGCAAGCTAACGATTCTTGGTTTGGACAACATTGGCCAAATCAAACCGGGCGACGATCTTGCGGAACTCATCTTTGAAAAATGCCGAGAGGCCGAGATTGCCCTCTACGATGAAGACCTAGTCGTGATCTCGCAGAAGATCGTATCTAAGGCCAATGGTCTTCTAGTCGACATCTCTAAGATCAAGCCAACCCGTCGGGCCAAATATCTGGCCAAGCAAACGAGAAAGGACCCGAGAGTTGTTGATCTGATTTTACGTGATTCAAGTAAGGTATTGCGCGCCGCTTCGCAAGCGTTGGTCGTCCGTAGAAAAGACGGATTGGTCTGCTTGAATGCAGGCGTGGACAAGTCCAACGTGGAAGGACGCTCTATCTACAGCCGGTTGCCGCCCAATTCTGATAGGTCAGCAGAACAAATTCTCACAAGGCTTGAAGAACTCTCGGGAAAGCGTCTGGCGGTAATAGTTGCCGACACTTACAGTCGCCCACTGCGAGTTGGCCAAGTTGAATTTGCCATCGGTATTGCGGGTATGGAGCCTATGGTAGACTATCGAGGACTGGAAGACATGTTCGGGTACAGTTTGCGATACAAGTATGTTGCTCTAGCCGATGAGGCCGCGGCTGCGGCAGAGTTGGTTATGGGTCAAGGAACCGAAAGAACGCCTGTTGCCATTATCCGCGGACTTGACAGAATGAGAGCGAACCCGCAACGAAACCTATCCAAGAAGCTTCTTCTGGGCAGGCGGTTGGACCTGTTCCGTTGAATCGCATGAATACAGGAAAACACGAGGCGTAATGGGAACGCCCATCTTTTGCAATACGGAGTTATCAGAAAGTTATTTATGGATTTGAAAGAACCCCTTCGGGAGGTTCGAGTTTCATTTGAGCAGTAGCGCTTCCCCTGCAGGAAACGATACCCCAGTGCACTTGGGCGCAGATGACAAGTACATGGTTGACATCTTCCTGCCGCCCAAAGCCATACCGAGCCCTAAGGCCTCACTGGAGGCCATCAAAGGGGCAGTCAAGGGGAAGATGCTTGCGCGAATGAAGAAAGAGGCCGTCGATTGCCCAGTAAAATTGAAAAAAGTTTCATTTGTTGAATGTTTCACTTGCCCCAACTTCAACCGTAGAGTGCGCGGCAAAGTAGGCTGCCGGGGACTCCCATTGCCGGAGCAATAGAAACCCCACCGGTCTTACTTGTTATACCACCCCCGCAACCTTGGCGACCGCTTTCACTATGAAGTGAGTCTTTGCGGGCAGGAGCTCACGGATAAACTCCAGATCACCTACGTTAAGAAGCCTTAACGCGCGTAAAGCACTCAGGTATACTACCACACCAAGAACGATGACTACAGGTACCATCGCGAGTTCGTAGAAGAACGAGCGGAAAAAGGATAACGCAAAGAAAACGATTGCACCCATCAGAAAAGAGCTGCCAGCAGCACCAATAAACGCTTTGACATCTAACCGGAAGAAGCCGCTTCTGAACGTCGCATAAGCGTAGATTATGGCCGCCATTGCCATAAGGCCGGCCCGGCCCAAGGCCGGCCCAGATAGGCCCAGCGCAGGGGTAGCCACGAAAGCAACCACCGCCAGAGTGGCCAACCCAACGACGTTAGCCGCCGTGTACCATCTAAGCTTACCCACTGCCAACAACACCGAGGCATACACGGCGCCCACCGCCGTCAACCCGGTCGCTAGGGATACTATTATTGACGGAACGAGTCCTGCAACGTACGAAGCACCGAAGATTCTAAGCGCCACTTGCGTGATTGATGCGAAACCTACGGCGACGGGAAGTACGATAATACAAACATACCTGCTGTAATCGCCAACCAGTTCCCTCATCTTAGCCCGCTGGCCTGATGCTTGCATGGATGAGAGAGCCGGCAGAAGCACGGTCGCCAACGCGAAGGGAGCCAACCCCGCGAAACTAGCGGCAACTATTGCAACATTGTAGATGGCGAGTTGAGGCAGACCCTCCTGAGCTAGGGTAAACAATTTGTCCGCTTGATTTATCGCGTAACCAATCAATGCACCCACAAAAGTAATCGAAGAATACCTGCCGAACTCAACCAGTGAGAATTCTGTGGCCGACCCCTCAACCCGGAATGTTGTAAGCGAAGTTCGGAATGCGAGCACGAGCAGGACACCATCGCCGATGATCCACCCGACAATTACCCCGGTAATAGCATAAGTGAACAACAGCACAGCCGCCAAGACGTACCGAGCCACGCTCCAGAGGATTATGTAGATAGTTGCTCGGCGCATCTCGCCTACCGCGATAAGCGAAGCAAAGCAAACTTGGCCAAGGGAAAGCAGAATAACGTCAACAGCAGAAAGCTGAATGTACTCGGGAAAAACCGCGCTGCCCCCCAACAAGGAAGCGAATTCACCTGGAATCGCGACCAGAACCGCCCCAATCACGATAGCGATCCCGAGCGTGATTCCGATGGACAGATTGAATATTCTTCCGGCAGTTGAACGAGCTTTTCGCGCGATCAGCTCTGGGATAAACTTCAGAACAGCCAAGGGCGCAGGGATGGGGGACTGAACCGTCAGCGGTTGCGCCATTACACACACTGTGACGAGGAACCAAATCATAAGGTTCAACGCTGTGACAATTCCTACGTCTAACGTTGACCGGAGAACATTCGTCAAAATGAGGAAGTACAGCGTGTTGGCCACGAGAACAACGACGTTTGCGATGTAAAGCGAGGTCGCGCCCTTCGCGACAGCAATCCGTGACCGATCCATGATTCACAGTTCCGTCCGCGACAAGCTTTAGGCCTCGGAGTAAGGTACTTCCCCTAATAAGCGGGTGGGCGGTTAGACAAAGTGCTCTCAGAAGAACTCAACTGATCCAACGCACACAATAGAGTAAGGGAACTCGATGAGGAACTCCTCCTAACACGGGGCAGTTCAAGTGTTGATCTTGTTGGACATTCCCTTAGATTGGGAACGATGATGCGATAACACTTCTCCTTTAGCTTGAGTGAACATGGGCTAAGATCGGATTTGAACGGCGCTTGTAAGGATCTCAGAAACGTACAAGGTTTTGGGCCCGAAACATTTGTTTAACTGGCGGCCAAATTCGATTAAAACCGTCCGGCTAGACGGTACACTGGTGTACAAGAAACGGTATGCGATTCAAGTCTTTCCAGCATCGAGTTCTCGTGGCGGTCTTTGTTCCGCCGTCAACTTTCTCTTCCCTCGTCCCGACTATACGTAACTGAAAATGTTAAATGCTGTAAGGACACAGTTTTATGGGAAAGCAAGGGGCAGAGGGCTTCGAACGACTAGATTCCGGATTGCAGCGGCAGTCGTTATTCTGGCCAGCGTGCTCTTCATCAGCGTGGGCTACGCTGTCGCGGTCACTTTACCTCCCTCGGGTCGTCCTAAACCCCTGTCACAATATGGCGTAGCAAGACTGTATGCCACTCTAACCTTCAACGGCCGCGCACAGATTACAATAACAGGCCCAGAGGCGGCTCCCTTCTTCGTCTCGGGACTGACAGTGTTTCTGGATTTGCCAGCTACGTCAGCTATAGTTATGAACACGATAAACGTCGATAGTACGGGCGCGATTCAACTCTCCGGTTCGGGCTCGGCACCTTCCTCCCAAATTGTGATTGTGCCCTCAGGCTTGACTTACGGCGACATCGTGCAGTCCATGCCAAGCTACCTGAGCTTCCTAATGATGAAGGACCCACTCGGGAATAACGCGATCGTGGCGAGCGGAGGAGATAGCGGCGGCATCATCATAAGCTTAGGTTACATGACGGGCGGAGGTTTGGGAGGCAGTGCTGGGATGACGGTGGTTGCGACGGTCGTAGCGCCCACCGACACGACAGTAGCGATGACTGTCGGTTAGCCTATAACTCAAGCATCCAATAACCAACTCAGTGAACGCTCACACTCGTAGAATGCCTGAGTGCGCTGGGATAGCAGCTCTACCAACGTTGTCAAGCCCATCAGGCTGTCCATGGTCACGTCCGCTGATACCGGACGAGGGTTGTTCCACTGTAAACCCTCACCGGCACCTTGAGAGACCCCGTCTCAAAGACCTGCCCTAGGGCTTGAAGTTGACTGCCTCTCAGATGCTCTCTTTTTCCACAAGCAAATCTTTCTCGATGAACCTTTGCCCGCCTAGTTTCTTGATCCGAATCATCTTCGCACCGCGGGTTACCACGTCTTCTTCCTGCAACTCAATATGGCCGTCGAACAGTTCTATGACCGTTTGCGCTTCGTCCGCCGGATGCATTTTCGTGTTGAGGGTGGCCAGAGTTGTCATCTTGCTAGCTTTCGCTCTAGCAAGGATATCCATCAGCCACTTCCTAGTCGTCGGGCCATGATGTCGGAGCAGGACGTCTCCGACGATCTCGAAGCACAGAGCGTTGGAGCCTGTGTAGCCGCCCGTCTCAATGCTGTTCTTGCTTGCTTCAAAGGCTAGGTTTACCGCGGTAAGATCGTCCAAGCCCTTCAGTTTCTGGACGTTTGTGAATCCGGTCGCGAGGACCTCAGCTTGGGGATGGCAAAGTATGATTTGGAGCGCCTTCTCGTGCTGTGGAATGATCTCTCGGATTTTGTCGATCGATGTTGAGACGTATATGCACCCTCTGCCCGAGCTGAGTGCTGTCTCAATGAAACGCTTCACAATCCGATCCCTTTCATCAGACCCTATTCCCGTGAGAATCACGCTGGACCCTTCAGGTATTCCGCCAAGTAAGACGGCGTCAAGAGCTTCGTAGCCGGTTGGCAGCCTCCCTCTCTCAGTTTGTTTGATCTCCTTTGCCTCTTTACTCGTCAGAATGTCTCGAGAGACCACGGGTTGCGTTACCGGAGGTGCGGCCGGTTGAATAATCAAGGTCCGTTGAGGTCTACCTTCATGCGCGGCGACTAAACCAATTATCACCGCCGCCCAAGAGACGAAGTATCCGATGGCGAAAAGCCTCAGATTGGGCCAATACTCCACCCCCGTGACGGTGTAGAGTTTGGAGATTGTTGACCCCTGGAGCTCTATTACGGGTAGGCTGATCAGGAGGATTCCTAGAACGGCGATATCCAACCCCAAACCTGCCCTGTTCCTAAATGATGCTCCGAAGGAAGCGAGCGCGACTATACCACCCAAGATCAATAGCAGCAACCCTACGAAACTTGCTGTAATCGCAACATTGCGGTACGTCAGATTATTTACCGCTTGGAACACTTGAGGCCAAAACGGTTGAACCAAAGCGACGAGTGACGCGTCCCCAACGTAAGGCAGCAGAACAGATATCAGCAGAACAGTGGATGCCACGATTCCTGCGATTCTAGCAGCCGTCTTCAAGAGAATCCTTCGGGGCAACAATTAGGCAGGAACCATTTAACAGTATTTGCAATCTAACCGCGATCCAAAATGATGCTGTGCGGGCACCAGTCCAACAGAACGCGAGAGAAGCCTCTACTGAACCTTGATCTCTGGCGCAGTCTGCCTTCTTCGTCTGAAAAGTGCAAACCCTAGTAGTATGAGGAGAATGATTATGACCGCCAGATATCCAGTGTCGTTGCTGGGTGTTGGTGTCTGTAACGGGCATGCTGCTGCGGTACTAGTGCTGAATATAGTCTGGAAGACGGAGGCGGCGGACACAACAGTTACCGTCTGAAAGACTGTTTGCACGCCGGTGGCGCTTTCTATGACCGTCACAGCGGAGGTTACCGTTTGCTGCGATGGGGAGGCGCAATCAGTGGTTGGCTTCGTTGGAGGGCCCTTCTTGGGCGGTGTCGGTTCTTTGCAATCCCAAACCCCAACAGTAGATGAGGAGACACCAGGCAAGAGAAGATGAGATACTCCAACCAGGCATGTGGTCAGAAGCAAGACGAGCAGGAGGCGGGACACTTTAGCGCGAGGCTTCAAGGGACAGCGACTTGAAAGGTGGCTGAACTTTACTTATTAGACCTTCTGACTATGGAGTTGCAATCGAATGCTTTCTCGCCACGCCAAAGGCTTGAGGAGTTTGGAGAGAGCTGCGATTCGTGTAAATCTGTAAGCGAAGCCGAGTTGGTGGAGTGCACGAGTGCATAGGCCGGCGCCGAGTGCTAGCGTCGACAAGATTAGGCCTACAGTTGTCATGCCCAAAACAAATCCCCCTCCAGACAGGTAAGTCAATCCCACGAGCACACCGCAGATCGCGGAGCACGCAAGGAGGCGATATGATCCTAGCACAAAGACACCTACTTTTCGTCGGATAGTCCTCTCAACGAAATAGATTGGAATGCCAATGTAAATGAACCCGAGTAGTCCGGCCGCCACCAGCCCCGCTGTGAGGGCAGCAACCTCGCTGTTAAGTGGTGACACAACCAAGTAGGTGTAGTACGACGCGTAGAGTACCCCAATGAGTGGGTAAAGGGCATACCGAAACATCGTTCGCTCCGTCTGATGCGCGGAAACATAGGATGCTACCCGCGGGCTGAACGAGAAGTACCAAGCGTTGAAGAACGTCATGAAAGCCATGCCGGTCCGCGTTTTCAAGATTGACCGATCGCGGAACTCCCGCAGAGTTTGAACCAGTGGTGCCAGCTCCGTTCCCGATGTAGCGCTGGAGACCGCGCAGGTTGGTCCATTCGGAAAACTAGTTGTCGAGCGCGTATTGGTCGAAACCGTGGTCATGGCAGCAATCGTCACGTTCTGAGCTTGAAGTATCTGAACTGCGATGTTAGTAGATAGAGTGTGCATCAGCGAACCACTCGTTCCGGTTACCTGAAGCTGATAGGTTCCTATGGTCGCGTTTGTGGATGCGGTGATTGTTAGCGACTCGTTAGCGGATCCGCCGGAAGCTGGAGTTACGGGAGACGGAGGGGTCACATTCACGCCCGTGGGGGATACCCCAATCCAAGCCGTCGATAGTGTTACTGATGAATTGAATCCGTTCAGTGAGAATACGCTAACCACCACCGCTCCGGAACCTCCCTTTCTCAGCGTCACAAACGGGCTTGACGCGATGGAAAAGTCTGGGCCGCCAGGCGCGGTGGTGTTTCCTGCTGTTTCGTTCATGAATGGGCTGGTCACAGTAAAGTTAGCGGAAGCGTAATCTCCGCCCGGGTTACCGGTGGCGTTGACGGCATACGTGCCGGTTGTCACGTTTGCAACAAGAAAAGAACCCGCTAATTCCCCGCTTGATAGTGAGCATTCTGAGGAGGTTACAATGTCGCCGGAAAGCGTGCAGTTTGAGTCCGTCGGGGAAAAACCGGAGCCAGAAACCTGAACCGTCGCGCCGACGGGACCCGAAGTCTCATTCAGCGTTAATGATAGCGGTGGACTTGTGACATTGAATGTTTGCGAAGCCCAATCGCCATCGGGGCTTCCAGTAACCGTAATCGTGTAAGAGCCCGCCGCCGCGTTCGCGACGATGAAAGAGGCAGAAACTACTCCGAGGCTTATCGAGCATGTTTCGTTTTGACCTGCACCTCCGTCAGATAGCGTGCAATTTGAGTCATCCGTGGAGAAGCTTGTCCCAGAAATCTGCACTGCTCCACCATGAGAGCCCGTTTGTGGGTCAAGCGTTATAGTTGGGGTGCCGGGACCCACATGGAACACAGCATTAGCTGAATCATCGCTTGGGCTCCCAGTTGCAGTTACGCTGTAGGAGCCAGCCGGTACGTCGGCCACAACAAATTGAGCTGTCAAAGTACCGTCTGTGAGCGCACAAGTCGGCGAACTTACTGGCTGCCCTGACAAGGAACAGCTCGTGTCGTTTGTCGAGAAATCGGACCCCGAGACATTAATCGTTGCGCCGAATGAACCTGAGCTCGAATCGAAAGTGATGGATGGGCTTGAGGTTGTCGTCTCACTTGAGTTGGTTTGGCTCATAGTCGCGGATGAGTTAGTCGATGATGTTGAATGCGACGTAGTTGTGCGAGTCGACTTTGTTCGACTTGTGGTTACCGAGCTCGTAGTGACACTCCCTGTCTCACTTGTGCTCGTCCCCGTTGACGACAGCGAGCTTGTCGATGTTGAGCTCGAGGAACCTGTCTGGGTCGCGGTTGTACTCTCGCCAGTGGACGACCCTGAGGTCATAGTGGAAGTTGTGGTCTTCTTGTCAGGGGCTACATTAGCAGGATTTGGTGAGCTTAGTCCCTGAGCCGTAGACGCCTGAATCACAGCTAGGTTCGTCAGTAATGTCATGGCTCCGACTATGATAAGAATCAGCGAGATGGCCTGCCGCGAATTCAGCAATGCAGCTCACACAACTCCCGTTGTTGGACTCGAATTTAGGGCTCCATAGGGAGACCGAAGCTCGCAATTCTGTTGCGTGGTTAGCACACTTCTTTCCATCTGCCGTGCAAGTGAATCCTGCTACAGCAGAAATTATCCTTCCTAACTCTGTCTATATCGCGTAGTCACATACCCGGTAAATAAAACCAATGCCAACTTGGAAATACGGCTGAAACCCAGACGAGAGGCTAAAGCATGGTTTGATGGGCTGCAAGCGAACCGTAATACTCCTGCGCTCCCACGCAAGTCGGTCAAAGGCTTATTACATGACGCCCGGCTTGCTGAAACCTTAATGGGGAATTGCACGTTGAAGGCGGCGATTCTCGCTGGCGGCGCTGGGACCCGTCTATACCCTATCACCGCATATGTACCCAAGTCGCTAATACCCCTCGGCAGCCGGTACGTTATTGAGTACATCATAGACTACTTGAAGCATCATGGAATCACCGATCTTGTGATGCTGATCTCGGAGAATGAGTCAGAGCTGCTCCGTAATCATCTGGGCGACGGAGGCCGCTTCGGCGTGAGGATCGAATATTCAGTTGCCGATCGCATTGGGACAGCGGGGGCACTCGGGGCCGCCGCGAATGTTCTGGGCGATAGTTTCGTTGTCTACTATGGCGATGTGCTGACGGACATGGATTTGGCAGCGATGATCCGATTCCACGCGGGTAGAAGCGCTGTTTGCACGATCGCGATGAGCACCGCTGTTCCCATGGACTACGGAATAGCTAAAGTAAACCCTGACGGCCGAGTTACATTTTTCGAAGAGAAGCCTGTGATCAAGGAGTATCCGGTGAGCATGGGCATCCACGTTTGCGAGAGCGACATTCTCCGTTACTGTAAACCTAACACCGACCTCTCACAGGATGTCATCCCGAGGCTCCTTCATGACAGGGAACCTGTGTTCGCGTATCTAACAGAGAAAAGGCACTATGACATTGGAACATTCAAGAACCTAGAGGAAGTCAGAGCCTTGATTGAACGATCAAGGACTCCATTCCAGTTCGCGTGAATCGATTGTCTGCCTACGACAGGGTACTAGTGACGGGCGGAGCCGGCTTCATCGGAAGCCACACCGTAGACGCCCTTCTCGAACAAGGATCCGCCGTCTGGGTTCTTGATAACCTTGCGACCGGATCACTTCACAACCTTCGCCAATGGAAGAGGAATCAGAGGCTTCACATCAGCAGGAACACCGTGACAAACTACCGAACACTTGAAGCACTGGTCAGGAAGGTGGATGCAATTGTCCATTGCGCAGCCGTAGTCAGTCCGTACCTGTCCGTCAAGAAACCTGAGGTAGTGAATGAGGTCAATGTCTCTGGGACGCTTAACGTCCTCCGGGCCGCCGTGAAGAAACATGTCAAGAGAGTTGTCTTCGCCTCCTCATCCTCAGTTTACGGAAACCAGAGCGCGCTACCGATATCGGAAAGCAATCTCCCCGCGCCGATTACTCCATACGGGGTTTCAAAGCTGTCAGGGGACAGGTATTGTGGTGCGTTCCACGAAACCTACAACCTGGCTACGGTCTCGCTGAGATACTTCAACGTATACGGTCAGAGACAGAGCGCGAATCCGTACAGTGGCGTCATTGCAATCTTCAAGAATCAACTCTCGAAAGGACTTCAGCCGAAGATTTTCGGTGACGGGGAGCAGACGCGCGATTTCATTCATGTATCTGACATCGTCAAGGCGAACCTACTAGCTCTTGACACAACAAAGGGCGTGGGCGAAACTCTCAATGTAGGAACAGGCGAACGAACAAGCATCAACCAGTTGTTTGCTATCTTAACCGAGGTATTGGCTAAGCAGAACATACAGGCGTCCCACGTCCAGGAGAGGCCGGGAGATATCAAACACAGCTACGCGACCATAACGAAAGCTCGAGATATACTGGGGTTCGAACCAACGACCGAACTCAGGCAAGGTCTTGAACGCCTACTTCGATCAATCTGACGCAGGAACGAGCCTTCGCGAAAGAGTTAATTCTCATTTCCTAATCTGCCTCGGAGGATGCCTCTCCAAATGCAACCATTACGGCGAGAACTACTCGAAGGTAGAAAGAAGATAGCGGTTTGGGGAACGGGCTACATCGGTTTCTCCACGATGGCGAATTTCGCAGCTCAAGGCGTGTCGTGCCTAGGAACGGACATCTCGGAGAGCATTGTATCCGCGATAAATGTCGGCAAGATCCCCGTACCTAACATGGAGTACTGGTTAGGGTTCGACACGAAATATCTTGTGGAATCAGGGATGATGACCGCTACAGTGGACTGGAGGAAAGCTCTGAGTCCGGAGTTCGCGGTACATATGATTGCCATCCCGACGGAGAAAGCGGATAAGCCGTGGGACGGTGCTCTGGAAGATGTGATATCCAAAATCGCGTCGAACGCCAACAGATCGTCTGAGCCCCTGCTTGTGATAATCGAATCCACGTTAACCCCGAACAAGACCGACGAATTAGTCATACCAATCTTCGAGCAAAAAAGCTTGGACGTTGGGAAGGACATATTGTTAGGCGTGGCTCCTCGGCGTGACTGGTTCATAAGCCCGGACAAGAACCTTCGCACTCTGCCGAGAATTGTGGGCGGAACAACTCCAGAAACATCCAAGCTCATGACCGACGTGTTAAGCATCGTTTGTGAACGACTGGTTTCCGCTCCAGATCACAGGCACGCGGAGATTGTGAAGAGTGTGGAGAACGCTTTCAGGCATGCAGAAATTACGCTCGCCAACCAGCTCAGCCTAGCATACCCCAGCCTAAACATGATCGAAGTCTTGAGGTTGGTTGGAACAAAATGGAACGTTGGGACTTTTCACCCCAGCTTTGGAAGTGGCGGATACTGTATTCCTGTCAGTTCGAAGTATGTCCTTGAGGGTGCCGAGAAACCCGAGTACCTTACAATTCTGAAGGAGACGCTTTCCACCGACAACAGCCTTCCAACAATTCTTGCGGACCGCGTGGCGGATCAAGGCTTCAAGAGGGTTGGAGTTCTCGGCCTGTCGTACAAAGGCGACCTGAAGGTCCACGTGTTGAGTCCCACGTTAAGAATTGTGAGGCGTCTAAAGGAGCGGGGCGTAGACGTGAAGGTAAATGATCCATACTACTCAGATGCTGAGATCCAGCAACTGACGGGTGCACCAAGTTTTCCGTTTCCCAATGGACTGGCCGAGTTTGATTGCGTCCTGATTGTCGCGGGGCACAGGCTGTACCGTGCGGTTCCTGAGAAGCAACTGAAAGGGTTCCTGTCAAATTGCCGGATGATCATAGACAACCTGGAAGAGACGTGGCGAAACTTCGATTGGGAATCAACCAACATCCAGTATCATGTCGCGGGCGATAGCCACTGGCTCAAATAAACTGAACCGAAAGTACCCTGATCCCATATTGTCATGACTAGCTTCGGTCTAGTATTTGCTGGTATAACGTCGCTACCTTGCTCTCCATGTCCTGAGGTGCCCAGGTCTCGCGTGCGTGCGCATACGCGGCACGACCGAGCCGTTCTCGTTCCGTGTTGTTCTGTATTAGTTCTCGGATACCACGGCCGTACCCGTCTTTCGTGTCTTCTACTTGAAGCAACCAATCTGCGTTCAACTCATCCAGCGCACCTCCCGGTCTCTTGTTAACGATAATTGGTAAGCCTGTCAAGGCTGCCTCCATGACGGTTTTGCTGATTCCGAGCATGCTCTGATTAAACATGTAAATGTCCGCCTGCTGCATCTCCGCAAGAACTTGCTCGTTTCTCATAGCCGGAATGAACTCGCATCGAGCGTCAGAGTTGAGCTCTCGAGCTAGCCTCATCAGTTGCTCATGCACATTCCCGGTACCGATTAGCTTCAGTTCCACGTTCTGGAGCTCGGACGCCGCCTCCACTATGTGCATCGGATCCTTGTGATCTCTCAACTGGTTACCGACGGTTAGAAGGCGTATGGGGCGGTGTAGGTCGTAGGTCTGTTTCGGCACAGCGCTGTATCCAACGGCGTTGTAAATGACTGAGTATGCCTTCACCTCATTTCTCTGCAAGTACGGGACGATGGGATTGTAGACTGCAATGAAATGATCCGCCGACCTCAATGCAGGTTGTTCGACGCGCCTGAGAGCTTTTGAGTTGATTTTCCCGAGAAATGTTCGAGGTTGAAAGTCCTTGTCCGGGACGACGTGCAGTGAGACCACCATGGGTACCCCCAATTTCCGCCTAATGCGTGAGCCCATGTAGGCGTTGAACCCGTTCCCATAACAACGAATCAAGTTCGGTTTGATCTCTTTCGCTAACCGAACGCCAGTCTCAGCCCACCGGTTCAGCAGAAATTGTTGATAGCCTAATGTCGACAGGAAACCGTGTGTTGGCAACGGCACATATCGAAGAGATAGCTCAGCTTGCCCCACGGTCGATTGAAACTCGGCGGGCGTTACCTCGTCATCATTGGTTGCGAGTATGTAAACCTCTTCAAATAATTCGCCGGGATTGTAGTAGCGTGGTGTGATTTCTCCTTTCCTCGCTATTGTGCTGAGAGAATCTGAGATCAGCACCATTAACCGTTTGGCCATCGGATTCACTAGCGGTTCTTGCGAGTGATATGTGACTTCCTCGTTGTCAACACCGCGGATAATGTCTCAAAAGTAGTTGAAGCTTTGTCATTCTTGAAAACTGCGCCATCAGGTGGTTAGGCAAGGCTATCTACTGAGCCTTTCTCCGGGATTGAGACCTAACTCATCGTGGCGTATATGTTTGCGCGTGGCCTAAGCCTATGGCGAATAACCTAACCCCCATTTGGAGAAAATCCTTAGCCTCGAAGACCCTCCGCCCATCTATTACGACAGGTTGATGCATGAGTTTAAGGAAGGTACGGGGACGCATCTGGGCGATTTCTGGCCATTCAGTCGCAACGATGCAGCAATCCGCATCACTGATGCAACTAACAATGTCTTTTGCGTATGAGACGCTGTTCCCAAAGATCGCTCGAGCGTTTCTCTCCGACGCCGGGTCGTAGGCGACGACACTTGCGCCTTCCGCCAAGAGGGCTTTGATTACTTCAACGGAAACGGCGTCGCGCATATCGTCCGTTTGAGGCTTGAATGATAACCCTAAAATCGCCACCCTCTTTCCATCCAATGAGCCCAACGCCTCCTTTGCGATTTCGACGGCTCTTCTCTTCTGCTGATTATTCGTTTCAACAGTGGCTTCGATGAGATGAGGGTCGTAGCCCAATGTCTTGCTGTAAGCGAGCAGGGCGTTGAGATCTTTTGGAAAACAAGATCCGCCCCATCCTAAGCCGGCATTAAGAAACTTTGGGCAGATGCGATCATCCAGTCCGATTCCGGTAGCGATCGTCTTGACGTCTCCACCTGGCATGCGCTCTGCAATGTTAGCGAAAGTGTTGATGAAGCTCACTTTCATTGCCAGGAAACTGTTGTTTGCATACTTTATGATCTCCGCGTTCTCATGCGTCGTGCTGACTATGGGTGGAATACTCTGCCCGTACAAGTCCTTGTAGAAGTCCGTGACGACTTTGAGGGTCTTCGCATGATCGCTCCCCACGATTATTCTATCAGGAAACTCCGTATCGTGCACGGCGTTACCTTCTCTTAGAAATTCAGGATTAGTACACAAGCCGAAGTCTCGGCCGACAACTCTCTTAGATTCTCTCTCGACAATCGGCTTAACTACATTCCGAGCGGTACCCGGCGTCACTGTGCTCTTTATCAGCACGATCTGATGTTCATGAGATTCCCGCAACGATCGGCCAATTGATGTGGTCGCCTTCTTGAGGTATTCCAGATTAATGCTACCGTCTTCGTTGCTTGGCGTTGGCACTGTCACATAGACCAGATGGGACTCCGCGCTTAATGAGGGGTCGTCGGTTACTGATAGGTTTCCGCTCTTGATCGCCTCTTTCTG
>Ga0187769_10000227_pt1 | contig 30912 bp, 25 predicted proteins | sample 0116_SJ02_MP02_1_FD_133140 | JGI IMG/M metagenome (GOLD analysis project Ga0187769, IMG submission 133140) | Tropical peat soil microbial communities from peatlands in Department of Meta, Colombia - 0116_SJ02_MP02_10_MG | ecosystem: Environmental > Terrestrial > Soil > Wetlands > Peat | place...
ACGAGGTCATCGCGCGGCTTCGCCCGAAGCTCGCACAGGTGCCCGGCGGCCGCCTGTTCCTGGTCGCGGTTCAGGATATCCGCGCCGGCGGCCGGCAGAGCAACGCGCAATATCAGTACACGCTGCAGTCCGACAGCGTGGAAGACCTCAATACCTGGACGCCGAAGCTCGTCAGCGTGCTCGAGCATTCCTCGGTAATGACCGACGTGAATTCGGACCAGCAACAGAAAGGTCTCGAGTCCGACTTGGTCATAGACCGCGACACCGCCTCACGCCTCGGCATCACGCCGGCGGAGATCGATAACACGCTGTACGACGCGTTCGGCCAGCGGCAGGTTTCCGTCATCTACAGCGCGATCAACCAATATCACGTGGTCATGGAAGTCGACCCGCGCTACACGCAATATCCCGAGTCGCTGCAAGACGTCTGGATCTCCACGTCCGCCGGCGCGGCTGCGGGAACCGCAACGTCGAATCTGCCGGCAGGAAACGCGACCGCGGCTGCGGGCGCTTCCGCCAGACCTGCAACCGCCTCCACCGGCACCACAACCGCCGCGGCCAATGCCAACAATAATTCGGCGCGCAACGCCGCCATCAATTCGCTCGCCAATACCGGCCGCGGCAGCACGTCGGCCGGCGCCGCGGTCTCGACGACGCAGGAGACGATGGTTCCGTTGGCGGCGGTGAGCCATTACAATCCGGGCAACGCGCCGCTGTCCGTCAACCATCAGGGACTGTTCGTCGCCTCCACCATCTCGTTCAATCTGCCGCCGGGCGGCGCGCTCGGCGATGCCGCCGATGAAATCAACAGGGTGGTCAGGGAGCTGGGAATGCCGGCGTCGATCCACGGCAGCCTTGCCGGCACCGCTCAGCTGTTTCAGCAGTCGCTCGCCAACGAGCCGGTGCTGATCGCCGCCGCAATCGCCGCCGTCTATATCCTGCTCGGCGTGCTCTACGAGAGCTACATCCATCCGATTACCATTCTTTCGACGCTGCCCTCGGCCGGCGTCGGCGCCATCCTGGCGCTGATGCTGTTTAACACCGAATTCAGCATTATCGGGCTGATCGGCGTGATCCTGTTGATCGGCATCGTCAAAAAGAACGCCATCATGATGATCGATTTCGCCATCGAGGCGAGGCGGTCGCAGAACCTGAGTTCCTACGACGCGATCTTCCAAGCCTGCATGCTGCGCTTTCGGCCGATCATGATGACCACTACCGCCGCGATCCTGGGCGCCATCCCGCTCGCCTTGAGCTTCGGCAACGGCAGCGAAATTCGCCGCCCGCTGGGCATTTCGATCGTGGGCGGATTGCTGATCAGCCAGCTGCTCACGCTCTACACCACGCCGGTGCTGTATCTGTATCTGGACCGGCTCGGCCAGTGGTCGTTGCGCACGCGCCAGCGGCTCCTCCCCGGCCTGTTCGGCGCGGCGCCATCGGCCGGATAAGCGGACCCGAAATTTGGAAATTCAGCGGATGACGAGCGGCTTGCGGCTAAAGCAGCACGGCTCGGGCCGCATGTCGATGGCCGGCCCGAGGATGGCGCGCCGGCGGCTCTTACTTCTTTCAGATGTCGCGTGCGCCACCGAGCACTCAAAACAACACGGTTGAGTCCGCAACGGACCCGGCGCGCCTAAGCCCCGGTTACGACCACTATTGCTGTAACGATCAGCAACGTAATTACGGCCATCGTTGTCATTACCTTGGCGCCAACAGCCGGAAATTTTGTCGGCACTCCGTAATTGCGTGAAAGATGTTGTGTCACGAGCCAGCCAGTGGCACAAAGCGCGAGCACACTGAAAAGGCCCGAGAACGGTCGTATGGAAATGCCAAACATGCCGCCCGACAGAATTAAGGCGATAACAACAATCTGCACGCGCAAGGTGGCCCAGAATAAAATAGCCGCATGAGTACTTATGGGTGCTTGGCGAACAAAGTATTTCATTACGAACGAACCAATTAGCGTCCAGAGACAAAAAAGAATTATCATAAACAGCGCTTGATTGAGCGACGGTGCCAATGCCCAGTGGATATGCTGCATAAAATCATTCCCGCATGAACCCGGATTTATGAGGGCGCGCCAGTCAACGATTGTTCAGCGGATGACGAGCGGCTTGCGGCTAAAGCAGCACGGCTCGGGCCGCGTGTCGACGGCCGGCCCGAGTACGGCGCGCAGCCGCTCAGTGTCGGCGTGGCTGTCCAGGATTTGCGGACCCTTGTCGCCCTCGTCGATGTCCGGATTGGCCTCCAGATGCGCGATCAGGCTCGTATCGGCATAGACGGCGTCGCGCATGCACCAGTAGCAGAGATCCGGACCCTGGCCGTTGTCTGCGGCTCTTGCCGGCGCGGCGGCGAAGACCAGGACCGCCAAGGCGCCGAGCCAAAACATCCGCTTCATCGGGCATTCCCTCGCACGCTGCAAGCATAACCAAAGGCCGCTATGATAGCCATCACATTCAACGGGTGGGGAGCAAGCCGATGAACGGCGCCGAAGTCATTGCCGAAATTCTCAAGCGCGAAGGCACCGAGTTTCTGTCGTGCTATCCGCGCAATCCGGTCATCGAGCCGTGCGCGGCGCTGGATATTCGTCCCATATTGTGCCGGCAGGAGCGCGTCGGCGTCGGCATCGCCGACGGCTTCACCCGCATCAAGCGCGGCAAGAAAAACGGCGTGTTCGCCGCGCAAGCCGGGCCCGGCATCGAAAACGCGTTTCCCGGCGTGGCGCAGGCCTATTCGGAGAACGTGCCGCTCCTCGTCATTGCCGGCGGCATGGCGCTAGAACGCCAATATATGCATCCGGTGTTTCGCGCCGCCGAGGTGTTTCGACCGGTGACCAAATGGTCGGCGCTGGCGCATGCGGTGCAGGAACTGCCCGATCTCCTGCGCCGCGCCTATCAAGCCATGCGCAGCGGCAAGCCGGGGCCGGTGCTGATCGAAGTGCCCGACGAGGTATTCAACGCCGAATTCAAAGGCGAGATCGAGCACCAAACCGTGCCGGTGCAGCGCGTGGCGCCCGATCCCGCGGCGATCAAGGCGGCCGTCGACGTGCTGCTCGCGGCCAAGCATCCGTTATTGTGGGCCGGGCAGGGCGTGCATTATGCCGAAGCGTCCGACCGGCTGGCGGCGCTCGCCGAGCTTATCCCGGCTCCGGTGGTCGCCACCAATCCCGGCAAAAGCGCGATCGCCGACAGTCATCCGCTGGCGCTGGGCGCGGCGACCCGCTCGCGCTCCAAGCCGTTCGCCGAATTTATGAACCGCGCCGACGTCATTCTCGCCGTCGGCTCCAGTCTGACCCGCACCAATTTCGGACCTGCGGTGCCGCCGGGCAAGACCATCATCCATTCCAGCAACGAGGCGAGCGACATCAACAAGGAGTATCGCGCGGCGCATGCGGTGGTCGGCGACGCCGCGCTGGTGATCGACGCACTGATCGCCGAACTCTCGCGGCAAAAGCGCGGCTCGGGCGGCAACGCGCTCGCCGATTTGAAGGAGGGCATCGCCGCCGGCAAGAAGGCGTGGCGCGACGAATGGGGTAAACAGCTCGATTCCGACGAGGTGCCGCTCAACCAGTATCGCGTGATCCGCGACATGATGCGTACGCTCGATCGCGACAACGTCATCATCACCCACGATTCCGGGAGCCCGCGCGAGCAGCTGTTGCCGTTCTGGGAGACGACGGTCGCGGGCTCTTATATGGGCTGGGGCAAGTCGACCCAGCTCGGCTACGGGCTCGGCATCACCATGGGCGCCAAGCTCGCCGCCCCGCAAAAGCTCTGTATCAACGTCATGGGCGACGCCGCCATCGGCATGACCGGCATGGATATCGAAACCGCCGCGCGTAACCGCATCGCCATCCTGACCGTGGTGTTCAACAACGGGGTCATGGCCGCCGAGCGCGACGTGCTCAAGCTCTCGACCAAGAAATACGGCGCGCTCACCGTGAGCGGCAATTACACCAAGGTGGCGCAGGGACTCAATGTCGATTCCGCGCGCGTCGAAAAGCCCGCCGACATCGTGCCGGCGCTCAAAGACGCGGTGACGGTCACCGAGACCGGCGCGCCGTTCCTGCTCGAATTCGTGGTTAAGGAAGGCTACGATTTCTCGCGGTACGCTTAAAGACAATCGCGCGACGCGGCCCCAGAGCGCAATCGAGGATGGCGACGTATGCCGCGTCTGTTAACCGGAGCAAGCGACACGATGACCGTGCTTTATCTGGAAGATTTCGCCGTCGGCCAGGTTTTCACCAGCGGCCGGCATCGGGTCGACAAAGAGCAGATTTTCGCCTTCGCCCGGCAATTCGACCCGCAGCCGTTCCATCTCGACGAGGACGCGGCGCGCCGATCGCCGTTTCAGGGCTTGGCGGCAAGCGGCTGGCACACCGCGGCGATGACCATGCGGCTGATGGTCGACGGCGAACTTAAACCCGCCGGCGGCATTCTCGGCGTCGGCTTTGACGAGTTGAGCTGGCCGCGCCCGGTGCGGCCGGGCGACGAATTGCAGGTCGAGAGCGAAATCGTCGAAGTGCGGCCGTCGAAAACGCGGCCGGATCGCGGTACGATCCGGGTGCGCAGCACGACGTTCAACCAGAACAAGGAGCCGGTCATGACGTTCACCGGCAATCTGCTGGTGCCGCGGCGGCCGGCCGCGTAACGGCGACAGAGGTTCGCGATGCGTATTCTGGCGGTCGGCGCCGGCGCGCTCGGCGGTTATTTCGGCGGCAGGCTGAAGGCCGCCGGCCGCGACGTGACGTTCCTGGTGCGGCCGCGGCGCGCCGCACAGCTCGCGCAAACCGGCCTCGTCATCAAAAGCGCGCTCGGCGACGTTCATATTGCGGCGCCGCCGACCGTCACCGCCGAAGCGCTGCGCGGGCCCTTCGACCTCGTGCTGTTAAGCTGCAAGGCCTACGACCTCGCCGCCGCAGCCGATTCATTGGCGCCAGCGGTCGGGCCGGACACCGCGATCCTGCCGCTCCTCAACGGCATGCGGCACATCGAGTTTCTCGGCGAGCGTTTCGGGGCCGGCGCCGTACTCGGCGGCCAGTGCCTGATTTCGGCTACGCTCGATCCCGACGGCCGCGTCCTTCATCTCAACGAACTGCATCTCTTGTCGTTCGGCGAACAAAACGGCGCCAAATCGCCGCGCACGCAGGCTATCGCGGCGGCATTCTCCGGCGCCAATTTCCAGTCGCGGCTCAGTCCTGCGATCATGCAGGAAATGTGGGAGAAGTGGAGTTTCATCGCCGCCGCCGCCGGTATCAACTGCCTCATGCGGGCGAATTTCGGCGACATTGTCGCCGCCGGGGCGGCCGGTTACGCCAACGCCATGTTCGATGAATGCTGCGCCATAGCGGCGGCGAACGGACATCCGGTCTCGGCGAATTCGATTGCATTGACCCGAGCCATGTTCAATGCCCCGGGCTCCATGATTGCTGCGTCGATGCTGCGCGACATCGAGCGCGGCGCGGCGATCGAGGCCAATCATATTGTGGGCGATCTGTTACGGCGCGGCGAGGGCAAAGGGGGTGACTATTCGCTGCTGCGCATCGCCTCTGCCCATTTGCGAGCCTACGACACGCGGCGCAAGCGCGAGCAGGGCGCAGCCTCGGCGCCATAGCTGACACGTTCCTCCGCACCCGTTATTATGTGGTGGAATTAAGCGACGGAACGGGGACAGCCATGGCGAAGATCGTCTACCACATCGTCGAGCACGACGGCGGCTGGGCCTACCAGGTCAACGGCGTGTATTCCGAGGCTTTCACCACCCATGATCTTGCCCGCCAAGCGGCGCAGCGCGCCGCCCTGGAGCAGCACGTGCCGGGCGAGACGACGACGATCTCCTGGGAGGATGAGAACGGCAAATGGCATGAGGAAACCGCGCGCGGCGACGATCGGCCGGAAACCGAGGTCGAGGGCTAGCGCACAGCACAGGGGAAGCAACTATGCCGCTGCGGATCGAAGCTCTTTCGGGGTGGACCAGCGAGCAAAAACATGTCGTCGCGGCAAGCTATCTGGGCTGGACGCTCGACGCTTTCGACTTCTTCCTCATGGTTTTCGTGCTGCGCGACATCGCCCAGGAATTCGGCACGCAAATCACCGAAGTCACCTTCGCCATCCTCTTGACCTTGGCAATGCGGCCGATCGGCGCCTACCTGTTTGGCCGTGCCGCCGACCGCTGGGGCCGCCGTCCGACCCTGATGGTCGACATATTGCTTTACTCGGCGATCGAATTCGCCTCCGGCTTTGCGCCGAGTCTGACCGTGTTGCTGATCCTGCGCGCGCTGTTCGGCGTCGCAATGGGCGGCGAATGGGGCGTCGGCGCTTCGCTGACCATGGAGAGTATTCCGCCCAAGGCGCGCGGTCTGGTGTCCGGGCTGCTGCAATCGGGCTATCCGAGCGGCTACTTCCTCGCCTCGATCGTCTACGGCGTGTTATTCCAATATATCGGCTGGCGCGGCATGTTCATGGTCGGCGTCATCCCGGCGCTGCTGGTGTTCTACATCCGCCGCAAGGTTCCGGAATCGCCGAGCTGGCGGCCGACCACCGCGCGCAGCAACACCTTGGCGATCGTGCGCTCGCATTGGCAGCTCGGCATCTACGCCATCCTGCTGATGACCGCGTTCAACTTCTTCAGCCACGGCACCCAGGACCTCTACCCGACCTTCCTGCAGGTGCAGCACAAAATGTCGCCGCATGAGGTCGGTCTGATCGCGGTGATCTACAATATCGGCGCCATCATCGGCGGTATTTCCTTCGGCACGCTATCGGAACGCTTCGGGCGCCGCCGCACCATCATCACCTGCGCGGTGCTGTCCCTCGCGGTGCTGCCGCTATGGGCGTTTTCGACCACTGCGGTCTGGCTCGCCGTCGGTGCGTTCCTGATGCAGGTGATGGTGCAGGGTGCCTGGGGCGTCATCCCGGCGCATTTGAACGAACTGTCGCCGGACGAGGCGCGCGGCACGTTCCCCGGCTTTACCTATCAGCTCGGCAATCTCATCGCCTCGGTCAACGCCACGCTGCAGGCGGCGATGGCGGCGCACTATGGCGGCAACTACGCATTGGCACTCGCCGCCGTTGCCGGCGTGGTCGCCGTTGCGATCGTCATCCTCGCCGCATTCGGGGCCGAGGCCAAGGGCGTCCGATTTGGCACTGCCGTCACACCGGGCGCAGGCAGCGCGGTGAGCCCTGCGGTGTAACGGGGCCGTTACCGCAGCCTTGTGAAATGACGCGGTTCGCGTCAGTCTTGCGGCGCCGCGCCCGCCGATGAACCAATCCCCTCACATCGTCGAAACCGCATTGAGCGGCTACGAACTTCTAAACGATCCGCTGCTCAGCAAGGGCACCGCCTTTACCGAGGCCGAACGCGATGCGTTCGACCTGCACGGGCTGTTGCCGCCCCATGTGGCCGATCTCGATTCCCAGGTCAAACGCCGGCTTGCCGCGTTTCGCGGGCTCGGCAGCGATCTTCAGAAGCACGTATTCCTGCGCGGACTGCAGGATTCCAATGAGACGCTGTTCTATGCGCTATTGACGCGCAACATCGAAGAGATGATGCCGATCGTCTATACGCCGACGGTCGGGCTGGGCTGCCAGCTGTTCAGCCACATTTTTCGCAAGCCCCGCGGCCTGTTTCTCAGCATCCCGCACAAAGACGCCATCGGCCGCATCCTCAACAACCCGCGGTTTGACGCGGTGGAGGCCATCGTCGTCAGCGACGGCGAACGGATCCTCGGCCTCGGCGACCAGGGCGCCGGCGGCATGGGCATTCCGATCGGCAAGCTTGCGCTCTACACCGCCTGCGCGGGCCTGCATCCATCGACCACGCTGCCGGTCATCCTCGACGTCGGCACCGACAACAAGGACCATTTGGCCGACCCGATTTATATCGGCTGGCAGCACGAGCGGGTGCGCGGCGAGGACTATGACGCGCTGGTCGAGACCTTCGTCAACGCGGTGCGCCAACGCTGGCCGCATGTGCTGTTGCATTGGGAGGATTTCGCGCTGCGCAACGCCAACCGGCTGTTGGCGCGCTACCGCGACCAGTTGTGCACGTTCAACGACGATATTCAGGGCACCGCGGCGATCGCGGTCGGCACGCTCCTTTCCGCCATCAACGTGACCAAGGTGCCGCTCGAGGCGCAGCGTGTCGCCGTGCTCGGCGCCGGCTCGGCCGGCACCGGCATTTGCGCTTTGCTGCTTCGCGCCATGACGCAAGCCGGCTTGAGCGAGCGCGAGGCGCAAAGCCGCTTTTATCTCGTCGATCGGCAGGGCCTTTTCGTCGAAGGCATGCCCGACTTGCAGCCGTTCCAGGCGCGGTTTGCGCAAAGCCGCGATCGCGTCGGGTCCTGGACGCTGGAGAGCCCGGCGCGGATCGGGCTCGCCGACGTTATCGCCAACGCGCAGCCGACAGTGCTGATCGGGGCGTCTGGACAGGCGCACGCGTTTTCCGAAGCCTTGGTGCGGGCAATGGCGAGCCACGTGCGCCGGCCGGTGATCTTTCCGCTGTCCAACCCGACCGATCGCGCCGAGGCGACGCCCGCCGATATCGAAGAGTGGACTGACAGCCGCGCCGTGATCGCGACTGGCAGCCCGTTCCCGCCGCTCAAGCGCAACGGCAAAGTTTTTCGCGTCGACCAGAACAACAATGCCTATGTCTACCCGGGCATCGGGCTTGGCGCGATCGCGGTCGACGCGCGACGCATTTCCGACGACATGTTCCTGGCCGCGGCGCGCGCGCTGGCCGAACTATCGCCGGCCAGGCGCGATGCGGCCGCCAATCTGCTCGCGCCGCTCGTCGAACTGCGCAAGATTTCGTTTCATGTCGCGGTAGCGGTGGCCAAGCAGGCGCGCGCCGAAGGCCTGACCGAACTGCTGACGGATGACGCAATCGCCGACGCCGTGCGCGGCAAAATGTGGGAGCCCATCTACGCGCCGTACCGGCGGCTGCCAGGGCGGTAATATCGCGGGCGTCCGATGTCCGCTTTTCGCTCGTAAACGGAACTCTGTCGGATATTTATCGGTGTCCGCGACGTGCCGATAGGAAAGAACGGCACGGCCGCAACTTGGGCTTAATGGAGGAGCGACGTCGAAGACAGCTCGGCTGTGGGCAAGTATCAGGACCGCTTGCCGGCACAGTGGGCAGCGAGGCTCTGTTCGTGGCGCCCTTCAAGATCGTCTGCGAGGGTCGTCAAAAGCGCTGACAATTCCAAAAGCACTAATTTTGTTCGAAGTTCGCTCGCATCGAGGCTCAATTTTCGACACCTATCCGCATCGAGCCGATATTCGGCGATTTCGTCAAATGTCGGTTGCACGGCGACCACCACGCCAGTCAATTTCCAGGCGGTTTGGCGAACTGCTTCGGGCGGATGGGGCATGCTCGACCTCGATCCATCCGTCGGCAAATTGCACATCATGCTGTTCGCCGCACTCCCGGCAGCGCACGCGCATTCGAGCTCCCGCGGGCAGCTGCGCGAGCTCGCTTGAGTCAACAATGAAGCCGCTATTGATTTCTTGCCCGGACGCGGTGCACCGAAACATAAGATTGCCGCACGCGGACATTTCACTTCTCCCTGATCACCAGCAACGCCGCTCTCTAATTAAAGAAACGCCGCTTGCTTGTCGCCGTCGATGATCCGGCAGGGATGTAGGGATTATTCCGACGCGGTTACGTTACGCTAACGTTTAAGGCACCCTAAACGTTTGCCAACCAGCCTTGCGCGGAGGCGTAGCGCACGATCTCGGCGCGGGTCCTCAGTCCAAGTTTCTCGGACCCCCGCGCCCGATAGGTTTCGATCGTTTTGGTCCCAAGATCCATCTTTCGCGCAATTTCTTTGGTCGTAAAACCAAGCGCGACCAACTTCAGAACTTCCGCCTCGCGCTCGGTTAATGACAGAACACCGACGATGCTTCTTTGTTCAGTGCGCTTCGGAGCGGAGTCAAAAAGATAATTCGCAATCGAGGGATCGACATATAAACCCCCGGTGACGACGGCTCTGATTGCTTGAACAAGATTTTCCGAGGCTGATCTCTTTAAAATGTAACCCCTTATTCCGGCGTCTAGCGCCTGCTGTAAATAGGCCCGATCCTCGTGCAGAGTAAGCACGAGGACTTTTACCGATGGCGTCTCATCGCGAAGCCGGCGGCTTAGCAAAATGCCATTCATCTCCGGCATCGAAATATCGACGATCGCCAGATGCGGTTGCAATTCGCGAATGAGCTTCAAGGCAGCGATGCCGCTCAATGCCTCGCCGACAAGCTCGAGGTCGCCTTCGGCCTGGATCAGGCTCCTTAACCCGCTCAGAAAAATCGGGTGATCGTCGGCTAGAACGATGCGAATCTTCTGAGTCACGCTGCGTTCTTCTCCAGCCCTAGCGGGATTCGCGCGAAAATGGTGGTGCCCACGCCGAGCGATGACTCGATTTCAAACTCGGCACCGATCAGTGTCAGCCGCTCCCGCATTCCGGCAAGACCGAGGCCGCCGTTCCGGCCGGCTTTGGGTCCGGTCAACGAGTCACTATCAAAGCCACACCCGTTATCTTCGATTGTTACTCCCAGGTTGTTGCCCGATGGTTCAATGACGACACTCACAAGGGTTGCCCGCTGTGCATGCTTAATAACATTGGTCAGCGCCTCCTGGATGACTCGGTAGATGGTGGTACATTTTTCCTCCGAGAGCGCTTCGACCTTTAGGTCGCCGCAGTGGAAATCCGATTCGATGCCGTATTGCTGGCTCCATTCCGCAAGATGATTGGCCAGGGCGCTTTCCAGTCCGAGCTCATTGATCGACGCCGGTCGTAATTCCCACGCGACATGATGCAGCGTTTGTCCGACCTGTTCCAATTGCTGACGAAGCAGGCGGAATCGAGCGCGGTCCGATTCACTGACAGCGTCCTCCAAGCCCCTAATTTGCAGCATCGCTGCCGCCAGCGTTTGGCCGGTCTGATCGTGCAATTCATGAGCGAGGCGAAGCCGCTCTTGTTCTTGTGCCTGTATGAGGCGGCGTCGGAGACTGTCACTTTCGACCCTGGCTGCTTGCAGCTGTTCGGCAGCAAGTTTTCTCCTCGAAATATCAACAACCGTCATCATCACAAAGTTATCGCTACCGCTCTTTATGGGATTAAGGCCGACTTCGACAGGAAACTCCGACCCGTCTTTGCGACGACCGTACAGATCGCGCCCGACCCCCATACTTCGTGACTCTGGATTCTTGGCAAATGCCTGCCGCAGTCCTGAATGCTTGTTGCGCAGTCGTTCAGAAACGAGGATTTCCACGGGCTGCCCAATTAACTCGTTTTGCAAATATGCGAATTGTTGTGCCGCCTTGGCGTTGAGTAGCGCAATGCGGCCGCGATCATCGATCACCATCTCGCCGTTGGGCGAGGAATTAAACAGAATCTCGAATTCATCGCTGGTTGGCTTGCGGTCGATCCCAAGCTTGCCCACCGATTGCAAGATTCGACGCGCCAGGAAATCCGCCAGGGCCAAACCGCCCGCCAATAACAACGTGCCCCAGACGGCGAGGTTTGTAATGGCACCCCTCATCGGCGCCTCAAGGACGCGGTCCGGCACGTTGGTGTTAACTCTCCAACCGAGCAGGTCGGAGTCCCGGGCGAACGCATGGAACGCGATCCCTTCGCGGCTCACCGCCTGATAGACTTCCGGGGTATCGCCGGCGAACGCCCGCCGCGTATGAGTGCCCGCATACTGATCGTGGTAGGGCAAATGCGTTACGATAACGCCGGCGCGATCCGCAACGCTAATCGTTCGCTCCGCATGGCCATTCGCACTTTGTAAAATGTCGCGAAAGCGTTCCAAGGGAATGCCTGTCCCAAGAACAAATGCTACGTCGCCACCGCGAAAAACGGGCACCTCAACGGCGACAATGTTGTGTCTGACGAGCGGACCAAAAAATACGCCGGAGACGACAGGCTGTCTGGTTTGTTCCAGCCGTTGATAGGCGTCGATGATGGTAGGAGGGTGTTCCGCAGGGCCTGGCGCGGCCAAAGGGATATCCGTATTGGCCAGTTGATTGATCTGCAAATCGTGCAGCACCACCTGCAGGCCGATCCGGCGCGAGACCTCCTTCGCCTGAATGTAAAATGCCTCGATATCGCCGTTCTGCAGAAACGGCGACGTTGACAGTGTCGTCAACGCGTTTTGGACGGCGATTATTTCCTGCTCGATCGCCACCGTCGCTTCGCTTGTTTTATCGCGAGCGGATTGCTCAATGCGAGCGCGTTCGGTTTGCGCGGAGCCGATTATGAGAAATCCGGCCGGGATCAGTACGGATGCCCAAACGGCGATGACTGTTGCGAATGCGTAGGCACGAGCCGAATTTCGGCCGCGCAATCGCAATTTACCGATCCTCAAGCCAGCAGGCTCCCCGCTTGTGACCATGGGCTTAGACGCGAAACTTTATCGTCGCGCACACTCGCGACCTTGAGCGCTCGCTCGCGAATCAGCTTTTAGAACATCACCCGAAACGAATTAAAAATCATCAATATTGTTGGGCCAACGCCGCCCCCTATTTTTGATTTTGGAGGCGGCCGTGCACTGTTCGCTTCAGGGCCAATGGCATCTTTGCCCGATCGCCGTGTCCTTTCGTGCAATGGCGGAAAGTCGGCGCCTGCATTCCTGCCATTAACGCGCATAGCCGATCAAAAAAGAAGGAGGCCCAGGTCACTCTGGAGCCTCCAGCTAACCACCAAGTCTCAGACAACGGCTCGGCGGTAAAGTCGATTGTGCACGCCACAGATGACCAAGAAACTAGCGTGTCAGGATATTCCTGACACCGTGGTCCGGTCAAAGCCGTAACTGGTGGACACGTAGCATATCTCCAATCTCTTCCCGGTCGATTCATGGACGTCGAAGCAGGTTTGGCTCACTTATGTTGCATATGAGTCAACGAGTCACTTTGCTCTTGTGAGCGAATTCCGGCTTAATAAATGCGCGTCCTAATGTCCGGCCATGTGGCGGCCGATTTCGGTGAGATCGGCTTCGGCGGCGCGGGTCTCGTAGACCAGGGCGCCGTTGAATATCACCACGACCCGATCGGCGAGTTCGAGCAATTCATCAATGTCTTCGCTGACGAGCAATACCGCGGCGCCGCGATTGCGCGCCGCCATGATTTCGGCATGGATTTGCGCCACGGCCGCAAAATCGAGGCCGAAGCACGGGTTAGCGGCGATCAGGATCGCCACGTCGTGCGCCAATTCGCGCGCCAAAACCGCGCGCTGCACGTTACCGCCGGACAATTCGCCAATGGCGGTATCTTCGGAACGGGTCTTGATTTTGTAGCGCTCGATTTTGCGCTCGGCGTCTTCCTTGAATTTTGCGCGATTGAGCCACCAGCCGCCGATCGCATAAGGCGTATGATCGAAGTCGCGGAAGGCGAGGTTGTCGGCAACGCTCATGCGCGCGACGCAGGCGTTCTTCAGCGGCTCTTCGGGAAGGACGGAAAGATTGTTCCGGCGCATTTCCAGGCGGGTGGCGTGATAACGCTCGCCTTGCAGGTAGATTTCGCCGCTTTCCGCCTCACGCTGGCCGGCGAGCACCTCGATCAGCTGGCGTTGGCCGTTGCCGGACACGCCGGCGACGCCGACAATTTCTCCACCCTTGATCGACAGGCTCACGTCGCGAACCGCCGGCTGGCCGGCATCGTCCAGCGCGCTCAGCCTATCGATCCTTAGTCGCGGCGCGCCGAATTCGCCCGCCCGCGCCGGCTGCACGGTGAGCGCCTCGGCGCCGATCATGGTGCGCGCCATGCTGTCGGGGCTCAAATCCGTGACGTGGCCCTTGCCGGCGACCCTGCCGCGCCGCAGGATCGTCACCTCGTCGGCAAATTTCATGACCTCGCGGAATTTGTGGGTGATCATGAGCACCGTGAGCTCGCCGCTTTCGACCATGCCGCGAAGCATGCCGAGCACCTCATCGGCCTCGCCGGGAGTGAGCACCGAAGTCGGTTCGTCGAGGATGAGAAAGCGGCGCTTGAGATAAAGCTGCTTGAGAATCTCGCATTTCTGCCGCTCGCCGGCCGAGATGGCCGAAACTTTGGCATTGAGCGGCACGCGAAACGGCATCGTCGACAGAAAATCCTCCAGCCGTTTGTGCTCCTTGGTCCAGTCGACGATGGGCGGAACGGCGTCGCGCGCCAGCACGAAATTTTCGGCGACCGTCATGGCCGGCACCAGGGTGAAATGCTGATAGACCATGCCGAGCCCGAGCTCATGGGCGACGCGCGGATTGTCGATGACTGCCGGCTCGTCGGCGACGATCACCTGGCCGCTGTCCGGCTGGTAATAGCCCATGATGCATTTGACCAAGGTGCTTTTGCCGGCGCCGTTTTCGCCGAGCAGCCCATGGAAAGTGCCGCGCGCGACTTTGAGCGATACCTTCTCGAGCGCGGTGAATTCGCCGAAGCGCTTGGTCATTGCCACCGCCTCGACCCCAAACGTCGTCGAATGAATCGGAAAAACCTCGATCACGAGATGGCCTCGACGAATTTTTCCGAATTCGACACCGACCCGAACACGCCGCCCTGCATTTTGATCATCTTCACCGCGTGGTCGTGATTGCCCTGGTCGGTGGCGCCGCAGCAGTCTTCCAGCAGCAGGCACTCGTAGCCGCGGTCGTTGGCCTCGCGCATGGTGGTGTGAACGCACACATCGGTGGTGATGCCGGTCAGCACGATGTTGTCGACGCCGCGCAGCCGCAGCAGCAGTTCGAGATCGGTGGCGCAGAACGAGCCCTTGCCCGGCTTGTCGATGACCGGCTCGCCGTCGCGCGGCGCCAGCTCGGGAATGATCTCCCAGCCCGGCTCGCCGCGCACCAGGATGCGGCCGCACGGTCCGGGATCGCCGATGCCGGCGCCGATCTGGCGCGAGCGCCAGCGCTTATTGGCCGGCAAATCGGCAAGGTCCGGGCGATGCCCTTCGCGGGTATGGAAGATGTGAAAGCCGTTGCCGCGCATGGCGGCGAGCGTGCGCTTGATCGGCCCGATCGGCGCGCGGGTGAGCGACAGATCGTAGCCCATTTTGTCGACATAGCCGCCCTTGCCGCAAAAATCCGTCTGCATATCGATGACGATCAAGGCGGTGTTCTCCGGGCGCAGGTCGCCGTTATACGGCCACGGATATGGATCTGCCGCCACGTAGCGTTTCTCCATGTCGCTCTCCTTCTGCGGTCGCGCCATCATCTGGTGATCGATAGCTCCGCGGGCGCGCCGACCAGCGTACGCTTGGGCGAGCATGTCACGATCATGATCAACAGCGTCAGGATGTAGGGCGCGGCGTTGAACAGTTGATAACCCTCGTTCATGCCGACCGATTGCAGCGCCGGGCCCAAGGCGGCGGCGCCGCCGAACAAAAGTGAAGCCCATAGGCACAGCATCGGATTCCAGCGTGCGAAAATCACCAGCGCCACCGCGGTGATGCCCTGGCCGCTGGACAGACCTTCGTTCCAGCTGCCGGGGTAGAACAAGGACAGGAAACTGCCGCCGACGCCGGACAAAAAGCCGCCGAACATGGTGGCGCCGAGGCGGACGTGATTGACCGAATAGCCCATGGCGCGCGCAGCGTCGGAACTTTCGCCGACGGTGCGCACGATCAGTCCCCATTTTGTGGTGCGCAGGCTCCAGACCAGAACCGGCGCGAGCGCGATGCCAATGAGAAACAGGACATTGATGCGCAGCGCGGCGCGCAGCTGCGGAATATCGCTCCACCAGCCGAAATCGATCGAGGGCAGTCGCGGCGCCGTCGGCTCGATCAGCGGCTTGCCGAGATAGAAGGCAAGGCCGGTGCCGAACAGCATCAGCGCGATGCCGACAGCGATATCGTTGACGCGCGGCAAGCCGCAGATCGAAGCGTGCAGCGCCCCCATGCCCGCCCCGGTGGCGCCGGCCGCCAGGACTCCGAGCCAGGGTGACCCGGTCAGATAGGACACGCCGTAGCCGGCCATGGCGCCCATCACCAGCGTGCCCTCGAGACCGAGATTGATGCGGCCGGAGCGTTCGGTGATGCATTCGCCCAGGCTGACAAAGAGAAACGGCGTGCTCACCCGTACGGCGCCGCCGAGCACCGCGAGCGGAACGGTCCACAAGCCGATATCGGAGGCGCTGACCATATCAGGGCGCCCTTCTCCTGAGAAAGCCAAGACGGCCGTAAAGCGAATCGCTCGCCAGCACGACCAGAAAGATCGTCCCCTGCAACACCAGGACCGAGGCATCGGGCAAACCGAGCCGGCGCTGCAACAGGCCGCCGCTTGCGCCGATGCCGCCGAGCAGGATGGCTATCGGAATCACGGCGAGCGGATTTTGCCGCGCCAAGAAGGCGACCAGGATGCCGCTGAATCCGTAGCCTGCCGCCAGATTAGCGTTGACGCGGCCCTGCACCGCAGCGACTTCCATCGTGCCGGCCAGACCCGCGGCGGCGCCGGCCAAGAAACAGGTGATGAGAATAAGTTTGCCGACGCCAAGGCCGACGAGCTTGGCGGTGCGAATATTGCCACCGGCGACGCGGGCCGCGAAGCCGAACACCGTGTGGTAAATGAGTATATACGACAGCACCGCCGCGACGATGCCGAAGACAAAGCCCCAGTGCACATCGGTGCCGGGAATGGTGCCGATCATGTTGGCAGCGCCGATATCGCGGGTCGAAGGCTTGTTGAGGCTGGTGGGATCGCGCATCGGTCCTTCGACCAGGTAGTTGAGAACGGCAAGCGCGATGTAAACCAGCAGGAGGCTGGAGATGGTTTCATTGACGCCGCGATAATGGCGCAGGCCGCCCGACAGCATGATCCAGACGCCGCCGCCGATCATGCCGGCGCCGGCCATGACGATCTGCACGACGAGCGGCGGTGCGGCGCCCATCGCCAGCGCGGCGCTGGTCGCGGTCAGTGCGCCGATAAGCAAGGCGCCCTCGCCGCCGATAATGACCATGCCGAGCTGCGCCGGCAGCGCGGTACACAGCGCGGTGAGAATAAGCGGCGCGGCGCGCGTCAGCGTGTTCTGCCATGAAAACCAGGTGCCGAACGCGCCCTGGTACATATAGAAATAGAGGTCGAGCGGGTTCTTGCCGAACAGCGCGACGAACAGCCCGAAAAGGCCAAGCGATGCCGCCAGCGCAAGCGCGGGGATGACGACATATTCCGCCGCGCCGCCGATTTTCAATCCGATCGCCTCGCGCAGTGAAGGCCTGGCTGCGGCTGGCGCGACCGGCGCGCCGACGTCAGCCTTCACGAAGTCGCTCCGATGACGCCGTTGACCAGATAGTCCATCTTCTCGAGCTCGGGATCTTTCTGGCCGCGTTCGATCCCGGAGGCAATTACCATCTTGCCTTTGTTGTCGCTGATCGGTCCTTTGAAGATGACATAGTCGCCGGCGGTCAGCTTGGCCTTCACGTCGTCGGCCTGCTTGCGCGCCGCCTCGCCGACCATCGCGCCGTAGGGCGAGACCTTGACGATCTGTTCCTTCAACCCGCCGCGATAGAAATTGGGGATGGTCTCGCCGTTCGTGAACATTTTGACGAAGCGCGGATAGAGCACTTCCCAATTCCATTCGGCGCCGGTGAGATAGGCCTGTGGCGCCAGCGTCGACTGATTGACGTGATAGCCGCAGACCATGGCGCCGCGGCGTGCCGCGTTCTCCACCACTGTCTTCGGCCCGTCGACGTGGCAGGTGATGACGTCGACACCCTGGTCGACCAGGCTATTGGTCGCTTCCGCTTCCTTCACGGGCATCGACCAGTCGCCGGTGAAGATGACTTGCAGCGTCGCCTTCGGATTGGCGAGCTGCGCCCCCAAAATGAACGAATTGATATTGCGCAGAACCTGCGGAATGGGCTTGGCGGCAACGAAGCCGAGCTTGCCGGATTTGGTCTGGTGGCCGGCGACAATGCCGCTAATGTGCACCGATTCGTCGATGTAACCGAAATAGCTGCCGGCGTTCTTCGGATCCTTTTCGGTCCACAACCCGCCGCAATGCTCGAAGCGTATGGCCGGATATTTGACGGCCATCTTGAGCATGTGGGGGTTGTAGTAGCCGAACGAAGTCGGAAACAAGAGCTTGGCACCGTCGAGATTGATCATGGATTCCATGGTCTTCTCGACAGCTTCGGTCTCCGGCACCTTTTCCTCTTCGACGACCTTGATGCCGGGCATCGATTTGAGCGCGGCCGCACCTTGCGCATGCGCCTGGTTGTAGCCGTAGTCGTCGCGCGAGCCGACATAGATGAAACCGACGGTCGTATCGGCGGCGCGCGCGCGGGAGAGCGGCAGTGAGCCGCCCAACGCCACGGCGGCGGTTGTCTGCAGCATGCGACGGCGGGAAATGTTGGCAAATCTCATGGCTGGCTCCTGTGTGCGAGCGTCCACGCTGCTCGTTGGCGCGGGCTTCTCTTTGGGCGATAGACAGTTGGCAAGAGCAGCAATCGCAAGGCCCGTGCCATCGCCGCCGCGACGTTTTCGGCACCGTACATCTTGAAAAATCATAGAAATTTCGGACCAACCCGCGGCTTGGCCGAACTGCGGGCAGCCGGCCGCGGCATATCGATTAAAAAATGGGCAGGGCGCTAGGCACGCTGGACGGGGTACGAGCTGAGGAAATTCAACGCCCTGATCGAATGCGCCGGTCCGCGTTCGTAGTTTTGAATTAGTATAATTACTTTCGAGCGCCGAAATTCATTTCGCTATTGCTTCCACAATATTTGCGATGTTAACGAAGTAATTGAAATCGCAGCAGTTTTTTATTGTTCTAAACTAGCTTGGGGCGGGGCGTTCAACAGTGTCAAAAATAACCAGCCGGCCGTGGCTGCAGCGACGGCCGTCACGGCGCGATGCCGCGGCTTTCCCGCTTGCGATGCTTGTCGGATTTTTCGGCGCGGCGCCAAGTCTGGCGCAGTCTTTGGCGCAGCCGCAACCGGCGCCCGCGCCGGATCAACAAGTCGCAGCGCCGCAGCAACCGGCGACGGCACCTTCAGCCGCGCCGACCGGACCGCAAGGTTCTGAAACGCACCGCGGCGGCCAAGCCCAACTGCCGCAGATCGTCGTCAGCGCGCCGAAGAACAAGCCGAAGCCCGGATCGAGGCCGATGGCGGCGCCGCCGCCCGCGCCGCTCGGCGCGCCCACGGCCGCGCAAGCCGCGCTCGACGCCAAAATGACCGGCTTCGATCAGGCACGCGACAATAATCTTTTGCCGAAGATCGGCGCGTCGACCTACACCATCAGCCGCGCCGCGATCGAGAACCTGCCGCAGGCCGACAATACACCGATCGACAAGGTCATCCTGCAGATGCCGGGCGTGTCCTACGATTCGGCGGTCGCCAATCCCGCCTTCCATGTCAGAAACGAATACGCCAACGTGCAAATCAGGATCAATGGCGTCGTGGTGCCGGAGGGCATTTCCGCGCTCGGCCCGTTCCTCGACACCAATTTCATCGGCAGCATGTCGTTACTCACCGGCGCGCTGCCGGCGCAATACGGGCTGCGCACCGCCGGCGTTCTTGACATCACCAGCCGGGCCTTCGCCGCGCCGGGCGGCGAGGTCAGCGTGTACGGCGGCAGCCGGCAGACCTTTACGCCGAGCTTCGATTACGGCGGCAGCATCGGCAATTCCGAATACTTCGTCTCGGCGCGCGGCATTTGGAACGATCTCGGCATCGAGAATCCGACGCCGGCACTCAATGCCATTCACGATCAGACCCAGCAGGGCAAGTTCTTCGGTTATACGTCGACGCTGCTCGACGCGGCGACCCGTTTCAGCGTGATCTCGGCGGCGTCTTACGCTGCGTTCCAAATCCCGAACAATCCCGGCCAGACGCCGCTCGGCGATTTTCCCTTCGGGGCTCCGGTTACCAGCTACGATTCGTCGACGCTCAACGAAAACGAATACGACACTTACGCCGTCACCATAGCGTCGCTGCAGAAGCACGGTACCGACGGCGACGCGCAAATCGCCGCGTTCTCACGTTACGCCGAAGTCCACTTCATGCCCGACCCATTCGGCGACTTGGTGTTCAACGACGTGGCGTCGGACGTGATCCGGCAAAGCACGCTCACCGGCCTGCAGGGCGACGCTTCATATCCGGTGAACGAGCGGCATACGTTGCGCGCCGGTTTTGCGGTGACTGGCGAGCAAACCAACGTCACCAATTCTTCGATCGTCATGCCCGGATCGGTCGGCGCGGTGACCGGGCCGGCATTTACCGTGACCGATCAGACCTCGCTGCTAGGCTGGAACATCGGCGCCTATGTGCAGGACGAGTGGCGGCTAACGAACACGCTTACGCTTAACACGGGGCTGCGCTTCGACCAGCTTTATCAATTTGTCGAAGCTGATCAGCTCAGTCCTCGCGTGGCGCTGGTTTACAAGCCGTTTGCCGAAACGACCTTTCATGCCGGTTATGCGCGCTATTTCACGCCGCCCTATCAGGCGCAGGCCACCCAATCCAACATCGCATTGTTCGCCAATACCACCAACGCGCCGGACGTGCCGCTGAACAGTCCGGTGAAACCCGAGCGCGCGAGCTACTACGATATCGGCTGGGACCAGACCGTGCTGCCTGGTCTGACCGTGGGGCTCGACGGCTATTACAAGAACGCGCGGGATCAAATCGACGACGGCCAGTTTGGCCAAGCCCTGGTTCTGACCCAGTTCAATTATGCTTACGGCTACAGCGAAGGCGGCGAATTCAAGCTCAAATACACCAACGGCAACTTCAACGCCTACGGCAATTTCTCCTACAACATAACCGAGGGCAAAGGCGTGGAGTCGAACCAGTACCTCATCGACGCCGTCGATTATCAGTACCTCCTCACCCATTACCATTACACCGACGACATGCAGCGCATGACCGGCTCGGCCGGCGTTTCGTATCGCATTTATGATACGACCATGTCCGTCGATATGACCTACGGCAGCGGCTTGCGCACCGGCGATTTAGAGAGCACCCTGCCGGTGATACCCAACTCCGAGCACACCACCCCCTATGCCGTGTTCAACACCGGCCTTGCCCACGACATTACGTGGTCGCCGGATTACAAGCCGCTGACGGTGCGGTTCGACGTCGTCAATCTGCTCGATCAGATTTACGAGCTGCGCACCGGCAGCGGCATCGGCGAATTCGCGCCGCAGTACGGCGCGCGCCGCGGCTATTATGTCGGGCTGTCCCAGAAGCTGTGAACGGCGCCGCGCCCTGGCGCTAGGCGACGCGGACCTGCGCCAGAAAGCGCTCGACCTCGGCGCGTAGCCGGCCGGACTTGGCGGCGAGCTCCCGGCCGGCATTGAGCACCGCGTCGGCGACCTGGCCGGTCTTGGCCGCGGCGTTGGAGACTTGAACCACGCTTGCCGACACTTCGCGGGTGCGGTCTGCCGCGGCGCTGGAGCTGCGCGCGATCTCCTTGCTGACGGCGTCCTGCTGTTCCACGGCGATCGATATATCGGTTGCATTGCCGTCGAGCTGGCTGATCGTGCCCGCGATCGCCTTCATGGCCGCTACCACGCTCGAGGTCGTGGCTTCGATCGAGGAAATCTGCTGCGTGATGTCGCCGGTCGATTTTTCGGTCTGCGCCGCCAGCGTCTTGACCTCCTGGGCGACGACGGCAAAGCCGCGCCCCGCGGCGCCGGCGCGCGCCGCCTCGATCGTGGCATTGAGCGCCAACAGATTGGTCTGCGCGGCCACGTCGCGGATCAGGTTGCTGACGCTCGTAATCTGGCCGACCGTCGCCGCCAGCCGCTCGACCGTAGCGATGATCGACTTCGCCTCGCCGCTGGCCTGGCGAGCGATGTCGGCAGACGTGCGCGCCTGGGACGAAATCTGCTCGACCGATTGCGCGATCTCCTCCGCCGCCATCGCCACATTGCCGACGTTTGCGGTGGCTTCCTCGGCCGCCGTCGCGGTGGCATTGGCCTGCGTCTGGTTATGGCTTGAGGCTTCCGCCATGATCTGGGCGCACTGATCCATCGTCTTGGAAGCGTCGTCGAGCGCCTGGACGATGGCGTTGACCTCGCGTTCGAAATTGTGCGTCGCCGTTTCCATCTTCTGCCGGCGCGATTCGGACTCGCGGGCCTGCTCGGCGTCGCTCTGTCGCGCCGCCGTGACGTCGGCCATGGCCTGGCGGAACACCAGAAGCGACTGCGCCATGCCGGCGATTTCGTCCTGGCCGCGAAGCGGCACGGTGACGCCGGTCTCGCCGTCGGCGATGCGCCGCATGGCTCCGCTCAAGGCCGTCAGGCGGCCGACGATGCTGCGCCCGACATACAGCCAGGCGATCAGTCCGGCGCCGGCCAACGCCGCGATAGCGAGCACGGTCAGAATGATCCGGCTGAATTCGATCTGGGTGATCGCGCGCGCCGAAAGGTTGCGCGCGGTGGAGCCCTGTCGGCCGATCAGGTTCTCGACGGCATTCTTGAGCTGCGCCGCCTGCGCTAGCGCGCTCGAATAGACCTGTTGCGCGTCCTGCTCGCTCTTGAGTTCGGCGGCGCGCTGCACAAGGATGCCCTTGTCGCCCGACAATACCGCGAGCTTGCCGTACAGGTCGGCGAGCTTCTCGCGCACGTCGGATTGCGGCAGCTCCCGTAAATTGCCGTCGATGTTGCGCTCGGCAGCGGCGATCGAGTCGCGCAACGGCGCCAGATCGGCAATATCGCTCACCATCGACGCCTCGATCAACAGGCCGGCGAGCAGATTGGCGTCTGCTTGTATTTCGAGCAGGCGTCGCAGCAGATCGACGGTTTGCGCGGGCAGCACCGGCCGCATTTGCATCATGACGTTGAAATTGGCGTCGTCGATCGCCGGCGTGATCGTCTCGAGCAGATCTTCATGCGCCTTGCGCACGGCGAGCGCCAGCGCGCGCCGCCGTGCGGAAATCTCCATGCGGTCGGCGACGGTGCGATTGAGAATAACGAGCTCGTTGCTCATGGCATTTTGTGCCGCTTCGAGCTCGTCGCCCTCGGCGGCGTCGAAATCCCGCAGGCGCGCGATTCTGGCTTTCAGAGTGGTCGATTGATTGGCGATTTCGTTGGCGACCTTGACACGCTGATTTTCGTCGTCGACCGCCATCAGGCGTGGAGCAAACGCGATCAGGTCACTGGTATCTTCCGACAGCCGGATCGATTCGACGGTCGCGGGCATGCTGCGAAACACGATTTCATGCAAGGTCGCGCCGAGCGTCGCGGAAGCGAACAGCGCATAGAGCGCGCCGACCACCGTCATGGCGGCCGCCATGCCGAACGCCAGATAAAGCCGACCGCGGATCGTGTGCAAAAAATCCGATGCGGCGAGCCGACCGCGGACGCCGGCAGTGTTCAGCAAGTGTTTACGTGCGCGCACCGACCCCTCGCGGCGTAGCTCGCTTGGTTCGTCACTGTCCCGCCATCTTCATCAGGCGCGCGACCGGTTTGAACGATCCGTCGGCTTGCAGGATGGTGAAGAAGACTTGGTCCGAGCCCTGGTTCTTGGCCGGCCCGTAGGTCAGCACCATGCCGCCGAGATCGAACGGCGCCGCGACTATGGCGTCGAGCAGTTTTTCGCGTGTCGGCTCGCCGCTCATGCGTTTGAGCGCCTCGACCGTAAGCCGGCCGACCAGATAGCCTTCGAGCGAGACGAAGCCGGGCTTGGCGCCAGCGCCGTCGGCGGCGAGCGCGCTCTGATAGGCAGCTGCCACCGGCAGCAACGTGTCCCACGGGAACGGCACCACCTGGCTGATGATGACGCCGGCGCCGTCGCGACCGAGTTCCTGTGCCAGCGAATCCGATCCGACGAAGGAGATCGCCACGAACCGCGCGTTCATGCCGACCTGATGGGCGAGCTTGACGAACTCGGCGACCGGCTTATAGGGCGCAACCGTGACTACGGCTTCCGGATCGCCCTTCATAATGTCGAGCAACGCCGATTTCACCGCCGTGGTGTTGCGCTTGAAGCTGCCGGTTGAAACCAGCGCCATGTTGCGCTTGCTCAGCGCCCGCTGCACGCCTTCCAGCCCGGCGAGCCCGAACGCGTCGTCCTGATAAAGAATCGCGATCTTGGTGATGCCGAGGTCCCTGGTCAGATGCTCGATCCAAGCCTCGGTCTCCTGGAAATAGGACGCGCGCAAATTGACGACGTAGCGATTGTAGGGCGTGCGCAGGAATTCGGCGCCGGTAAACGGCCCGATGAACGGAATCTTGGCGTCGGTGGCGATTGGCTGGCTCGCCTTGGACGTCGGCGTTCCCACCGCGCCGATCATGGCGAAGACCTTGTCCTGGTCGATGATTTGTTTGGTCGCGACGATAGTCTTTTCAGGCTCGTAACTGTCGTCGAGCGACTTGAGCTCAAGACTGCGCCCGGCGATGCCGCCTTTGCGGTTGGCGTCGTCGAACGCGGCGAGAATGCCTTGGCGCATGCCCTGGCCGAGGTCCTGCGCCGGGCCGCTGAGCGCCGCGACTTGCCCGAACACGATCTTGCCCGCGGAAACGCCGTCCTCGGCCAAAGCGGCGGCGCCGAAAAGGCTGGCGACAAGCGCCAATGCAATTCCAAGCTGATTGCTGTTCATCGGCGTGCCCTCGAATGGAATTACCGGACCCGCCGCACCTGCGATTGTCATTTTCAGGCGGGGCCGACGCCCATATTGTGGGCAAGCTATGGTTAACGAAGCTTTAAGGACTGCGACAAACCGGTTGCCGCGGCGCGATTTTTTGGCATTGCGCTGCGCGGCGCCGTCAGGCCGCGTCGTCGACAGTCGCGCGGTCGGCGAGCATCCGCCGCACGGCGGCGAACACGTCATCGAAGGCCGGCCGGCGATAGTCCCACTTTGGATCCGCCGACAGCGGTATCATCACCATGGTCGCATTGGCCTCGAACAACAAAATGTCGCCGGCGCCGTTGACGGCGAAGTCGATGCCGCCGTAATCCAGGCCAAGTACCGCGGCGATGCGCTCGAGCGCCGCGACGCCGCGCGGCCCGACCGTCTTCATCATGTCGTGCAAAAACGCGGCATCCTTTTTCCGGTTGGCGGCCGATTGCGCCATGTCGGCCCGGAAATAATGCACCTTCCAGTCCCTCGAGATCGCCAGATGCAGAGGATAAAGGCGCCCGTCGACGATCATGACGCGAAACTTGCGGAACAGCCCATCGTCGCCGCGTGCGTCGAGCTGCTCGATCAGCCACACATCGTCGCCGGGAAAATTCGCAACTGCGGCGGCAAGCTCGGCCGGCGTCTCGGCGCGGACAAAGTGCTGTCCGGTGTGAAAGCCCGGCGCACGGGCCAAAATCGGAAAAGAAAAACCGTTAGCGGCGACGGTTGCAGCGCCGTCGGCGCCGACAAGTGCGCGGCGCGTTAGCCGAACCATACGCGGCACGACGACGTTTGGCAGGCCGGTCAGGCGTTCCGCATTGGCGAGGCGTCCGGTTTTGCGCACCTGTTGCGGATGATTGAGTACCGGGCGGCTGGTTCGCCTGACGACCGCGAACGCCGCCTGGAGACCCTCGCCGCACAGATCGGCGTCGCCGATCGTGTTGAAAACGACGTCGTGCGCCGGCAAAGCCGTCTTGAAATCGAAATACTCCGCGACCAGCACCGTGGTCTGGAACTGGCGGTCGTCGAGAATCGTGCGGGTTGGGATATTGCCGCCGAACGCGGAAACCAGAAGCAGGACCGAAACGGGGCGTTCTTCGCCGCGGTACGGCAATGTGGTCAAGAAATGATCCTTGAAGCCGCGGTCGCGATGCGCCCGTGCGCCGGCCGTATCGCCGATTTCGGTGAGCAGATTGCCCATGCCGCGATGGGCGTGAATATGATTTGGATCGATCGCCAGCGCGGCCTCGAAGTGGGTGCGTGCGGTGTCGCGTTCGCCCAGCTGCAGCAGGAGATTTGCCAGGTTGACGCGACCGTTAGCATTGCCGGGATGGCGCCGTACCGCCTCGCTGAATAGCGAACGCGCCGCGTCCCGGTAACCGGCGTCGAGCGCCAGCGTGCCGAAATCGTTAAGTGCGGCGAAATCGTCCGGCCGGCGGCGGATCAGTTCGAGATAGTCGCGCTTGGCCGCTTCGAAGGCGCCTTGTTCGCGCAGAAGCCCGGCCCGTTCGTGACGCGCTGCGACACAGTCGGGATCACGCTCAAGCGCCAAATCGAGCTCGCTCAGGCGCGCGCGGGTGCGGGACCGAATCATTAGAGCAAAATTTACCATGAAGACGGACGATCGGCCGCAGTCGACAGCAACCGAAAGCGCACGATCATGAGGGGTATCGAAGCCGGCAAGCCCATCACTTTAGGCGATCCGGTGCCGTGGTTCGGCGCGCCACAGATCGGCGACGGCGCGTTCAATCTTCAGGTCGCGGCCGGGCGCTGGATCGTCTTGAGTTTTCTCGGCTCGCCGGCCGATCCGCGAGCAAGTGCGGAATTGGCCGAGCTGTTGTGCGAGCCGGACCTGTTCGAGGACGACCGCCTGGTGTTTTGCGGCATTGTGACTGCGCCGCCGGTCGACCCGTCGCGCTACGCCGCGCTGAGCACGCCGGCGATCTCGTTCGTCGCCGATTACGATGGCGCCATCAGCCGCATGTTTGGCGCCGCCGACATGCCACGTACCGTCGTGCTCGACCCGATGCTGCGGGCCATCGCCGACATTCCGTGGGATTATGCGGCGGGCCACGCCGCAACGGTGCGCGAGCTTCTGCGCGGCCTGCCGGCGGTCGACGATTGCGCCGGCGTGCCGCTGACCGCGCCGGTCTTGATCGTGCCGCGCGTGTTCGATTTTGCGTTGTGCGATTTTCTCGTCCAATTCTACGACCGGCTCGGCGGCAAGGATTCCGGCTTTTTCTTCGACAACGACGGCAAGACCTCGACCGTGGTCGACTACCGGCTCAAGCGCCGCAACGATCTGGGCATCGTGCGGGCGGAAGTGCGCGAGGCGATCCGCAGTCAAGTCGTGCGTCGGCTCGTTCCCGCCATCGAGCGGTTTTTCCAGTTCTCGGCGACGCGGATGGATCGCTACATCGTCGCCTGCTACGACAGCGCCATCGGCGGCCATTTCCATCGCCACCGCGACAACGTCAATGTCGGCGCGCAGCACCGCCGCTTTGCGGTCACCATCAATCTCAACAAGGACTATGACGGCTGCGATCTGGTGTTTCCCGAATTCGGCCGCCGCATTTATCGCGCCCCGCATGGCGGCGCCGTGGCGTTTTCCTGCGGCGCGCTGCATCAGGTGACGCCGGTGACGCGCGGCCGGCGTTACGCGTTTTTGGCCTTCCTCTATGGCGAGGCCGACGCGGCGCTGCGTGAGAAGAACAACGCCGCCATCGTGCAGAACGAATTCCGCTACGCCGGCGGCAATGCGGACCGGCTATTTCCGGACGTAACCGCCGCGCCGCTCGAGCGTCGCGCCGGCTGAACGCGCCGGTTCTGTTTTCCGGAGTGACACTGCTGAAAATCCCGGCCAATAATGCACCTTCAATCGGTGAAGCGGCCCACTCGCCGCAGTCATGGTGCTGAAACAGGGCGCTGAAAAAAGGGAGACGCGGCAATGGATTTGGGCATGACCGGCAAAACGGCGCTGGTGACCGGCGCCAGCGAGGGCATCGGCAAGGCGATCGCGCGCGCCTTCGCCGGCGAGGGCGTCGACGTCGCCATCTGCGCGCGGCGCAAGGACGTGCTGGAGCGGACCGCCGCCGAGATCGCCAGGGAAACCAATCGCAAGATCGTTCCGATCGTCGCCGATCTCACCAAGCCCGCCGACGCCGAGAACTTCGTCGGGGAGGCGCACGCGGCGCTCGGCCGCATCGATATTCTGGTCAACAATGCCGGCTCGTCGCCGGGCGGCGTGCTCGATCATTTGAGCGAGGCGGATTGGGCGCAATCGCTGCAGCTCAAATTCATGGGCTATGTGCGCTGCATGAAGCACGTGCTGCCGATCATGCAGAAACAGAAGAAGGGCCGGGTGGTGAACCTGATCGGCAACGACGGCGTCAAGGTCTCCTATTGGGAGATCGCGCCGGGCGCCGCCAATGCCGCAGGCCAAAACCTGACCAAATCGCTCGCCAGCCAATACGGCAAGGACAATATCAGCTTCGTCGTCGTCAATCCGGGTCCGGTGCGCACCGAGCGCTGGGCCGGCCTGGTCAAGGCCATGGCGCGCGACATGAAGCTCACCGTCGAGGAAGCCGATAAGCTCGCGCCGGCATCGATCCCGCTCGGCCGCATCGCCGAAGTCGACGAGGTCGCCAATCTCGTCACCTACCTCGCCTCCGATCTCGCCTTCTTCGTCAACGGCACCATGATCGAGATCGACGGCGGCCAGGACAAGGTGCTGATGGACCGGCTGCGCGATCGGTGAAACCGCGAGCGTCAGCGACCCCGTGGCGACAGACGCGCGGCGAGAGCCGGATTCGATTCGCCGGGCTCTGGCGGGTAGACGCATTGACACGCCGGCGGGGACGCTTGTTTCAGTCCGTCACTATGCCGTCACTGCGCCGATACCAGCGTAACGCCGAGGCTGGCCCCGACGTGTAGGTCCGATCCGCCGTCTCGATTTCTGCGTTGCAGACAAGATCGAACGGCACGATGCGCGACCGGTCGGCGGCAACGCGATCGGTCCGGATTGCGACGGTCAGCGCTGCCTTAATGAGCCCGGACCGGTCGAAAGCCGCCGCCTTGAGGCGCTGATCGAACCATTCGGAAAGCAACGTCGCTGCTCTAATTTGCGGCGCAGCTCCGCTCGCATGTGCCACTGTGCCGTTGAGCAGATCGAGCGTCAGGACGCCGTCGGGCAGACCGGCAAGCGTCTCGAAGTCACGGGCATCCAGCCGCCCCGCGACCATTTGCGGAAGAGTTTTAATGATATCGTTGAACGGCTTTTTTGCGGCCATTGGCGCGTGCTATCGTCTCGTCGTGCTGGGTTTAAGGGGCCTTGCAGCCCGCCATTACAGCACAAGGTGGTGCCGATGTGCCCCGGCGATGTACGCCAGATCATAGAGGATGAGATCGGCGGCGACTGGGGTCTGTCTAATCTTCATGGCGTCGAGCTGCAGCGCAGCTTGATGAAAGTGCCAGAAAAGCGAAGCTACAGGAATTCCTGGTTCAAAACAGAATTGCCCGTGGCCACTGACAATCGCCGCATGATCGATCTGTGGCTGGTTCTCGAAGAGGATGCGGCCGGACACGGCGATTATGAGATTGTGTTCGGGGAAGATCGCCGTCAGTTCGGGCTCGCGCACCGGGGCACTTTCATCAACTATTACGGCAGCTTTCGCGACACGCTGGCGGCGATGTAGCCAACGCCGCCAATCAAACAGAAAGACCGCCTCGCGGCGGTGTTTCCGAAATGCAGATCACAGATTCAGAGCCAAAATAGCCGCCGCTGCTAATAACAAGCTAAAGCCGAGCGGTGCGCTCAACTGCCTCCCCCATGGAACATTCTTCTCTACCGCCATCATCGTGCCGATGGCCAACATCCAGCCAACGCTGCCAGTACCCACGAGGAACATCAAAAGCATAATGGCCCAACAACATCCGACACAGAACAGGCCATGATGCACTCCGAGCATGAACGACTGCCATTGCTCGCCTTGGCCACGCCAATGTTCGATGACAAAACTGAACGGCGTCCGGCATTTTTCGAGGCAGTGGTATTTGAGCTTGCTGAATTGGAACAAACCAGCGATCGCTAGCACCAGGACGCCGACGATCCAGCCATTGAAGCTCAGCCAGGTGTTCCTTGCGACAATCGCGTGCAACTCCATGTCGCCGGCATGCGCGGATATTCCAAATGCGCTCCAGATCGACAAGTAGCCGAGAATGACGAGCGTCAATAGCCAGCCACGGTCCGCCCTCCCTGCCGTGATGCCGGCGAAGATTGCGAGCAGCGGCAACACGGTAGGCAGCATCATCGCCACCAACATCACTACCCACCCGATGACGTAGAGCAGCGCCGGTAATAGGACGGAACCACCGGGTAATACGCGGCAGAGACTCGCGGCAAAACCAGACTGCAGCCACTCGCCATGATCGAGATATCGGCCGTAGGGGCTTTGCGTCCAGATTGCGAGTGTCAGCCATGACAGCGCGATTAGGCAACCGATCACCGGTAGCCATGCGTCGCGCCGATTAAATGCGCGGAACATCGACGGGCCCTCGGGTCGACCGGTCGTTAGGCGTCGAAGACGAACGTGCTTTGTAGCGCGTTGTGATCCTTAAGATCGACGTCAATGCCGAGCGCAGGCTGCTTCGATATGTAGCGCGGCGACTTTCCGACGAAGACCGGAGCGCCCGGCACCGTCGAAAATATCGTGTCGGTGAGGGTTGTGTTGATGCCGGTGGCGCCCTGATAAGGCTCGAGTTCGGCGTATTGTGTCTCACCGATCTTGATCGTGCCGCGGCCCTTGTCGACGTTAAAGGAAATGGGCACCCGCTCGACTGCCACGACCTCTCCGACCAGCTTGGCAATATCGGCGATCGGGCCTCCGGCCTTGCCGGTATAGACCTTGAGCAGTGCGTCCATTTGCTTGTCGGACGCCTTATCGTCGACATAGACCGCGATGCGCCAATTGCCCTTGAGTATATTTCCCGGCAAGTGCGCGACTATCGCGATGGTACGGTCGGTCACGTCGACGCCGTCTATGGTTCCTTTGTCGAAGTGATAGGCGACGATGGTGTCACAAGTGCCGTTGTCGGGATCTTCGCCGATCCAGCACGGGCACAGCACGCGGCAGTCGCAGACTTCGAGTAAACGGCCTTCCAGGTGGTACGCCATGGTTCACCCCTGTAATCAGACCAACATTTGTAGACTAGCACCGCTGTATCAAAACCGCTACGACGCTCGGCGAAAACCGAACTGCGCTTTTTAGACAATTCCCGTAGGGTCAATGTCGCCTTTGGGTCGATGCTGTCGAAAAAAGGCTTGAGAACGCTGCCGAACAGTGATTCCGCTGATTCCGAGGATCACCTCGCTGGA
>Ga0187769_10000228_pt1 | contig 30901 bp, 27 predicted proteins | sample 0116_SJ02_MP02_1_FD_133140 | JGI IMG/M metagenome (GOLD analysis project Ga0187769, IMG submission 133140) | Tropical peat soil microbial communities from peatlands in Department of Meta, Colombia - 0116_SJ02_MP02_10_MG | ecosystem: Environmental > Terrestrial > Soil > Wetlands > Peat | place...
CCCCAGACTTTGCGGGCGGTATTCGCGACGAGCTCCAGCTTGCGCCATTGCTCGTCCATTGTGAGCAGGTTGCCTGCAGCGACCGAAGCGAAACCGCACTGAGTGCTGACGGCCAGGTTTTCGAGCGGCACATAGCGCGCGGCTTCATCGATTCGCCGCCGCAGGTCGTCCTGCGATTCGAGCTTTGGGAGCTTGGTCGTGATCAATCCGAGCACGACTGTCTTGTTTCGCGGCGCCAGGCGCAACGGCTCGAATCCGCCCGATCGCTCCGTATCGTATTCGAGCAGGAAGTTGTCTACATCCAGCAGGCCGAAGAGTTTTTCCGCGATGGCGCCGTAGCCGCCTTGCGTGTACCAGCGGCTGCGGCTGTTCCCGCGGCAAACATGGACTGCCGCCGTCACGCGGTCCCGTGGTATGCCCTTCAGCGCCTCATTGTCGCCCGCGACCGACCGGGTGAATTCCGCATCCGGGTCGAGTCCGGCGGCTTTCATGCGTTCGCGCTGTCTGGGATCGAGATAGTGGGAGTAGTAAGGCGCATCGAGTTGGATGTAATTCACGCCCTCGTTGACGAGCCACTGGATTTCGTCACGGACGATTCCCACAACATCCTTAAGCAAATCGGCGTGCGTCGGGTAGAAACGGTCCGTGATGCCGAGCTTGTAGCTTGACACCATGAAGTTCGACGGCGCTGGCAACGTGATCTTGAACGGTCCGGGCGAGTGCTTCTTCAAGAAAGGGAGCTCGTGAGCGGTCAGCTTTCGGACCTTCCGCAGCTTTGCGCCCACTACCTGCGCCGTGCTGCCTTCTGAGCCGCCGCCGGGCCCCTTCCATTCAAGCATCACTTTGTCCGGCACAAAGCCCTCAACGGAATCGGCCATTTCCGTGAGCCATGAGCCGCGGCGCAGTTCACCATCTGTGTAGACGCCGATCCCGGCCCTGCTTTGCCCTACGAATGTCTCCAGGATGCTCTGATCCTCAACCGAGCGCAGTTCTGCAAGTTTCAGTTTGCCCTGCGCGTAGTCCGCGCGCGCCTGCAGCAAGCGGGGAGGGCGAAGGAAACTGCCGACGTTTTCGGTGCGGTACTTTGGCGGCATGGTAGGGGCCCTTTTCCGAATGGTGTCCTGACCGGATAGTCCGGGAGAGAAGCGTTAGGAGGCTATCGAACCCGCAAAAGCCGTGTCAACCCCGCAGCGTCCACCGGAGCGTGTGTTGACACCTGTAACGGCAAGCCAGTAAGATTCCGGCCAAGCTACGCTTGTTTGCGTATCTTTTCGAGAGCCTTCGAGCGAGGGACTGAAAATGAAGAGAATTCCGTGGGCCGTCTTGATCCTAGCTACTTTCGCGACGCCAAGGGTGGATGCCCAGGCGCAAACCGCAGCGCCGCCTGCTGGAGCAGCAGCCGCTCCGGCGGCAGCGCCGGCACCGGCACAGGCGGGTGGGCGCAAGAAGCGCGTCGCGGTGTTCGATTTCGACTTCGCCACGGTCCAGACGGCTTCCGCAGCGGCTTTTGGGCAGAACATCGACGTCGGCAAGGGCATCTCGGACCTGCTGGTGAAGTATCTCGTGCAAGACGGGACCTATTCCGTGATCGAGCGCAAGGCGCTCGACAAGGTTCTGGCGGAGCAGAACTTCTCGAACAGCGACCGCGCCAATCCCGCTTCCGCTGCCAAGCTCGGCAAGCTGCTGGGCGTGGACGCGATCATCGTAGGCAGCGTGACGCAATTCGGGAACGAGACGAAGAATACCGGCGCAGGCGGCGGGGGCGGCGGCCTTGGGGGCTTCGGCCTTGGCGGTTTCCATCACTCGAACAGCAAGGCGATCGTGAACGTCGACGCTCGAATTGTAGACATTGATACGGCGGAGATTCTGGGTGTTGCATCCGGTCACGGCGAATCGTCGCGGTCGAGCACGTCTCTTCTCGGCGGCGGAGGCAACTGGCACGGCTGGGGCGGCGGCAACGTAGATTTCGGTTCGAGCGACTTCCAGCAGACGATTCTTGGAGAGGCCGTCAAGAAGTCCGTCGAGGACATGAGCAAGGGCCTGATTGACGACGCCCCCAAACTCCAGATCCGCACGGTGGTTGTCTCCGGACTCGTCGCGTCCGTGGACGGCGGTGTGATCGTCCTGAACGTTGGCGCGAAGGCCGGTGTGAGGGTCGGCGATCAGCTTTCGATCGAGCGCATCACGAAGGAAATCAAGGACCCGGCAACGGGCGCCGTGATCCGCCGGCTGTCATCGCCTATCGGCGTGGTACGGGTGACCGACGTGGACGACATTTCCGCGGTAGCCGCTCCTGTTTCCGGATCAGGATTCAAGGTCGGAGACGCTGCCAAGACCGTCACGCAATAGATCGAACGCCGCTGCGCGGAGCGCGCTAGCGCCGCTTTCGCGCCGCGGCAAGTTTTATTCTTCCGGTTCTTCCTCTTCGCCTCGGGCCTCGTCCTCGCGCGTCCGGACTTCGCTCTCCTCCCGTTCAAGCGAGTCTTCCACGCCGCTCACAACTTCAGCCTCGAACGCCTGCCCCTCTTCCGCGAGCTCTTCGACGCTTTCTGAGTCAACGTCCTCGATTCTGGACAGACCCTGAACGTCGCCCGATTGTCCTCCTGCACCGGGGCCAAGCCCCCTTCCTGATGGAGCAGCGGGAAGCTCTACGGAGTTCGGCCCGCGCAATCGGCGCTTCGCGCGCCGTGGCTTCCTGGCGCGCGTCACCTTCTTTTTGCGAGGCGCGGCCTTCTTCTTCCCGGCCTTTTTCTTCTTACGAGCGAGTTTCTTTCTTGCCATAAATCCATGGCTCCTTGACGCTGGTTATTCGCGGACTTCCGAATGCCTTCGGAGATTTCGCGCGCCCATTTTACATTCATCTTGCAATGCAGCGAGATCAATCTAGAATGGCGGGGCAACAGCGGGTGGGGGGACTGGTTTTCGGCAAACTGTAGAGCCGTTTGGCGGGGCGGCTGTGGGGTCTCGCGCAGCAAACGGGCGTCACGTAGAGGAGAATCCGAATGGCGGCTCCACGACGGTTCTACGGCTGGAAGCTGGTCGGCGCGCTCTCGGCCATCGATTTCCTGAACCTCGGTTTCCCGTTCTACATCGGCGCGATTATCAACCCTTATATGCTCCAGCACATTGCCATGAGCCGGGGCACGTTCGGATTCGGCTCCACGCTGGTTAACCTCTTCGTCGGACTTCCGTCGACTTTCGTCGCCATGTCGATTGCGAAGCGCGGCATCCGGTCGACCTACCTCATCGGCTCCGCGCTCGTCTGTCTCGGCTCTCTTGTGCTGGCGTTCGCCACGAGCAAGCCGTGGCAGTTCCTGCTGGCCTACGGCGTGATCGTTGGATGCGGCATCTGCTTCGGCGACATTATTTGCGGCAGCACAGCCGCCGCTCGCTGGTTTGAGCGCTACCGCGGCCGCGCCGTCGGACTCGTGTTGAGCGGCTCCGGTGTCTGCGGATTTCTTCTGGCGCCCCTGATGGATAAGTTCTTGCGCTTGCACGGAGGCAATTGGCATCTCGGCTGGGAAATCGGAGCCGCTTGTTCTGCTCTCGCCGGAATCATTGCGCTGCTTTTCGTGAAAGAGCAGCCCCAGGATCTCGGCCAGATGCCTGACGGCGCCCCGGCGGCGGCGGCCAACACACCTCGCGAGCACGTCCCAAGCAAACTGGTCACGACCTACGAATGGACATCCGGTGAAGCCTATCGCACCAGCAGCTACTGGCTGGTGGTGCTGGCGGGTCTTGCGGCGCAATTCCCGTTCTTCCTTTTCGTGCCGCACTGGGTTCTCTATCTGCAAAACACTGGAATTCCATCGGGCGTCGCCGCATTTTCGATGAGCCTTATGCCGGTATCCGCAATCGCGGGCCGGGTGATCGGCGGCTGGCTGATGGATACGATCAACGCGCGCGTGGCATTCCTGATCGGCCTGTCCTGCTATCTTTTCGGCTCGGCCGCGGCGCTGCGCGCGGGCCCGGGCGGATTGCTGATCGCCGATTCCGCCGCCGTCTTGTACGGGCTCGCCATCGGCTGGACCTTCACCTGTATGACCACCTGCGTCGCGCACTATTTCGGCCCGGCGGCGTTTCCGAAGCTCGCCGGCACGCTGCTGTTCTGGACTTCCGGCGGCGCTTCGCCCGCGGCCTGGGTCGGCGGAAAGATTTTCGACATGTACGGCGGCTACGCCCGCGCGTGGCAGTTGAATATCATCATCACCGTCATCGGGATCGTCGCCATCCTTTTCGCGGCGATGCCGAATCGCCGTGCAGAAGTCGGCGCCGTGGCTAGGGCCACGTAAGCAGAATAAGCAGAAGATGTTCCCGGCCATTTCATAGGAGACCCCGTGTCCGAGAAAAAGGGATTCTACGGTTGGAATCTGGTCGCCGTCCTTTTCATCCTCGATTTCATCAACATGGGATTCCCTTATTACGGCGGCAGCGTGATCGTCAACGGCTACATGAGCCGCTCCCTGGCGATGACCGGAAGCATGAGGGGGCTCGGCTTCACGCTGATCAACCTGTTCGTCGGGCTTGCCGCGGTGCTCGTGGCAATGTGCATCGTGAAGTTCGGCTTGCGGGCGACGTTTGTCACGGGGTCCGCCTTGCTTTGCGCTGGGTCGCTATTCATGGCGACGTATGCTTCGAAGCCCTGGCACTACCTTGTCGCATTCGGCGTCGTGAACGGCATGGGCATCAGCTTCGCGACGTTGGTTCCCGCTTCCACTGCGGTGGCGCGATGGTTCCGGCGCTATAGAGGCAGAGCCACGGGCCTTGCGTTGTCCGCATCGGGCTTTGCCGGCTTGTCCGCGCCGCTACTCGGAAAGATCATCCGGGCGCACGGCGGAAACTGGCGCTTGGGGTGGTATATCGTCGCTGCCGCCGTGATTGCATCCGGGCTGTTCGCGCTTCTGTTCGTGAAGGAGAGTCCGGAGTCTCTCGGTCAGTCGGTTGACGGCCTCCCGGAGGGCCTGCAGAGTCAACCGACGAAGACGGACGCTCTCGCCACAAGCCATGCCTGGTCTTCCTCAGCCGCGTATCGAACGCCCGCTTACTGGCTCATTGCCGTGGCCAGCATCACCTCCGCCTATCCATTCTTCTTTTTCGTAGCGAACTGGACGAAGCATTTGAACGGCGTCGGAGTCAGCGCCGCCCACGCGGAGTGGGCGCTGAGCCTGCTGACGATCGGCACGCTCGCGGGCCGATGGCTCGGCGGGCTTCTCATGGACGTGATGAACGCGCGCGCCGCTTTTGTTGTCAGTCTGTGCGTCTTCTTTGTCGGTTCCTACCTGGCAATCGTCGTCAGGCCGGACGCGATGATCATCGCCTACGCCGCCGCGTTCTTGAATGGCGCTGCGTACGGTTGGGCGTTTACGTGCGCCAATACGATGACCGCGCATTACTACGGCCCGGCGGCTTTTCCGAACCTGTACGGGATGATGACATTGCTGACCTCCGTGATTGCTTCGCCTGCCGGATATACGGGCGGAAAGATCTTCGACATCTACGGCAGCTACACGCGCGCGTTCGAGCTGGATTGTGTGATGGCTGCCATTGGGATTCTCGCGATCGCCTTCGCAGTGATGCCGAAACCGCGCGACGAAGGCGCCGGCGTGGCGGCGCAAAAGGCGGCATAAATGCTCCGCCGGCGCGAATTGCTGCGGATGTCTCTCATGGGCGGCGCTGCTGTCGCTGGAAGTTCCCTGGCACCCTTGTTCGCGCGCGCCGCCCTTGCGAACGAGAGCGCATCGGCCGGTCCCGTCGTAAAGACGACGTCCGGCAAGATTCGCGGCGCTCTCTCGAATGGCGTGTATTCGTTCAAGGGCGTTCCCTACGGCGCTTCGACTGGAGGCGCCGCGCGTTTCCTTCCGCCCGCGCTGCCAAAGCCGTGGAGCGGCGTGCGCGATGCGCTCCAGCTCGGCACGCTCGCGCCACAGAATCTTTCGAGCGCGAATAGTCCCTCGGATATTCGCCGCGCTATGGGCGACATTTTCGGCCCCGGCGAGGTTGGCGAAGATTGCCTTGTGCTCAATATCTGGACAGCGGGCTTGCGCGGCAAGCGGCCGGTGATGGTCTGGCTGCACGGCGGCGGCTATACCGGCGGGTCCGACGGCGCTCCCACCTACGACGGCGCAAACCTCGCGCACAAGCGCGATGTGGTCGTCGTGGGGATCAATCATCGCCTCAACGTCTTCGGCTATCTCTATCTCGGCGGACTGGGCGGCGAGAAGTATGCGGACTCGGGCAACGCTGGCATGCTCGATATCGTTCTCTCGCTCGAATGGGTGCGCGACAATATCGGGCACTTCGGCGGCGATCCCGGAAACGTCACCATCTTCGGCGAGTCCGGCGGAGGCGGGAAAGTCAGCACGCTCATGGCGATGCCTCGGGCGAAGGGCCTGTTCCACAAGGCGATTGTCGAAAGCGGCTCCACACTGCGCGTCAGCACGCGCGACGAAGCCGATGCCGCTGCGCGAAAATTTCTCGCGCAGCTGAAGATCGCGCCGGAGCACGTGGCCGATCTCGCGAACGTTCCGATGAGCGATATGCTCGCCGCACTGCGCGCCATGAACGGCCCGAATTCGATTCGCCTCGGTCCCGTCGTAGACGGCCGCTCGCTCCCGCGCCAGCCGTTCGATCCGGACGCGCCTGAGCAGTCCGCGAACATTCCCATGATTATCGGCACCAACGCAACTGAATCCACCGCGCTGCTCGGCATCGCCGACGCGTCGCTATTCTCGCTCAGTGACGCGGACATGCACGCCAAGCTGAAGTCGTATCTCCACCTAACAGACGAATCACAGGTCGAATCCCTCGTCGCGGTCTACAGGAAAGACCGCCCGGACGCGACGCCGAGCGACATCTATTTCGCCGTGACCACCGACCGCATGATGCGCATGAACGCGATCACGCAGGCCGAGCGCAAAGCCGCGCAGCATGCCGCGCCTGCCTACATGTACCGGTTTGACTGGCGGTCGCCGGTACTGGGCGGCAAGATGCGCTCGCCGCACGGAATCGAGATGGGCTTTGTCTTCGACAATACGGACAAGACGGCGGGAATGAACGGAACCGGCGCGGACCTCTTGCCTCTCGCGGAAAAAGTCAGCAGTGCGTGGGCCGCGTTCGCTCATACCGGAAATCCCAGTCATCCCGGCATTCCCAACTGGCCCGCCTATACGCTACCGGACCGCGCCACCATGCTCTTCAACGACGAATGTAAGGTTGTAAACGATCCCGGCCGCAATGAGCGCCTGGCCATCTCTGCGTTGCCGACCGCCTGAGGGTTTGTAGGGGCGCAGTCCGCCGCGGCGGATGCCCGGCGCAGATGCTTGGCGTCACACCCCTACAGCTGAATTTTCGAGAAGAAGTAGCTCCCAATCGCCAGCAGCGCCGCCGTCAGCACGAGCGACACGCCCAAATCCGTCGCCAGGCCAAACGCGAACACATTGCTGCATGCGCCTCGAAGGCCGTCCACGCCGTAGCTCAGCGGATTCAGGCGCAGCAGGAGTTGCAGCGCCTTCGGCAATCCGTTCGCGGTGAAGATCGCACCGGAAAAGAAGAAGATCGGCATGATGATGAAATTGATGATCAGCGGAAATCCTTGCATGTCCTGAAGCACGGAGCCGAACACCGTCCCGATCCCCGCGAACAGCAGCGAAATCATGAACATGAAGAAGATCGCGAGCGGCAGGTATGGCGAGCGAACAATCCGGAAGCCGGCGAGAAAGCAAATCGCAAACACAATCAGCCCCTGCACGAACGCCACGATCGCGCCGCCCAGCATCCGGCCCAGCACGATTTCCAGCCGCGAGACGGGCGCCACCAGCGTTTCCTTCAGAAAACCAAACTGCCTGTCCCAGATGATCTCGATCCCCGAAAACACCGCGTTGAAAAGAATCGCCATCGAAACGATTCCCGGCGAAAGGAAATTGATATAGTTCCCCTGGCCCGCGCGCGCAAACATGGCCTTCAATCCGAACCCGAGCGCGACCAGAAACAGGATCGGCTGCCCGAGCGAGCCGATGATCCGCGCGGGCGAGCGGAAATATCTCTTCAGTTGCCGCAGGCACAGAATGTAGATGGCTTTCATCGCCGTCCGCTCCCTCGCCATGCGCGTCCCATCATGCGCATGCGATCCACCGCGTTCGCTTCTTCTTCGCGGATCGCGTGGCCCGTCAGCGTGATGAACGCATCTTCGAGCGTGGCGCTCTTTGTCCGCTCCTTCAATTCGCCCGGCGAACCCTGCGCGACGATCTTCCCGTGGTCAATCACGGCCACGTCATCCGCGACACGGTCCGCTTCCTCCATGTAGTGCGTGGTGAAAAAGACGGTCACGTTCTGCTCTCGGCTCAGCCGCTGGATGTAGCTCCAGATGTGGTTGCGCGTTTGCGGATCGAGCCCGAGCGTCGGCTCATCGAGAAATAGGATCTGCGGCACGTGCAGCAGGGCGCGCGCCACTTCCAGCCGCCGTTTCATCCCGCCCGAGTACTGCTTCACATAGTCATTCTTCCGGTCGGCCAGCCCGACGAACGCGAGCAGATCGTCGGTCCTCTTGCGCCGCTCCCCGCGCGGGACCCCGTAGAGGACTCCGTGCAGGTCCATGTTTTCGTACGCGGTCAGTTCCTCGTCGAGGCTCGGGTCCTGAAACACGATTCCAAACGACCGCCGCACCTGCTTTTCCTGGTGCGTCGGGTCGAATCCGTTCACGAGCAGCTTGCCGCTGGTCGGATCGAGCACCGTGGTCAGCATCTTGATCGTGGTCGTTTTCCCCGCCCCGTTCGGCCCTAGGAAGCCGAAAATCCTGCCCGCCGGGACGGAAAACGAGATGTGATTCACCGCGCAGAATCCGCCATAATTCTTCACAAGGTCGTGCACTTCAATGATTGCGCTCATCAGGATCCTTCTCGCGGCTTCCCCTGCCGCCAAAGGCGGTGACACAGAATACGACGCAGGCGCTGGCCCCGGCAATTGGTTATAACGGCTGAAAGTGGGTGGAAGTTACGCCCGTCGGATATATAGTCACACGGGCGAAATTCCGCCCTCGAGGCATGCTGCTGTGACGACGGTGCGAGAGGCGACCTACGGCGTCCTGCGCGACCTGGGGATGACGAAGATTTTCGGCAATCCCGGGTCGAGCGAACTGCCATTTCTGAAGGACATGCCGGCGGACTTCCAGTACATCCTCGGCCTGCACGAACGTGTCGCCGCGGGCATGGCGCTCGGCTACGCGCTCGGCACAGGAGAAGCGGCCTTCGTGAATCTCCATTCGATTGCGAGTGCGGGCAACGGCCTTTCCGCGGTAATTGACGCGCACTACTTGCATGCGCCGCTCGTCGTCACCACGGGCCAGCAGGATCGCCGGCAAATTCTCTCTGAGCCCTTTCTCGTGAGCCGCGCGGTTGAAGTCGTCAGACCCTACGCGAAGTGGGCCTATGAGCCGCTGCGTCCCGAGGATGTTCCCGCGGCCATCGCGCGTGCCTATCACCTTGCGATGCAGCCGCCCCGCGGGCCTGTGTTCATCTCCATCCCCATGGACGATTGGAACAAGCCATGCGAGGCCGTGGTCGCGCGCAAAGTGAGCCAGTCGGTTTCGCCCGATCCCGCGGCGCTCGACGAAGTAGTTCGCGCGGTAGACGCGAGCCGCAATCTTGCGCTCGTCGCCGGTTCGCAGATCGAAGAAGACGGGGCCTGGCGCGAGGTCATCGCGCTCGCCGAGCGGCTTAACGCAGACGTTTATGGCGAACCGATCGCCCCGCGCTGGGCTTTTCCACGCAGCCATCGCTTGTTTCGCGGCGGCCTCCTGCCCGCACAAAAGCCGCTGGCCGATCAGCTTGCCGGCTACGACACGGTTGTCGTCCTGGGCGCGCCCGTGTTTCTCTACTACGCCTACGTGCCCGGCAACGCCATCGCGCCGGGCACCAAGCTTTTCCAGATCACGAATTCGCCGCTCGATTCTTCCGCCGCGCAGGCGGGGACGAGCGTAGTCGGGAACATCGCCGCCGCCGCTCGCTACATCGGCAGCCGCGTGAAGCCCGTCGAGCGCAGTGTGCCCGCGCGAGCCGCCGCGCCCGAGCCCGCGCCCGAACACCCGATGACGTGCGCCTATGTCTTCAGCGTCTTGAATAAGCTCTTGCCAAGAGATGCGATCATCGCCGAGGAGTGCCCGTCGTCGAAGGGCGACCTTGACCGCTACGTTCTACTCGAGGAGCCGGGCTCGTTTTATTCTGTGCGCAGCGGCATTCTCGGCTTCGGATTGCCCGCGGCCGTGGGGCTGCAACTCGCGCATCCGAATCGCCGCGTCGTTTGCCCGGTGGGAGACGGCTCGGCGCAATACTCGATTCAGGCGCTCTGGTCAGCAGTGCAATGCAAGGCGCCCGTGGTTTTTCTCGTGATTCAAAATGGAAACTATTCGGCGCTCAAAGGCTTTCGCGATTTCACCAAAGTCGGAAAAAACGTTCCGGGCATCGACATTCCGGGCATCGACGCCGTGAAGATTGCGCAGGGCTATGGCATGAACGCGCGCGAAGTGGATCGCCCCGAAGATCTCGAGCCTGCGCTCAAGTGCGCCTTCGCGGCAAAAGAGCCTTGGCTTCTCAGCGTGAACGTCCAGCAGGGCGGGCAGAAAACGATGGGCATGGACCAGTCCGTGAACCCGCCCAACTACGGATAAATGTCAGCCCGCCAGGGCCTTCTTCATTTTGTCGTAGGTGGTCTCGAGGTCTTCGGGTTCGACGCGCGTCTCTCCCGTCACGGTCATGAAATTCGCGTCGCCGCTCCAGCGCGGCAGGATGTGCAGGTGCAGGTGGTGCGTCACGCCAGCGCCCGCCGCGCGCCCGAGATTCATCCCCAGGTTGTAGCCCTGCGGCTCGTACGTCTTGCCGAGCGCCGTCTGTACGCGCTGCGCGAGGCGCATCATTTCCGCGAGCGTGTCCGGCTCGGCGGCGTCCAGATCCGCGACGTGCGCGTACGGCACGACCATCGCGTGCCCACTGGTGTAAGGATAGCGATTGAGAATGACGAAATTCTTGGAGCCCCGCAGGACGATCAGCATTCGCCGGTCGTCGTTTGCGGCGAGTGCGTCGCAGAAGATGCACCGGTCATCTTTGGATTTGTCGGCGACGTAGCGGTACCGCCACGGCGTCCACAGGTAATCCATTCGGCTCAGCCCTGCGAGCCGGCCGGATGGGAATTGTTGACGAAGTCCTTCAGTTCCTTGCTGGGCTTGAAGTAAGGGATTTTCTTCGGCGGGACTTCCACCTTCGCCCCGGTCTTCGGATTCCGCCCTGTGCGCCCGCGGCGCTGGCGCGTGCGGAAGCTGCCGAAACCGCGAATCTCGATCTTGTCATCCGCCTGGAGCGCGGTGATGATGCTCTCGAAAATCGTCTCGACGGCCGCTTCGGACTCCTTCCTCGGCAGCTCGGTCGCCCGGGTGACCTCTTCGACGAGGTCCGCCTTCGTCATCGTATGTTCGTTGCCTGCGTGCTCTCCCAATGCCTCAGCCATCCGTCGAGAGCCTCCTCTCACAATGTTTTGTTCTTGTGGGCCGTCTGCGCGCCGGGGCGGGGCGTCGCACCATCTTTGGATATCATCAATCTACTGCAAGGTAAACGACTTTCCCCCGGCGAAGCCCCGCGCGGACGCCCCATCCGCCCAATGCTCGCCTCTGTCTAGGAAGACTGCCGCTTCGCCATAATGGCGTCGCCAATTGTGGCCGTCGGCGACGACTTGGCGGAGCGGAACGACTCCATTTCCTGCCGCTCGGCCTGCTTTTGCGCGGCGCGATAGCTCAGGCTGATCTTGTGCTGCTCTGGCTCCAGCCGCAGGATCTTGAAATCGTACTCCTGGCCGGCCGTAAGGATGGAGGTCACACGCTCGCCCCGCGAAGCTTTGACCTTGTCGCGCTCGCCTTTGGGACGCCGCTCTTCAATTTCGGAGACGTGGCAAAGCCCTTCGATGCCTTCCGCCAGTTCTACGAACGCGCCGAAATCCGTCGTCCGCGCTACTTTCCCCTTGATTACGTCGCCGATCTTGTGCGTCGCAAACCAGTTCGACCAGATGTCGTTCACCTGTTTGATGCCGAGAGAGAGCCGCCGGTTTTGTGAGTCGATCTTCAGGACCTTGGCTTCGACCGTGTCGCCCTTCTTGAACTTTTCGCTCGGATGCTTGATGCGCTCGGTCCAGCTTACGTCGCTGATGTGGATCAGCCCTTCCATGCCCTCTTCGATTTCGACGAACGCGCCGAAATCCGCGAGGTTGCGAACGCGGCCGGTGAGAATCGTACCGACCGGATACTTTTCCGCCGCTGCTTCCCACGGATCGGGCAGCGTCTGCTTCAGGCCGAGTGAGATGCGCCGCTGATCCGGTTTCACCTCGAGCACAACCACATCGGCCTCGTCGCCAACCTTTACGATCTTCGACGGGTGCTTCACATGCTTCGACCAGCTCATCTCGCTCACGTGCACGAGGCCTTCAACGCCCGGCTCGATCTGCACGAACGCCCCGTAGTCCGTCACGCCGACCACTTTCCCGTGAACGCGCGCTCCCGTCGGAAACCGTTCCGGCACCGTCGCCCAGGGATCGGGAAGCAGTTGTTTTCGCCCGAGCGAAATGCGCTGCTTTTCCTTGTCGAACCTGAGGACCTGCACCTGGATTTCTTCGCCGGGCTGCACGATTGAGGTCGGATGCGGCACGCGTCCCCATACGAGGTCGCTCACGTGAAGCAGCCCGTCCATTCCTCCGAGATCGACGAACACGCCATAGTCCGTCACGTTCTTGACGCGCCCAGTCACGATGACGCCTTCTACGAGCGTTTCGGCCAGGGCGTCTCGCTTGGCCTTCTGATCCTCTTCCAGAATCGCCCGGCGGCTGACGACCACATTTCCGCGCTTTCGGTTCAGCTTCAGAACGCGGACTTCAATCTCGCGATCCTTCCACGCCTCAAGGTCGTGCACAGGCCGCAGTTCGATCTGCGAAGCGGGCAGGAACGACCGCACGCCGATATCCACCACCAGCCCTCCCTTGATTCGCTCGACGACCTTCCCCGTCACATTCGTATGCTCGCGATACGATTTCTCGATGCGCTCCCACACGCGCCGCTTGTGCGCGCGCAGGTGCGACAGCAGGACGTAGCCGTCCTTCCGCTCGTGCAGCCGCTCGACCTCGATCGTCTGCCCCGGCCCGAACTCGATGGCCGCGCCCGAGTCGAGGAACTCCTGCGCCGGAACGAGGCCCTCGAATTTGCCGCCCACGTCCACGACCACGCCTGCGTCGGTCACCGCCAGCACGCGCCCATCGAAGATCTCGCCCTCAGCCGCCACCGCCTCAGGCGTGGGGAACTGGTCGAGCAGCTGGTCCATCGTTTCCGAAGATTCAGCCTCGGCCTCTGGGGACGGGGCAGCAGCCGGCTGGGCTTCTTCGGCTACGGCCGACGGCTCATCAGAAGTCGTGCTTGCGGGCGGAAGAGCATCCTCGGAACGTTCAAGCGCGGGCGCGACAGCCGTCGCAGCTCCGGCGCCGTCCTTGGACTCGGGGGGCGCGGGGGCCGAGACAGTGGCGGGTTTCTCCATTGCAGGTGCTGTAGCAGTTGCTTCGGCTGCAGAGGGTTGAGGGTTCTGGTCGGGTTCGGGTGACATGGGGAACAGCCTCCGCACGGATTCTGCCCTGCTTGCCGAGAATGCGACCTCGGTTACTCCACCCTACCGGGGGCTAGAGCAGTGAAGGGGATAGAGCATCTACCTCGATGCTCCATCGCTCGGAATGATACGCGCCCGGTTTGCGGGTTGTCAATAAAACCGGAGCCTCGGGAGCGTTTGTCGGGATTCACGTTGCCCGCTGTTGTAGAATCGTCGCAACTTTATGCCCCTCCCGCCCGGAACAACCGTCGGTTCCTATCGAATTCTCGCCTCCATCGGTGCGGGCGGAATGGGTGAGGTCTACCGCGCTCGCGATTCCAAGCTCGGGCGCGATGTGGCGCTGAAGGTTTTGCCGGAGGCGTTTGCGCGCGACGGCGAGCGCATGGCACGATTCCAACGTGAGGCCAAAGTTCTCGCCTCGCTGAACCATCCCAACATTGCCACGATTCATGGCCTCGAAGATTCGGGCACGACTCACGCCTTAGTGATGGAGTTGGTCGAAGGGCCGACGCTCGCTGACAGAATCAAAGCTGGTCCGATTCCCATTGACGAGGCTCTGCGGATTGTAAAGCAGATCTGCGAGGCGCTGGAGTATGCGCACGAGCGCGGGATCGTGCACCGGGATCTGAAGCCTGCGAATGTGAAGGTGACATCGGACGACGCGGTGAAGATTCTCGATTTCGGCCTCGCCAAAGCTCTCGAAGGCGACGCCGCATCGCTCGACATGTCCACGTCGCCGACGATCAGCCGGATGGCGACGATGCAGGGAGTGTTGCTGGGGACGGCGGCGTACATGTCGCCCGAGCAAGCGAAGGCAAAGCCTGTGGACCGGCGGGGGGATATCTGGGCGTTCGGGTGCGTGCTGTACGAAATGTTGACGGGGAAGCAGGCGTTCACGGGGGAGACCGTTACTGACACCCTCGCGGCCGTAATCAAGGAGGAGCCGGATTGGTCTCGTCTTCCAGTCGGGACGCCGGTGCGCGTGCGTGTGCTGTTGCAGCGATGCTTTCAGAAGGACCCAAAACAGCGGCTGCGCGACATTGGTGACGGGCGCATCTCACTCGACGAAGTTCTCTCTTGCGCGCCCGAAACCGCGCAATCGCTCGCCCCTGCCGCACGGCCCGCCAAGCACTGGGTCATTGGGGGAATAGCGAGCGCCTTAACACTCGCTGCTCTCGCCGGAGTCGCGGTTTGGTATCTGAAGCCCTCGCCTGCAAAACCGGTGACGCGCTTCACCATCACTCTCCCGCCCGGCCAGCGACTCGTAACACAACCAGCTCTGGCGCTCTCGCCTGATGGGACGAAACTCGCTTACGTCGCCGAGGAGTCCGGCACGCAGCGGATTTACGTGCGACCTATGGATAGCGGCGAAGCCAAGCCGATTGCCGGAACCGAAGGTGCCTACAATCCTTTCTTTTCGCCGGACGGCCAGTGGCTCGGTTTTTTTGCAGATGCGGGCCTGAAGAAAGTGTCAGCTAACGGAGGCGCGCCGATCGTTCTGGCACCCGCCTCAACGACACCGTACGGTGCCGCTTGGAACAGTCACGGAACCATCGTCTTCGCGCCCATTATGGAAGGCTCTCTTCGAGAGGTACCCGATTCTGGAGGAACCGCGCAGCCCCTCAGCCAAAGTGCTTCAAACCAAGTTGGACAAATCTGGCCTGCTTTTTTGCCCGACGGCGAAACAGTTTTGTTGACTGGCCCCGGCGCAGGCGGGGGAGTATCCGCGGGGGTGGGCGAACAGCAAATCGCGGCCGAGTCGCTGCGCGGCGGTGAACGCCGCATCCTGGGTGTGAGCGGCGCATCGCCGCAGTACTCTCCATCCGGACACCTGCTCTTCGTTCAGAGTGGGACTCTGATGGCCGCGCCGTTTGATGCTCATCGCGTAAGCGTGACGGGGCCAGCCGTGCCGGTCGCCCAAGGTATTTCATCTCCAGATCTGGTGGCTGGAGCCCAATACACAATCTCTCAGACAGGAACTCTCGCGTTCATCCCAGGAACCGGGGGTGTGGGAGGCAATGGTGGCATCACTAGCAAGCTGGTGTGGGTTACTCGCAACGGCGCTGAAACGCCCGTTGCCGCACCGCCTCATAACTACTCCGACCCGCGGGTTTCGCCGGACGGCGGGACAATCGCGATTAGAATTGCAGAAGGTGGCTCCGCCGACATTTGGCTCTTCAGTCTCGCCCGCGAGACCCTTTCCCGATTCACCTTCCAGGCAGCCATCCTTCCCGTCTGGACGGCGGACGGCAAACACGTAGCCTTTGCCTCTCCGTCGGGCGCCGGCGAATCAATCTTTTGGCAGCGGGCCGATGGGAGCGGCGGGCTCGAGCAGCTCGCCTCGAAGACGACCTTCGGCCTTCCATTCTCATTCTCACCAGACGGGAAATTGCTTGCCCTGATTGAGCCGCCCTCCACGACTCCAGGGGGTACGAGCATTTGGATCCTGCGAATGAACGACCACAAAGCCGACCTCTTTTTGCAAACCGCGTCGGTTTCAGATGTGCCAAAGTTTTCTCCGGACGGGCGCTGGCTGGCCTATGCGTCGGATGAATCGGGCCGGCGCGAGATTTACGTGCAGCCTTATCCGGGGCCGGGTGGCAAATGGCAGATTTCCACGGATGGCGGGAACGAGCCCGTGTGGAGTCCCAATGGAAGGGAACTGTTCTATCGCAACCAGGACAAGATGATGGCCGTCGATATCAGCACGCAACCCGCCTTCGCTGCGGGCAAACCGCACGAACTTTTCGCGGGAGATTATGTCCGCAGCTACGCGGGAGGCCCGTTCTACGACGTATCGCGGGACGGCAACCGATTTCTGATGCTGAAACCCGTAGGAGAGGGCGCGCCCACCCAGATCAACGTCGTGCTGAACTGGACCGAAGAGTTGAAGCGCCTGGTTCCTACCGGGAAGCAGTAGCGAATCCGCCCGTTTCCGCATCGCCGCCGCCCCGTGAATCTCGCTGAATATGGTAGAGTTTCCAGCCGATGCGGATCTTCGTTCTCGGCGCGGGCGGCACCGGCTCCCTCCTCGCACACCTGCTCGAACGCCAGGGACACACAGTCTGGTGCGGCGACCGCGACGTCGAGCGCGCCCGGCGATTCCTCGGGAAGAAAAGCAAGATCGAAGTCCGTGAGGCCAATGCGCGGAACCTTTGGTCCATCATCCGGGCCGCGCGCGGGGCGAACCTGATCGTCAACGCCTCCCCTGCCGTCTTCAACAGGATCATCATGCGCGCGGCCTTGCGGCTGCGCGCGCACTATCTAGACCTGAACTCCCACCTCACGCATCACCCGTTCCGGCCCGAACAGTTCGGGTTTCAGAAGCGCTTTCTCGCGAAGAACCGCGTGGCGCTCGTCTGCACCGGGGTCGCGCCCGGATTTACCAACCTCCTCGCCATGCGCGCTTCGGAAATGCTGGATTCCGTGGACTCGATTCACATCCGGCTCTTCGAAAGCACCGAAAGCCAGGACCCGATTTCCACCTGGTCGGCGGAAGTGGCCTACGATGAAGCCATTTCCCGCCCGCCCGTCTATCGCGGCGGGAAATTCCAGCTCGCGAAGCGCTTCGGCGAACGCGAGATGTTCCGCTTTCCTCCTTCGATCGGGCTGACGCCCGTCTATCTCGCCGCGCAGGACGAGGTCTGCATGATTCCCTACGTGATCAAGGTGCGCGACGTAGACGCCAAGATCGGCGGAAACGATTTCGAGCGCCTGCGCCGCTGGTACCGCCAGGGCCGGCTGAACCGCTCGCAAGGAATCGTCCGCAAGCGTTTTCCTGAGACGCTCACGCCGCGCCGCGTCGCCAAACTGATTCGCAGCGGCGTGCTTGAAAATGCGCGCTTCGCCGCCGCGGTCCTTGTCCGCGGCCTGAAGAAGGACCACCCGGTGCTCGTGCGCTGGGACGCGAGCTTCCCCACGCTCTACCAGATTCGCCAGCGCGGCCTGATCTCCACGCCTATTTCCTACGCAACGGCCCACCTGGCGGCGATCTTTATTAAGCACTTTCCGCGAGATTCAGCAGGCGTCATCGGCCCCGGCACTCTTCCGCCGGAAACGCGCCGCGCCGTCCTCGCCGAGGTGCGCGCCCGTGACTTCCGCATCACCTTGAAGACAAAGCGCCTAAAGAAGCTCGAAGACGAGGAAGAGTTTTAGTTCCTCCTTGCAAATCGGGCAGCTTAAGCGGTCGGAGCTTCTTGCTCTGAGCGAAGTCAAAGGGTAGCTGCGACATATGAGCTGCCAAAAGAGTGTAGTTTCAGCCCCCGAGAACGAGCGCCGCACGTCGGGCACAAATTCGGACTCTACCTGCAAGCCCGGTTCCTTGACTTAAGTTGGGGGCGCGGCTAGACTAAATTTGTTCTTGGTAGAGGCGCGGAGGCCACAAGTAGCGGCGCCGGAGTTCCGAGCAGCATCGGAGGGCCGCGAAAAGGGGTTTTTCAAGGTTTCTTCACTCCGCCGAAATCGTCCGGATGACTGCCATCGGGCGGTTGGGGGATGGGCTGAAAGGCCGATCCACTGTCATTCGCCTCGGCGAATGGAGCGCTATCGAGAAGTGAAGAGACTCGAGCCATCCTCCTCGCGTATCCTTCCTTCTCTCTTCGCTCGAACCAATAAAAGGCCATGCGATGAATGTTTGCGAGCTGACTCGCGCGCTGGTGGACATAGAGTCCATCACCGAAAATGAAGGCACCGTTGGCGCGTATCTCTACGCGCATTTGGCGAAGCTCGCCCAGGTGACGGGCGGCGCGGTCGAGCGGATGGACGTGGAGCCTGGGCGCTTCAATGTATTCGCGCACTGGGGCAATCCCGTCGTCACGCTTTCGACGCACATGGACACCGTGCCGCCGTTTTTCGCGTCCCGCGAGGATGCGGACTTCATCTGGGGCCGCGGTTCCTGCGATGCCAAGGGAATCATCGCTTCAATGATTTGCGCCACCGAAATACTGCTCTCCGACGGCGTGAAGAATTTCGGCCTCCTCTTCGTAGTTGGGGAAGAGCGCAACAGCGCGGGAGCTGCTGTCGCGGCGCGAAGTCCGCGCGGCTCGCGCTACCTGGTGAACGGCGAGCCAACCGAGAACAAGCTCGCGCTCGCCTCGAAAGGCGCGCTGCGCTTTGAAGTTGTGGCGCGGGGGAGAATGGCCCATTCGGCATATCCAGAGCTCGGCGAATCGGCGATTGAGGCGCTGCTCGACGCGCTCGAAAAGGTACGGCGCGTGCCGCTTCCGCAGGATTCGTTGCTCGGGGCGTGCACGATGAACATCGGAACGATTTCCGGCGGCCGCGCGCCGAACGTCATCGCCGATGAGGCGAAGGCCGAGATATTGGTTCGTTTGGTGGGCGATGCCGCTCCGCTGCGCGACGCCTTTGCAAAGGCCGTCGGAAAGCGCGCGCAACTGAACGAAGTTCTATGCATTCCGCCGATCCGGTTTCGCAACGTGGATGGCCTGCCAACAACCGTCGTTTCCTTTACGACGGACGTGCCGGTTTTCGGCAAGACGTGGGGTGAGCCGCTGCTCCTTGGGCCGGGAAGCATCCACGTGGCGCATACGGTGGACGAGCGAGTCGCAAAGCGCGATCTGACGGACGCAGTCAAGATGTACGCCGATGTGGTGCGGAAGTTGCAAGCCGCGGCATAGAAGACGGGTATTGGGTGGGCGGGGACATGAATCTTGCCATCGTAGGCTACGGCAAAATGGGCCGGCTGATCGAACAACTCGCGCCGGAGTACGGATTCGGCGTGAAGCTGCGGCTCGACATTGACAACAACTCGAATTACGAAGGTCTGACAAGAGAAAGTTTCCAGGGCATTGATGCCGCTGTTGAATTCTCGACGCCCAAGACGGCCATCGAGAATATCGAGCGGCTGGCGCGCCTGGGAGTGAATTCCGTGATCGGGACGACCGGCTGGTCCAGTGATCTCGAGCGCGCGCGAAAGGCCGTCGAGCGCGGCGGAACGGGCCTCGTCTGGAGCGCGAACTTTTCTGTGGGCGTGAACATCTTCTCGCAGATCGTGGCCGAGGCGGCGCGGCTAATGGCCCGACAGCCCGAATATGGCGCATGGGCATGGGAAATCCATCACGCGGCCAAGAAAGACGCCCCCTCCGGGACGCTTCTCGCGCTTGTTGAACGGATGAAGCAAGTGGGCTACGACAAGCGCATCGACACGAGCAGCAGCCGCGCCGGCACAGTCCCCGGGACGCACGAGATCGGCTTTGATTCGGCCGCCGACACGATTACGATCCGCCATGAGGCGCGCAGCCGCGAAGGATTTGCGCGCGGCGCCCTGCGCGCGGCGCGGTGGATTGTCGGCAAGAAAGGCTTCTTCGAGTTTCGCGACATTATCGGTGAACTGCAGTAGAGGCGAATTCAGTAGAATTGGCACGAGGAGGCACGAAAATGTTTACGGGATGCGGCACGGCGCTAGTCACTCCGTTTCGCCGGGATCTTTCGCTCGATGAAGAGGCGGTGCGGCGCCTAGCGCGGCGCCAGATTGATGCGGGTATCAACTTTCTCGTGCCCTGCGGCACTACCGGTGAAAGCCCCACACTCACGCGCGAGGAGCAGCGCCGCGTCGTGGAAATCGTCGTCGAGGAAGCGCGCAGCAGGAAAGTGTCTGTGGTTGCCGGCGCAGGCGGCTACAACACCGCGGAAGTCATCGAACGCGCGCGCGACTTTGAAGCCATCGGCGCGAACGGCATCCTCTCCGTCAGCCCGTATTACAACAAGCCCACGCAGGAAGGCCTCTATCAGCATTTCAAGGCGATCGCGGCATCCGTGAAGCTGCCGATCATCCTGTACAACATTCCGGGGCGCACCGGCGTGAACATCGAGCCGGCCACAATCAAGCGGCTCTCGGAAATCGACAACATCGTTGGAGTAAAAGAGGCGTCGGGAAGCATCTCTCAGATGGCTGTTGTTCTCGACCTCGTGCCGGAGAAGTTTCTCGTCCTTTCCGGCGATGACGCAATTACGCTGCCTCTGCTCGCCATAGGCGGGCGGGGGTTGATCTCCGTCTCATCGAACGAAATTCCCGCCGAGATGACCCAGCTTGTGCAGCGCGGCCTTGCAAACGATTTCCCGGGAGCGCGTGAAATTCACCGGCGCTACTTTCGCTTGCTCGAAGCGAACTTCATTGAAACGAATCCCGGTCCGGTGAAGGCCGCCATGGGCCTGATGGGACTGCTCGACCCGGTTTTCCGCCTGCCGATGGTTCCGCCGAAACCGGAGAATCTCGCAAAGATCCGCGCAGCGCTCGAATCCGTCGGGCTGGTCCAACAGGTCTATGCTGCCCGCTGAGATCGAGCGGCTGTTCGAGGAAAACCCGCCGCAGTACACCGACGAGCACCGCCGCGTGTTTCAACGCTTCAAAGACACGCTGAATGCAGGCGAAGTTCGCGCGGCCGAGCCCGATGGTGCCTCTTCAACGGGCTGGCGCGTGAACGCCTGGGTGAAAAAGGGCATTCTGCTCGGATTTCGCATGGGCGTGGTCGTGGACATGTCCATTGACGCTGCCCGCCAGCCATTCTTCGACAAGGCCACATATCCGGTAAAGCCGCTTACAGCAACCTCCGGGGTGCGTGTGGTGCCGGGCGGATCGAGCATTCGCGACGGCTGCTACGTCGGCAAGGGCGTGACGTGCATGCCGCCGATGTTCATCAACGTGGGCGCGTACGTCGGCGACGAAACGATGGTGGATTCCCACGCGTTAGTCGGCAGCTGCGCGCAGATCGGCAGAAAGTGCCACATCTCCGCGGGCTCGCAGATCGGCGGCGTGCTCGAGCCCGTCGGCGCGATGCCCGTGATCATCGAGGACGAGGTGCTGGTCGGCGGTAATTGCGGCGTCTATGAAGGAACTATCGTGAAGCGCCGCGCAGTGCTCGGCACGGGCACGATTCTCAATCGCTCGACGCCGGTATACGACGTCGTGAACGGCAAGGTCCTGAGCGCGACTGATGCGGAGCCGCTCGTGATCCCCGAAAACGCCGTGGTCGTCGCCGGCTCGCGCGCCATTTCGCACGGCCGCGGCAAAGACTGGAACCTCTCGCTCTACACCCCTATTATCGTGAAGTACCGCGACGCCAAAACCGACGCGAAAGTGCAGCTCGAGGACCTCCTTCGCTGATTCTCGCCCCGTCATCCCCAGTGGCGCCGGGCTCCCTCTATCTTTCACGTGCGGCCAACAGGGTGCTTGACAGCGCCAGCCCACTTGTATATTGTATGTGTACAATAGGCAATGGTAAAGCCGCGCATCTTACGCATTGACCTGGCCTCGGAACGGCCGGTCTACGAGCAGATCGTCAGCGGCCTGCGAGCCGTTCTCGTTGCAGGCGAGTTTGCGCCCGGCGAACAGCTTCCGACCGTGCGCCAGCTGGCGATGGATCTCGGCGTGCACCACAACACCGTCGCCGAATCCTATCGCGTGCTCGCGGAAGAGGGCTGGCTCGACCTGAGGCGCGGGCGCGGCGCGACGGTCCTCGACCGGCGCGGTCCCAAGCCGAATGCCGGAGCAAAGCAGGGATTCATCCGTCGCCTCGAAGAGCTCGCTGCGAAAGCCATCGCCGACGGCGTGCCGCGTGCGGCGCTCGCCGCACATATGGCTGCGCTTGCCGAAAGGTTAAGGAAATCGTAGTAGCGGAGGAACCGATGATCGCGCATCCGCAAATCGTTTTCGGCCTTCTGATGGGGGCCGTTGCCGCGCTGGTCAGCGTAATCTTCTGGGTCATTCCGAACTGGTCGCGGCAGGAAATATTCTTCGCCGTCACTGTCGCGCCGCGTTTTCGCGATTCGTCCGAGGCGGCGCACATCCTGCGCGGCTATCGAGTGCAGGCTCTCGCGCACGTTGCCATTAGCTTCGCGCTGATTCTTTTGGGCACGCTCGAGCAGCGCGCACTGCCGTTGATTCTCGGCATCCTGTGGCTTGTCTTCGGGCCGCTGGTGGCTATGGCGCGCGCACATAAAAAGGTGCTCCCGCACGCCGTGGCGCACTCCACGATTCGGGAAGCGTCGCTCGAGCCCCGCTCGATACAGCTCCCCGGAGGATGGCTTCTGCAGTTCGGCCCTCTTGCGATGCTGGCCATCGTGGCGATCTATCTCAGCTTGCATTGGGCGCAAATCCCCGACAAGTTTCCTGTCCACTGGGGCCTGAGCGGAAAGCCCAACGGCTGGTCGGTGCGGACGCCGAGGGGCGTCTATGGCCCGCTGCTCTTCGGCGGCGCGCTCGTGATCGGCATTTCTGTGCTGGCGTACAGCTATTCGCATCTCGTGCGGCGCGTGCCGGTCCCCGCCGCCCCGGCAATGAGGGACTATCCGCATCGCATCGCCGTGCTCTTGCTCGGAGTGGAATACTTCATCGCCGCGATGTTTTCGCTCGTCGGTCTGCTGCCGCTTACGGGAAGTCCTGGCGCCGCGCCAATTCTGATTCTTGCCGGCGCGATCCTGGCCGCGGCCTTCTTTCTCGGGCGTTGGGTCAGCCACGCACAGGATAATTTGCCCCACGCCATGGGCCTCGCAGGCGATGGCACGCCGGATTCCTGCTGGAAGCTTGGGCTTTTCTATTTCAACCCGGACGACGCAGCGCTGTTCGTCGAGAAACGCATCGGATTCGGCTACACGATCAATTTCGCGCGGCCTGGGGCGTGGGTCATTCTCGCGCTGACGCTACTCGTGCCGTTGGGACTCGCCGCCTTGACGATCTTTCAGCGCCGACCTTAGCTGTCGCGTCCTGCGGGTTCCTTTCCGACTACGTCCTTGACAAAGCACTCCTCGTATCATAATTTCGATAGCGTCATGAAACTGCTGCGGGCGCATCATAGCCACGTCCATCATCATGGGAAACCGTGCCCGCGGCGGTGTGGCTAGCTCGCAAGACATAGCTGGACTCATCGGCCCGCTGGCGCGGTAAGCGCCAGCGGGCTTTTTGTTTCTCGGCACCAAGAACTCTGTCGTCGAATTGGAGAGACGCCCTTCGAGCGGCAAAGCGCCGCTCTCAGGGTGACGATCCTTGTCGGATCATCAGGAGAATCCATGGAACTCGATTTCGAGAAGGAAGCCGGGCTGATCCCGGCTATCGTGCAAGACCACAAGAGCGGCGAAGTCCTGATGTTGGGCTTCATGAACCGCGAGGCGCTGGCGAAGACGCAGGAGACCGGCTTCGTCACGTTCTACAGCCGCTCGCGCAAGAAGCTCTGGACCAAGGGCGAGACCAGCGGCCAGAAGCTTCTGCTCCGCGAGCTGCGCGTGGATTGCGACCGAGACACATTGCTCGTCCGCGCGGAACTCGAAGGAGGCGCCGTGTGCCACGAAGGCTACCGGAGCTGTTTCTTCCGCGAGCTCGGCCGGAACGGCGAAGCGAAAGTCGTGGCGGAGCGCATCTTTGCGCCCGAGGAACTTTACGGGAAAGGGATAAAGCAATGAGCTGCTTGAAACTCGGCATCCCCAAGGGGAGCCTTCAGGAATCGACGGTAGAGCTTTTCGCGAAAGCCGGCTGGCGGATCTCGGTCAGCTCGCGCAGCTATTTCCCGGGCATAGACGACACGGAGATCGAGTGCATGATGGTCCGCGCGCAGGAGATGGCGCGATACGTCGAAAGCGGAGCGCTCGACGCCGGATTGACGGGCAAGGATTGGATCCTCGAAACCGGCGCGGACGTCGAGGAGGTCGCGGAGCTTGTCTATTCGAAGACGAGCCTCGGAAAAGTGCGCTGGGTGCTCGCCGTGGCCGAGGATTCGCCGATGCAGAGCGTCCGCGATCTCGAAGGCAAAGTGATCGCCACCGAAGCCGTGAAGATGACGGAAAAATATCTCGCGAAGCACGGCGTAAAAGCGCGCGTGGAATTTTCCTGGGGCGCGACGGAAGTGAAAGTCCCGGAGCTAGCGGACGCCATCGTCGAAATCACCGAGACGGGCTCGTCGCTACGGGCGAACCACCTGCGCGTGGTGGACACGCTCCTTGAATCCTCCACGTGGTTCATCGCCAACCGCGCGGCCTGGAAGGACAGTTGGAAGCGGGAAAAGATCGAAAACATCGTGCTGCTGCTCGAAGGCGCCATCAAGGCGCGCAGCCGCGTGGGCCTGATGATGAACGTGCGCCGCGCCGACCTTGATAACGTGCTTGCCGCTCTCCCGGCGCTGCGAAACCCGACTGTTGCGCAGTTGAGCGATCCCGCCTGGGTCGCGATCAACACAATCATTGAGGAAAGGACCGTGCGGCAATTGATTCCCAAACTGAAAGCGGCCGGCGCAGAAGGAATCGTCGAATATCCGCTCAACAAGGTCGTTTATTGATGCGTGTTCTTCCGCTGACGAAAGCAACCGAGGAGAAGGTGCTGGCCTCCCGCCGCGCGAGCAGCCGCGCGGCCGACCGCGTCGCCGCGCGCATCGTCGCCGATGTCCGCCGGCGCGGAGATGCGGCGCTCTTCTCCTGGACCAAACGGTTCGACGGCGTCGCGCTCTCGCCACGTAGCGTTTGGGTTTCGCCTGCGGAATTCAAGTCGGCGCACAGAACTGTTTCGAAAAACTTTCTCGCGGCGGTGGATCATGCGGCGCGCAACATTCGCGCTGTCGCAAGCCAGCAAAGGCCAAAGGAATGGACCATCGAAGTCGAGCCAGGCGTGCGCGCGGGCCAGCGAGTGCGCGCGATTGATTCCATCGGCTGCTATCTCCCGGGCGGCCGATTCTCCCTTGTTTCGACGCTGCTTATGGCCGTGATTCCAGCGCAGGAGGCTGGCGTGCGCGAGATCGTGGTCGTCAGCCCGCAGCCGGGCGCCGCGCTGCTGGCCGCGGCGGAGCGGCTCGGCGTGCGATCGGTCGCGCGCGTCGGCGGAGCGCAGGCCATCGCGGCGCTGGCATACGGCACGCGCTCAATTCCCCGCGTGGACAAAATCTTCGGCCCCGGCAATCGCTTCGTCACGGCCGCAAAAAAGATCGTGAGTTCCGACTGCGCGATTGATCTTCTTGCGGGGCCGACAGAGGCTGTCGTTTTCGCGACGCGCGGCAACCCACGCTTCATCGCCGCGGATCTGATTGCGCAGGCTGAGCACGATCCCGACGCGATTTCGCTGTTCGTCACCACATCCTCGCAGTTGGCGCGCAGCGTCGCGCGCGAAATCGAAGATCAATTAGAAAAGCTGCCGAAAACGAACCTTGCCCGCCGCTCGCTGGCGAAGAACGGTGCGGTGCTGGTGGCTCGCGATGCCGCGACGGCTGCGGGCTTCGTCAATCGCTTCGCACCCGAGCATTTGAGCCTTCCGAGCGCTCCAAACGACTTGCTCAAACGCATTGATTCGGCCGGCAGCATTTTTCTAGGCGATTGGAGCGCGCAATCGTTCGGGGATTATGCGAGCGGAACGAACCATGTTCTTCCCACGGGCGGAGTAGCCCGCACGCGCGGCGGTCTTTCCGTGGCCGATTTTGTGAAGTGCATCAGCGTGCAGGAAGTTTCGCGCGCGGGAGTCCGTAGGCTCGCGCCGGTGGTCGAGGAGTTTGCGCGCGCCGAGGGGTTGGACGCGCACGCGCGCGCAGTCGAGGTGCGCGAATGAGCCCGGCAATCACAGTACGCCGCGCCGTCGAGCGGATGCGTCCTTACAATCCCCCGCTCGAAGGCCGCACCGACAAGCTCCGCCTCGATTTCAACGAGAACCCCGTCGGCTGCTCCCCCGCCGTGCGCCGCGCGCTCGCGAAGCTCACTTCCGCCTCCATCTCGGCGTATCCCGAGCAGGAAACGGTACGCCGCAAGGCCGCGAAGTACTTCGGCGTCGATCCATCCGAGCTTCTCTTGACGAATGGCACGGACGAGGCGCTTTCGGTCGTCGTAAACACATTTGTCGAGGCCGGTGACACCGTCCTGCTGGCCGAACCAACGTATGCGATGTACCGCTTTTACTGCGAACTCGCCGGGGCGAGGATTGTTGCGCCGCGCTACGACACCGAAATGTGTTTCCCGTGGAACAAAATCCTCGCAGCGCTGCGTGCGGGACCGCGCGTCTTCTTCCTCCCCAATCCGAACAGCCCGACGGGCAATCTGCTTTCGCGCAAAGAGCTGCAGCAGATCTTGCGCGCCGGGAAGCGCACGATCGTCGTGATTGACGAGGCCTATTTCGAGTTTTCCGGCCTCACGGTGATTCCCTGGATTCGGCGCCACAAGAACCTGATCGTGACGCGGACGTTTTCGAAGACTACCGGGCTTGCCGGCCTCCGCCTTGGCTGCATCTTCGTTCACCGCGAACTTGCCGCGACCATGCGCAAGGCGCAGTCGCCTTATCCTGTGAACGCCGCTGCGCTCGCCGCCGCCGAAGCGGCCATGCAGGACCGCGCATTCATTGCGCGCACGGTCCGCGATGTCCGCCGCGGACGCGCGGAACTCGAACGCGGGCTCGCGCGCCTGAGCATCCGCCACTTTCCAAGTGCCGGGAATTTTGTGTTGGTCTATTTCGGCAATCAGACAAAGAAAATCGTCGCGGCGCTTGCCCGAAAGGGGATTCTGATCCGCGACCGCTCGAGCGACTTTGCCGGCCAAGGCTACGTCCGCATCACGGTCGGAACGGTGGAGCAGATGCGGCGCCTTCTGCGAGAACTCGACAAGACCCTGGAGGCAATTGATTAGGATGAGTCCCGCCGATTCGATTGTCATTCCGAAGACCGAGCAGGCCGATTTCCCGCGCCCTGCCCTCCGGTTGCGCGGGAATCGGGTGGTGCAGCGAGGTCTGAGGAATCTCGGCGCCGGAACGGCGGAAACCTCGCTGAGAGGCAAGTGGCTATGAGAAAAGCGAACCTGCGGCGTACGACGAAAGAAACCGACATTCGCCTGCGCTTGAATCTCGACGGCAAGGGCAAGTCGGACATTCGCACGGGCGTCCGCTTCTTCGATCACATGCTGGAACAGGTCGCGCGCCACGGAGGCCTCGATTTGCAACTCGCTGCGCGCGGCGATCTCGATGTGGATCAGCACCACACCGTCGAAGACGTCGGCATCGCGCTCGGCGAGGCGGTAAAGAAGGCCCTCGGATCGAAGCGCGGCATCCTGCGTGCCGGCTATTTCCTGATGCCGATGGACGATTGCCTTGCGGCCGCGGCGCTCGACTTTTCCGGCCGCGCATATTGCGTCTGCCGCTTCAAGATTTCCGCGCCGCGCGTCGGCGATTTTCAGACCGAGCTGATGGAGGATTTCTTCCGCGCCTTCGCGCAGGCCGCGTCCGCCAACGTCCATCTGAAGCTCGTGTACGGCCGGTCGTCGCATCACCAGGTCGAGGCAATATTCAAAGCATTTGCCAAAGCGCTGCGCTTCGCGGTCACACGCGATAAACAGCTTCGCCGCGTCCTGCCTTCGACAAAGGGCTTGCTATGAAGATCGCAATCGTGGATTACGGCGCGGGGAATCTGCCGTCTGTCGAACGCGCGCTCTGGAAACTCGGCGCCGAAACCGAGCGCGCAACCGAACCGGCTCAGGTCACGGGAGCAAAGGCTGTTGTCCTGCCCGGCGTCGGCCATTTCGCTGCGTTCGTCGCAGGCTTGCGCGAGAGAAAGCTGACCTCTCCTTTGCGCTCCGCTTTCGAGGCGGGCGTGCCGATCCTCGGAATCTGCCTCGGCCTTCAGGCCATGTTCGCGTCGAGCGAAGAGGCGCCGGGCGATCCCGGCCTCGGGTTTTTCCCCGAAGAGGTGCGCGCTCTGCCGACCAATGTGAAGTCCCCGCACATCGGATGGAACCAGGTGCGCCGCATGCGGGAAAGCAAGCTTCTTCGCGGCATCCCGGACGACGCCTACTTCTATTTCGCACACTCTTTTGCCGCGCCCGCATCGGCGAAGGCGACGGTTGCGGCCTGCGACCACGGCGTTTCCTTCGCGGCCGTCATTGAACAGGGCAATCTTGCGGCGGTCCAATTCCATCCCGAGAAATCCGGCGAGACCGGCGCTCTGGTGCTGCGCAATTTTCTGGAGCTTGCCGCATGACACTCGCCCGAAGAATCATTCCGTGTCTAGACGTGGACTCCGGCCGCGTCGTGAAAGGCGTTGAGTTCGAAGGCCTGCGCGACATGGGCGACCCGGCAGAGCTTGCAGCGCGCTACAACCGCGAAGGCGCGGATGAGCTCGTCGTGCTCGACATCAGCGCATCGTTCGAAGGCCGGTCCACCTTCCTCGGCACCATCCAGAGCGTGGCCGAGCAGCTGAACATTCCGCTGACGGCGGGAGGCGGAATTCGCACGATGAACGAAGGCCGCGCGGTCCTGCGCGCGGGCGCGGACAAAGTGACCGTCAACACGGCAGCCGTCGATCGCCCGGAATTGATCTCCGAGCTTTCGCAGCAGTTTGGCGCGCAAGCGGTGGTGCTCTCGCTCGACGTCAAGCGCAAAGGCGATTCGTGGGAAGCGTATACGCGCGGCGGTCGCACTGCGACGGGCCGCGACGCTGTCGAGTGGGCCGCAGAAGCCGTCTCGCGCGGCGCGGGCGAGATCCTGCTCACGTCGATTGACCGCGATGGCACCTGCAGCGGATTCGACTGCGAGCTGACGGCAAAGATCGCGTCTACAGTTCCCGTTCCTGTGATTGCCTCCGGCGGCGCAAACACGTTTGAGGATTTTCTTGCCGTCTTCACGAAGGGCCAGGCGGATGCCGGCCTCGCCGCCTCGATCTTTCATAGCGAAACGCACTCGATTCGCGCTCTGAAGAAGTTCCTCGTCGAACGCGGCGTCCCCATTCGGCTGAGCCGATGATCATTCCATGTATTGATCTGCAAGGCGGCCGCGCCGTCCAGCTCGTCCGTGGCCGGAAGCTCAAACTCTCTGTGGACGATGTCCTCGGCCTGCTCGAAAGCTTCCGCGACTATCCCATCCTGCACGTCATCGATCTCGACGCCGCCATGCGCAAGGGATCGAACGCGCGCTGGATCAGACGGCTCTGCGGCCGCGGCAAAATGAAGGTTCGCGTAGGCGGCGGCATCCGCACGCCGGCGCAGGCCGCGAAGATTCTTTCCTGGGGCGCGGAGAAGATCATCGTGGGTAGCGCCGCTTTCCGGAATGGAAAACTCGCGCATGATTTTCTCAGCTCGCTCAAAGCGCGGGTGGGGCGCAAGCGCGTCATCGTGGCCCTCGATACCGAAGGCGGCAAGATCGTCGTGCGCGGCTGGCAGGAACGTTTGAAGCTTGCGCCCGCCGACGTGATTCCGGGGCTTGAGCCCTATTGCTCCGAGTTCCTCTCCACGTTCGTGGACAACGAGGGAACCATGCGCGGCACAGACCTCGCCTGGTTCCGCAGTCTGCGCCGCCTGACGCGCCTGCCGATCACGGCCGCTGGCGGTATCCGCAGCATGCGCGAGGTGCGCGCACTCGAAGATCTCGGCATGAACGCGGCCGTCGGCATGGCGATCTACACTGGGCAGCTTGCCGGCCGAAAAACGGGCTTCCGCCGCGCGATGTAATCCAGCGCAATCGCCCTCATCTGACCCCCCTCCAACAACCTGAAAAAAAGCCCCTTATAGGAATACCTGCACCAAAGGACAACCCCTCCGCCTGAACTTTGGTACCAGTCGATTGAGAACCCCGCTCTATAGGGCGTCCTCCGGCCCGCACAGTACCCTCTCTCCGTTGGAATTGATGATTCTCCGGCTCCTCCGCAGGGGCCGGCTAACTGGGGGAAACAAGACATGCGAACTGAGGGATTCCGCAAAGCACTCATCCTGGCTGCCGGCTTGATCTTCAGCCAGCCGCTCTTTGCGCAGCATGTGTTCACCGTGCTGCCGCGCTCCGCCGGCGAAAACGGGAACCCCATCAGCTTCATGCGGCCCCACTATGTGATCCATACTTCCACGGCGAGCAGCCAGTCTGCGCCACCAGCAAGCGCCTTTGCCCCCGCCCAACTGCGCCACGCCTACGGCTTCGACCGCGTCACGAACGAGGGTAAAGGCCAGATGATCGGAATCGTGGACGCATATGACAATCCGAACGCGGAATCCGATCTCGGCGTATTCGACGCGCAGTTCGGCCTGCCCGCCTGCACCAGCAGCAACGGCTGCTTCCGGAAAGTCTATTCGAATGGCAGAAAGCCGGCGACGAATGCGAACTGGGCCGTGGAAATGTCCCTCGACGTGGAATGGGCCCACGCGATCGCGCCGCAGGCCACGATCCTGCTCGTCGAAACGCCCAGCAACAGTCTGAGCGACCTCGTCACCGGCGTGGATTTCGCCGTGCGCAATGGGGCATCTGTTGTCTCGATGAGCTGGACAGTGAGCGAATTCTCCGGCGAAGCGCAGACGGATAATCACTTCGTATCGAACGGCGTAACCTTTCTGGC
>Ga0187769_10000229_pt1 | contig 30867 bp, 27 predicted proteins | sample 0116_SJ02_MP02_1_FD_133140 | JGI IMG/M metagenome (GOLD analysis project Ga0187769, IMG submission 133140) | Tropical peat soil microbial communities from peatlands in Department of Meta, Colombia - 0116_SJ02_MP02_10_MG | ecosystem: Environmental > Terrestrial > Soil > Wetlands > Peat | place...
CCGAGGCGGTTGACGCACTCGCGCAGCAGGAACGCGCGATCGACGGCATGTCACACCTGCTCAGAGCGTTGCTCGATATCAGCAAGCTCGAATCAGGCGCGATCAAACCGGACCCGAGCGATTTCGAGGTTAATGCGCTGTTCGAGGAGCTGCGGCGCGAGTTCGCAACCCTAGCCGGTGCCAAGGGTTTGAGATTCGAAGTGACGCCGTGCAAGGTTGAGGGGGATAGCGTCCGCAGTGATCGGTCGCTCGTGGGACAGATCCTGCGCAATCTGGTCTCGAACGCGGTCAAGTACACCCGCGAAGGCTGGATCGGACTGCGCTGCCTGCACGAAGGGCCGTCGCTGGTTCGCCTGGAAGTGCTCGACACCGGCGTCGGCATTCCACCAGATCAGTTACGCTATATCTACGACGAGTTCTTTCAGGTGGGCGGTCCGCACAGGGCCGGACGCGATGGATACGGTCTGGGGCTCAGCATCGTGCAACGAATCGTGACGCTGCTCGATCTGAGGCTCGATGTGCAATCCGAGGTTGGACGGGGTTCGCGGTTCGCTTTGATCTTACCGGCGAGTGGTGTTGAGGCGCGTTCCGCCTCAACGACCGCAGCACAGCCACTCGTGCACAGTGCGCTGCCGCAGACTCGCATATTGTTGGTCGAAGACGACGCCGGGGTACGGAACGCGACCCGCATGCTGCTGAAGAGTGAAGGCTATGAGGTTATGGCCGTAGCCTCATTAACCGAGACGCTGGAGCAGGTGCGCCGCGACCCGCGCGTCGATCTGCTCTTGACCGACTATCATCTCGGCGATGGCGAGCTCGGAACGCAAGTGATCGCTCAGGTGCGTGAAGCCCTCGGGCCCCAGCTCAAGGCCGTGTTGATGACGGGCGATACTTCCTCAGCCATTCAAGAGCTTCCTCCCGACCCCTTAGTGCGGGTCGCCAGCAAGCCGGTCAATGCGGAAGAGCTGCTGAGCCTGCTTGGGACGTTCCGCGCGGCCGAATAACCATCGGGTATGTGTGTGTCACCCTTGCGCACACAGCCCCGGAGGCGCGTGCGTATTTCTACTGATTTTTCGTGCGATCCCGGGGCATATCTTTTGATATGCGGAGGTGTTTCAAAGGTATAGAGAGCTTCGGGAGGGGTTATGGTCGAAATCAAGGTTCAAAAAGTCACAGATGAGGGAAAGAAGCCCACCCTGCCGGTGTTCAAGGAGATGGAAGCAGTCTTCGAGCGCATTCGCTCGCGGGCCTTTGATCTGTTTTCGCGACGCGGCTTCGGCGAGGGGCACGCATTGGATGACTGGTTGGTTGCAGAACGCGAGATCTGCTGGCCAGTAGGTGAGCTTGTTGAGGAGAACAAGGCGTTTACTCTGAGTGTCGCGTTGCCAGGCTTTGAGCCTGCGGACATCTCAGTCACCGCGACTGCACATGAGCTCGTGGTACACGCGAAGTCGAAGACCGAGAGCAAGAAGGAGGAGGAAGCCAAGAAGGGCCAGAAGGTGTGTTGGTCCGAGTTCCGTAGCAACGACGTTTACCGGCAGGTCGACCTGCCCAAAGACATCGACCCGCAGTCGGTGTCCGCGTCGCTGCACAACGGACTCCTGAAGATTGTCGCGACCAAGGCTGAGAAGGCTACGCGGGTGATTCCGATCACGTCGGCAGCCGCGTGAACTGCAATTGGCACTGGCACGGAGCGATCTTCATGAGACAGTCCCGGGCGAGAAGGGGAGACAACGGTACCGAAGACCGCCATATGGTACGTTTTTCATCTTCTCGTCGGGGACGACTTTTGCGGTGATTCGGGCAGACGTTCCAAAGCGCGTGCCGGGCAGGTTTCTATGCTGACACTGATCGCAATGACGCTGCTCGCTGTCGCAGGGGTTGCTGCTCGCGTGTGGCTCGCCATAGCCCCGGTAATCGAGATCTTGCCGTCCCCTCTTGCACAGGATCATCGCGGGTTTTTGGTGCGGACTGGTGCCGCATGGCGGGTGGCGCGGAGTGAGTGACATGATTTATTTCGGCGTCGGTCTATGCATTCTGGGCCTGTTCGCGATCACCCGCCGGCGCGAGAGACCATGGCCGCGAGAGGGCCACGGCGTGACGTATTTCGCCCGTCCCACATTGCGACCGTGACTAGCGGGGGCTGCGTCATGCTCGCAGCAGTGGGGACTCAAATGGAACACCGGTGGGGTGAACGAGTCTTGATGGATCAACCGGCGCGGCTGGATGCTCGGCCGAACCTCATTGCGGTGGGGCGATTGCGCAATGCGAGCCTGAGCGGTGGCTATGTCGAAACGGGTGCGAGCGTGCCGCTGGGAACCCGGCTACACGTGGAACTCGAATGGATCTACTGGAGCCGCACGGAGCAGTGTCGAGTTCCGGCGTATGTCGTGCGCTCGGACGAGAATGGTCTCGGATTGGAATGGTGCGACTTCGCGCCCAGGTGGATCGCGCTGGTGATCACCGCCCACAGTCCGACAAGCTACGGCGCGCGGGACGGTCAGCTGCCTGTGTCAGTAGCCGCCAAGCGCAACTTGGTGGATCCCCAAGCTCATCACGCTTACAAAGCGTCCGCAGGACCGATCGCCGCTGCACGCCTGCGAAGCAGGTGTGAGACCAACCCGCGCTGAGGCGTTGCTACCGATGACCGCAACGCCGACGGTCGGCGACAATCGCCTGCCAACGGCATCCGGCTCAGTGGCGCCGAACAGGCCACGCCCCACGGCCGCCTCCAACGGCATTACCGACGAAAAACACCAGCCATGAGACCGCGTCTACGCGACAAGGATGTCAGTGCTAGAGCACACGCCCGGAGCCTGCCTCGCCAAATTCCTTCGGCAGATGTTCCCGCACGACCGCTTCGCTCTGATGCACGAGGTCGTGGTGTACCTCGGCAACCACGCAAGCATGTACGGCTTTACCAATCTGCGAGCGCAGCAGCCCCAAGAAGGCCGGCGCTGCCATGATGACAAGGCGATCATATGCCCCCGCGGCGCGCTCCTTCTCGAGCTCATCGGCCAGCTCTCGTGCGAAGTGCTCCGCCAGATGCTTGTGTGCGGTGTGCTCGCCGCCCGTAGCGTGATGCACCACGGCACCGCGCCGCTTAGCACCAGGCGCGTTGGCGAACCGGCGTCCGGGCCGGTCCGAGACTAGATCGCGCTCGTGCAGGCGTGCTTGCTGGTTTTGAAGCTCGCAAACGAAGGCGAGTGGCTCACCTCGGGCCGCGAGTTCATAGATGCGCGCATCGCTCTGATCGGCTACCAGGATCCTAAGCGTCATTGCGAGCCTCCTTTCTTGCCCGCATCGGCAGGACCAGCAGACTCTACGTCGTGCGCGCCGCCCCGGTATCCGTATATGCGCGGATGGCTCTGCCTGACGGCGCGGGATTGCGGAGACAGGCTCCGAGAGCTCCTCCGGACACTCAGGAGCAGCCGACCTGCGCGGCCAAAGCCCGCCTGGCGGGATCGAGCGCGGGAACCGCGCTGCAATCCGTGCGCCCCTAGGCGCGCGCAGTGCCCTAGATAAGGGAGCGTGTCGTCAATGGCGTCGCGCGCGTGCCCTCTAATCTTCTCGATCTGGCGTCCGTGCCGCCTGATGGACGCAGGGTCGCGGCTGCCTCAGTCGGGAGTGAGCCGCCGACGGTGTACCGGCCCGGGGGTCGGGCAGCCTGAGCCATAGCCTGGCCGTGTTGATAAGAAATCACAAGGGACAACGTGCGGGCCCACGTTGGCTTTGCACTTTCATGGCTGGTCGCGTTGAACGGCTGGGCTCATGGCGATAATCTCTTTGGCAGCTAGGACTGCTGCCCCGGGAGTTAGGAACAGACTTTGTTCAGCGCGTCCCTCGAACTCGCCCGCAGCGCTCTCGACGCTGCGCCCGATGCGATGATCATCATCGATCGCTCGGGTGTTATTCGCTTTGCCAACCGCCAGGTCGCGGCGCTGTTCGGCTATCGACACGATGACCTCATCGGCAAACCGGTCGAGTTGCTGATGCCTGAGCGCTTTCGCCGCCGGCATCTTGGAGAGCGAAAGACTTACCAGAGCAGTCCGCGCCCCAGACCGATGGGCATCGGGCTGGAGCTGTTTGGGCAGCGCCGCGACGGCACGGAATTCCCCGTCGAGATCAGCCTGAGTCCGATCAATGGTGAGGAAGCCGGAGAGGTTTTGGTCGCAGCCGCCATTCGCGATATGACGGACCGAAAGCGCCTGGAAGCCGAGTTAAGACTGCAGCTGGAGGACATGCGTCGGCTGCATGAGGTGAATACACGGTTCATGGGCGCTATCGTAGTACCGAGGATGCTCGAGGAAATCCTCGACGCGACGATCTCGCTCCAGGGCGCCGACTTCGGCAACGTTCAGTTATACGATGCCGAAACGAACTCTCTGCGCATCGTGGTGCAGCGGGGGTTCTCTGACACTTTTCTTGCACACTTTCGAGTCGTTGATGGTAGCGACCACAGTGCCAGCGGCCGCGCTCTGCGCGAGCATTCGCGGATTGTGATTGAGGATGTGGAGAAGGATGACCGCTACGCGCCACATCGGGCTATGGCAGCCCAACAGGGATTTCGCGCCGTCCACTCGACGCCGATACAGGCGCGCGATGGCACGCTGAGGGGGATGCTCTCGACGCATTTCCGGCAACCACACGTTCCTTCCGAAAGAGATCTGCGGCTGACCGATCTCTACGTGCGATTGGCTGCGGACCTGATCGCCCGCGATCAGGATGAACAAGTCGTCCGTGCCGCACGTGACGCGGCTGATCGCGCCAACCAGGCAAAGGGACGCTTCTTGGCGACGGCCAGTCATGATCTGAGGCAGCCGTTGCAGGCGCTCGCGCTCCTCAACGGCACTTTGCGCCGCAGCGTTCAAAACCCCGAGGCCGTCCTCGAGGGGCTCGCGCAGCAGGAACACGCGATTGACGCCATGTCAAACCTGCTCAGAGCGCTGCTCGACATCAGCAAGCTCGAGTCCGGCGCGATCAAGCCTGATCCGAGCGACTTCGCGGTGAACGCGATGTTTGAGGAACTGCGGCAGGAGTTCGCGAGCCTCGCTGGCGAGAAGGGCTTGGCCTTCAAGGTCACACCGTGCAAGGCTGCTGATAGCGTCCGCAGCGACCGCTCGCTCGTGGGACAGATCCTGCGCAATCTGGTCTCGAATGCCGTCAAGTACACCGGTGAGGGCTGGATTGCACTGCGCTGCCTGCACGAAGGGCCCTCCCTGGTTCGCCTGGAAGTCCTCGACAGCGGCATCGGCATTCCGACCGACCAGTTGCGCTACATATACGATGAGTTCTATCAGGTTGGCGGACCACATCGGGCCGCGCGCAATGGCTACGGTCTGGGCCTGAGCATCGTGCAACGGCTCGTCACGCTGCTCGATCTCAAGCTCGATGTGCAATCTGAGGTTGGACGAGGTTCGCGGTTCGCGCTGATCCTGCCGGCAAGCGGCGTTGCCGCACGTACCGCACCACAGACCGCAGCGCAGCCACTCGTACACACCAGGTCCGCACAAACTCGCATACTGCTGGTCGAAGACGACGCTGGTGTACGCAACGCGACCCGCATGCTGCTGAAGAGCGAGGGCTATCAAGTCACGGCCGTAGCTTCGTTGGCCGAGGCGCTCGAGCAGGTGCGCGGCGACCCGCGCGTCGATCTGCTGTTGACCGACTATCACCTCGGCGACGGCGAGATCGGAACGCAGGTTATCACCAGCCTGCGGAAAGCCCTGGGACCGCAGCTGAAGGCGGTGTTGATGACCGGCGACACCTCCTCCGCCATTCAAAGGCTTCCTGCCGATCCGTTGATGAGGCTCGCCAGCAAGCCGGTCAATTCGGAAGAGCTGCTGAGCCTGTTACAGGCGTTGCTCGCCGCCGAATAATAGTCGTTCACCTGTCGGCACTACGCACAGCCCCGGCAGGCTGAACGCAAACCACCCCTTGCCGACTTTGGGCGCACGTCGAGTTTGCTATCGAGCAGCACCGCCAGACGGTGCACAATGCTCAAATCCATAGCCCTCGCGCACACGAGGGCCGGAGCCGCTCACCAGGTGGAACTCATCGTAGAGGCAGCGCAGCTGATCCGCCGGAATGCCGATCCCGGTATCGGCGCAACCCAGCCATGCTGGGTGTATTGATGGCGTTCGAGACCAGATTGCGCGGGATCCGTCCCACAACCGACGGCTCGCTGTGGACACGGTAGGGCTATGACAGCGTCATCCACTGTGTCCGATCCGGAGATCTGGATCGGCCTCGACACCGGCGGCACCTACACCGATGCGGTGGCGCTCGACGGCGAACGCCGCATCGTCGCCACCGCCAAGGCGCTCACGACTCACTGGGATCTGTCGGTTGGTCTCGGCGCAGCGATGGGCTCCGTGCTCGCGGCGCTGCCGCCAGGAACACGGCGCGAGCACATCGCGCTGGTGTCGGTGTCGACGACGCTGGCGACCAACGCGGTGGTCGAGAACCGCTTCAGCCCGATCTGCACGATCCTCATCGGCTTCGACGAGCAGATGGTCGAGCGCTCGGCTCTCAGGCGCGTGGCAGGCAACGTCGTCGTGCGCGTGTCCGGCGGACACGAAGCCACCGGAGAAGAGCATGAGCCGCTCGCTGAGGCGTCGGTGGACGCTGCGGTACGCGAGTTCGGCGCGCAGGTCGAGGCGTTTGCGGTGGCCTCGATGTTTTCAGTGCGCAATCCGGAGCACGAGCGGCGCGCGCGCGAGCGTATCCGCGCGCTCTCGGCCCGGCCGGTCACCTGCAGTTGCGAGCTGAGCTCGCAGCTCGACGCGCCGAAGCGGGCGCTGACCGCCGCCTTGAATGCGCGTCTGACGCCGCAGATCGCTCATCTGCTCGATGCGCTGCGCGACGTGCTCGCGCGCGAGCGAATCTCGGCTCCCGTAATGATCGTCAAGGGCGATGGCACTCTCATGAAGGCCGAGGTGGCCCGCGAGTATCCGGTCGAGACCGTGCTGTCGGGACCTGCCGCGAGCGTCGTGGGCGCAGGCTTCCTCAGCGGACTCGAGGACTTCGCGGTCGCCGACATGGGCGGAACCACGACCGATGTGGCGATCGTCGTCGGCGGCCGACCGGTCGTGCGCAGCGAGGGCGCGGTGATCGGGGGCTGGCGTACGATGGTCGAGGCCATCGACGCCCGCACCTGCGGTCTCGGCGGCGACAGCGAGGTGCACTTCGACCGCGAGCGGCGGTTGTGCGTCGGTCCGCGCAGAGTGATGCCGCTGAGCCTGCTCGCCGGGCAATTTCCCGCCGTGCTGAGAGACCTGCGTCAGCTCGCCGACCGCGAGCAGCTGCCGGCCTTCGCTGCCCAGTTTGCCTTTCGTAATCCCGGGCGTGATCTGCACGGCCACTTCGACCGCCTCGAGCAGCGGGTGTGGGAGGCGCTCGCGAGCACTCCCCGCCGGCTGGATGAAGTCGCCCGCACTGCCCAGGGAGTCGAGGCGGTGCGGCGGCTGATCGGTCGCGGCCTGGCGACGCTGGCAGGATTTACCCCGAGCGATGCCCTGCACGTGCTTGGACGCCAGCACGGCTGGAGCGTCGAGGCGGCGCGGCTGGGCGCAGCGGTTCTCGCCACCGAGGAGCGCAACGCCAGCGGTCGCAGCGACCGGGATACGCCCGAAGGGCTGTGCGAGCGAACGTATCAGCTGGTGCTGAGGGAGGCTGCCCGGTTCGTGCTCGAGAGCGTTCTGGCTCACGACCCGGGAATCGAAGCGAAGCAGAGCCGCTGGGGACCGCTCGGCATACTGATCGAGCGGCTGATCGAGGGGCGCCCGTTTTCGCGCCTGATCGACAGCCGGACCCGCCTGGCGACGCCGCTGATTGCCATCGGCGCTCCGGCCGGCTCGTACTATCCGGAAGTCGCCCGCCGCCTCGGCGCGCGATTGTTGGTGCCGGAGCACGCCGCCGTGTGCAATGCCGTCGGCGCCGTCGCCGGCGTGGTCAGCGAGACATCCGAGGTGCTGGTCAACCAGCCGGAATTCGAGGTGTTTCGGGTGCACGATCCGGCCGGGAGCCGTGATTACCCGGACGCGCACGCAGCGATCGAGCATGCCAAGCGCGTCTCGCGCGACCTCGCGCTCGCCGCGGCGCGGCGCGCCGGTGCCAGCAACCCGCACGTCGAGACGTCCGTCATCGAACGGCGCGCGCACAGCGAGTTCGAGGACTATCTCGCCGAGGCGACGGTGCGCTCCAGAGCGACCGGACGGCCGGCGACCGGCCGCGTGCCCTAGGGCGAGTGGGCCACCTGTCGGGGTTGCACGCCAGGCGCGGCGACGGTAGGGTCCCGACCCATGGACAAGTTCTCCGCGCAACGCTGGAACGCGGTATCAATCGTCGGTGCCACGGCAAGTTGCGAGGCCGCGCGGGCGCTGAAAGGCAAGCGCTTCCTGAGCACCGAAGCGCCCCGGCTGCCGCTGGCCGGATGCACGATGCCCGCAGCGTGCCTGTGCGTGTATAAGAAATATCCGGACCGCCGGGCCGCATCACGCCGCGAGGAAGACAAGACGGGCCTGCGGCGTCCGGTGGCGGGTGCGCCGGAGCGCCGCGGCAAGCGCGGCCGCCGCAGCACTGACGAGTAGCCTTACTCACCAATGTCGGCGATGGCCTCGGCGAGCAGCCGCCGCACGTCCTCGGCGGTCGCCCGCAGCGCCGGGTTGCCGGTGCGTTCCATCGCCACGACCGGATCGATGCAGGCCACCTCCACTCGCTTATCGGCGGTCTCGCGGACGATTACATTGCAGGGCAGCAGCACCCCGAGCTTGTCCTCGACCTTCAGCGCCTCGTAAGCAAAGTCCGGATTGCAGGCGCCGAGAATGCGATAGCCGGGGGTGTCGACTCCCAGCTTGGACTTGAGTGTGCGCTGGACATCGATGTCGGACAGCACACCGAAGCCCCGCATCTTCAGCTGCGCAATTACGTCGGCGACGACTGCATTGAAGGGCCGCGCGACCGTGGTGGCGATGTAGTAGCTCATGGCTGTGGCTCCCCCGCGTTTCGCCCCTCACGGACCCAGACGTGACAGATAGTCGGCGATAGCGGCCACATTGGGCTGCTGTAGGCTCTGGAGCAGGCGAACGTGCTCGGCCGACAGATTCGGTCGCTGATCCTGCGCCGCATCCTGCAGCTGCTCCAGCAGGTACGAGTAGTGCTGGCCGGCGAGTCGCGGGTAACCCCTGCGATCGTCACCGCCGCCGGCGGCGCCGTGGCACGATGCACACAGTCGCGCGTAAGCGTGCGCTCCGTGCTCCAGGGATCCGCCACTGCCGTGATCCGCCGAGCGGGTGGCCGGCAAGCGGCTGATATAGGCGGCCACGTCGGCGATGTCGTGCGCGCCGCTCAGATGGTGCTGGTCGGCGAAATGCTGCATGCGCTCGTCTTTGCGCTCGTCATGGCGGAAGTCCACCAGCTCGCGCACCAGGACACGGAAGTGCTGGGCGGCGATCGCCGGAACCGTGCCATCGCTCGCCCCGGCGCCGTTGCGCCCGTGGCAGGCCGCACAGGTCTCGAACAGCTTCTCGCCCTGCGCCGCGTCCGGCCTGACGGCGACGACGGCGGCGAATTCCTGCGACGCGCTCGAGACGACGGGTGTCGTCGGCGGCAGTACTGCCAATATCAGACCGAACCAAGACATGTCCCAAGCGCGCAGCCGGTACTTCTGTTGCCCTGAAACGCTACACGTGCCGGGAACGTGCCGGATCCGAACTTGTACCTAGGAGCCCCTAGGGGGTCGCGATCGCCTAGGTAGAGTCCCCGATTGGCATGAGACGCCAAAGCGGGCTAAAGGTATTTTGATGAAGCGGAATCCCCAGGTGGTCGCCTTCATGACGCCGTTTCCCTACTCGGTGGACGTCGACGCCCCGCTGGAGGAGGCGCACAAGCTGATGCGCGAGCACCATTTTCGCCATCTGCCGGTCACTTCCGGCGGATCGGTCGCCGGAGTCCTGACGGATCGGGACATCAAGCTGATTCTCGGACCCGATTTCGGCACTCCGGACGTGCGCGAGCTGAAGGTGCGCGATGCCTACATCGAGCGGCCCTGCGTGGTGCCGGCATCGACGCCGCTCGCCACCGTGGCACGGACCATGGCCGACAGCCACATCGGATCCGCGATCGTCACCAAGAACGACAAGCTGGTGGGAATATTCACGGTCACGGACGCCTGCCGCGCGCTGGCGGAGGTTCTTGAAGGCCCCGCGCCGGGAACCACCAGTGCGGCCTGACGGGCGGCGCATGTGGCCGTGAACCCAATAGCCAGGGCACGCGTCTTGGGACTATAGTCGGGCCGCTTACGCCACTCGGGCCGCGCTCACCGGCGAAACGACCTTGCTGCAGCGCCAGGTAGCTCCCGTCGAGAGCTGCCGCGATTGAGCGCCGCCTTCGCAGGACATCGCGCTGATGCGAACCAACGATTCGCAAGGAGAGTCAACCATGAGTGCTGTCATGAAAGAACCGCAGATTTCCCGGCCCGTCACGCAGTTCCTGGCCTCACCGAAAAAACTGCTGATTGACGATAAGTGGGTCCCGGCCGCTTCCGGCCAGACCTTCGAGGTCAAGAATCCGGCGACCGGTACGACGATCGCCCGCGCGGCCGAAGGCGACCAAGCCGACATTGACGGCGCCGTGCGCGCCGCGCGGCGCGCATTCGAGTCGGGACCGTGGGCCGCGATGACGCCCTCGGAACGCGGCAAGCTGGTCTGGCGCATCGGTGATCTGATCTCGAAATACACCGATGAGCTGGCCGAGCTCGAATCGCTCGACAACGGCAAGCCGATGGCAGTGGCGCGCGTCGCCGACGTACCGCTCTCGGCCGATATCTTTCAGTACATGGCCGGCTGGTGTACCAAGATCGAGGGCAAGACGATTCCGCTCTCGGTGCTCTATACGCCCGGCGTGCAGTACCACTCCTACACCCGGCCCGAGCCGATCGGCGTCGTCGGCCAGATCATCCCGTGGAATTTCCCGCTGCTGATGGCGGCCTGGAAGCTTGCTCCGGCGCTCGCCACCGGTTGCACCGTGGTGCTCAAGGTGGCGGAGGAGACACCGCTCACGGCGCTGCGTCTGGGCGAGATTCTGCAGGAGGCGGGCCTGCCGCCGGGGGTGGTGAATATCGTCACCGGCTTTGGGGAGACCGCCGGCGCGGCGCTCGCCGCGCACCCGGGCGTGGACAAGGTGGCCTTCACCGGATCCACCGAGGTCGGCCGGCTGATCGTGCAGGCGGCCGCGCGCGACCTGAAGCACGTATCGCTCGAGCTCGGTGGCAAGTCGCCGAACATCATCCTCGAGGATGCCGACCTGGACGTCGCGATCCCCGGTGCGGCGAGTGCGATCTTCTTCAACCACGGTCAGTGCTGCTGCGCAGGCTCGCGCCTGTACGTGCACGAGCGGCTGTTCGACAAGGTCGTGGCCGGCGTCTCGGATCAGGCCAAGGCGATCAAGCTGGGTTCGGGTCTCGAGCCGGAGACCCAGATGGGTCCGATGGTCTCGCAGACCCAGCGCGACCGCGTGTGCGGCTACCTCGAGGTCGGCCAGATGGAGGGTGCGAAGGCGGTGACCGGCGGCAAGGCGCGCGAGGGAGCGGGATATTTCGTCGAGCCGACCGTTTTCGTGAACACCAAGCCCGGCATGAAGATCGTGAAGGAGGAGATCTTCGGTCCGGTGGTGACGGTGTCGCCGTTTGCGAAAGCCGACGATGCGCTGGTTAGCGAAGCCAACGACACCATCTACGGTCTGGCCGCCGGAATCTGGACCCGCGACATCAGCAAGGCGCACGCGCTTGCGGCGCGCCTCAAGGCCGGCACTGTCTGGATCAACTGCTACAACATCTTCGATGCCGCCTTGCCTTTCGGCGGCTATAAGCAGTCCGGCTGGGGCCGCGAGATGGGTGAGGCAGTGCTGGACAACTACCTGAACACCAAGGCGGTGACCATCAGTCTCTGATCGGCCTGGCTGACCTGATAAGGAGATCCCGCTCCGGCGGGATCTCCTTATTTGTGTGCGCTACCCGATTGGCAAAGTCTGATTGGGGGGAGTGGCGGAGGCATGGCGGTTGATTATGACGTGATCGTGATCGGCTCCGGCCACAACGGTCTGGTGTGCGCAGCCTACCTGGCGAAGGCTGGGCTGAGGACGCTGGTGCTGGAGCGTCGCGAAATCGTGGGCGGTGCCGCGGTCACCGAGGAGTTCGCCCCGGGGTTCCGCGCCTCGCGGTTCTCCTACGTCATGAGCCTGCTGCATCCGCGGGTCATCCGCGAGCTCGAGCTCGGTGCCCACGGTCTGCAGGTTCTGCCGGCCAATGACCTGTTCTGCCCGCTGGGAGGCGACGCCTACATCGTCTACAGCGACGACCTGCGCCGGACGCAGGCGGAATTCGCGCGCTTCTCACGCCGTGACGCCGAGGTCTATCCGGAATTCACGCGCCATCTGGACGAGGCGGCACGTCTCGTGCGCGGCCTGCTGTTCGAGACGCCCGTCGACCCCACGCGCCGGCGCTGGAAGAACTTCCGCGACACGGCAGGCCTCCTGTGGCGGCAGCGCTCGATCGGCGATCGTATGTACCGGCTCATCGATCTGCTGACGCAGAGCGCCTACGACTATCTGTCGGTGTGGTTTGAGAGCGATGTGATCAAGTCGCTGCTTGGGTACTACGCGTGCATCGGCACGTTCGCCGGTCCGCGCTCTCCCGGCACGGCCTACGTGATCCTGCACCACTTGATGGGTGAGCATGCCGGCGCGGGCGGCTGGGGGTTCATACGCGGCGGCATGGGCGCCATTACGCAGGCTATCGCGCGCTCAGGCGCGCGGTTCAGGATGGAGGTGATGACGAACGCCCCGGTGGCGGAGGTGCTCGTGAGCAACGGCGCGGTCACCGGCGTGCGCACCAGCGACGGCCGTCAGTTCACGGCCACCGCGGTGGCCTCGAATGCCAACGCGAAGACCCTGTTCCGGCAGCTGCTGAGGCCGGAGCACCTGCCGGCGGATTTGCTGGCGGAGATCGATGCCTTCCGGACGTTCTCGAGCGCGTTCAAGATGAACATCGCCGCCGAGCGGCCGCCGCAATACCGCGCCTTCGATCCGTCGAAGGCCGGATTCAGCTATCCGACCTACGTACACCTCGCGCCCGGCATCGACTACCTGGAGCGCGCCTATGACGACGCCAAGTACGGCAGCTACTCGCGGCAGCCGTTCCTGACCCCGGTCGTGCCGACCATCGTCGATGACTCACTGGCGCCGCCGGGGAAGCACGTCATCAACGTGTTCGGCGGCCATGCCCCGTATACGCTCAAGAGCGGCGACTGGTCACAGGAGAAGCCGGGCCTGCAGCGCGCCGCGCTGGCGGTGCTGGAAGAGATGGCGCCGGGCTTCGCGCAGCAGATCATCGACGTGGAGCTGCTGGTGCCGCCGGACCTCGAGCGCATCGTCGGACTGCCGCAGGGCCATATCTTCCACGGCGAGCTCAGTGTGGATCAGCTCTTCTGGCAGCGCCCGGCGCCGCACTGCGCCGATTACCGCACGCCGATCCGCGGCCTGTTCCAGTGCGGATCCTCGACACACCCCGGAGGCGGCGTCTCGGGGATCCCGGGACACAACGCCGCACGCGAGATTCTGCGCGACTGGAAGCGCCTGAGATGAGGGAGCGCTACGTACCCTCAATGAGCGATGCCGCCGTCCGCGCGCGCACCGGCCGGGACTGGGCGGGCTGGTTCGGCGTGCTCGACCGGCTCGGGGCGCAGAAGCTCGCGCACCGCGAGATCGCGCAGCTGCTCTCGAGGAAGCATCGCCTGCCTGACTGGTGGAGCCAGATGGTGACGGTGGAGTACGAGCGCGCGCGCGGCCTGCGTGCGCGGCACCAGGGGCCCGAGGGCTTCTCGGTGGCGATCTCCAGGACGCTCTCCGCGCGGCTGCCGCACCTGTACGAGGTGACGGCGCGCGCCGGCGAGCGGCGCAAGTGGTTCCCGGCCGGCGCATTCGAGCCCTCCTCCCACACCAAGGACAAGTACCTTCGCGGCCGCTGGAAGCAGGGGAGGCGGGTCGACATCGGTTTCTACGCCCGCGGCCGCGGCCGCAGCCAGATCGCCGTGCAGGTAAGCCGGCTCGCGAGCAAGGGCGAGGTCGAGCCGGTGCGCGCGAGCTGGAAGACGGCGCTGAGGAAACTCAAGAGCCTGCTCGAGGACTAGCCGCAGCAGCGCGCGCTCAGGAACGGCGCGTGCGGCGCGCCCGCCGCGGCAGGATGCGCAGGTTCCTGACCAGAATCACGCCGGCAAAGATGATGACGGCGGCCGTGATCTGCATTCCCTCGAGGCGCTCACCGAGCAGCAGCCAGCCGGTCAGGACCGCGATCAGCGGGTTCACGTACGCGTAGGTGCCGATCCGCGAGGGCGTCTCGTGGACCACCAGATAGGTATACGCCACGAATCCGCAGGTCGAGCTGAAGATCGCCAGGAACACGATCGCCGTGAGACCGCTGGCGGACCATTCCCAGCGTGCCGCATCGCCCGACGCCAGGCCCGTTGCCGCCAGCAATCCACCGCCCAGCAGCAGGTAGCAGGCGGTGAACACCAGCGGATCGCACTCGGTTTGCGACTCGCGGATCACCGTGGTGGCGAGCGCCCAGCACAGCGTGGCGGCAAACACCATCAGCTGCCAGCCGACGTGCGTGCCGGCGCCGAATCCGCGCGCGGTGAGCAGCAGCGCGACGCCGGCGAATCCCACGACCAGGCCCGCCCAGGTGCGCCGGCTGACCGGGCTGGCCCGGCGCCCGTACCGGCCGAGCCAGGCGATCCAGAACGCCGAGCTCGCATTGATGAGCGCCGCCTGGTTCGAGGCGATGTGCTGCAGCGCGAGCACACTGAGGCCGTTGGCGAGAACCACCCCCAGCAGGGCGGCGGTGGCGATCGAGCGCCAGTCGCGCCGGTGGTTCGGCCAGCTCAGGCGGCGCGTGCGCGCGATCACCGTGAGCAGTGAACCGGCGAGCGCGAAACGCACTCCGGCAGCGAGCAGCGGCGGCAGCGCGAGCGCCATGATCCGGTTCACGGCATAGCTGACACCCCATACCAGGTAAATGACCGCGAAGGCCAACTGGATGGCGGTGCGGCTGCGCGTGCCGAAGAGCGAGCGCGCCGCCGGCACCCCCGGTTGGCCGCTCACGAGGCGCGGAAGTCCGCGGCCACCGCCTCCAGCAGCGTCGGTCCCGGGCGCGCGAGCGCGGCCCCAAGTGCCTCGGCGAGCGCGCCCGCGCCATGCACGCGTACGCCGGCCGCCCCGCAGGCGTGGGCGAGCGCGATGAAGTCCGGATTCCGTGCCACCACGCCGATCGGTGCGATGCCGGCGGCGCACATGTCGTCGCGGATCTGACCGAGCGCGCCGTTGTTCCACACGACGATCGGCAGGGTGAGGTCGAGCTCGACCGCGGTCAGCAATTCCTGCAGCGTGAACTGCACGCCGAAGTCCCCGGCGAGCGCGACCACCGGGCGCTGCGGCTGCGCGATGCGCGCGCCCACGGCGGCGGGCAATGCAAAGCCGAGCGCACCGTAGCCGCAAGGATGGAACCACAGGCCGGGCCGCTCGGCAGCAAACGCATAGTTGCCGAGGTAGGCGATCTGTGTCATGTCGCTGAAGATCACGCCTTCGGTCGGCAGGCTGGCACGCAGCGCACGCAGCGCGCTGAGGGCAACCCGGGCACCGGCAGCGAGTTGCGCATCGATGCGCGCGCGGTGCACCGCACCGCTGCCCTGCGCGCTGCGCCAGCCGCTGCGGGCGGCGGTGCCCCGCGCAAGCAGCTCGAGGCTGCGCGCGGCATCGCCGTGCACAGTGACGCCCGCGGCATAGTGATCAGCGAGCTTGCGCTCATCGACGTCGATGCGCACCAGATGGCCGTTGATCGGCAGCCGTGTCGTCGTGTAGACGTCGGTTTCGGACAATTCGCTACCGGCCGCGACCACCACATCGGCGGCCGCTACCCGCTCCTGGGTTGCGGCAAAGGGCAGGCTGGCCCCGAGACTGGCGGGGTGACTCTCGGCCACGACGCCCTTGCCGGCGACGGTCGTGACGATGTAGCCATCGAGCGCCTCGACCAGTTGCCGCAGCGCCGCTCCGGCCGCGCGCGCGCCGCCGCCGGCGATGATCAGCGGCCGCCTGGCGCTGGCGAGTAGCGTGAGCGCCGACTCGATGGCCGCGCGCGGCGGGGCGACGGCGGGGGTGGCGCGGGCGAAGGTCTCCGGTCGCAGCGCCGTCGGCTCGGCCAGCAGATCGAGCGGAATGTCGACGTACGCCGGCCGCGGCCGCGCCGCGCACATGGCGGCGAACGCGGCGCGCAGCTGATCGCGCAGCTGCGTGTCGCTGCGCGCACTGCCGGCGAATCCGGTGACGCTCTCGAGGAGCGCGCGCTGGTCCGCGAGCTCGTGCAGCACGCCCCAGCCCCGGCCGAGGGTGGCGCGGGCCGGAGTGCTCGCTACCAGCAGCAGCGGCACCGAATCCGAGTAGGCCTGCGCGACTGCGGTGAGGGCGTTGGTGCATCCGGGACCGGAGATGACGAACGCCGCGGCAGGCTGTCCGCTGGCGCGGGCATAACCGTCGGCGGCGAAGGCGGCGCTCTGCTCGTGGCGCACCAGCACGTGCCGCACGCGTGCCAGCTCGAGGCCGCGATACAGCTCGATGTTATGCACCCCGGGGATGCCGAACACGGTGTCGATGCCGTTGGCGGCGAGTGTCTCGACAACGTAGCGTCCGACCGTCCAGGGAAGCGCGCTCATGCGCTTGAAATGTTAGCACCGGCCACGCACAGTAAGTACGTGAAGTTCTCGCCACTCGTCCATCGCATCGGCGGTGAGGGCACCGCCGCCTGGCTGACGCACTACGAGGCGGTAGCGGCCCGCGAGCGCGGCGACAACGTCATCATCCTGAGCGTCGGCGATCCGGATCTGGAGACGCCTGCGCCGGTGATCGAACGCGCCATTGCGCAGCTGCGGAGCGGGGACACCCACTACGTGACCGCCGCCGGACGACTGGCGCTGCGCGAGGCGATTGCGCGCGCGCACCGGGCGCGCTGCGGTCAGCCGGTGGACGCCCAGAACGTGGTGTACTGCGCCGGCGCGCAAAACGCACTGTTCGTCGCTTCGCTGTGCTTGGCAGGTTCCGGCGACGAGTTCATCACCTTCGAGCCGCTGTACCCGACTTATCCGGCCACCATCGAAGTCTCGGGAGCACGCCTGGTGCGCGTACCGACGAGCGCCACCTGGCGGCCGGACCTCGCTGCACTGGCTGCGGCGGTCACATCGCGCACCCGGGCGATCCTGTGGGCGAGCCCGAACAATCCCAGCGGGATGGTGCTGAACGAGCAGGAGCTGGAGTTCATCGCCCAACTGGCGCGCCGCCACGATCTGTGGCTGGTGGCGGACGAGGTTTACGCGGGACTTGCTCCCGGTGGGCGCGTACCGAGCCTCGCCGCGCAATTGCCCGAGCACGTCGTGACGCTCGGGAGTCTTTCCAAGTCACATGCCATGACCGGCTGGCGCGCCGGCTGGCTGGTGGGCCCGCGGGAGCTCGCGGTGCACGCCGAGCATCTGGCCATGAGCATGCTGTTCGGCCTGCCGGGATTCATCCAGGAAGCGGCCTTGACCGCACTCGCCCTGGCGCCCGAGGCCGAGGCCCGTATCCGCGCCTATTGCGCCACGCGCCAGCAGCGCTTCGCGCAAGGCATCCGCACCATCGCCGGCCTGCGGGCGATCGTGCCCGAGGCGGGCATGTTCATGCTGATCGACGTCACGGCCACGGGCCTGTCCGGGGGCGAGTTCATGCGCGGCTTGTACGCCGCGCAGCGGGTCTCGGTAATGGATGGCGCGGCGTTCGGGCAGGGCGCGGCCGGCTGCGTGCGTGTCTGCTTCGCCACCGACGAGGCCACGCTCGATGAGGCGTGCGCGCGGCTGCGGCGCTTCTGCGAGCAGGATCTGCCGGCGGCAAGCCGGCGCAGCGCCGGTTAGCGCGCGCCCGGCCTGCCGACGCGCGGCCCGCGACGGCTATGCGGTCTTGGTCGGAATCGTCCCGCCCGGAGTCAGCTTGTCGATCGCGGCGGGAAGAGCCTGCGCCAGCTTGCCGGCCAGCTCCTGCGGATTCATGCCGGCCTTGGCCGCCAGCTGACCGAGCACGCCGCTGCTGAACACCTGGCTGATCTGTGCTGCCGAGATCGCCTGGTTCGGGCCGCTCGAGACCCACGAGCGCGCCGTGGCACCCAGACCCTGCTGCTCAAGTTGCGTGACGATCCCCTGAACGCCGCCATGCTGCTGAATGAAGGAATTCACCACGGTGGCCATTTCCGCTCCGACCGCGCCGCCGAGCAATCCGTCTAGCAAGCTCATGGTGCCTCCTCATGGTTATTGAGATCCCGGGCCGCGGGATTGTCCCGCAAACCGACGGCGCCCCTCAAGGCCGGCCGCGAGCGCTGCGGCGAGCGTCGGGACGGTGCGTCGGGCGCCGCTTTATTATATTATAACGACGACATTAAAAAGATGACGCCGCGGCGCGCCCCGCTGCAGGGCGGCGGTGCGCGCAACGGACGGGACGCGATCATGAGACAGGTGCGCACGCTCGGACTTCTCGGGACCGGAGTGATCGGTGGCGGCTGGGCGGCGCGCGCGCTGCACTTCGGCATCGATGTCGTGGCGGCGGACACCAAGCCGGAGATGGAAGCGTGGCTGCGCGGTGCGGTCGCCAACGCCGAAGGAGCGCTGGCACGGCTCACGTTCGCGCCGCTGCCGCCGAAGGGCAAGCTGTCCTTCACCACCGACGTGGCGGTGATGGCGCGCCAGGCGGATTTCATCCAGGAGAACATTCCCGAACAGCTCGAGCTGAAGCAGCGGGTGCTCGCGGAGGTGAGCCGCCACGCCCCGGCCGACGTCGTGATCGCCTCCAGCACCTCGGGTCTCATGCCGACCGACCTGCAGCGCGACATGACCGCACCGCATCGGCTGTTGGTCGCGCATCCGTTCAATCCCGTGTACCTGCTGCCGCTGGTGGAGCTGGTGGGCGGCCGCCAGACCGCGCCGGCGGCGATCGCGGCGGCGGCGCGCTTCTTCAGCTACATCGGCATGCATCCGCTCACGCTGCGCCGCGAGGTGCCGGGGCATCTCACCGATCGGCTGCAGGAGGCACTGTGGCGCGAGATCCTCCACATGGTGAATGAGGACGTCGCCACCACCGGCGAGCTCGACGACTCAATCGTGTACGGGCCGGGACTGCGCTGGGCGGCAATGGGCACCAACCTCATTTACCACCTCGCCGGCGGCGAGACGGGCATGCGACACATGCTGCGGCAGTTCGGGCCGTGCCTGAAGTGGCCGTGGACCAAGCTCGAGGCGCCGGAGCTGACCGAGTCGCTGATCGACAAAATGGTCACGGGCACCCAGGCCCAGGCCGCCGGCCGCTCGATCCGCGAGCTCGAGCGCCTGCGGGACGACTACCTGGTAGCGATCCAGCAGGTGTTGCGCGAGTACAACATCGGCGCCGGGGCGACACTGCGCGCGCTCGAGCAGCGACTGTACGAGTCCTCCGCCGCGGCGGCGCGCGCACGCATCGGCGGCGCCGGCGGCGGCCCGCTGCGGCTGCTCGAGACCCGGGTGCGGCCCGAGTGGATCGACTATCACGGCCACATGACCGACTCGCGCTACCTGCAGGTGTTCGGCGATGCCACCGACGCCCTGTTCAGGTACGCCGGCGTCGATGACGGCTATCGCCAGTCGGGCCGCGCGCTGTATACCGCCGAGACGCGCGTCACCCATCACGCGCAGGCCCGCTCGCAGGAGGCGCTCTATGTGACCACCCGGGTGCTGGAAGTCGATGACCAACGGGTGCGGCTGTTCCACAGCCTGCACCGCAGCCGTGACGATGCGCTGGTCGCCACGGCGGAACAGCTGTACGTGCACGTGAACACCGCGACCGGCAAGGCCGCGCCGCTGGACGCCGCGCTGCGCGAGCGTCTGGCCGGCATCCAGGCGGCGACTCGCTGAAGTCGCACGCCCGCCGGGAGCTCCATGCCCAAGATCGTCAACCACGACCAGCGGCGCGAGGAGATCGCGCTGGTGGCCTGCCGCGTGGTGGCGCAGCACGGCTTCGATCAGGCCACCATCGTGCGCATCGCGCGCGAGGCGGGTTACACCACCGGGATGGTGGCGCACTACTTCGATAGCAAGCAGGACATCATCGTCGCCGCGCTGCGGCTCATCCTGCGGCGCATCGAGCAGCGGCTCACACCGAGCGGCAGCGAGGGCCAGCCGGATCTGCTGGCACTGCTCACCGAGGCGCTGCCGGTCGATGAGACCCGTTACATCGAGTGCGCCTTCTATCTTGCGTTCTGGGGACAGATGCCGGCGGACAAGCGTCTGAAGCGCATCAACGCCTGGCTGCACCGCGAATACCTGCGCCTGTTCGAGCGCTGTCTGGCGCGCGGCTGGTCCGAGTGGCGCGACTGGCCGCCCGCGACGCGTGAGCAGGTGCTGCACTCGGTGGTCACCTTCATCAACGGCGTCACGGCGAGCACCGTGGCGAGTCGCGGCGACTGGCCCGCGGCGCGCCAGATCGGGCAACTGCGGCTGCAGCTCGAGCTGCTGCATGCCTGGGCGCAGGGCGAGGCGAGCACCGGGGCCGTCAAGAAGACCCGCAAGGCAACCGCCTGAGGAGATGTAATGGACTTTGCCCTCACCGAAGAACAGCAGCTGATCGTGAAGACGACGCATGATTTCGTGCGCCAGGAGCTGGTGCCGCACGAGCGCGAGGTCGAGGACACCGGCGTGCTGCGCGAGGAGTTGCGGCAACAGCTCAAGGCCAAGGCCATCGACGCCGGACTCTATGCCGCCAACATGCCGACCGCGGTGGGCGGCGCCGGCCTCGATACGGTGAGCTGGATCCTGTACGAGAAGGAACTCGGCTACACCAGCTACATACTGCAGTTCGCCTGCGTGGGACGCCCGTCCAACATCCTGCTGGCGTGCGAGGGCGAGCAGCGCGAACGCTATCTGCTGCCCGCGGTGCGCGGCGAGCGCGTCGAGTGTCTGGCGATGACCGAGCCGCAGGCGGGCTCGGACCTGCGCAGCATGAAGGCCAGCGCGGTGCAGCAGGGCGGAGACTTCATCATCAACGGCACCAAGCACTTCATCAGTCACGCCGATCATGCCGACTTCGTGATCCTGTTCGCGGCCAGCGGCGAGGAGGAGTCCCCGCGCGGCAAGCGCAAGCTGATCACCGCCTTCCTGGTCGACAAGGGCACCCCGGGATTCGAGGTGCTGCCCGGCTATCGCAACGTTTCACACCGCGGCTACAACAACAGCATCCTGCAGTTCACGGACTGCCGGCTGCCGCGGTCGGCGGTGCTCGGCGAAGTGCACCGCGGCTTCGAGGTTGCCAATACCTGGCTCGGCGCGACCCGCCTGCAGGTGGCGGCCAACTGCCTCGGGCGCGCGGAGCGTGCGCTCGAGTGCGCCAAGCAGTGGGCGGTGGATCGGGTGCAGTTCGGGCAGCAGATCGGCAAGTTCCAGGGCGTGTCATTCAAGCTCGCCGACATGGCCGTCGAGCTGCGCGCCGCGGAGCTGCTGACCCTCGAGGGAGCCTGGAAGCTCGACCAGAAGACCGCGACCGACAGCGACATGGCGATCGCCAAGCTCAAGGCAACCGAGATGCTGGCGATGGTGGCGGACGAGGCGCTGCAGATCCACGGCGGCATGGGACTCATGACCGAGCTGCCGCTCGAGCGGATCTGGCGTGACGCGCGCATCGAGCGTATCTGGGAGGGCACCAGCGAGGTGCAGCGTCACATCATTTCGCGCGCGCTGCTGCGGCCGCTGGGCGGCTGACCGCCGCGCGTCCCTGGGGGCGCGCCTCGCGCCCCGCGCTCAGCGGCCCTTCCAGTTGGGCTTGCGCTTCTCGGCGAAGGCGCGCGCGCCTTCCTTGAGGTCCTCCGAGCGCAGCACCTTCTGCACCGCGGAGAGGCTGTCGTGCAGCTCGAACGCGGGGTGCTCGGCGACCATCTCCGTATGCCGCAGCAGCTGCTTGATGGCCGGGAACAGCAGCGGCGGGCCCTCGGCGAGCTGGCGTGCGATCTCGCGCGCCTTGGCGAGCGCCTGGCCCTTGGGAACAACGTGGTTGGCGAGGCCCCAGTGCTTGGCCTCCGCCGCGTCCATCCAGCGACCGGTCATGAGGAACTCCACCGCGACGTGGTAAGGAATGCGGCGGCGCAGCTTGATGGTTCCGGCGTCGGCGAGCACCCCGACGTTGATCTCGGGCAGTGCGAATCGTGCGTGCTCCTCCATGACGATGATGTCGGTGCCCAGCACGATCTCCATGCCGCCACCGCAGGCGATGCCGTTGACCGCTGCGATCAGCGGCTTGTCGAGGTTACGCGGGTAATTGAGGCCGCCGAAGCCGCCCGCGCCCCAGTCCTCGTCCGATTCCTCGTTGGTCGCTGCGCCCTTGAGGTCCCACCCCGGCGAGAAGAACCGCTCGCCGGCGCCCGTCACGATCGCGATGCGCAGCGCCGGATCGTCGCGAAAAGCGGTGAAGACCTCGTTCAGCCGCCGGCTGGCGGCGAGATCGATGGCGTTCGCCTTCGGGCGGTCGAGCGTGACCTCGAGAATCGGACCCTCGACGGCGGTCCTGACGCCCGCGGAGAAGCCTGGGGAGATGCCTGCGGACATACCAATGCTCCTTATGCGAGGCGAATCAATGCGTCGACCGCCACCGCGCCCAGCCCCTGTGGCCGCACGATGACGGGGTTGAGGTCGAGTTCCGCCAGGCGCTCGACGTTGGCCGCGGCGTAGCGTGAGCAGGCGAGCGCCGCCTCGATGAGCGCCGCCACATCGGCCCGCGGCCGGCCGCGGTAGCCGGTGAGCAGTCGCGCCACGCGCAGCGTTCCCAGTGCCGCGGTGATACCCTCGGCGGTGAACGGCGGCAGCAGCGTGACGCTGTCGCGCAGCAGTTCAGTCAGCACACCGCCCGCGCCGAGCACCAGCATTTGGCCGAACTGCGGATCAACGGTGACGCCGACCAGGATCTCGGCCACGCCGTCGCGGATCATCTCCTCGACCAGCAGCGTATCCGACAGCGCGGACAGGCGCTTCGCCGCCGTCACGGCCTCGTCGGCGGTGCGCACGTTGAGCACGACGCCGCCCACGTCGGACTTGTGCTCGAGACCCGCACCGGCTGCCTTGATTACCACCGGAAAGCCGAGCGCCTGCGCGGCCGTGGCGGCCTCTGCCACGGGCACCAGCCGCGCGCGCGGCACCGGTACCCCGAAGGCGGCAAGTGCCAGTTTGGCCTGGTGCTCGCCGAGCGAGTGTGCGGGGGCTGGTAGGGCGCCCGGGCGGCGCAGCTCGACGCCGCCGCCGCGCTTCCAGGTCTCGCCGACTGCGCCGGCTAGATCGAGAGCCTCGAGCGCTTCGCGCTGACCCTGCAGCGGCACCACGCCCGCCGCGAGACATCTCTCGCGGGTGGCGGCCGACATCGATTCAGGGAGTGAGGAGATGAGCACGGCGCGGCTCGCAGCGCCCGGCAGCGCAGCCGCGAATTCCTCGATGGCGCGCACGTAGGTCGAATCGTCGGCGCGATTCTCGGGCGGGCAGTCGAGCTGGAACGCGACCGCGTCGTACCCGGCGCGCAGCGCCGTGCTGAACATGGCGCGCTGGCGCGGGTAATCGAACCACACGTGCGTGTGGAAATCGAACGGATTGGAGATATGCACGCGGTCCGAGAGGATCTCCTGCAGGTTGGCCGCCGCCGCGGTCGGAATCGGCGCGAAGTTGAGTCCGAGGTCCCGCGCCGCATCGGCGGTCATCGCCATGTCGCCCCCCGAGGCGCCCATGGCCAGCACGCGCCGCCCGCCGAGCGGCCCGCCGGCATGGAAGATCTTGAGCGTTTCGCACAGCGTCGCCAGCGACTCGCAGCGCGCCACGCCGGCCTGGGCGCAGAAGGCATCGAAGGCGGCATCGGCGCCGGCGAGTGCGCCGGTGTGCGTCGCCACCGTGCGGGTGGCAGCCTCGGTCCGGCCGGTCTTGACCAGCGCGATCGGCTTGCCGGCGGCACGGGCGCGCGCCGCCGCCTGAGCAAAGCGCGGCGCATCCTTGATGCCCTCGAGATAGAGCCCGAACGCCGTGACGCGCTCATCGGCACAGAGCAGGTCGAGCAGATCCTCGGCCGCGAGCCGCGTCTGATTACCGACGGTGAGGACGTAGCCGATGGGCAGCGAGCGGTCGTTGTAGAGCAGGTTGAGCGCCAGCGTGCCGCTCTGGCAGATGAGCGCGACGCCGCGCTCGCGCCGCTCACCTACGACCTGGTCGGGCCAGAGCGCTGCGCCGTCGAAGAAATTGACGAACCCATAGCAGTTGGGGCCGAAGAACGGCAACGCACCGGCGCTGGTGAGCAGCTCCTCGGTGAGGCGCCGGCCTTCCTCGGTCGCGGTCTCGGAGAAACCCGCCGCGAAGCACACGAAGCCGCCTGCCCCGCCTCGAGCGAGCGCGGCGGCGATGGCGGGCACGTCCCGGTTGGGCGCGGCGACGAAGGCGGCGTCGGGCGCCGCGGGCAGATCGTCGACCGAGCGATAATAACGCTCAGTGCCGCAGGAGGGTCGGGTCGGGTGAATGCGCCAGAGTTCGCCCGCGTAGCCGATCACGCGGCTGGCGGCGAGCGCGGCATCGGCCCAGGCGCCGCCGATCAGCGCCAGCGTCCGCGGCGCGAGCAGGCGCTGCATGGCAGAGCGGTTCATGAGGCAGTGCGTTGCGCGCGCAGCTCGATGCGCCGTGAACCGGGGCCGGCGGCGGCGAGCCGGGCGCTCGCGGCCGCCAGCTCCGCGAGCCGTGCGGCAACCTCCGGTGGAAACGGCGCGCTTCTCACCCGGTGCGCCTCCTGGTGCACGTGCAGCAGCATCACCTCCGCGGTGGCCGCCACCTCAGGATGACCGGCGCGCTCGATCTCGAAGGCCGTGTGCATGCGTTTCTGGTCGACCCCGAGCAGGCGGACGTTGACCACCGCGGTGTCGGCCTGCTTCACCTCCTGCAGAAAGTGCAGGTGCATCTCCACGGTGTAGAGCGTGCAGGCCGTGCGCGCGCGATAAGCGGCGTCGAGGCCGACGCGATCCATCAGTGCATCGGTCGCCTTACTGATGATCAGTGCGTAGTAGGCATCCTGCAGGTGGCCGTTGTAGTCGATCCATTCCGGGCAGATCGCCGTCTGGTAGATGGGAATGCCCGCCACGTCAGTGCAGCCGCAACCGCTCGCGCGCCTGCGCCGGCGTAACGATGCGCGCTCCCATGGCCTCGATGATCGTGCGGGCCTTCTGCACCAGCTGCGCGTTGCTCGCGTACACGCCCTTGCTGAGGTACAGATTGTCCTCGAGCCCGACGCGCACGTTGCCGCCGAGCAGCACCGACTGCGCGACCCACGGCATCTGCATGCGGCTCACCGCGAAGGAAGTCCACACGCAATCGGACGGCAGGTAGTTCACCATGGCGAGCAGGTGACCCGTGTCCGCGGGCACACCCCAGGGGATGCCGGTGCACAGCTGGATCATGGCGGGAGCCGGAACCAGGCCTTCCTTGATCAGCTGCTTCACGAACCAGAGATTGCCGGTGTCGAAGATCTCGAGCTCCACCTTGACGCCGAGGTCACGCAGGATCGCGGCGCCCTTGCGGCAGTAATCGGGCGTCGACACATAGGCACGATTGACGTCGCCGAAATTGAGGGTGCCGCAGTCGAGCGTGGCGATATCAGGGCGGTAACGGCCCTCCTCGCACAGCTCGATGACGTGCCGCATGCGCTCCTCCTGGGTGACGAAGTCGCTGCCGGTGGCGGGGGTATCCTTGAGCCCTTCCTTCCCGATGTAGATGTACCCCCCCATGCCGCAGGTGAGGTTCACCAGCACGTCGACGTTGCTCTCGCGGATGCACCTGACCACCTCGCGGTAGTGGCGGGTCGCCATGCTGAAGGCGCCGGTTTCCGGATCGCGTACGTGAATGTGCACGATTGCCGCTCCGGCACGGGCGGCCTCGACCGCGGAGGCCGCGATCTGCTCGGGAGTGATCGGGCAGTGTGGACTCTTGGTAACCTTGGTGTCATCGCCGGTGATGGCACAGGTAATGATGACGTCGGAGTTCATGGGCACCTCGCCTTCCGCGGCGCGCGCAGGAGGGTAATATTATGGCTATAATAATATAAGGGGCCGGCGGGGCGCGGCAAGGCCGGCGCACGCGGCCACGCGGCGAAGGAGTGAAGTCATGCAGACGCAGTTGTTGATCGGTGGCCGCCTGGTCGAGGGCCAAGCGGCCCCGGAGCCGGTGCTCGATGCCGCCTCGGGCGCGCAGATCGCCGCGGTACACGAGGCATCGGTCGCGCAGGTGCACGCAGCCGTCAGCGCCGCCGAGCAGGCCTTCCCCGGCTGGGCGCGCACTCCACCCAAGGATCGCGCGGCGGCACTGCTGCGCATCGCGGACCATCTCGACCGGGAGGCGGGCGACTACGCCGCCCTCGAGTCGCGCAACACCGGCAAGCCGCTCGCCGCCGCGCTCGGTGACGAGCTACCGGCGATCGCGGATGTGTTCCGCTTCTTCGCGGGCGTCTGCCGCTCACCGCAGGGACTGGCGGCGGCGGAGTACCTGCCCGGTCACACCAGCCTCATCCGCCGCGACCCGGTCGGGGTGGTGGGCTCGATCGCTCCCTGGAACTATCCGTTGATGATGGCGGCCTGGAAGATCGCGCCGGCGATCGCGGCGGGCAACACGCTGGTGCTCAAGCCCTCCGAGCTCACCCCGCTCACGCTGCTGAAGCTCGCCACGGCGCTGGCCGAGATCCTGCCGCCGGGGGTGGTGAACATCGTCTGCGGGCGCGGCGAGCCGGTGGGCAGCACGCTCATCGCCCACGAGCGCGTTCGTATGGTCTCGCTGACCGGATCAGTCGCGACGGGTCAGAAAGTCCTCGCGGCGGCGGCCGGCAACCTGAAGCGCACCCACCTCGAGCTCGGCGGCAAGGCGCCGGTGATCGTGTTCGACGATGCCGACCTCGAGGCGGTGGTCGCGGGCGTGCGGGTGTTCGGCTACTACAACGCCGGCCAGGACTGCACCGCCGCCTGCCGGCTGTACGCGGGCAAGCGCATCTACGAGAAGCTGGTGGCCGATCTCACGAGTGCCGCGCGCACCATCAAGGTCGGTGCGCAGCAGGAATCCGGGGTGGAGATGGGGCCGCTGATCTCCCGCACCCAGCGCGAGCGGGTCGGCGCGATGGTCGAGCGCGCGGCGGCGCTCAAGCACGTGACCGTCACCACCGGCGGCAAGGCGCGCCAGGGGAGCGGCTTCTTCTACGAGCCGACCGTGATTGCCGGCGCGCAGCAGCAGGATGAGATCGTGCAGCGCGAGGTGTTCGGTCCGGTCGTGTCGGTGACGCCCTTCAGCGATACCGAGGAGGCGATCCGCTGGGCCAACGATTCGGAATATGGACTCGCCTCGTCGGTGTGGACGCGCGACGTCTCGCGCGCGATGCAGGTGGCCGCGCAGCTGCAGTACGGCGCCACCTGGATCAACACGCATTTCGCCACCACCAGCGAGATGCCGCACGGTGGCTTCAAGCGCTCCGGTTACGGCAAGGACCTCTCGGTCTATGCGCTCGAGGACTACACCGTGGTGCGTCACCTGATGGTGAAGCTATAGCCGGCCGGCGGACAGCGCTGACCGGCGCACGCCTCGGCGCCGCCGCGCTGGCGGCGATGGCGCTGCTGTGCGCCTGCGGCGCCTCCCCGGGGAGCACCACGCCGGCGCGCGGCGCCGCGCGCCCGGAAGAGAAGGTACTGCACATCTACAACTGGGCCGACTACATCGGCAAGGACACCATCGAGCAGTTCGAGGCCACCACCGGCATCAAGGTCGTCTACGACACCTATGACGCCGACGAGACACTGGAAGCGAAAATGATGGCCGGAGACTCGGGCTACGACGTGGTGAGCACCTCCACCGATTACTTCGCCCGCCAGATCAAGGCGGGCATCTACCGCCCGCTCGACCGGGCGCTGCTGCCCAACTGGAACAATCTCGACCCGCAGATCCTCGCGCTCGAGGCGGGCGCCGACCCCGGCAACCGCTACGCCATGCCCTACCTGAGGCACGTCAACGGCTTTGCCTACAACGCCGACATGATCCGCGCCCGCATGCCCGATGCGCCGGTCGACAGTCTCGACATGATCTTCAAGCCCGAGATCATCCGCCGGTTCGCCGACTGCGGCGTGTCGTTCCTCGATTCGGCGGAAGACGTGCTGCAGCTCGCGCTCAACTACCTGCACATCGATCCCAACACCACGCGCCCGGAGGATTACCGGCGCGCCGAGCAGCTGCTGATGAGCGTGCGGCCCTACATCCGCGCCTTCGACTCCACCGAGTACCTGAACGGCCTCGCTACCGGCGAGTTCTGCATCTCGATGTCCTGGTCGGGCGACTATGCCGCCTCGCTGGCGCGCGCCCGGGCCGGCGGCCTCGACGTCAGCCTGAAGTTCACGGTGCCGAAGGAGGGGGCCAACGGCTCCTTCGACGCGCTGCTCATCCCCGCCGACGCGCCGCATCCGCTGGCCGCGCACAAGTTCCTCAATTACATCCTCGAGCCGCGGGTGATCGCGGGGATCACCAACTATATCCACTACGCCAACGACAACCGGGCGGCCGACCCGTACGTCGATCCGCAGATCCTGCACGATCCGACCGTGTATCCGACTCCCGAGATTGCCGCCCGCCTGTATCAGTCGGGCGAGGTGGGTCCACAGCTCGAGCGGCTGCGCACGCGCACCTGGACCCGCATCAAGACTGCACTGTGAGCCGTGTCAAGCGGCGCAGCAACGCCACCGCGCCGCCTAACGCCCGGCGAGCTGCGCCTCGAGCGCGCGCCGGCGGTCGCTGCGGGTCATCAGCCAGCCGGCGCCGAGTATGCACACACCGACCGCGCAGACGATGAGGCTGGCGAGCGCGTTGATATCCGGACTCACGCCGAGTTTCACCTTCGAGTAAATGACCATTGGCAGGGTGCTGGCGCCGGGACCGGCGACGAAGCTCGAGATCACCAGATCATCGAGCGACAGCGTGAAGCACAATAGCCAGCTCGAGAGGATCGCCGGCGCGATGATCGGCAGCGTGATCTCCGCGAACGCCCGCGCCGGGGTCGCGCCCAGGTCCATGGCGGCTTCCTCCAGCGAGCGGTCGGCGCTGGCGAGGCGCGACTGCACGGTGACGGTGACGTAAGCCGCGCAGAAGGTGATGTGCGAGATCACGATGGTGGTGAAGCCGCGATGCGGCCAGGAGAACACCTGCACCATCGAGACGAACAGCAGCAGCTGGGTGATGCCGGTGATGATCTCCGGCATGACGAGCGGGGCGTTCACCATCCCGGTGAGCAGCAGCCGCCCGGGGAAGCGTGCGAAACGCACCAGCGAGATCGCCGCGAGGGCTCCCAGCACCACCGCGCCGCTCGAGGCGCTGACCGCGACCTCGAGCGACAGCAGCGCGGCCTCCAGCAGCTGGCGGTTGTGCAGCAGCTGGCCGTACCAGCGGGTGGAGAAGCCCCCCCACACGTTCACCAGCGGCGAGGCGTTGAAGGAGTAGCCGATCAGCACCAGGATCGGCAGGTAGAGGATCGCGATACCGGTAAACAGCACCGTGAGCAGGCCCGCGGAGGTGCGCCGTTCCATGCCGCTGCTTCAGGCCTCGAGCTGCCGCACGTTGTAGTACTGGTAGATCGCGATGGGACCTGCGAGCAGCAGCAGGAACGCGATGGCTACCGCCGAGGCCACCGGCCAGTCGTGGTTGCCGAAGAACTCATCCCACAGCACCCGGCCGATCATGAGGTTGTTGGGGCCGCCGAGGAGCGACGGAATCACGAACTCGCCGACCGCGGGAATGAACACCAGCATGGAGCCGGCGATCATTCCCGGCAGCGACAGCGGCAGGGTGATGTCGAGGAATGCCCGCCGCGGCGTGCTGCCGAGGTCGGCCGCCGCCTCGAGCAACGTCGGATCGAGCTTCTCGAGGGTGGCGAACAGCGGCAGCACCATAAAGGGCAGATAGGAATAGATGATGCCCAGATAGACCGCCAGGCTGGTGCGCATGATGCGCAGCGGATGACCGATGAGACCCAGGTGCAGCAGCGCGCTGTTGAGGAAGCCGTTGTCGCGAATGATGCCCTCGAGCGCGTACACGCGCAGCAGGAACGATGTCCAGAACGGCAGCATGATGACGAGCAGCAGCACGCTCTGAGTCGCCTTCGGGCTGCGCGCGATGGCGTAGGCCATGGGGTAGCCGATCAACAGGCAGATCAGGGTGGAGAAGAAGGCAGTGCGCAGCGAGTACAGGTAGGCGACCCCGTACACCTCGTCGGTGAACAGGTAGCGGTAGTTGCCGAGGCTCACGGCAAGCCGCAGGTGATGATCGGGCGTGAAGCTGATCACATCGGTGAACGGCGGCACGCGTGGTGCGCTTTCCGCGAAGCTGATCTTGAAGGCGAAGGCGAACGGAATGAGGAAGAAGACGGTGAGGAAGACGAGCGGCGGGAGGATGATGAGCCAGCGGCCGGTGAGCCAGGTCGGTTTCATCCAGCTTGGTTTCATAACGCGCAGTGCGACGGTGCCCCCGGAGTATTGTGCGGGATAAACTTGAGCGCAGTACAGCTGGCCGGACGAAGGTGGCGGGACGAGTGCGCGGAAGCTGAGGGTGCGGTGAGCCGGGTTCCGAGTCAACGAGCCTCCATGACGGGTGCCGAGACGCTGCCCGGCGGCGGCGGCTCGCGCCTGCGCCAGCGCCAGCGGCAGCGCCTCATCGACGCGTGCATCTCGGCGCTGCACATCTACGGCCCCTCGCG
>Ga0187769_10000230_pt1 | contig 30850 bp, 23 predicted proteins | sample 0116_SJ02_MP02_1_FD_133140 | JGI IMG/M metagenome (GOLD analysis project Ga0187769, IMG submission 133140) | Tropical peat soil microbial communities from peatlands in Department of Meta, Colombia - 0116_SJ02_MP02_10_MG | ecosystem: Environmental > Terrestrial > Soil > Wetlands > Peat | place...
ACGAGAGTTCTAGCCTTCGCCATGGCTGGTTCCTCCTATGCGGTTGTGGACCGCCGCGCGGGGTGCCACCCGCACGGCATGACTTCACCCCCACACCAGCGCGGGGAACCGGCCTCTTCTACCGCTCAGACCGGACGGACCGACAATCCATATGGTCTATGCACGACGTGATCGGGCTCGCTTGGCATCGGCGATCCAGCAAACTCGGGGCGACCGTCGCCTTCGCCCACATCCAGGCCTGCGGGGCCTGGAGCGCGGCACGACTGCTCCGGCTCTCGCGGCTGCTCCCGCCTCGCTATGCCTTTGCTACGCGAGCGGCAGCCAGTTGCGCTTGCGGGTCACGACGGATCGGGACGCTAGCAAGCACATTCGAGACTGCCGGAACCGCTGTCGAAGGAGAAGTCGTCGATGTCCGTCGGCCGTCAGCGTGATCGCGAGGAGGCGCGGTGCCGCATATCGAGGGAGGAAGCGTTATGCGAGACCGCTGGTCGTCGTCCGGCGGCGCGCTCCGCCTCGACCCGCACACGGAGGAACCGGGGTGGCCGTTCAGCGGTTCGATCACGGCGGACACCATTGCCTGCGTGTGCTGGGAGGGTGATCCGAGTCGCTTGCGGGCTGAAGGTAAGCCGATGCCGTCTCAGCCCAAGGCCGAGGTCTGGCGGTTCAAGGTGACTGGGCTCTTGATCGTTACCGAAGGGGGTGGCAGCATTCAGCGCGGGTGGATCGGGGTTTTTTGCGGTATTTGATGTCGTCGCGCTGGGGCGGACAGTTGGCGCGTTGCGGCCGGTCGGGTCCGCGTGGCGCAGGCGCTGTCAAGGCGGATCGTCGCGTTCGAGACGGGCGCACATCACGAGGATCGTGTGGTTGATGTCCGAGCCGAGGGTCGCGATCGTTGGCGGGGGGATCGGCGGATTGGTCCTCGCGCTCGCCCTGCGTGACCGCGGGGTCAGCTTCGATGTCTATGAGCAGGCGGCCGAGCTGCGCGAGATTGGCGCCGCCGTGTTTCTGTCGGCTAATGGCACACGCGAGCTTCGGCGGCTCGGGATTGGAGAACAGGTCGAGGCCGTCTCGGTTGTTCCGTCGGCGCTGGTCATCCGGCGATTCGATACCGGCGAGGTCATCGCCGATCATCCGATCGGCCGGAGCTCGGTGTATGAGGCGACGTTCGGCGCACCGTGCTACGGCCTGCACCGCGTCGCGCTGCTCCAGGCCCTGGCCGAGCGGCTGGGCGGTGAGGGGCTAAACCTTGCCCGCCGGTGCGTTGGTGTCGTTGAGCACCGTTCCGGAGTCGAGCTGGCATTCGCGGACGGCACGACTGCTGAAGCCGATGTGGTCGTCGGTGCCGACGGCGTTCACTCGGTCGTCCGCTCGCACATTGTGGGGGAGGCTCGCGGCAGGTACTCCGGGACTGTCGGCTACCGCGGGCTGGTGCCGGTCGAGAACACGCCTTCGCTTCCTGACGCCACTCCGCTTCAGTTCTGGGCGGGTCCTGGGCGGCATCTGCTGCACTACGCGATCGACGGCGGCAGGACGATCAACTTCCTGGCCGTCGTCCGGGTCGCGGAGTGGACCAATGTGGCGTGGATGGAGGAGTGCGCGATCAGCGACGCTGTTGACGCGTTCGCCGGCTGGCACCCCGCCGTGACGGAGATGGTCGGCGCTACCCAGGCGGGGACACGCTGGGCGCTGCACGATCTCGCGCCTCTGGCGCGTTGGCACACCGAACGCGTCGTGCTGATCGGCGATGCCGCGCACGCAATGGTGCCCCACCAAGGGCAGGGGGCAAACCAGACGATCGAGGATGTGATCGTCCTTGCTGACTATCTGGCCGACGCTGATCTCCCGGGCGATCTCGCGTCGGTACTACGCCGCTACCAGGAACGCCGGCGCAGGCGCACCATCGCGGTCCAGTGGCTCTCGCGCCGTACCGCCGACTTGATGCATCTCCCCGACGGTCCACAGATCGCGCATCGCGATGCCCTACTGGCAGACCTGTACTCCAGCCTGGCCTGGATCCATTCACACGACGCCCACGCCGACTACATCGCGCAACGACCGGCGGTCACCGTCGCCTCCCGGCGCACCTAGCCACCCCTTTCCTAGTCGAGCGAGTACGTGCGGGCTCCTGGGTTCCCGCGCGTACTTTGCCGGGGCGAGCGGAAGGCACGGGGACGGCCGTTCTGGTGCCAGCCATGGACGACGATCGTCGGTTTCGGCGGCGTCGCCAACCTGCTGCCGCCGCACGTCGATTCGGCGGTCTTCGTCGGTACGCCGAGACCTCTCGCGGCGGACTTCCGGATCCTCGGGAAGCAGCGGAAAGCCGGGCAACTGGCAGGTCAGCACTGGTCCTCGTCCCAACTCGGGTGTTTCGTCCGGGCTGGGTCAGGCGCCCGTGTTCGTGACACAGCTGCCGCCAGCCTCGATCCGCCGTTATCGCGGTGATGGTGACCGCGGTGTGAACGATCAGGCCGTCAGGAACTGCGCGCCAACAATGCGAGCAGGGACCGCTCAAACCGAGCATGCTGTCGCAGCCGTGTCCGTCCCGCGGGTGTCAGGACGTAGCGTCGCCCGCGCTGGTCGCGGCCGCTTCGGAGAAGACCACCACGCTCGCAGTGCCTGAGCGCCGCATACAAGGTTGCGTCGGCACCAGGTCGAGTCTGGGCGAGAGTTGCGGCGAGACGACGGATCGTGCCAGCGCGAACGGCTCGGAGCGCCGCAGCCTCGTGTCTTGACAGCAGCTCAGAATCAGCCATCAACGCAAGTTAGCGCCCGTGGCGGGTCCACACAAATCGTGTAGGCGTCGTTCGGTTCACAACGCGATGCGAGAACGGGCGGCCTTCGGGGCCCACGGTGCTCAGCAGAGCGCTGGGATTGCGCGCAGACTGGTGAACGCGTCGGCGAGCGTCTGCGCCCAGGGCCAGTCAACCTGGAGACGAAGCCGGGTGCGGCGGCCGTGGCGGACGAGGCGGCCGGCGACGTGCAGCAGCCGGTGGCGCAGCCGCTTGGGTTCGGCGACGGCGAGCTCGCCGGTCAGGCAGATCAGCTTCATCCAACAAAGCAGGTCTTGGGCGATCAGCGATAGCTCAAGCCAGGTCTGATTGTGCTCGAAGCCGTGGTGCGGGAGGTTGCGCATGCCGGTGTCCTCGCCGGCCCGGATGCTGTCCTCGACCCGGGCACGGCCACGGTGTCGCAGCTCCAAGCCGGCGAGATCCGCGCCGTCCCAGTCTGTGAGGAAGCACGTGTACCGGTAGCCGCGCTCATCGAAGATCGTGAATTGCGCGCCCGGGTGAGGCCGCTCGCGCCTGACGATCAGCCGGGAGCCCACAGGCCATGCGGACAGGTCCACATGGTCGGTGACCTCAGCGACCCAGGCGCCCTCGCGCTCGGCAGCGTCAGCGTTGATCGCCTGCACCCACGCGGCTTCCGGAAGCTTGAGGATCGCTTGGCGGACCGTGTCGGTCAACTCCTACCCGACTGAGAAGAGCACGTTCGCCTCCCGGCAGTCGGCGGTGAACCCGTGCGTCGCGCCGCCGATGTCCGCCCGCACAAGGATCTCCCGATCGAGGTCCTCGGCGGGCACCTGAGCGAGCGCCAGCCCGAGCACAGTGAAGTGATCCTCAGCTGGTTCGAGCCCGGGTTCCCGGGCCGCAGGATCGCCCCGAGCGCCTCGCCGGTCTCATCAAGCCAGCAGCCGAGCGGGTGGAACCCGTACCCATGCTTGTAGTTCCCGGCCGCCCACTCCTTGTCCGAGTGCGCGCTCAGAAGCGTCGCGTCGATGTTCAGCGTGATCGTGTCCGGGCGGGCGCCCGCGTCCCACACCCGCGCCCTAGCCGCCGCACGCGCGAGCAGCACCTTGGCAAGCAGTCGCTCATCGATCGACTTCAGCACTCGATGGTCGTCGTCTCCGACGCCCTCGCACCGAACAGGCGCTCCTGACCGCGGTACGCGTCCAAGTCGCTGACGCAATCGCTGCCATCGGCGAGCATGACCGCCACGTCCCGCAACACCCGCCCCGGATCGTGCGCCGAGCGACGCTCCCGCGTCGAGGCCAACGCATCCGACAACGCCGCGGTCAGCCCGACCCGATCGGCCAGCTCGACCAGCAGCGCAACCCCGGCGTGCGACACCACCCCCTTCGCCGTCCGGCGTGACTTCTACCGTTTCAAAGCGAGCCTTCGGCTTCACCAACTCGGTGTCACCTGGGTCGAGCATCGAGACTTCAGCAATCCCGATTCTCACGGCCAGGGAGGACGTTCCCTGGCTCCCGGCTACATCCTTACTGGCGGATCGAGGCTAACGGCCGGTGGCGCGCCGCGGCGCTTGCCCGCCACTACCGCGCCCAAGAGAAGAACCTGACAATTCCGGAGATCGCCCGCCGGCTCGGACGCGCAGAGGCGACGATCAAGGTGTACCTGTACGACCCATCCCAGGCTAACAAAAGACCTAGGCGTTGCCCACGCGCTAACGCAAGCCCCCGCGCGACGCGGGCCGTGTATGGCGCCGCCCGGCGCACAAAGCCGCCCGGGGCCTCTCCAGGGCCGAAACGCACGCCGCCACGGCGTGGCTTTCGCCAGCCCTACGCCCGATCTCGGCCGGTGCTCGAGCGTACGCCAGGGGCCGCCCCTTGCGCGCGCAGGGGGCCGCGGCGCGCCGGCGCCGCTCCGGTTGGGATGCCCAGGCTGACAGCGCCGCCGGTAGCTGGTGTGTACGAGGCCCCGGGACACTCGGGCGTCGCGACGCTACGAGGCGTGCGCCTCCCTGCACCGGCAGGCGGTGTCCGTCGGCACAATCACCCGCCGGCTTCTAGTCGAGCTGAACGACTCGGGCTGTGCTAATCGTGCAGATCTGCCGACAGCTCACAGCGTTCGACGCCGTCTCGGGCTGGAGTTCCACAACCCCGAGACGCAGCAGCTCGAGATCGGCGTTCCCGGTGTTGCGAGGTCCGTTGGGGAAGCACGGCCCCGACTAGGCGGTCGTCTGTCAGCAGCCGCCCGTTGTTCGGAGCGCACAACTCGGCGATCGGGACCGGTCAGCGCCGCGCGGTCGCCGCGGCTACCGCAACCGTGGCAAAGCACAAGCCGCCGGCCGATCCGATGGACCGCGTCTGAGTGCTAACTGACTCGCCGGCGTTCAGCTAATTCCGGCGCCGCTCGGCGTGACCGCCGCAGCGGCGGAGCAGGTGTGGGACCCGCGCCGACCGAAACGACCCCTTCTGGAGGGAGCAATCGCGCGACGAGCGTTGACGCAGAGCGCTGGCCCTCGTCCGTGTGGTCAGGGCCGATCGCGAGAGCCGGTCCGAGGCTGGTGTGTCAATCGTAGTTCGCGGAGAAAAGGGCGGGCAATCGCGAGGGAGTTCACGCGGCAGCCCTGGCGCCTGACGCAGCGAGTTCCGTCTGCCAGGCCCGTGCCGCAGCGACGCTGAGCGCCTGGTGGGCTGCCAAGCGCCGCTGCTGTGCGCGCATGCACGCGCCGCAGGGCACAGGGCGTGAGTTGTGCGCATGAACGTCGCAGCGCGCGGGTGGGAGATCGCCAGATTGGGTGTGCCGATATTTCGTCACAGCTTTCCGCCTCTAAACTGAATTCAGTTCCCGATAGTCAGGCGGGGCCACTTTGTCAAGCCTTCCGTCGCCGTGTTGGTCCTCTGGTTTCCGGCCGATCCCAGGGAGTCGTGCCAGTGAGTGGTGAACCTGAACTGGTGTCAATGACGGGCGGCGGCGAAGCAGCGGCACCGGCCCGCATCGCGCGACGACCGGCGCGCTCGCCCGTGCGCGAGGAGGAAGCAGTCCGGCGCGCCGCGGGCGGATCCCCGGCTGGCCGATAGATCGCCGTCACTGGGTGGCTCCTTTAGGCTGGTCGTCCCCGAAAGCGGCCATGTGGCCGGTCGCGGCAGAGCGGGTGTCCGGCCCGGCCGATCGAGACGCCTGCTTCTGGGCGAACAAGACGACACGTGAGGGTGCTCAGCACCCGGATCGTGACGCGCAGTTTTGCGCACATCAACGAGACGGCCAAAGCGGCGATCGCGACTGGCGAGCCGGTGATCAGCGTAGACGCCAAGAAGCGCGAGCTGATCGGTGATTTCAAGGCGGTCGGCCGGGAGTTTGAGCCTAAGGGCCGGCCAGTTGAGGTTCGCGGGCACGACTTCAAGGACAAGCTACTCGGGCACGCGATCCCCTACGGGGTCTACGACCTCGCGATGGATGAGGGGTGGGTGAGCGTTGGGATCACCAGCGAAACCGCGCAGTTCGCGGTCAACACGATCATCAGCTGGTGGGAGCACATCGGCCAGGCCCGCTACCCGAACGCCCAGACGCTGACGCTCACCGCCGATTCCGGCGGGTCCAACAACCCGCGGACCCGGGTCTGGCGCTACGAGCTGCAACGCCTCGCCGACACGATCGGCCTGAACCTCCGCGTCTGCCACTTCCCGCCGGGTCCTCGAAGTGGAACAAATCGAGCACCGCATGTTCAGCTTCGTCAGCCTCAACTGGCGTGGACGGCCGCTCGAGAGCCTCGAGATGATCATCAGCCTGATCGCCGCCACGAAAACCACCACCGGTCTCAAGCTCTACGCCCAACTCGACCAACGCACCTACGAACGCGGAGTCGACGCAACCGACGAGCAACTCGCCGCCGTAAACATCACCCGACACGCCTTCCACGGCGACTGGAACTACACCATCAGCCCTTCAATAATTCAGTCGTGAGCCCTCACAGCGGCCTGAACCGGTACCGCCACTGCGCGCTCTCCGAGATCTTGGTCGGGACACGCTCGCGGGCTTCCTGGCCGGCAGCTGTCGCTCAACGCTGCCGTGCTTCGCGAGTATCTCCTGCTCGGTGGTCGTCGCGATTGCGCGGCGAGGCGTTGCGAACCGTTTGCCGCGACTGTTTTGGCGCGCCGCAGACGGCGGCAAACCGTTTGCCGTCAGCACGCCGTTCCAGCAGCGTTGGCGCGCGATCAAGAAGCAAGACGTTCCCCGGCTCCGTCTGAACGGCCTTGGCGGGCCCAGCCGCGGTCGTAGCGCAAGGGAGGCTTAGCACCGCGCGTTTGGCACCGCGTTGGGTGGGGAGTTAGTGCGAGGGTCGCATCGGGGGTCCGCCGTTGCTTCGAGATGACCGCGCCGTCTTCCCTTAGATCCGTTCAGCGTAGTGACGCGTCAGCGCCCGCCGCCGCAGCGTGGCTGGATCGCACGAACGAGCGGGGGCGTGTGCGTCTGGGAGTGTGGCTGCTGAGCGTTCTGTTCAGAACAGCGTCTCGGCCTGCTCGAGACGCTTCGTCGCTTCGTCTAGGTCGTTGTGACAACGTTCAACCCACGTGTCTCCCCAGAAGAAGTTGCAGCTGGTCTCCGCCCGCAATATCAGGGCAAGCGCGTCCTCGAGCTGGCGGTATAGGCCAGGGTTGGAGGCGCCAATCGCGATCGCGTTACGCCGGGCGGCGTTGACGGCCTCGCTGAGTTCCGCAACCCGGGTGAGCGCGGCCTCTTGAGCCGGTGATCCGTTCCATTGAAGGAACCCGGTGCCGTCATGCCAGCCGGTGTTCCAGGCTCCGGGTCCTACTGTGACCCAGCCGTGTGGTCCGTATCGCTCTAGGTACTCGGAGATGAAGGTAGGGCGGATGCCGCCGGCGGACTCGGCGCGTACCCTTTCCATCAGTTCGGCATGGAAGCTTCCCCAGAAGTTGTAGCTGGGCTCGGTGCGCCGGAACCATTCGCCGTTCTCGCCGGTGGTTGCGGTCGTGACAAGCGGCGGGAACTCGCAGTGCTGTGTGCGGGCCTTGACCTCGGTGATGAACCAGTCGGTGTCGATGCCGGCTGCTTGCGCGTTCGACAACTCGCGGTCGCGTACGACGACGACGATCTGCTCGCCCCCGAACTGGGCCAGGTGGGGACGGTAGCGGAGCTCGTCCCATCGCATCGGCGTGAGTGGCGAGACGTGGCCGCTATCGACGATCACGTACTGGTAGCCGTGGCGATGAAGGGTGGGGATCATGTCCATCGAGAATCCAAGCTCTGGCGGCCAGAACCCGGGAACGCGATCGCGTGCCAATAAGTGCGCGGCGATCGTCTGACATCGATCGAGTTGCTCCTCCCGATCGCCGGGGCGGATCAGCGGTAGGACGGGGTGGTAACAGCCGGTACCGAGGAGCTCGATGATCCGGCTGTTCTGCATAAACCACAACAGTTGCTCACAATCGACGATTCCAGAGACGCGGCGCTGAAAGTCGGGATGGGCGAGCGTCTCGAGGAGAGTCCCGGAGAGCGAGACGTGAACCCGCGCCAGGTCCTCGTACTGCCAGAGCGACCGCGGGATGCGGTCGATCGCCCACAGGATCTCCTTCGCCTCCGCGCCGTGCTCGGAAAGCAACTGCTCGAGATTGCCGGGCGGCTGATGCAGGGTCAGAACCAGCGCAACTCGATACCTACCACGGGGTCTCCTGCGCCGGCCTCAGGCGTACCGGGGCGCCTGGGTCCTTGCAAATCGCCCCCTGCTAGGGAGCGTGGTTTCGACACGGTGTCGTTGCGGAGCCGTAGCCATGAGGAATCCTCTTACGACTCTTCGCTTTGCTCGCGGATCGTCACCCGCGTGTGCGAAGACGCATCTCGGATCGTTCCCCCGTTCTTTCGATCGGTAATCCGAGCCCAGTGTGTGGGTTGGGTTCATTTGTGCCGGATGTGCTCGTAGATGTTCAGGTAGTCCGTCCCGGGTCCGGCCCATGAGTGATCCGTGCGCATACCGTTGAGCTGCAGCTCGCGGAACTGCTCTGGATAGGAATACCAAAGGCCGATCGCGCGGCTGAGCGCCGATTCGAGTCCACGAGCGTCTGGCTCGTGAAAGACGTACCCGTTGCGCTCCCAGCCCGACGCGTGATCGCGGTCGAACACGGTGTCGATCAGTCCCCCGATCGCTCTAACAACCGGCACGGCCCCGTACTTCAGAGCGACCATCTGCGTCAGCCCGCACGGCTCGAACAAGCTCGGCATCACCAACATGTCCGCTCCTGCGTAGATCAGATGCGCTAGCTCAACGCTGAACGCGAGTTCCAGATGACAGTCCTGGTTGTCGTTGAGCTCACGCTTCAGGCGCCAGAAATCCGCGGCGATCGCGGGATCGGGGCTACTGCCTAGCAGCACAAACTGTCCGCCTTCAGCCAGCGTGTAGTAGATCGCGTGACGGATCAGCTCGACGCCCTTCTGGCGGTCCAGACGTCCGATCGACGCGACCAGCGGCTTGAAGCTGTCGGCGAGAAGGAATCGGTCGCGCAGCGCCCGCTTGTTCCCGAACTTGCCGTCGAACCATTCGCTGCCGTACCGGACCGGGAGGAATTGATCGGTCTCCGGATTCCAGAGATCGTAATCGACACCGTTCAGTACCCCGCCAAACTTGTTGCGGTGCATGTGCAGTGCGTGACCGAGACCCTGTCCCTGGTCTGTGTACTGCGCCTCCCAGGCATGCTGGGGAGACACAGTCGTCACGAAGTTCGCGTAGACGATGCCACCCTTCATGAGGTTCAACGCGGACCGGTTGAAGTCGTCCCGTAGACGCTCATAGTCGTAGAAGTGGTGTGGCCGCGTCAGCCCCGTGGCCCATAGGACGGTCTCGCCCGTGACTCCCTGATGTCCGAAGTTGTGGATGGTGTAGCACACCCGCTGATCGTGCATCCCCAGATGTTGGTAGATCTCGTACAGGAGGACGGGCACAAGGGAGGTTTGCCAGTCATGGCAATGAATCACGTCAGGTCGTTTGTTCGACTTGAGCATGAACTCGAGCGCGGCCTTCGACAGGAAGGCAAAGCGAAGCACGTCGTCTGAGGAACCGTACAGGTGCCCGCGCTCGAAGAAGCGGTCCTCACAGTGCGGCTCGATGAAGAAGCATTTGCGTCCTTCGACAAACCCGAACCAGACGGTACAGCGGACAGCACCGCTAAACCAGGGAACCCAGAGATCGTGATAAGCGACGGTCAGGTCGTAGATGCGGTCGTACCGCATGCAGTCATACTTGGGCAGGATGATCTCGACGGCGTGACCGCGCAGCTCCAACTCTCGGCTGAGACCGAACACCACCTCGCCCAGCCCTCCGGCCTGGGCGACGGGTGCGCATTCGGATGCGATCATCACAACGAACAGCGCCACTTCCTCGCTTTCAGGAGGTCGGGCGAATCAGTCGGCCCGAACCGGCCGGACGGGAGGTCGGTACCCGCCGGGACCGCGACCCGATGCGGCAGGGGCCCCGCAGCCGTTCACTCACCGCTCCAGCACGGTTTCCGCTCCCGCAAAGTCGTGATAGTCGAGGTACGGGAAGATGTTGTCCGACGCTTCGACCGTGGATAACAAACCCTCGTCGATCGCTCTATTCTCGATCTGGCCGAGGAGCTGGGTGAAACGGTTGATGTGCCTGCGCACCCGCGATTCGGCGTATTCAACCGTGGTCCCCATACTGATCATGAACGGCCAGTCGCTAGCGGTGGCGAGGAGAAGTTCTCTGGCGAGTTGGTTGAGGGCACGGAGCACGAGCCCCTCTGCGCGTACGTGCTCGCTGGCGATCCGTGACATTTCACGTGCCGCGTGGTGCACGTGTGGCCAGATCCACTCGTTGTCGCTGTTGAGCCACACCTGGCTGTGCCCGTATGCGCCCCAGGAACTCGCGGCCGGCATCGCGATTTGAAACTCGAGGCCGCTTTCGAGCACGTCGGATGGGGTCGACAGGCGATACGCGGACTGGGCGCAACTCTTGCGGACGACGAGGTCGAGAAACTCTGGGCCTTCGAACCACCAATGCCCGAACAACTCCGCGTCATACGGCGCGACGATCACGGGCGCCCGCCCCGTCGTGGCCCGAATCTCGTCGATTCTGTGCGCCCGAGCCAGCACGAAGTGCTCGGCATGGTCGTTCACCGCGTCAAGGGCCCAGGCGCGGTGATATGGCTCCTTGTCGTGAAGCGGCACGTCGCGACCGGTCACGCGATGGTATTTCAGACCCACGTTTCGTCTGGCACCGTCGGGGAGGAGGAAACGTTCGATCGTGCCGCTGTCGAGGTCGTGGCCGATGTCGCGATAGAACTCGCGATAGCGAGGGTCGCCCGGATAGCCAACCTCGGCGCTCCACACCTGTGCTGACGCTTCCGGATCCCGCGCAAACGCCGCCACACCGCTGGGGCAGATGATCGGTGCGTGGGTGCCGAGAGCGGGCCGCGGGTCGGCGAGCTCCAGGGCGTGAGCATCAACTATGAAGTAGTTGATTGCTTCGCGGGCCAGCAGCCGATCGATTCCAGGAACGAAGCCGCACTCGGGCAGCCACATACCGGGCGACCGGCGGCGGAAATGGTGCTCGTAGCACCTAGCGCCGAGGGCGATCTGGGCTCCGGCGTAGGCCTCTCCGAACCCGGGAAGGAACGCGTGCGTCGCGCATGACGTGACGAGCTCGAGCACTCCCCGATCCTGGAGCTCGGCAAACGCGGCGGTGAGATCGCGAGAGTACCAGTGCTCGAAGCGGTCGATGGCGTCGGCGATGCGCGCACGATTCATAAGAGCCGTCGAGCGGAACCGTTCGTCACTCGCGGTCCTGCGCACCTCAGAATCGGCAAGCTCGAGGAGCGCACGTGTCCGATCGACGTAGCGCGTCACCAGTAGCTCGTCTCTAAGCATCTCGAGGAGGGGCGGTGACAGCGAAACCGTCAGTCGCGCCGGCAGACGGTCGCGATGCCAGCCCTCGGCCATGGCCAACAGCGGGATGTAGGTCTCGGTTAGGGCCTCGAAGAACCAGCCTTCGGCGAGACCGTCTTTGTCGTCAGGATCTCGCACGTAGGGCAGGTGGGCGTGCAGGAACACGACCAGATGCCCGGGTGCGGCCGACTCGCCTCCGTGCGCGAGTCGCGGTAGCGTGCAATCCGAGCTAGAGCTCGTGGCGCACCCCGACAATGGCCGCTGCCGATCGCCCACGGGAGACGTCAACGCCAGCCGAACGCACCGGACTGTACGTGATGAAGTTACCGTCGCGGTCGGTGACGGTAATGGAGCCATCGAGACTCTCACTCACCGTGTATGCCTCGCTGCCCGGTGAGGACGTACGTGACCCGGCTGGCTCTGGCGGCGCGACATCCGGCCCCGGAGGGTCGAGGATCGCTACCACTGGTCCAGATGGCATCCCTGCGTCGGCCAACGCGCTAGCGAGCTTGCTTCCGGCGTGGAGCACGTCGATCGGATCGCGTCCAAGCCACACAGCCGCAGCAAGCGCGCCGAGTGCAGCAGCCGCCGGGGCCGTGATCGCGGTACTCCCGGGCATGACGAACGGTATCCCAACCGGCTCGCGGAGTCTGAGTCGAGCCTCCGAACCAGCCCGGGCGAAGGCTAACTCCGAAGCGAGGCGCGGCTCCGAGCCCGCCGGAGCCGGTCGTGTCTCGGACCCGATGCGCGCGGGCGCACCCATCCTCACTGGCGCGCCAGCCTGCCGCTCAACAGGACGAGCACCTCGGGTCGGCGCTGGCACGAGATCACCGCTGGCGCGGTCAAGCTCACGCTCACGACTCTCGGCCAATAGCCGAAGCTGCTCCGCACGGCTCACGAACACCGGCATACTTGCGACCCTCGCCATCGTGGGGGGCGCGTGGACGACGTTTGAGCGCGCGAGGACGACCCACTGATAGTTATGCATCACGGCCAGTTCGACCAGATACGAGCTATCCGCCTCCGGCAGAGCCACGGCCTGGCTCCCACGTTCAGCACGCACCTTATACTCGGCCAGCACGTATCCGCCCGGAACCCCGATCAGGCGGAGAAAAGCCCGTCGGCGATCACTAGGCCCCACAGCAGCATCGATGCGATCGACACTTAGGTCCCAATACGCGTGCCCCGACCTAGGGTCACGCACCATCAACTCGAGCGTGCCGCTCCCATACCCGAGCGGCAAAGAAGCTTCAAGGGGCCCGGCAAGAGTGCCGCCCCCAACCAACCTATCTGCGTTAGCTTCACCGTCCACGCGCGCGGGTCACCGCCGTCAGATTGTATCCGGACATCCGATCTCGACGCGGCCTCGTCGCGTGGTGTGCGGTCAATTACGGATACTCGCGGACTACGCCAGGCGATCGCGCAGGAACCGAACTGTGTAAGCCGTCCACGCACGTTGAGCATCAACGGCCGCCCCGGCGGCGATGACGTTGACATGTGCGAGGGGCGCCGGCGCGCGGGACAGCACCAGTAACACCGACCCCGCGGCGCGGCCTGCCACATTCCGTCAGGTTGCTCGGCGCGAGCTCGCTTTCCCGTCCGAGTGAGCGTCCGTCGTGCCAGTGACGACCGATATGCAGAGATGGGCGATGAGCGCCTGATATCCGTTCTTCTCGACACTGGATTCGCGTTCGCTCTGGTCATCTGCCCGCGGGCGTAAGTCCAACCCCCAGTAGCCGCGACTAGGCACGACCACGACCGCCCGAAGTGGTGTGTAACCGGCCGCCAGGCTCACAAGCTCTGGGGTCCACTGCGCGACGGTCGATTCGCCCCGTCGGCCGGGCAAGGGTTCCGCCAACCCGACCGCACCACGGCCGCCGGAGCCTGTGAGCGGACCTGAGATCAGTCTCACGGCGCCTCGGTATGCGCTCCTCACACCTCGAATCGTCAGCGACGCGCTGAAGGTCTGGCTGCGCACGCCCGGCAACCACGCTCTGCCCGAGCCCAGTAGCGTTGCGAGCAGCGAATGATCGTCTACAACCTATTCCCCCTCCTGGCGGGCCGATTCCCCGCGTGGATTCCGTACGTCGAGCGGGCGGCCGAGATGGGTTTCGATTGGGTATTCGTCAACCCCGTGCAGCGTCCAGGAGCGTCCGGCAGCATCTACTCGATCGCCGACTACTTCGAGCTCAACCCGGCGCTGATTGAGCCAACCGACCCTCGGTCAGGCGACGATCAGCTGAGATCGGTTCTCCAGGCGGCTCGGGATCATGGGATGCGGACAATGGCCGATCTGGTGATCGATCATTGTGCGGTCGACTCCGTGTTGGTGAGCGAGCATCCCGAGTGGGTGGCGTTGGATCCCGAGGGTGCGGTCATGCACCCCTCCTGCAAGCAGGACGACAGCATCGTCGTGTGGGAAGATTTGGCGGAGCTCAATCATCGGGGAACCGCCGATCCTGAAGGGCTATACCAGTACTGTCTTGGCGTTGTCCGCCACCTCCTTGGGCTCGGGTTCGACGGCTTCCGCTGCGATGCTGCCTACGGAGTCCCGGCCGAACTATGGCATCGGCTGATCGCGGAGACCAAGGACGATCGACCCCTCACAGTGTTCGTGGCTGAGACGCTCGGCTGTACACCGTGGGAGACCGCCGCGACCGCGGCCGCCGGTTTCGATTTCGTGTGCAACAGCGCGAAATGGTGGGATTTTCGCAGTCACTGGCTTCTCGAGCAGCGTAAGTTAATCGGGGAACAAGTCCCCTCGATCGGATTTCCAGAGAGCCACGACACGCCACGCCTGGCCGAGGAGACGTACGGGAACCCCAACGCATCCAAGCTGTGGTACCTGTTCACCGCCCTGTTCTCGGCGGGCTGCCTGATCCCGATTGGATTCGAATTCGGTTTCCGCCGTGCGCTGAATGTCGTCAGCACCCGCCCGGAAGATTGGGAAACCGTTTCGTTTGACCTTCGCGAGTTCATCGCTGCGGTCAACCAGCTCAAGACGGCGATCAGCCTCTTCTCCCAGGAGTCCTCGATGCTGCTGCTGCCATCCTCCAATCCAGCAGTTCTGATCATGTGGCAGGGCTCCGCGGCGCTTGGTCAAGAGGGCCTGTTGTTCTTCAATACCGACATCTGGCACGACCAGCACGTCGAGGTCGGTGATCTGCGGGCCTTTGTGCAGTCCGGCCGGCCGTTGGTCGACGTGTCGCCCGAGTTCCGGATGGACTACGTGGCTGTCGCTCCATTCTCCTACGATCTGCGGCCCGGGCAGGGCATCGTCCTAGTCACGCGCTCCCCGCGCACCTCACAGTGATCCGTTCGCGAACACACCTCTAACTCGCGAGAACGCGTACACCCCGTTTGCCGGGCGTGGAACTGTCACGACTTTCGAGGACATCAAGAGTCGGCCGTGAGATCGCAGCGAAGAAATTGCCGACGATCACAACACGCCCCCCAACATGATCGTCGCGCCATCAGGGTGCCGCCCGCGGTTCGATGTAGCCCAATGTCCTCCCGCGGACGCGAAGGACCGCATGACCACCGCCGAGCCAGGGCGGGTGATGAAGCTGCCCATGTAGAGCCTGCTCCCACGACCGCTTCCTTGAGCGCTCGGCAGCCACTCGGCAACGGGTTGATTCTCCGTCCTGAGCCGACGGTCCCCTTTCGTGCGCCGGCGAACCGATTCGCCGGTTCCGTCTGCTACGAACTGCGCCACCACAGCCGCGCGGCCATCGGGGGCGCCGCGCATCACGGCATTTGCGCGACGGCGTCGGTCGGCTTCTTGAGGGACTCGGCGGTCGCACTCAATCCGACCGTTCGGCGACTTCGTCAGCTTTGGCTTGGGATCCGTGTGCCCGGTCACGCTGCAGGCCGAGGAGCATCTCAAGCTCGACGGGGAGCTCACAGTCGCCGCCGAACTCGTCTCCGTGTTCCGACACTCTACCTCCATCTCCACCGTCTCAATCCCGACACCACCGGCGTCCATGACGGCCGGGAACCGAGAGGTTCGAGGCATCTTCGCTAGTCGCTCTTTGCTGGACGGCGCCGAAAACGAACCGGGTTGCGACCTCGCGCTTCGGCCGCTGGCGGTTTCGCCCAAATCTGCCTGCCCGACCCCCGTGCAATCGGGAGTCCTGCCGGCCGCTGAATGGGCCCGACTCGCGGGAGGCGCCGGCTCTTCTGCACTCCCGAGAGACGAGGCGTCGCGGCCATCGCCGGTCTTGCTGCGGCCTAGGGCGACCTGCAGCAAGCACAGCAACGGTCGGACGAAGATTAGGTATCCATACCAACGACTCGAGGTGAGGACGGGCGGACGTTCCGGTCGAACCCTTAGCCTTGGCTCGCCCGAGCGTGCCACGATGCCGGGCGAGCCAGGCCGCGTGGGTCGAGCCGCATTATCCAAACCAACCGTTGGAAACCATTGCCTCTCGGGGATCAAGCCTGGGGGGCGCACTTGCTCGCAGAGACGGGGCCTCGTGTGCCTCAACCGCCCGGTCGAGCGCGCTGCCGAGCTCCCGTGCCTCGCTCCCCGGAATTTGGTCGAGGTCAGACCGGTCGAGTGGCGTCGCTGGGCCAGCACGGATATCGACAGTACCGTGAGCCTTTGAGATTGCCGTCACCTCCTTCCTCGTAGTCGTCTTGGTCTAATCGCCGCTCTCGGTGCCATGTTCACCGGTGATTAGCCGACGCCGAAGCAGTCGGATGATCGTCTCAACCCGTCCGTCGCGGGCGGGCATAACCTGGATCCATCGCAGAGCGTGACCCGGTAATGAGCCTCGGTCAACGGCCTGAAGCCGGTTCGAGACTGACCAACGCGGAAGTAGGCCAACACGGGCATGCAAAGCTCCAGCGAGATGGTGGCCGGAGGCTAGAAACCAACATTGGTGCCCAGCAGCCGTGAAATCAGGCAGTCCTGGCGTGGGTAAATACGGTCGCGCACCGCTGCGGACCTGCGCTGCGGCGGCATCCCGCTGACCTGCCCTTGGTGAACCACGTCAGCTCACGGATGCTGCGGAGGCACAGGAGGCGGAGGGCGACCACAGCAGTCCCAGGCTTCGCAACTGGTGGCCGGACCGGGTCCAGGCCAACTCGACCAAGACCGTTGTTGTGCTCCTCCGCCAGCAATTGCGAGAACGAGCTGGAGGTTGGGACGGCCGCACAACTGGGCGAGACCGAACGCGAGCTTCTCCTCCGCACGGATGCAGAAGTCGCAATCGGCTGCTGGTCGCAGAGCGCGCCAGAGATCTCTGCGATTTTTTTTTTTCCCCCCCCCGCACGCGCCAAGCCAAGCCGGCGGACAATGCGCAGGGCGCCGCTCCACCGCGAGCTAAAGCGAAACGGCACGCTTCGACCAACAGTGTCCGACCCGGTGCCTACGCACGGCCGGGATCGTTCGACGGTCGCGACCCCGCTCGACCTGGCTGCTGCTTCCGCCCAGAACGAGCCGTCTCGGGTGGCCGTGACCAGACAACGGCTCTGCCGCTGTACCAGCCACGCCGAGCGGCGCCGGAATTAGCTGAACGCCGGCGAGTCAGTTAGCACTCAGACGCGGTCCATCGGATCGGCCGGCGGCTTGTGCTTTGCCCATAGGTCGCCCGGCGGACGACTCGGCTGGTGATTCGCCCCGCGGCCGCTCAAGCCATGGCGGGGAGCGTCGTTGAGCACGGGGCTTCCGAGTTATCGGAGGCAAATAAGAGTCTCACCACCGTCGGGCCGAGACGCTTAGTTCTCCTCTGGGGCGGCAGAGACTCCACGGCCGATTGCGAGTTGCTCTCCCTGCGAAGGGGACAGTCTTGCTCAGCGATGTGCCCGGTGGACTGCGGGAAGGGCGCGGTGTGCGCGTGCCGAGCGAGCTGTCGTCCGAGGGAACTGCATCAGGCGTTGCGGGCTTTTCCGGATGCTCACTGGCGGGCGCGGATCTACGGTGGCGGCGTGAAGTTCCGAGGACGCCCGTGGGGTGGTTGGCATCGCTGGTTGGGGTTCGCCTTGCCGCTGGCGGCCGTCGCGAGCGTGGCTATCACGGTCACGCCAGCGTCGGGGGCGACGTCCAAGCACACCGTCAGGGTGATGACCCGGAATCTCTATCTGGGCGCCGACCTGACGCCTGCGCTCCAGGCCACGAGCTTCTCACAGCTCACTGATGCGGCCGGGGACATCTTCAACCAGGTCGAGCAGAACGACTTCCCGGTCCGGGCGAAGGGTCTGGCGGGGGAGATCCTCAAGACGAGTCCTGACCTTGTGGGGCTTCAGGAGGCTGCCATTTGGCGCACCTCGTCGACTTGCGAGCTGTTCGTCCCGCCGGGGCCTTACACGGCGACGCACGTCGCCTACGACTACGTGAAGCTGCTGCTGGCGCAGCTAAACAAAGGCAAGCGGCGCTACCGGGTGGTGGCCACCGAGCCGGAGTTCGACTTCGAGGCCGAGGCGAATACCGATGGCGGTCCCGCCGGCACCTGCAACGAGGACGTCAGGCTGACGATGCGCGACGCGATCCTCGCCCGCGTCAACGACGGCGTGCAGGTGAAGGACGTAAAGAAAGGCCATTACAAGACGCTGTTCGCGCCCAAGCTGCTCGGCCTGATCTCAGTGCCCGTCGATAGAGGCTGGATCAGCGCCGACGTCAGTGTCCGCGGCAGTCGCTGGTTCCGGTTGATCGACACGCACCTAGAGTCCTACGACGACCAGGCCAACACCCCCACTAATCAAGGCACCGAGGTCGGCAACGGCCAGATCCGCGAGGCACAGGCTAAGGAGCTGATCCAGAAGGGCGGCCCAGCCACGGGGAAGCTGCCGGTGATCTTGGTCGGCGACCTGAACTCCGACACCAAGACCCCACTCAAACCCGGCGACCAGCTGGCCGATCAGGCGCTGCTGAACGCGGGGTTCCGGGAGCGAAGCACGTACAAGCCGCTTAGCTGCTGCCTAGATACCAATGTGCTGACGTTCCCGGCCGGCGGGGGCATGGCCAGCCAGTTCAATCACAAGGTCGACCACATCATGACCAACGACCCGAAGCAGATCGAGCTCATCAGCTCCACGATCACCGGGCGTCATCCCGTGAACGGGTTCTGGGACTCCGACCACGCCGGAACCTTCAGCGTCCTGACGCTCCCCTAACGGAAGACATCAGCCTCGGCGTCCGAATCAGCGCGACGCCCCCAATTGCAAGGAGAGCATCAGCGCTGACCTCACCGACCATCGATTGCGCAACGGACGGGCGAACTCGATGAGTTCATTGCCCGCTGGGGCAACTGGCTCGCTGCCGCATACGAGGGCAACTGGGCCCACCCAACGGAATTGCCAGAACAGAGCGCGACGACGTTGCCTGTTGACTTCTGGATCCTATGAGGATGCAGAACAGTCGCGTGGTCCGGCGATCCGTCGACGGTCCGCCTGGCCGACCTCCCGTGATGTCGCCACGGGCGTCACGACCAACTCAAGCGCAGCCCGGCTCCGCGCGGAGCTCGGTCTCGCGCCAACTCGGGTGCTGGCAACATCTTTGCTGCCGGTCGGATTGAACTGGCAGTGGGCGACGGTTTCGCGGTGGCTCCCGCAGCGGCCAGGAACAGCAGTGCGGGCTGGTCCTGCTCGAGCACCACGGACCCGTCTGGCGGCGCGACGCGATTGTGTGCGCCGGTGGTCCGGATCGGCGACGGCTTCAGCAGCCCCTAGATCTGGACCAGGAGGCATGAAACGTTCGGATCGCGCACAGTTGCGCGCTGCACGTTCCTGCACGCTCCGCACCGACGCAGAACAGCGCGTGGTCTTGGCGGGACTGACGCCGATCGGGCCGAGACTAACGTTGTCCCGCAACGCCTGAGCTTTGACGATGCGGCAAACCGGCGGAGCCTGCACATCGGCGCAGGCTCCCGATTTCACGCCGCTAGGCTTCCGCCGGCGTTCCCTCACCGAAGATGATCAGACCGTGCAGGACGTATATGCACACCGCAAAGATGGCCAGCGACCACCACGGGTGCGTTCCACCGACCGACAGCAGCGACTCGAACGCGCCAATCGTGGCGGCGATGATTCCGATCACCCGGCCGTAGCCACCGCCGCTCATGAGCGAGAGCCCCGCGGTGATCTGGATGACGCCCACGATGACCGTGATCCACCCCCAGGTGTGGAGGCTCGAGAACACGAACTGCGTATTGTTGAAGAAATGAGCGTTCCCGATCGCGGCGATGCCGTAGATGACGTTGAGCACGCCGATTATCAGGAACAGGACCGCGACGAACACAGCCCGGCCTACACCTTTCATATATGCGCTTCCTTTCCACCCCGGTCTCCAGCCAGCGACGGTCGGCTGACTCGCGTGACAAGTTCGCATTCGGCACCCCGAATCCTCTATCCGCACACCCCTACCCCCGAGGCTGGGTCGCTTCCCCCCACGCGCGGATTCCGGGCTCGCGGAGCCGTCCCGCGGATCCGATCGCGCGCCCTGCGCACGATCGGATCGGCCCAATCACGAACGCCAGGGTGCTGTCAGCCGAGGCGATCGCTTTGACCTTTGCGCTGCCCCGCGTCGCGCGAGTGGTTTGGCGACCAAACGTAATCTCGCGACGACGCGGTCCTAACCGGTAGCGAGCAAGCGAACCGGGTCCGCACCGGCCATCGCCCCGACTCCTGCCTCGTAAATGCGATCGCGCGGCGGCTCGTGACGGCGTCACTGCAATGCCAGGCGAGCAGCAGTCAGGTCGCGCTGCTCCTCTCGTACGAAGCAATCATCCGATACCTCGACGACCGGATCCATGCGGAGCAGTCGCCGGACGCGGTTGCTGCTGGCGTGGCGATGCGATCGCACGGCCCTGGCGACGCGCACCCCCTTGTCGTCGCCAAGGGAATAGCGAACCGCCGCGACGCCGTAACGCCAGCGCAATAGCAGGCATGGCGCCTCACGGACACACGCTCGTCGGCGGTTCGAGCAGCGCGCGAGCCGGGCAAGCCGGATCGCTGCATTCAATGGAAGCGCCAGCGAGAAGCACGGTCCGGCGGCCGCTACGGCGTCGGCTGTCCCGATGGGACGCGCCTGCCCGCTGCATCCCCAGAGGGCAGGCCCGATTGTGTTGATTCCTTCTTCCTTCTCGGCCGCAAGCCTCAACGAGTCCGTGGCGCCTTCACGGAAATCGGCTGCGGCGAGCCTCCCGGATAGTTCAGGTCGGGCAGGTAGATGCCGAAGGCGCACTGACCGAACGCTCTCCCGGAGACGACGTTCGGCGCGCCGCCCGAGTCCCCGAACTGGATTGCGGGGCTGTTGTCGAAGCAGGCGAGGTTGCCGCTGACCGTGTTCGTGTTGACCTCGTTGGAGTCGGGTCCGAACTCACCGATGTCAACGCCCGTGACGTTGTTCACGATCATGTTTCCCGATACGCGGTTTCGCAGCGCCCCGAACCACGCGCCCTGCCACTTCTGGACGATCAGGTTCCCGCCGATCGCCATGTCCTTGATCGGGAAGTTCACGTATGGATCGAGCGTCGGTCCCGGCCCGCCTCCGATCGAGACCACATTGCCGCGCACCGCGTCGGCTGTCAGGTACATCGTCCACGGATCGATCGCGACGATGTTCCTACCGACCACGTCGTTCGTGCTTGCCGTACAAGGCGACGGCGGTGGCGGTGGCCCGACGGCGTCGAGCGCGCACCCGAGCGCGAAGATGGCGCCGGGCCCGACCAGCACGTTGCCCCGGACGGAAACGCTTCCCATCGAGAAGGCATCCAGGCACGCCCCCGGAGCGATCCTGAGGTTCCCCCACACTCTCAGCGTTCCCGTATTCGAGACGCCTCGGTTGCCAGTGATCGTCAGGTTGCCGTAGTTGCCGGAAATCAACGTCTCCGGTCCGTTGCACAGCGGCAGAACCGACGGGTCCGCGTTGGCACTGGCTGCCCACGCGCCGAGCGCGGAAAGAACGACAACGACGACGTACAAGCGCATGCGCTTCACAACACATCTCTCCTTCACCCCGGTTGAAGACGGGCCACCGCCGCCCGGCGCGGACCCACGGCGAAGCCTCTCACCCCCAGAGTGAAACGTCAACCCCTCGCACCTAAAAAGTGGCAGCTCGCGGATTCAAGACCGGCGGTGGGCCACGTCCCAGGTCCCTCCGGCGTGTCGGTGGCGATCCTCCAGACGGAAGGCCGCCGCCGGTGCCGAGCAGGGCAAAGACGCGCCGCCAGCGAGGGCAATCGCGGCGCGGCCATCCTCCGCTTACGGCCGCGCGAGCTTCCACCCGGGGTAGGTCCATTGGGACCGCTGACGCTCTCGCCTGGGACAAAACTGAGCAGCGCGGGGCGAGATGCGGACGCCCAACCTGTACCTATGCAATGGCGCCGGCGGCGCCACGAACGTCAGCGGGGAGCGTCACTTACGAGTGTCCCAACGCAGGCCCTGTTGGCAACCAGCAAACTGCACGATCTCTTGTCCTCTACCCATGCTCTGGCGGGCGCTCGCTCGACGACGCGCGGGCAGACGTCCGAGTCGACGCGAAGGTGAACGGTTGGGCCGCCAGCGACCCCGCGGCTGCGCAGCAGCAGGTGCACGAGTGCGCGACGGCAGGGAAGCGCATGGGGCGCAGGATCATCATGATCGAGTTCGTGGCGTTATATGTATGACACCGACCGCGATTGGATCACCCGGGGTTGAGCCTGACACGGCTCGGCTCGTCCGCCTCGGCAGCGAAGATAGGGGCGTGAGCTTCGAGATGGACGAGAGCGCGCAGTCGATGCTGTGGCCTGAGACGCAGGATCGCCGATTGAAGGATCCCGAGCATCAGCTGCTTGACGCGATCGCCAACGCCGTCCAGGCGCGCTGGCAGCTGCTTCACACGGTCCGTTCCGCCCGAGCGATCGCCGAGCTGTGCGTCGGTAACACGGTCATGTTCACCAACCCGATCCGGCCTCGGTACCTCGAGGACGGACTCCCGAGGTCACCGAGGTTGACGACCGCACGGTCACCGTCCGGCCCTGGCGGCCGGTGGGGCGCTTCGGCGAACGCGAGCTTCGGTGCCCGCCGCTCGCGCTGCGCAAGCTCGACCGCGGAACCTCGATCCGCCACAGCTCACTGCTGGCCGTCGGCCAGCCGGCGTCAATACGTGAGCAGGAGGGGGCGTGTCCGGTGGTCCGGAAAGAGCAGCCGGGGTCGGCCCCAGCTTGCGGTTTGCCACGGGGGCGGCGGTCAGGTCGCGCTGCTCCTCTTGTACGAAGCAATCACCGGATACTTCGACTACCGGATCCATGCGGAGCAGTCGCCGGAAGTCGTTGCTGCTGGCTGGCATAGCAATGACGGCGCGAGCGGAAGCCCAGGCGGGCGAAGCGATCGTGCCGGCGATCGAGCCGGGATCGCTATCCCGGACGCCGGGCCACCGCAGCTACAGACGTGGCGACATCGAGATGTCACCGGAGCGATCGTCCCGCAGCGAGTCGGCGCACGTTCAAAGCGATCGTTCCCAACGTTCGCGGGTTGGATGAGCGACCCGCGGACGGCTTTGGCGTGGATCCTTATTGCGCAGGTCGGAGCATGCTGGTCAGGGGCGGACAGGCTCCGGCTTGCGAGATGCTCGTGACTCGGAAGCCGTGGCGCTCATAAAACGGAACCGTTCGGGGGTTGGGCGTCTCAAGGAATGCGGGGCTGTGGTCGGCGTCGACGCGGAACAGACATTGCCGGAGTAGGTCCGACCCAAGGCCGGCTCCTTGATGCGCACAATCGACCCCGAGCCAGGGCAAATACCAATGGGGCTCCTTCGGATGGGCGGCGTCCATCTGCTCGAGAACGGCGAACGTATCAGCCTGCTTCTCCGCCGACACCGACTCGCTCAGCGTAGCGACGATCGCGTCACGATCCGCTTGAGCACCCGGAGGAAGCCATATCGCGACAGCCGCGAAGCCGTCCAAGCTCCACACCGTCGCCTTCTCGAACGCCTCGCTAGCGAAAGCAGCTACGAACGCCGGAAACTCGGTGAGGTAGGCGAACGGTTGTGGGTAGAGCCATCGCTCGACGGGATCCGCGATGAACGCGGACACCAGCGTGGCGATTACCCTGGGTTGGTCGAGCTTGGCGACCGGTTCGAGCGTCCGCGAACTCACGCTCCGAATCCTATGTCCGAGCGTCTGACGTCCAGTTTCTCGCCCCAGCGACATCCGCTCCGCAGATCTGAGGACAGCCACGCCGCCAGCGTGCGATCGTGATCCTGACGTCGCCAATCCGATGGCGGGGTGAAAACGCTCGCTGACGGCGAATGCGATGCTGCCCGCAGGCCGACCGTCGGGCCGCACGACTGCTTCCGAAGCGCCGTCGACGGATCGACGGCGGAGGCAGATCCATAGCGATCAGACGCTGGCGCTCTTCGCGGCCTCGGGCCCTAAGCGGATTGCTTCTGCGACAAGAGCCGCGCCTAGGAGGATGTGGGTGAGCGTGTCCGGAGTTGCGATCCCCGTGCCCTCCCGGTAGGCGGCTTCGCGGATCTCGTGCCTTGGATGTTCTGATCGAGGTAGCGCTGGATCGTCGGTGCGATCGCGGCGACAACCTCGTCGTCGGGCATGGTTGCGAGCGGCTCGATCTTCCAGATGTAGCGCATGAACGCCAGTCCCATGAGCTGGGAAGCGATGAGGCTGCTTCGCAGTAGGCGTTCGTCGTCGCTGAGCGCTTGGGCTGACGGGCCCATCATGGAGCGCTCGATCATGTTCCGCAGCTTCTCTCGGATGGCTGGTTCGTTGCCGGCGATCTGCATGACGGCTCGTAGCACGGGCTCGTGGTCAGGGTTTCGCCAGTTGGCCAGCATCTGGCGAACGAGTTGCTCGCCGAGTTCGTCGGGCGGCGTCTGCCAGGCGGTGATGATCTGGTCGAGGAAGGTTGGCGGCGGTGTCGTCGCGGCGTCGAGCAGATTCTCCTTGGAGCCGTAGTAGTGATGGACCAAAGCGGGGTCGACATCGGCGGCGCGGGCGATGGCCCGCACCGTGGTCCCGGCGAAGCCGTGCTCGGCAAAGGAGGTCCGGGCCTCGGTCAATATCCGGGCGGCGAGGACACCTCGTTCGTCCCGCGGACCCGGTGGGATCGCCTTACGCGCTTGGGTTCGCTGGCTGCTCACCGCCTTCTCGACCATGTTCGAAAGTTTCCTCTTGCGTTGAGACTAATTTCATCATATCATGAAACTAGTCTCAACGCAGAGTGAGACTACGGACCACTACCGGGGAGAACTGTCATGGCCAAGATGGTGTCGGGGATCGAGCCCGGACAACGCCAGCTCAACGGCACCCAGACCACCGGGCGGGAGTACCAACGCCTGTCGACCCCCGAGTACGAGATGACGCACGACTTTGACGTCGAAGCGCCGATGCGCGATGGCATCAACTTGTTGACCGATGTCTACCGTCCCGACGCCGAGGGGAGGTTCCCGGTGCTGATCGCGGCATCGCCGTATCCGCGCCAGATCCAGAACAGCGGCGCGCCGATGGGTTTCATCGAGGCCGGGGCCAGCGACTTCTGGGTCCCCCGCGGCTATGTGCACGTCATCGCCAACCTACGCGGTACCGGGGGATCGAGCGGCACCTTCGGTTTCATGGACGGCCAGGAGCGCCAGGACCTGCATGATCTGGTCGAGTGGGCTGCCGCCCAGCCCTGGTCTGACGGCAACGTGGGCATGCTCGGGATCAGCTACTTCGCTAGCACCCAGGTCCAGGCGGCCACTCAGCAGCCCGAGCACCTCAAGGCGATCTTCGCTCTGGAAGCCACCACTGACCTTTACCAGTCGGCCGTGCACCACGGCTTGATGAGCGCATCGTTTGTCACCACCTTCCTGGCCATGATCGGCATGACCTCCGGTCACACCAACAAGCTGTGGCGCAGCCGCCTCGTCAACGGGGTCAGCGACCTGCTGCGCACGCCGCACATTCACGGGAAGTTCGCCACCTCCCAGGGGGACGCCGCCATGGCCGGCTTGCGAGTGCTCCTCAAGCTGCGCCACGACCCGCATCCCTGGGATGACATTTGGCGCGAGGTCGCCGTTGAGCACCCCGTCCGCGACGAGTGGTGGGAGGACCACAGCATGGTTCCCCTGTTCGACAATATTCAGGTGCCGGCCTATCTCGGCTGTGATTGGGAGAACGTTCCGCTGCACCTGCCGGGAAGCCTCGCCATCATCAAGGCGCTGCTGGACAGCAACCCGAACGTCCGGGTTGCTCTGGTCGGGGATCTCGGCATTAGCTGGCCCTGGGAGACCATGCACATCGAAGCCTTGGCCTGGTTCGACCACTGGCTTAAAGGACGCGACACCGGAATCCTCGAAGGCCCCCGTGTCCGCTACCAGCTCCGCAAAGGCGAAACCGACGGCTGGAAGACCGCCGACCGCTGGCCCATCCCGGGAATCCAGCACCAGGAACTGGCCCTGCGCAACGACGGCAAACTCGGTGCCGACGAGGGCGACCCCGGCCAACGGACCTACATGGTGCTCGGGGCTGGACTCAACCGAGCCCGACCCAGCGAGGCCGACCCCCCATCATCGCTCGCCTGGGAGACCGACATCCTCACCAGCGACCCCGACCTGTTAGGCGAAATCGAACTGCGCCTGGACGCCACCGCCAGCGCGGCGGACACCGCATGGATCGTCACCCTGCGGGACGTGGCACCCGACGACTCCGGCGCGGACATCACCGCCGGCTACCTCCGCGCCAGCCTTCGAGCCGTCGACGAGCACTCCAGCACTCAAGGGAACCCGGTACTGCCCTGCACCACCCCCATCGCCGTCCCCATCAACCAACTGGTCAGCTACCGGATACCCATCGTCGGCACCGGCTACCGCGTCGCCGCCGGCCACCGACTGCGGCTCGCCCTCACAAGCGACGACCAAGACCCCGATTACCCCGCCATGATGACCTTCCGTCACGCCACCGTCGGCACCAGCAGCCTCAACCGGATCGCCTCCAGCTCGCGCCTGGTCCTACCCATCGCCGCTGGCAAACCGTACGGGCCAGCCGATCCCCCGCGGTACGGTTGCTGACCATGACGGACGTGACGCGCGCATCGGGCCTGCGGCCCTGCAAGGTGAACGGCTGTGAGCGACCCTCGCATGTGCGCGCTCGCGGTTTCTGCGGGGTCCATTACGGACTGCCGGGGCACACCAACGCCAACCCGTACCCGAACGATTGTCGGCCCTGCCGCTCTCCTCCTCGCCACCGCACCATCACCGGGTAGGCAAATCGCCGAGAGGCGGCGGTCTCCCCGATTGCGACGCGCCGCTCCTGTCGTCGCGTCGGTTCGATCTGACCGGCTCTTGCTCGAAGGTGTTCATCACGCCGGTCGCTGCGCCTCCAACGGAGATGACTTGCTGCTAATGGACATCGGCTGCGTTACATGATCTCGACTGGATCGACCCAGTCCTCTGGCACCTCGATCTTCGCCTCGATACCCGCGTGCTCCTGTAACAGGTACAGCAGGTTTCCACCGTCAATCAGCTCAAGGGGCTTGCCGTTCGCGAACTCGTGAGACGCCTGGCCGTAGCCGCTCGTTGTGACGAGGATGCCTTTCGTGGCGCCTTCATTCTGCATCGTGCCGAAGAGGTCACGCACGGCGCTCACACCAACCGTGTGCTTGTACCTCTTGGCTTGGATCACTACTTTGCCTCCAAAGATAGGGCGAGCGTCATAGGCAACGCAGTCGACGCCGCCGTCGCGTGACGGCTGCGTCTGCTTGGTGTCGAGTCCCATCGTCTCGAAGAGGTTTGTGATAAGTCCTTCGAATTCCGTCGGCGTAAGTTCCATCAGGTTCGGTCGCGCGTCGAGCTCGGCGAGAACGTCTGATGTACTGACAAACCTCGGATCAGCCATGTCAAAGTCGATCACGGGTTTCACAGGCACGAACTCCGCGGGACTCTTCGATACCGAGGCGCTGAGACCTCGGAGGCAATCTGCTGGCTCGACGTTTGCGAGATTCAATTCATTAAAGTGGTCGCGGGTCACTCGGACTGTGACCAGGCACGGATGGATCGGCCGTCCGGTCTTGGTGTCGATCGTCGAAACGTGCGCGTTGACGACGGCGGTTCGACGTTCGCGTCGGCGTCGGCCGTGAAGACGTCGTGGAGCGTGCGAAGCGCCAACTGCGCCACAAGTGAGGCGCAGATGCGCTTGCGCTCAGCCGCTGGGCGTGGGGTTGACGTGGTCTCGCCGCGAGTCTTGACGAATTTGTAGGCCTTCGTCTCAGGAACGACATCTACGTCGGGCAGCTCGGCTTCCACAACAAGCTGCCTTGAGTCAACCGAGTACGCGACCCTGCAGGCCGTGATGATCTCGTATCCGTACCTGTCCGACTGCAGGACGTTCGAGAAGAACTCAGTGACGGCATCGGCATCGCCCCTCGCCAGACGAGCCTGCAACTCATCGACGGCCGCCTGCTGTTGTTCTATGCCTCGGCCACTGCCTCGATTTCAGTTTCAAACTTCGCTCTCGCCTCCGCTAGCTGCCGGCGGCGCTCCGTCTCGCGCTCGGCACGCTGTGAGATAGCCTGTTGGTACTCGGCGTTCCTCTCTGCTACGGCCTCGTGATGGCGCCGCTTGGCTCCGGGCTTCAGGGAAGCCAGGCGGCTGAGTGGTGGGGGTGCGAACGCCGTCGAGTCGGGTGCCGGTTCTTCGTCTTCGAGCGATCCTGGGTTCCACGGGGGTCGTCGCGGCTGAGCCTTGAGTGAGTCGAAACAGAATTGCGCGGTTCGATCCAGAGAACTTACGAGCACTGTTTGAAGCGCCTGCATCCGCGCATTCAGCTGCTGATTTGCTTCCTCAACATCGCCTTGCGCCGCGGCGACACGAGCCTGTTGCAACGCCTTAAGATTTGCGGCGGCTTCTCTCCGTCCGGCAGCCTCGATACGAAGAAGGCGATTTCCCTCGGCGAGGCCGGCTCTCAGCCGACGCTTGTCCCAATGGCTTTTCCTACCGCACGCACCGCAGCGCACTTCAAGGGTCCCGCTGCCGCTGACCGGACCATTGATCCGCATGACGTTCCGGCACTTCGTACACCGCAGAGCCCAAACATCCCGCTGGCAGGCCTGACAGCGCGATGCCCATGCGCCCTCGGGCACGTGTTGAACAGACACACACCCAGGCATTCACGATCAGCCATGTCAATTTCTCACTAACGACACAGCAATCTCGATAACCACCGCCGGGCACCGAGACCGCCCTCGCAACCGGAGAAGCTACCCAATCCGAGCCGTGAGGGCTAGGAGCCCTGAGGTTCCCGCCCTAGCCCACCCGAAACGGGCTGACACTCAGCCGCGCAGACCGCCTCGCTCCCAAACCATCGATGGCTGCAACCGTAAGCAGGCCGTGATGCCGACAAGCCGTTGAGCTGCTGGCATCAGGCGATCTCGAGCGCTCGCGGAGCTACGGCCTCCGACGCCGGCCCGGAGTCGCACCTCGCTAAAGCCTGCCACGGGGGCAACAGCACGGTCGCCCTATCGCTCCGGCGCTGAGGAAACATCCGAAGCGTCGAGTACCGCATCCGGGAACGAAGCATTCTCGATCCGTCGTCGCTCCTGCCGTGGCATGCGTAAGCGCGGTGGGCGGCGCCTCCGTCCGAGGGCCGGCCAGCTCGAATGCAATCGCGCGGCCAGCGGCCGAGCCGCGACGATCGGCGTGATTCAGATGTCGCCGTTGCAGTCGTCCGCCCCGTGCCAGCGAGAACAGGGATGCGATCGTGCCCGCGACGGTCACCAGGGAGACCGGAAGGCGAAGCGAAGTCGGCACTGGAGGCTCGTGGCGGGTGCCGGCGCGAACCGTGCCGGCACCCGCTGCATGGAATCTGCTCAGCCGACCATGAACTGCCTTGTCTTCGGGAGCTTGGCGATGACGTCGTCGTCGAGGTTGAGGTGGGCTTTGACCAGTGCGGGCGGTAGCACTCCCATCCACTGAGCCAGTTCGACGTCCGCGTAGTGATCCGAGCGAAACAACCCCAGGAACGCGAGCGTCTCGTCCCCGGTGTTCTCGACGTAGTGACCCATGGCGCGAGGAGCGACGCCCACGTCGCCCGCTTGGTAGTCAAAGGTGCGGGACTTGCCGCCGGACGCGAACACGGTCATGCGGCCCTGGCCCTTCAGCCAGTACTGCCATTCGTCGGCGTTGGGGTGCCAGTGCATCTCGCGTAGCGCGCCGGGCTCGACCTCGACGAGCGCGGCGGCGATCGTCTTGGCAACGGTGAAGTTGCGCGAGTCGGTGATTCGCAACTGCCCGCCGGGCACCTTGATCGGCTCCTGCGCGTGCATGTGCCACGTGTAGGACTGGGGTGGCTGGACGGCCGGAGACGGCGGCGCGTCGTCGTCCTTGTTCGCCGGCGGTACCTCGCCGTCGAACACGTACCGGGTATGACCGATGTCGCCAGGCAGGTTTTCAAACGCCGACTCGGCCACGCCGAAGTTCTTGGCCAGCACCTCCTTGGGGGTGTGGGTGAACCAGTCGGTGATCAGGAACGTCTCGTTCTCGGAAAAGTCGCCGCTGTCGAACGCGAGCAGGAACTCGACGCCGTCCTTGAGCGCCTGGATCGAGTGCGGCAGCCCGGACGGGAAGTACCACAGGTCGCCGACCCCGACGTCGTCGACGAACAGGCGGCCCTCCTCATCGAGGATGCTGATCCGGCAGCCGCCGGCGATCACGTAGGCCCACTCGGCCTCCTTGTGCCAGTGCAACTCACGGATACCACCCGGTTTCAGGCGCATATTCACCCCCGCGATCTCCGTGCTGACCGGCAGCTCGCGCGTGGTCGTCTCCCGCGCCCAACCGCCGCTGAGCACGCGATTGTGCGACAGCGCGAACGGCCACTTCAGGTTCGGCACCGTGCCCGCGTCCGTCTCCGGCGCGATCAGCAGGTCCGGGTTCTCGCGCTCGACCGGAACGTTGTGCGGACCCAGGATGGTCGCGCCACGGTCGCCGACGATTGGCTCCGGATCGCTGTCGGCGCCGTTGGAGCTGCGCTTGGAGGGGGTGGATGACATGGACGAGGCTCCTTTGGTGGTGTTGTGGTTGTTTCCGGTGACGGATTCGGAGGCGGCGCTCCGTCTGCGGCGGTAGGTTGAATATTGCTGTTAGCGTTTAGGCAACACGATTTGAGGGGGAGTAGCGGTGGCTCTGACCCAGTCCCAGATGATCGCCGCGGTCGCAGATCGGGCCGAGCTGAGCAGGGCGGACGCGAAGCGGGCGCTCGATGCGCGTGACGAGATCGTCC
>Ga0187769_10000231_pt1 | contig 30840 bp, 28 predicted proteins | sample 0116_SJ02_MP02_1_FD_133140 | JGI IMG/M metagenome (GOLD analysis project Ga0187769, IMG submission 133140) | Tropical peat soil microbial communities from peatlands in Department of Meta, Colombia - 0116_SJ02_MP02_10_MG | ecosystem: Environmental > Terrestrial > Soil > Wetlands > Peat | place...
CCCAACGGCTCGCCCTATTGGCGCGGCAAATCGGATGAGCGGCTGAACATCGCGGTCAATCGAGTCGTGGAATCCGGCCTGCCGCTCATCTACCTCAATATGGTCGGCGGCCAGGACGAACTCGTCTTCGACGGCGTGACCTTCGCGCTCAACGCCGATCGCTCGGTTGCATTCCAGCTGCCGGCCTTTCGTGAAGCCGTGGTGACGACGCACTGGCGGCGGGCCCAAGGCGTTTGGCGCTGCGCACCGGGGCCGATCGCCGCGAGCGAGGAGCCGGATCAGGCCGACTACACCGCCTGCATGGTCGGGCTGCGCGACTATGTCGAGAAGAACGGCTTTAAGGGCGTGGTTCTCGGTCTTTCCGGCGGCATTGATTCGGCCCTGGTCGCGGCGCTCGCGACCGACGCCGTCGGCGCCGACCGCGTGCGTTGTGTGATGCTGCCCTACCGGTTCACGTCGCGGGAGTCGCTCGATGATGCGGAGGCTGTCGCGCGCGCTCTCGGCGTCCGCTACGACATCGTTCCAATCGAGAACGCCGTGCAGGGGCTCGAAGCGACGCTTGCCGGCGTCTTTGCCGGCGCGCCGCGCGACGTGACCGAGGAGAATCTGCAGGCGCGGGCGCGCGGCACCATCCTAATGGCGATCTCGAACAAGTTCGGGCTGATGGTGGTGACCACCGGCAACAAATCAGAGATGTCGGTCGGTTACGCCACGCTCTATGGCGACATGAATGGCGGCTTCAATCCGATCAAGGATCTCTACAAGACCGAGGTCTATCGTCTGGCGCGGCTGCGCAATTCCTGGAAACCGGAGGGCGCGCTCGGCCCGTCCGGGGCGGTTATCCCGGAGAACGTGATGACGCGGGCGCCGAGCGCCGAGCTGCGCGAAAACCAGACCGATCAGGACACGCTGCCGCCTTATGACGTGCTCGATCAAATCCTCGAGCGGCTGGTCGAGCGCGAGGAGCCGTTGGCGACGATTATCGCCGCCGGATTTGATCGCGACACCGTGATGAAGGTCGAGCGTATGCTCAGCCTCGCCGAGTACAAGCGCCGACAGGCGGCGCCCGGCGTGAAGGTGACGTTGAAGAATTTCGGCCGCGACCGGCGCTATCCGATCGTCAACCGGTTCCGCGATCCGGGAACGGCGCTCCCCGGGCCAGACCGCACGCTGACCAAGAATGCCGCGATGGCCAAGGCCGGAGCCGCAGACTTTTGACGCTGCCGCTGCAGTTATTGCTGGGTTGAGACCGGCGCCGCCGGCGGCTTACCGCTCGAAACGAAAGGCGGTCCGACGGTGCGCACCGGCGAGCGTTTGCCGGTACCGGTATCGGCGGCGTCCGCAGTCGGGGCAGCGGGCGCGGCCGGTGCGGCCGCCGTGGGCGCAGCTGCGTTAGAGTCTGGCTGCGGCGGTGTCCCGCCTTTACCCGGCTTTGCCGGCGGCACCTGCGAGAGCGCCTTAGCCTTCTGGTCGGTCACGACAATGTCGCCGGTCTCGAGCGTGGTCGAGTCGTCGGCATTCTTGAGCGCGTCGGCCCAGGTCTGACCCGGCCGGCGGCACGAGCAATCCGCCGTGACTTCACGCCGGTAACGGAATGCGTTCGGCAGCTCGGTATAGGCCTGGCCGCCGCCGACCGCGACCGCTTGGTTGATGTCCTCGCCTGGATTGCGAAAACTGTAGAGCACGGCTTCCGTAGCCGGGCACAGCCGCTGGCAGGCACGCTGGTCATCCGCGAATCGGCTCGCCGTGGTCGAATACGACAGCGGGAAATAATAGCCGTCGCAGGTGCGCACGCACACGGTGCGGAAGGTGCCCGACGGCGCGCCGTCGCCGCCGGGGCTGATGATATTGCCGCCAAACAACGCGTCGAAGAAACCGGCCGGGCCTGCCGCTGCTGCGGCGGTGCGGTACTGCTCGCCGCAATTGTTCTGCGCCAACTGGCCGATCAGCGCGCGCCGCTGGCCTTCCTGATCGGAGCTACCGCTCTTGAGCCGCTCGAGATCGCTCATCATCCGATCGAGATTGCCGCGCATCTGCTGGACCTGCGAGTTGAGCGGCCCGCATTGCGCCGATTGGCCGGTGAACAGGGCAAAGAATCCGCCAATCCCTTCGCAGCCCTGGCGGCGCGATTGCGCGACCACGCGGTCGAGGTCGGTTTGCTGTTTGGCGACGGCCTCTTCGGCGTGCTTGATCAGATCGGCGCGGGCCGGATCCGCGGAGCCGCGGTTGACGCTGGCCAGCTGAGCTTCGAGGCGTGTACAGACCGGATTTGCCGCGCCCTGATCCGGGGCGGTCTGCGCGGCGGCAGTGACCGAAACGGCGCCGGCGGCGAGCACGACCGGGCCGAGACCGCGCAAGAATCTGATCATTATCGGTCCCGCCGGTTTCGCCGCGGCGCGATGAAGCGACGCAATGGTGACCAAAATGTGAACACGATGGGGCTGACCCTGTTACTGCGCATCCGGCTGGTTCTCCGGACGTGCGCGATCGAAGGCGGAAAGAGCAAGACAGGCGGCCTCGATCCCGACGATCTTGGGAAATTTGTCGAGCGGTACCTTGAGCCTGCGGGCATTGGCAACTTGCGGGACGAGGAAGATATCGGCAAGCGTCAGGTGCGCCCCGCACGCATAGGGGTCGGGCGCCACCAGGGCCTCGAGCGCTTCGAAACCGGCGCGGACCCAATGGTGGTACCACGCGTCGATCGCGCTCTGCTCCTGGTGCATTTCGTGCTTCAGGTAGCGGAGCGGCCCGGTATTGTTGAGCGGATGGATGTCGCAGGCGACGATTTGAGCGAGCGCACGCGCCCGCGCGCGGCTGATCGAGTCCTTGGGCAAGAACGGCGGATCGGGATGGGTCTCGTCGAGATATTCGATGATCGCGAGCGATTGGATCAGCACGTCGCCGGTTGCAGTGAGGAGGGCGGGCACGCGCATCTGCGGATTGACCGCGCGGAATTCCGGTCGTCGATTGTGGCCGCCATCCTTGATCAGATCGATCGAGACTGTGTCGTAAGCGATACCTTTGAGATTGAGCGCGATCCGCACCCGATAGGCGGCCGAAGACCGGAAAAAGGAATAGAGTTTCACGTTTGCTCCGGCGTCAGTGCTCATCCTCGTCGTGGCCCGCCTCGGCAACGAGTTGCGCGGATCGCGCCGTGAGCTGACTCAAAGCGCGATTGAAGACCTCTCGATCTGCCGCCGTTAGAATCTCTGTCAATCGCCGGGCGAAATCGAGCGCATGCGGCGCGAGCTCCTCGTACATGGCTCGCCCCGCGGCGGTGAGCGAAAGGAAGGCCTCGCGCATATCCTCGCGGTTGGTGCGGCGCGCCAAAAGACGGCGCCGCTCCAGAAGGGCGACTGCCCGCGACACCTTAGTCTTGTGCATGTGGGTGTGGGCGCCGATCGCTTTGGCCGTCATCACGCCGAACTGCCCGAGCGTGACCAGCACGCGCCATTCCGGCACACCGATATTGTAGCGTCGGGCGTAGACGCGGGACAGAGCCTGTGAGGTAAGGTTCGCCACGACGTTGAGCTGATAAGGCAGGAATTGCTCGAGCTTGAGCGCCGTCTTGGCGCCGGGCGCCGTGGGCTCCGCGACCGGATCGTCCGGGCGCTCGCTCTCGATTGCTCGCTGAACCGCCATCGCCCTATCCGCGGCGCCGCCCGTCGCGTCGCCTGGCATGCCGCACGCCGGCCTGACGGTCCGGCAGCGGAACGGGGGGAAACATGAACGAAGTCGCGTTGCCGCGCAACGGCGGCTCCGCCCGCTGGCTCTATCGCGGAAGGCCCCAACCGTTCGCCGCCGGTATCAAGGGTAAGACTAAGGTTGCGAGCGCGCGGCTTCGTTCGGTCAGCGCGCGCACTCGATGGCGACGAAATTGTCGCAAGGGGTGCCGCGGCATGAGCCGGAGGAGGGGACCGCGCCGGTGATGTCGTCGCGATCGACCTTGCGGTAGGACAGCGCTCGGGCAAACTCGCGCGTGCGGCAATAGGAATTCGCCGCCGCCTCGCCGCAGGAAGCGCTCGAGGCGAGGCAACGGTCGATGCCGTAGCCGTCGGCGTTGTTGGCGACGATGAAGACGCGCTTCTCCGCATGAGCGGCGGCGCCAAAGAGCACGGCGGTCGAAGCGGCAAGCGCGATCACCAAACGCATCGAAAACCCACCCGGCGCCTAAGGCGCGTAAAAGCCTGATCACGACCGGTCGCAACAGTGCGACCGCGGGGTTAAGGTTTCGCTAAGTCTCCCAATTCGCAACATCGGCCCCCGCTGCCGCGCCCGCTTTCCACAAGTCCGCGCTCGCTTTTGTGAGCCGGCGTCGTATTTCGGTGACACTACGGCAATGGCTTGACGCGAACGCCGTCCTCGATCATTGTGCGCGCCATGAACGGCCAATTTGCGATCTGCGGCATTTGCCGGGAGATTATTCGCTAGCGACAAACGCTGGCTGCGGCCGTCTTTTCTCCATTCGAGACCAATGACGCCCGGCCAGCAGGCCCGAGGTGCGTGGTTCGATTCGATGGAACTCAAGCTCTACGATACGCTCACGCGCGAGAAGCGGGTCTTCACGCCGTTCGATCCGGCCAACGTGCGCATCTATGTGTGCGGGCCGACGGTCTACGACTTCGCTCATATCGGCAACGCCCGGCCGGTGATCGTTTTCGACGTGCTGTTCCGCCTGCTGCGGCACCTCTACGGCGCCGAACACGTCACCTATGTACGCAACATCACCGACGTCGACGACAAGATCAACGCGCGGGCGGCGGAGGAATATCCGCAGCTGCCGCTCAACGAGGCGATCCGCAAGGTGACGGCGGAAACCGATCGACAGTTTCACGAGGACGTGGCCGCGCTCGGCGCCCTGCCGCCGACCGTCGAGCCGCGCGCCACCGAGCACATCGCCGAGATGGGAGTGCTGATCGAGCGGCTCCTCAAATCGGGCAATGCCTACGTCGCCGAGGATCACGTGCTGTTCAGCGTATCGTCCGATCCCGATTACGGCGAGCTGTCGCACCGTTCGCTCGACGAGATGATCGCTGGCGCCCGCGTCGAGGTCGCGCCCTATAAGCGCGACCCGACGGACTTCGTGCTGTGGAAGCCGTCGAAGCCGGGTGAGCCGGCATGGCCGTCTCCGGTCGGAATCAAGACGCCCGGCCGGCCCGGCTGGCACATCGAATGCTCGGCGATGTCGTGGAAATATCTCGGCGAGATTTTCGACATCCACGGCGGCGGCATCGATCTCGTGTTTCCGCACCACGAGAACGAGATCGCGCAGACGCGCTCGGCCTTCCATACGCCGGTGATGGCGAACTACTGGATGCACAACGGCTTCCTGCAGGTCGAAGGCGAGAAGATGTCGAAATCGCTCGGCAACTTCGTGACAATTCGCGATTTGCGCAAGGATTGGCCGGGCGAAGCGTTGCGGCTCGCCATGCTGCAGACACACTATCGCCAGCCGATGAACTGGACGCTTGCGGGCTTGCGCGAGGCGCAAAGAAACCTCGACCATTGGTACGCGCTGACGGCCGACGCGGCGCCGGGCTATCTGTGCGCGGATGCGCTCGATGCACTGATGGATGATCTCAATACGCCGAAGGCGCTTGCGGCATTGCACGAATTGCGCGGCGAGGCGGCGCGGGGGGCCAAGCCCGCCGCCGCCTGCCTGAAGGCAAGCGCGCAGCTGATCGGGCTGCTGCAGGAGACGTCGGCGCAATGGGCGGCGTTCCGGCCCGCTTCGCTGATGATCGATGAAGCCACGGTCGGCAGCCTGATCGCGGCCCGCAACGCCGCGCGCAAGGCAAAAGACTTTGATGAGTCCGATCGCATTCGCGACGAACTCGCCAAGATGGGCGTCGTGCTCAAGGACACCAAGGACGGCACCACCTGGGAGATCGCCCGGTGATGGCGCAAGCACAGCCGAGGCTCGCGATGCGGCCGCTGCTGCCGGCCGACGTTCCGCTGCTGGCGGAGATCTTCCGCGCCAGTATCGAGGAGCTGACCGGCGATGATTACAGTGAGGCGCAGCAGGCCGCCTGGGTCGAGGCCGCCGACGACGAGGAAGCGTTCGCGGAAAAGCTCAGCGGCGAGCTCACGCTCGTAGCGACGCTGGGCGGTGCGGCCGTCGGTTTCGCCTCGCTTGCCGACAATGTGCGCATCGACATGCTCTATGTGCATCCGGCCGCGGCCGGGCAGGGCGCCGGCGCGATGCTCTGCGATGCGTTGGAGAGACTCGCGGCCGCGCGCGGCACCAAAGAGTTGACGGTCGAGGCGAGCGATACCGCGCGCGGCTTTTTCGAGCACCGCGGCTTTGCCGCGCAGAGCCGCAACACCATATTCCGCGCCGGCGAGTGGCTCGCCAACACCACGATGGTCAAGCCGCTTGCCGCCGCGCAGGGAAGCACATCATGAAACGCACCGATATTCCGTTCCAGCGCCACTGGCTCTACTACCTCGTGCTGAAATACGCGGTGATCGCCGCCGCGGTCGTCGTCACGCTGTACACCGCCTATCGGATTTATTCGGGTTAAAACCATGATCTTCGGCATGCGCACCCACCATCTCGCGATCGCGCTCATCGCCATACTGGTCGCGATTGCGTTGGTGTCGAACTATTATCTCTGGTGAGGACGCGTCATGTCGCGCGAGCGCCTTTATCTGTTCGACACCACGCTGCGCGACGGCGCGCAGACGAACGGCGTCGATTTCACGCTCACCGACAAGCTGACGATCGCGCGCATGCTCGACGAGCTCGGTATCGATTACGTCGAAGCCGGCTATCCAGGCGCCAATCCGATCGACACCAGCTTCTTTGCCGAACGCCGGCCGTTGCGCGCGCGCCTGACCGCCTTCGGCATGACGCGGCGGCCCGGCCGCTCGGCTGCAAACGACCCCGGCCTCGCCGCGCTTTTGCAGGCGCAAGCCGACGCCGTCTGCTTCGTCGCCAAATCCTGGGACTATCACGTGCGCGTCGCGCTCGAGACCACCGAGGAGGAGAACCTCGCCTCGATCCGCGACAGCGTGCGCGCTGCCAAGGCCAAGGGCCGCGAGGTTCTGCTCGACTGCGAGCATTTCTTCGACGGCAATAAGGCCAATCCACAATACGCGCTGGCCTGCGCTAAGGCGGCGTATGACGAAGGCGCGCGCTGGGTCGTGCTCTGCGACACCAATGGCGGCACGCTGCCGCACGAGGTCGAGCGCATCGTCACCGAGGTGTGTAAAACCATTCCCGGCGACCATGTTGGCATCCATGCCCACAACGATACTGAGCAGGCGGTCGCCAACTCATTCGCCGCGGTGCGCGCCGGCGCCCGGCAGATCCAAGGCACGCTCAACGGCCTCGGCGAGCGCTGCGGCAACGCCAATCTCGTCTCCATCATCCCGACGCTGAAGCTAAAGCCGGAATATGCGGAGAAGTTCGAGATCGGCGTCTCGGATGCTGCTCTCGCGCATCTCGCGCGCCTGTCGCACGCGCTCGACGATCTTCTCAACCGCGCCGCCGATCGCCACGCCCCCTATGTCGGCGAGAGCGCGTTCGCGACCAAAGCCGGCATCCATGCCTCGGCGATGATGAAAGATCCGGCGGCCTACGATCACGTCGCGCCGGAGCGCGTCGGCAACCGTCGCAAGATCCTGGTCTCCGATCAGTCCGGCCGCTCGAATCTCCTCGCCGAGCTCGAGCGCGTCGGTTTTGCCGTCGACAAGAACGATCCGCGGCTCGGGCGCCTGCTCGACGAGGTCAAGGAGCGCGAGGCGATCGGTTACGCCTACGAGGCGGCCGATGCCTCGTTCGAACTTCTCGCCCGGCGGCTGCTCGGCAAGGTGCCGCATTACTTCGAGGTGGAGAAGTTCGACGTCAATGTCGAGCAACGCGTCAACGCCAAGGGCGAACGCGTTAGCGTCAGCCAGGCGGTGGTGAAAGTGAAGGTCGGCGACGACATCATGATCTCCGCTGCCGAGGGCAACGGCCCGGTCAACGCACTCGATCTCGCCCTGCGCAAGGACCTCGGCAAATATCAGAGCTACATCACCGGTCTCGAGCTCACCGATTATCGCGTGCGTATCCTCAACGCCGGCACCGAGGCCGTTACCCGCGTATTGATCGAGAGCGCCGACGAGAGCGGCGAACACTGGACCACGGTCGGCGTCTCCGCCAACATCATCGACGCCTCGTTCCAGGCGTTGATGGACTCGATCGTCTACAAGCTCATGAAGTCAAACGCGCCGGCGTGACTTCGGATGACGGAGGACAGAGGACAGATGACAGATAAGCAAGGCGGTATTATTTTATCCGTCCTCTGTCGTCCGACATCAATCGTCTGAAAATGATCGACCACGTCTCCGTCGCGGTGCGCGATCTGAAAAAGGCCGAGGCGTTTTATGTCACCGTGTTGAGTGCGCTCGGCCTGACCAAGCTGCGCGAGTGGCCGAATGCCGCGATCGGCTTCGGCAAGAAATATCCCGAATTCTGGATCAACCGGCGCGATGCCATGGACCGCGTGGCCGACGATAGCGGCGTGCATATCTGCTTGCGCGCAAGAGATGCCGCCGCCGTCGATGCCTTCCATGCCGCCGCGCTCAAGGCCGGCGGCACGTCCGATGGCGCGCCCGGGTTACGGCCGGAATATCACGCCACGTATTACGCCGCGTTTATTCGCGATCCGGACGGCAATCGGATTGAAGCCGTGACGTTCCTGCCGGAACGGGGCACTCAGTAGTCATTCCGGGGCGCGCCGAAGGCGCGAGCCCGGAATCCATAACCACGATTTCAGTGGCGCAAGTCAGCGCGCGCGACAAAGTTCGCGGATATGGATTCCGGGCTCCTCGCTTCGCTCGGCCCCGGAATGACCATCACAGCCGGTCCACGGGAACGGCGATCTTCTTTTCCGCCTTGGCCCCCGCTGGCGCTGCGTCACGCAGCCGCGGCAGGATATCCTCGATGCGCTCGACAACCAGGAGGTCGACGCCCCGCGCCGGCGGCGGCACCAGGCCGAGCGCGCGCATATGGTCAACGAGCACGAGCAACGGATCCCAGAAGCCATTGATGTTGGCGACCATGATCGGCTTCTGATGGCGGCCGAGCTGCGCCCAGGTCATCTGCTCAACCAGTTCCTCGAGCGTACCCAGGCCGCCGGGCAGAGCCACGAACGCGTCGGCGCGCTCGAACATCGTGCGCTTGCGCTCATGCATGTCGCGGGTGACGATCAATTCCTGCGCGAGCCGCCGCGGCCGCTCAGCCGCAGTCAGGAACTCGGGGATGACGCCGGTCACTTCGCCGCCGTGCTCGATCACGGAACCGGCGAGCGCGCCCATCAGGCCGATCGAGCCGCCGCCGTAAACCAGCCGCACCCGGTTTGCGGCAAGGATTTTGCCGAACTCGCGTGCGGTCGCGGCAAAGGCCGGATCGGTCCCGACACTCGACCCGCAATAGACGCACAGCGCGTTGATTTTGCTCATGGAGTCCTTACTCACGGAAGGGTTACATGTGGCCTCGATTCGGCCGCGCCGCAAGCTCTTTAGGCGGGCGGCGGTGCAGGAGCCCGCCAAAGTCTCTATATGACGGAAAACAGTCACTGAGATTGGGGCGGCGCCCATGCGTCTCGTCGAGGGCTCAACGCGCAGATGAGAGAATTCCAACGATCGGCTCCGCGCGGGCGGCCGGAAATCGTCGCCAATCGCGCCGCGCTCGTTTCGATGCTGGTTCATCTGTGGCCGTATATCTGGCCGGCGGATCGCCGCGACCTCAAGGGCCGGGTGCTGTTCGCGACGGTGCTCATCTTCGCCGCCAAGTTCGCGACCATCGCGGTGCCGTTCACCTTCAAATGGGCGACCGATGCGCTCGCCGGGCACGGCAGCGCGCCGCTGGGGCCGGACAATTGGCTCGCCTGGGCGATGGCCGCGCCGGTGGTGATGACGCTCGCCTATGGCGGCACCCGCATCCTCATGGGAGTGCTGACGCAATGGCGCGACGGCGTCTTCGCCAAGGTGGCGATGCACGCGGTGCGCAGGCTGGCGATGCTCACCTTCGAGCACATGCACCTCCTCTCGCTGCGGTTCCATCTCGAGCGCAAGACCGGCGGGCTTACGCGCATCCTCGAGCGCGGCCGCAACGCCATCGAAACCATCGTGCGCATGCTGCTGCTGCAGCTCGCGCCAACCATCGTCGAGCTCGGCCTGATCGTCTGGGTGCTGCTGTTTCACTTCGATTGGCGCTACGTGATCGTGATCATGCTCACGGTCGCGCTCTATGTCGGCTTCACGTTCTACGCCACCGAGTGGCGCATCGGCATCCGCCGCAAGATGAACGAGAGCGACAATGACGCCAACACCAAGGCGATCGATTCTTTGCTCAATTACGAGACGGTCAAATATTTCTCGGCCGAGGAGCGCGAGAGCAAGCGCTACGACCGCTCGATGGCGCGCTACGAGGAGGCGAGCGTGCGCGCCTACACCTCGCTCGCGGTGCTCAATGCCGGCCAGGCGGTGGTGTTCAGCATCGGGCTTGCCGCGGCGATGATTCTTTGCGCGGTCGGCGTCGAGAACGGCACCAATACCGTCGGCGATTTCGTCATGATCAACGCCATGATGATCCAGCTCTACCAACCGCTGAATTTCATGGGCCTCGTTTATCGCGAGATCAAGCAGGCGGTGATCGACATCGAGACCATGTTCGCGATCCTCTCGCGCAAGCCGGAAATTCTCGACCGGCCCGGCGCCCATGCGCTCAAGGTACGCGGCGGCACGGTCCGCTTCGAGGACGTGTCGTTCGCCTATGAGCCGGAGCGGCCGATCCTCAGAGGGCTGAGCTTCGAAGTTGCCGCCGGCCGCACCGTCGCCATTGTCGGACCGTCCGGCGCCGGTAAATCGACGATCTCGCGGCTCATCTTCCGCTTCTACGACGTGACCGGCGGCCGCGTCCTCATCGACGGCCAGGACGTGCGCGACGTGACGCAGAATTCGCTGCGCGCCGCGATCGGCATGGTGCCGCAGGATACTGTCCTCTTCAACGACACCATCCGCTACAACATCCGCTACGGCCGGTGGGACGCGAGCGACGCCGAAGTCGAGGAGGCAGCGCGGCTTGCCCAGATCGACGGCTTCATCCGCCTTTCGCCCAAGGGCTACGAGACCGAGGTCGGGGAGCGCGGCTTAAAGCTCTCCGGCGGCGAGAAGCAGCGCGTCGCCATCGCCCGCACTATCCTCAAGGCGCCGCCGATTCTCCTGCTCGACGAGGCAACGTCCGCGCTCGACAGCCACACCGAGCGCGAAATTCAGGACGCGCTCGACCGGGTGGCGAAAAACCGCACCACGCTGGTCATCGCCCATCGGCTCTCGACCATCGTCGGCGCCGACGAGATTCTCGTGCTCGATCAGGGCGTCATCGTCGAACGCGGCACCCATCAGCAATTGCTGGCGCTGGGCGGCCTCTACGCCAGCATGTGGAATCGCCAGCGCGAGGCGCAGATGGCCCGCGAAATTCTCGCCGAGGTCGGAGAGGAAACTGACGCGCCCAATCGCAATCCGCCGGAAGCCGCCGCCGAAGCGGACGAGAAGGAGCTGTTGCCTACCGCTGATGCCGCCGAATGATTCTGCATCCGCGGTCTTGCCATTTCTCGCAAAGCTCGTCACATTGCCGCCGCTTCGTGGATCCCCAGAGATGAGCCAGGCGCAGATTCAGATGGTCGCTCGCTCGGCGTAACGCCGGCTTCGCGACCCGCTTTCCACTTCCCGCCACGCCGACGGGAAGCGGCTCATCAATCCCGCGCCTCTGCGCCGCCTCTCCCCGGAGCGTGTCCTGCCCCATCCGCTTTTGACTGCGCCCGTCGGGCCGAGCCTGGTACGGCTGGCCGGGCCTACCACCGGCTTGATGGTGGTGCAGATCTTCGTCGCCATCGCCGACACCTATTTCATCGGCCGCCTCGGCGCCGACGCGTTGGCTGGCCTCGCGCTGGTCTTTCCGTTGACGGCGCTGATGACGAATATCGCGGCGGGCGGAATGGGCGGCGGTGTCGCCTCGGCCATGGCGCGCGCGCTCGGCGCCGGGCGGCTTGACGATGCGCGCGCGCTCGTCCTGCATGCCCTGGTTCTGGCGTTGGCGTTCGCCCTCGTCTTCACCGCGCTCGCCTGGACGATCGCGCCGGCGCTCTATCGCCTGCTCGGCGGTAGCGACGCCGCGCTGGAGCGCGCATTGACCTTCAACTATGTGTGGTTCAGCGGCGCCGCGGCTGTGTGGGTTTGTTTCTTCCTTTCCGCGGTTTTGCGCGGCAGCGGCGATGCAATCACCCCCGGGCGCTACGGGCTCATGACCTCGATGCTCTACGTGCCGCTATCGGGCGTGCTGACGCTCGGCGTCGGCGCGTGGCCGGGAATGGGCGTGGCTGGTGCGGCGATCGCATCGGTGATTGCCAGTGCCGTGGCCGCGCTCCTACAGGCGGTCGCCTTATGGCGCGGCAAGCTTGGCTTTACGCCCAGGTTGACCGGCATCCCGCTGCAGGCGCGGCTGTTCGCGCAGATCCTGCGGGTCGGGGCGATGGGGTCATTGACCACGCTGATGTCGAACCTCACCGCTGTGCTGGTGACCGGGCTCGTCGGCCGCTTCGGCGTTGCGGCGCTCGCGGGCTACGGCGTCGGCGTGCGCCTGGAATTCATGTTAGCGCCGCTCGCCTTCGGCATCGGCTCGGCTCTGACGACGCTGGTCGGCGTGGCGGCGGGGGCGCGCGCGTGGCCGCGTGCGGTGCGGGTCGCGTGGACCGGCGGGCTCATCGCCTTCGCCATGATCGGCACACTCGGCTGGATGGTCGCGCTGTTTTCGGAGACCTGGTCTCGCTTGTTCGTCGCCGACGGAGAGGTCGTGGCCGCGAGCGTCTCCTACATCACCCATGTGGCGCCGTTCTACTGCCTGTTCGGACTCGGCCTGACCCTCAACTTTGCGAGCCAGGGCGCCGGCCGTATGACCGCGCCGGTGGTCGCAGGCGTCGTGCGCATGCTGATTGCAACCCTCGGCGGGTGGTTTGCCGTCGCGCAGCTCCGGCTCGGGCTCGACGGCGTCTTCGCCGCCATCGGGGCCGGGCTGATTGCCTATGGCTGCCTGATCGCCGGGGCGCTGCTGGTCGCGCCCTGGGGGCGAAAGCGCCGGTCAATTCTCGCTCGGGGCCTGCTATAAGCCGGCATGTCCGTCATCGACTCGATCCGCGGCCAACTTACGCCGATCCATCCGCAAGGCTATCCGTTCGTCGGCGGCTTCGCGCTCGCCAGTCTTGTCCTGTTCTGGCTGTGGACGCCGCTCGGCTGGCTGGGCACGGTCGCGACCTTGTGGTGCGCCTATTTCTTCCGCGATCCGGCGCGGGTGACGCCGGTCCGCGACGGCATCGTCGTCGCGCCGGCCGACGGCCGCGTCAGCCGGATCGCCAGCGCGATGCCGCCGGCGGAGCTCGATCTCGGGGCGCGGCCGCTGCCGCGCATTTCCATTTTCATGAGCGTGTTCGATTGCCACGTGAATCGCAGCCCGGTCGCCGGCCGTCTCGAGCGCATGGTCTATCGCGCCGGAAAGTTCCTCAGCGCTGATCTCGACAAGGCGAGCGAGGACAATGAGCGCAACGCGCTCGTCATCGCCAACGCGAACGCCCGCATCGCGGTCATCCAGATCGCCGGGCTCGTCGCCCGCCGCATCGTGCCGTTCGTGCGCGAAGGCGACGCGGTAGCCGCCGGGCAACGCATCGGCATGATCCGCTTCGGCTCGCGCGTCGACGTCTATCTGCCCGAGGGCGTGCGCGCTTTGGTCGCCGAAGGCCAAACCGCGATTGCCGGCGAGACCGTGCTCGCCGAGCTCAAGGCGACGCCGCAGGCGCGAACCTTTCGAATAAGTTAACGGTAATGCCAGCCGGCGCGCGAAGCGATCCAGAAACGGGCCCGGATCGCTTTCGATGCTTGGCGCCTCCGCCTGCCCCCGATGGCACCGGCGCCCGCCAACGGTTATATTTCGGCGCATGTCGATGCATCAGTCTCCTTTCCGTCGGCGCCTATCGCCGTCGAATCGACCGCGGTTCCGCCGCATCCCGGTGCGCACCTTGGTGCCGAACGTCATCACGCTCTTCGCGCTTTGTGCCGGGCTGACCGCAATCCGCATGGCTTTCGAGAACCGTTACGTTCTGGCGCTGGCGGCGATCGTGTTCGCGGCCATCCTCGACGGCATCGACGGTCGGCTGGCGCGACTCCTCAAGGGCACATCGCGTTTCGGCGCGGAGCTCGACAGCCTTGCCGACTTCGTCAATTTCGGCGTTGCCCCGGCGCTGATCCTCTACTTTTGGGGCCTGCACGACCTCAAATCGGCCGGCTGGATTGCGGCCATGGTGTTTGCCATTTGCGCCGGTCTGCGGCTCGCCCGCTTCAACGTGATGGCCGAGGAGCCGGATCGGCCGGTCTGGGCGAGCAATTTCTTTGTCGGGATGCCGGCGCCTGCCGGCGCCATCACCGTGCTGTTGCCGATCTATGCGGTGTTCCTGGGCCTGCCGCGCTCGCCCTTTATCACCTGGCTGACACTGTTTTACACCCTCGCCATCGCTTCGCTTATGGTGTCGCGGCTGCCGGTCTATTCCGGCAAGCGCATCGGCACGCGGGTGCCGCCCGAGATGGTCGGGCCGCTCATCGTCGTGGTGGTGCTGTTCTTTGCCCTGCTCATTGCCTATCCGTGGATCCTGCTCACGGCGGGAACGCTCGCCTACCTGGTGAGCATTCCGTTTGGATGGCTGTCCTATCGGGACTATGAGCGGCGTTCGCGCGAGGGCAGGGTCGAGCCGGTACCGGCTGTCGCCCCACCGCCTGCGCCGGTCGCCGGTGTTGTCCGTCTACCCGAGAGCGAAGATCGTCCCTCGCGCCTCAATTGAGCCGCGTTGCCGGCCGAGCTTGAGCGCCCGCAAATCCGCCGCACGCGCCGTCTTCGACGGCCACAAGGGATCGACATGGGAGTTGCCCGCCGCACCTTCCTGGCCTCGGCAGTGGCGACGGTCGTAGCGCCGGCGGTCGTGCGCCTCGCAGCAGCCGAAGCCTCGCGCGTCACCCTCAAGCTGCATCATGATTTCTCGGCGGTATCGTGCGTGCACGACAGGTTTCTGGCGCCGTGGGCGCGCAAGATCGAGGCGGATTCCGGCGGGCGGCTGCGCGTCGATATCTTCCCGTCGATGCAACTTGGCGGCCAGCCGGCGCAGCTGTTCGATCAGGCACGCGACGGGATTGCCGACATCGTCTGGGCCGCGCCGAGCGAGACGCCAGGGCGCTTCGCCAAGATCGAAGTTTTCGAGCTGCCATTCGTCGCCGCGCGCCGCGCCCTGGTCAGCTCCAAGGCGATCGAGGACTACGCCGCGGCCAGCCTGAAGGATGAATTCCACGACGTGCACCCGATCTGCTTCTCGTGCGCCGACCGCGGCGTCGTGCACACCAACCGCCCGATCCGGACTATTGAGGAATTGCGCGGATTGCGGCTGCATGTGCGTACCCGCTTCGCCGGCGAAGCGGTGCGCGCGCTTGGCGCGCGCGCGGTGCCGATGCCGAGCGCGCAGCTGCCGCTAGCGATCACGAGGCACGTCGTCGATGGCGGCGTCGACCCCTGGCACGTGGCGCCGGCGCTTAGGCTTTACGATCTGCTCAAGACCCATACCGACTTCGCCGATGCCGCGCTCTCGACGACGACCTTCGTGCTGGCGATGAACAAGGCGTCTTACGACCGGCTGCCCCGCGAGCTAAAAACGGTCATTGACGACAATTCGGGACAGCTCGCGGCCGGCATTGCCGGCGCGATGTGGGATCAGGAAGCGGCCGCGGTCGCCGATCTAGTGGTGCAACGTGGCGATCCGATCGACACCCTCCTGCCGGACGCAGTCGAGCATTGGCGCAAAGTAACCGAGCCGGTCATCGAGGCCTGGCAACGGCAGATGAAGGAGCACAAGGCGGATGGCGGCAAGCTCATCGCCGACGCGCGGGCGCTGTTGCAGAAATACGCCAACGAGCCCGAGCCGCAGCCGCCGACGCCGCCGCAATCCGAACAGAAAGTCGTCGCTCAGCCGGCGGCATCGGCGCCACCGCCGCAGGCGAAGGTCGATGTGACGCCGGCAACCGCGAATGTCCCCTCCCAGCCGCCTGCCGCGGCGGCGATGCCAGCTCCAGCGGCGGCATCGCCGCTCAAGGAACTCGACATCCCGCTGTGAGGTGATCGCCACCCATAGCTAGGCCGGCAGCGGGTGCCCAGGCATCAGGTCATACGGATGGCCCCAGCCGGGCAGCGCCTTGATGCGGTTAAGCCACGCCGCAATGTTCTGGTGTTGCGCGGTGAGATCGAAGCCGTACTCCTCGGGCGGATAATAGAGGTAGCTGGTGAGCGAGATGTCGGCGATGGTCGGCTCTGCGCCCAGAAAATACGGGCTGCGCGACAAGCGCTTGTCGAGGATCGCGAGCGAACCGTTGATTCGGCCCTTGAGGAATTCGAGTACCGCAGGATCGCCGGGTGGCTTGGCGAAATTGTGCAGGAACCGGTACGGACCGAGATTGCCGCCGACTTTCTGATTGTCGAAGATGATCCAACGCAGCGCCTCGAGCCGTTCATCCTCGCCGCGCGGCAGGAATTTTCCCGAGCGCTCGGCGAGATAGGTGAGGATCACGCCTGACTGGGTCAGTTTCCTCGAGCCATGAACGAGCACCGGCGCCTCGCCCATTTCGTTGATGTTTTCGCGGTACTCGGGCGTGCGCTGCACGCCCTTCTTGAAGAAGTCGACGAAAACCGGCTTCCAATCGGCGCCGATGAGATTGAGCATCAACGCCGCGCGATAGGCGTTGCCCGATTGCGCGAAGCAATAGAGTTGAAATTCCGCCATGACGCCTCCTTTAGCGCCGCCTCCTATCGCGACAGCGACACCTGCGTACCATTCGTCGCCTGGCCGTCAAGGCGATCGCCGACGATCGCAAACTGCGCCAGCGGCTCGCCCTTGTGGTCGCGGATGATCAGCGCGCCGTGCTCGAAAGTCCATTTACGGCTGGTGAAGAAATTCCCGGGACAGCCGCCCTCAGGCGCAATAGTGCCTTGGGCGCCGCCGGGCGAACCGCCGAAGGTCATGAAGCAAGCGCCGCCAGCGGCCGCCGCGAGCTTCCACCGGCCGGCCAGGTTGACCGGTGGAGGGGGCGCCGGCGGAGGAGGGGGCGCTGCGGCAGCGCTCGGCTGCGGTTCCGGCTTACTGGCGGCGAGATGCTCGCTATCGGCACAGGCGGCAAGTCCCGCGACCATAAGCACCGCTGCGGCGGCCCTTGCCCTGCGCGCGCCCCATATCCCGCCGACCGGCGGGCCGTTCGTCCGCCGGAAGCGAAAAACCGGTGGAAAAAGAAGCCCCAAACCGCAGCCGTCGCGCATCGAGCGCCCCACTTGCGCCAACATTTCTGACCGGAATCAACTCAATTTTGCGCCCGTGTCCAGTGAGGTTATGCCATGACGACATCGTTATTCGTCGGCGCCAGCCGAACGCGCGCTGGTATCGCAATCGCCGCCCTGTTTGCCGTTGGGCTTGCGCTGTCCGCTAGTTTGGCGCGCGCCGATGACGCCGGCGCCGGCAAGGCCGCTTCACCCGTCGAGGAGTTCTCAGAGCAACTCGAGGCGTTTCAGAAGAGCGTCCCTGATCTCAACAAATCGATCCAGGACTCGACCGGCGCGATCGACAGCATCACCGACGTCGACAAGGCGCGTGCCGAGATCGACAAGCTGCGCGAGACGGTCTCGACGCTGCTCGGCGCCGTCTCCGACAATGGCCCGGTCTCGCAGCTCGGCATCAAGGCGCTCAATCACGTCCACGACAAGCTCAAGGCGCTGGCGCAGGAATCCCGCTTCAAGCCCGAAGAGCGGCAATTCCTGACCGACCGGTGGCGCAAGCTTCAGGAGGAGACCGAGAGCGCGACCAGGGAGCTTGACGACGCGCGGGCGCAATTTGCCTCGCTGTTACAGACTCTGCAGCAGAGCGAGGATTTCATTGGCGAACTGATCGAGATCAGGCAGGCGGAAAAGGCGCTCGAGGTGATCCGCAGCCTCACCCGCGATATTCGCGACGCGTCGTCGCAGCTCAACAAGCTGATCGGCGGCATCAAGCCGCCGGGAGCCTGAAGCCTCGGCGATACGATTTTCGCGCGCTTGAAACCGGGAGAGCGTGACAGTGCGTCGTGTCCTCGGCCTATTGGCGAGCGCCGCGATCGTTGGTGCGGTCATCGTCGCCTGCCGGCCTGGCGCGGACGCAGGTTACGTCGAGATCAAGACGGTGCCGGTCTCAGCGGTCGCGCAGACCGCGCTCTATCTTGATGCGGCGAAGCTGGCGCCGATCCGCAAGGGAAGCGCTATCCTGCGCGAGCACGTCGGAACCCTAAAGCTCCAGGCCGACGCTGGGGCCGGCTCGCTCACCCTGCTCTGCGATATCGAAGTGAAAAAGAACCGCATAACCTCGGTCACGGTCTCGGTCATGGAGCGCCCGCCGCGCTGCCAATGCCGCTACGGCGGCGCCGACGCCGCCCGGACCTGCGTGAGCTAGCTCTCACTTCATCGTCGGAATGACGAACTCGGCGCCCTCCTTGACGCCGGAGGGCCAGCGTGCGGTCACCGTCTTGGTCTTGGTGTAGAAGCGCACCGCGTCGGGGCCGTGCTGGTTGAGGTCGCCGAAGCCCGAGCGCTTCCAGCCGCCGAAGGTGTAGTAGGCGAGCGGCACCGGAATGGCGAAATTCACGCCGACCATGCCGACCTCGACGCGGCTGACGAAGTCGCGCGCGGCATCGCCGTCGCGGGTGAAGATGGCAACGCCGTTGCCGTAGTCGTGCTCGGACGGCAGTCGCACCGCCTCCTCGTAATCCTTAGCGCGCACCACGGAGAGGACCGGGCCGAAAATCTCCTCCTTGTAAATGCGCATCTGCGGCTTGACCTCGTCGAACAGGCAGCCGCCCATGAAATTGCCGTTCTCGTAACCTTGCAGCTTGAAGCCGCGGCCATCGACGACGAGCTTGGCGCCTTCCTTGACGCCGAGATCGACATAGTTCTTGACCTTTTCCAGGTGCGCGCGGGTGATCATCGGGCCGTAATCGGCCTGAGCATCGGTCGAGGGCCCGATCTTGAGGCTCTCGACCCGCGGCACGAGCTTTTCCAAAAGAACATCCGCCGTCTTCTTGCCGACCGGCACGGCAACGGAAACCGCCATGCAGCGTTCGCCGGCGGAGCCGTAGCCGGCGCCGATCAGCGCATCGACCGCCTGGTCGATGTCGGCGTCGGGCATCACGATCATGTGGTTCTTGGCGCCGCCGAAGCATTGCGCGCGTTTGTTGTTGGCGCAGGCGGTAGTGTAGACGTATTCGGCGATCGCCGACGAGCCGACGAAGCCGACCGCCTTGACCCGCGGATCGGTCAACAGCGTATCGACCGCTTCTTTGTCGCCGTTGACGACGTTGAGAACGCCCTCGGGCAAGCCGGCTTCGAGCAAAAGCTCGCCGAGCCGCATCGGCACCGAGGGGTCGCGCTCCGACGGCTTAAGGATGAAGGCGTTGCCGCAGGCAAGCGCCGGGGCGAATTTCCACATCGGGATCATAGCCGGGAAGTTAAACGGCGTGATGCCGGCAACGACGCCGAGCGGCTGGCGCATCGAGTAGAGATCGATTCCGGGGCCGGCGCCCTCGGAATATTCGCCCTTGAGCAGGTGCGGAATGCCGCAGGCGAACTCGACCACTTCGAGGCCGCGCTGCACGTCGCCCTTGGCGTCCGCGAAAGTCTTGCCGTGCTCCGAAGAAAGCAGCCGCGCCAGGCTGTCGAACTCCTTCTGCGCCAGCTCGAGGAATCTCATCAGCACGCGCGCGCGTCGTTGCGGGTTGGTCGCCGCCCAGGCCGGCTGCGCCCGTTCGGCGACCGCGATCGCATGCTCGACCTCGGCACGTTTGGCCAGTGCGACCCGCGCCTGTACCTCGCCGGTATTGGGATTGAAGACGTCGCCGAAGCGCCCGGACGTACCCTTGAGCTCTTTGCCGCCGACGAAATGGCCAATCTCCCGCATGCGCTTCTCCCTGATACGCGCCCGGCGCCGAGCGCCGTCTTTGGTGCGCCATTGTGCGGCTTTTTTCGCCGACGGTCACGGGGGCGGCAGCGGGTCTTTTGTCGCGCGGCGAACGCCGGTTGTGGGCGCCACCGCAGGCCAATCGGATACCAAAGGTAACCGTCCCTTAAGCGCAATGACGCTAGGTTCCCAAGGGCCCGGGCCGCGGTCGCGGGTGGGAGTTTTGTTATGGATATTTCAACGGGCCTTGGCCTCGCCGCCGGGGCAACCGTCGTCGCCACGTTGATGCTCATGGGCGGCGATTTGCGAATGTTCGTGAGTGATCACGCCATCATCATCATTTTCGGCGGATCGTTTGCCGCCACGTTGATCCGCTTTCCGCTCACGGCGATCTTTCACGGCTTGCCGCTCGGCGCCAAATTCGCGTTCACCATGCGGCGCATGACCCAGCGGGAGCTCGTCGATGAGATCGCCGGGCTCGCCGAGATCGCGCGCAAGCAGGGGCCGATCGGGCTGGAGAAGGTCGAAATCGAGGACCCGTTCCTGGCCAAGGGCATCCGCTTCGTCGCCGACGGCTACGACGCCGAGTTCATCCGCGACAATCTCGAGCGCGACCGCGACAATTTCCTTACCCATCTCGACGAGGGGCAAAAGATCTATCGCGCGGTCGGCGATTGCGCGCCTGCGTTCGGCATGATCGGCACGCTGGTCGGGATGGTGCAGATGTTCGCCAACATGACCGACCCCTCCAAGCTCGGTCCGTTCATGGCTACCGCGCTGCTGGCGACGCTCTATGGCGCCGTGGTGGCGAATATCATCTGTTTGCCGCTCGCCGACAAACTCCACCTCAAGCTCGTCGATGAGGAGGTCAACAGAACGCTGATCATCGACGGCGTGCTGATGATGCGTGACGCCAAGTCTCCGACCCTGGTACGCGAGATGCTGCTCGCCTACCTGCCGGAGAAACACCGGCACCAAGAGGAGGCGTCGGAGCCGGTGCCGGCCTGATGCGTACCGCGCGGGGTATGGACCATGGCACGGCGTAAGGATGCGCATGGCGGCGGCCACGGCTGGTTCGTCACCTTCGCCGATCTCATGGGCTTGCTGGTCAGCTTCTTCGTGATGCTGGTGGCGTTCTCCAACCAAGACGAGCGCAAACTCCAAATCGTCGCCGGTTCGATGCGCGACGCGTTCGGCGTCCAGAACAACGTGCGCTATTCCGGCGTCATCGAGGTCGACGGCCTCCCGACGCGGCCGAAGCTCAAGAACTCGGCGCAGGTCGCGCCTGAAGAGGCGTCCGCGACGCCCACGCCCGAGGACCAGGACAGCAAGCGCGAATTCGGCGCCAAGGTCCAGGCCGACCGCTCCTTCGCGCTCGCCGCGGCCTCGCTACGCCAAGCCTTGCAGGACATGCCGGAGCTCGCCGAAGCCGCCAAGCACATCATGGTCGAGGAGACCAAGGAAGGAATGAACATCGAAATCGTCGATCAGGAAGGACGTTCGATGTTTGCCGAGGGCTCAAAGGAGCCGTACGAGCGTACCCGCCGTATCATCGAGAAACTTGCGGGCCCCCTGAAGGCGCAGCCCTATCGGGTGGCGATCACCGGCCACACCGCCGCCTCGAAGGTGGCGCCGCGGCCCGATGCCGGGCCTTGGAACCTGTCCGTCGACCGCGCCAACGCGGTGCGCCAGATTCTCGAACAGGAAGGGATGCCATCGGCGAGCTTTTACGCCGTGGCTGGGAAGGCTGACACCGATCCGTTGTTTCCCGATGACCCTTTCATCGCCGCCAATCGCCGCGTGACCATCACCCTGATGCGCGAGGCTCCCCCGGTACCGCCGGACCTGCGGCCCTAGAGCGCGGCCAGCGGGCGGAAGTCGCAGCTGGTGCGCTTCGATCCCGTTGCCTGCCACAAGCGGCGTGACCAATTGACAGCTTGGGCGAGTCGCATTCGGGCGGACGCCGAGCATGACTTCGCGGCGCAGAGAGTGTATAGGGCCGGCCCTGCATCGGGCGCCGATGCAGCAGCACCCAGGAGCAGGCGGCATCTTTGCCTCGAAATCCATGACCGACAGCCTGCCGGCTCCCCTGGCGAGCGAGCTGCCCGCGGACGGCAGCGGCGAGGCGCGTTCCGGCGCCGGCCTGTGGGGCCTCGCGCTCGGCAGCATCGGTGTCGTCTATGGCGACATCGGCACGAGCCCGCTCTACGCCTTGCGCGAAGCGGCGGTAGCCGCGTCCGGCGGCGGCGGCGAGCTTGCGCGCGACACCGTGCTCGGCGTGCTCTCGCTCATCCTGTGGGCACTGATCATCATCGTCACCCTGAAATACGTGCTGATCCTCCTGCGCGCCGACAATAACGGGGAGGGCGGCACGCTGACATTGATGGCGCTCGCCACGCGCGCCGTCGGAAGCGCAGGCAAGGCAGTCGGGATCGTGGCGCTCCTCGGCATCATCAGCGCTGCCTTGTTCTATGGCGATGCGCTGATCACCCCGGCGCTGTCGGTCCTTTCCGCAGTCGAAGGCATCGACGTCGCCACACCGGCACTCCACGCCTATGTCGTGCCGCTGACCGTCGTGATCCTGCTGGCGCTGTTCGCGTTCCAGTCGCGGGGCACGGCAAGCGTCGCGGCGTTGTTCGGTCCGGTCATGTCGATCTGGTTTGCGGCGATCGCGATACCCGGTTTGCTGTGGGTTGCAGCTGATCCCGGCGTGCTGCGGGCGTTCGATCCTGGCCATGGCATCGCTTTCCTCACCCATCACGGCATCGTGGGCCTGTTCACGCTCGGCGCGGTCTTTCTCGCCGTGACCGGGGCGGAGGCGCTTTACGCCGACCTTGGTCATTTCGGCCGCCTGCCGATTCAGCTGGCTTGGCTGTGTCTGGTTTTGCCGGCGCTCGCGCTCAACTATCTCGGTCAGGGTGCGCTCGTTTTCGCTCATCCGGAGGCGATCGCTAATCCGTTCTTTCTGCTTTATCCGGACTGGCTGCGCATCCCGATGGTGGTGCTGGCGACGGTGGCGACCGTGATCGCGAGCCAAGCCGTCATCACCGGGGCTTATTCGCTCACCAGCCAGGCGATCCAGCTCGGCCTGCTGCCGCGGCTTGAGATCCGCCACACCTCCGCCAGCCAGGCCGGGCAGATCTACATGCCGCGGGTGAATGTGCTGCTGCTGTTCGGCGTGCTCCTTCTGGTGGCGCTGTTCCGGTCATCGAGCGCGCTCGCCTCGGCCTACGGCATCGCGGTCACCGGCACGATGGTGGTCACCGGCATGATGGCCTTCGTCGTCATCTGGCGGATGTGGCGCTGGTCGTTTGTCGCCGCCGCGGCGCTGATGGCGCCGTTTCTCATCATCGATCTGACGTTCCTCTCCGCCAACATGCTCAAGGTGGTCGAGGGCGGCTGGGTGCCGCTGGCGCTCGGCGGCGTTTTGATGCTGGTGATGTACACTTGGCGCCGCGGCACCAAGATTTTGTTTGACAAGACGCGCCGGCTGGAGACGCCGCTCGACGATCTGGTGCGTGCGCTGGAGCGAAAGCCGCCGCAGCGCGTTCCGGGCACCGCGGTGTTCTTCACCAGCGATCCGAAGAGCGCGCCGACGGCGCTGCTGCACAGCCTCAAGCACTACAAGGTGCTGCACGAGCGCAACGTCATCCTCAGCGTCGAGACGACGCATACGCCCCGCGTCGAGCCGGCAAAGCGCGTGCGCATCGAGCCGGTCGGCTCGACCTTCATGCGCGTCCTGGTCCGGTTCGGCTATATGGAGACGCCGAATATTCCCAAGGCGCTGGCGATCGCCCGCAAGCTCGGCCTGCAGTTCGACATCATGGCGACCTCCTTCTTCCTGTCGCGGCGGGCGCTGCGGCGGGCGCCGCGTTCGGGAATGCCGCGCTGGCAGGATCGGCTGTTCATCGCGCTCGCCCGCTCGGCCAATGATGCCACCGACTATTTTCAGATACCGACTGATCGGGTGGTCGAGGTCGGCACCCAAGTGACTATCTGAACGCAAAAGACGCTTGATTCCTGCTGCGGCCGGCGCAAGCTGGCGGCTCAAATTGCGTTAGTATCGCCAAGGAGATGACGATGGCGGACCAAGCGAGAGGAGGAGGTGGCGTGCGCGATTTGACGCCGCAGGAGGTCGCCGAGGGGCTCAAGGAGGGCCGCGTCGTGCTGGTCGACGTGCGCGAGCCGAACGAGACCGCGCTCGAGCGCTTTCCCGGCGCCGTTCTGGTGCCGCTCTCCTCATTCGATCCGGCGACGATCCCGGCGCCGCCGGGGTCGGAAGTCGTTTTCGCCTGCCGGTCCGGGCGCCGCTCGGCGACCGCAGCGCTGGCGGCGCAGGAGCAGGGCTTTGCTTATGAATCCCACCTCGCCGGCGGCATTTTGGCGTGGAAGGCGGCTGGCCTGCCGATCGAGACCTAGCGTCATGGCGCCCTCGCAGCGCGGCGTCATTGCCATCCTCGCAATGGCCGTTGCGATTGGCTTGGCGCTGCCGCGCGCGGCGCCGGCGCAGCCCGAGCGCGTGGTCAACTTCTACAATTGGTCGGACTATGTCGATCCGACGGTGCTCGACGATTTCAGCAAGGAGACCGGCGTCAAGGTCCGCTACGACACCTTCGATTCCAACGACACGCTGGAAGCGAAGCTCCTTGCCGGCAAATCCGGCTACGACGTCGTGGTGCCGACCGCCTATTTCCTCGCCCGGCAGATCGCAGCGGGCGTCTTCCAGAAGCTGGACAAGAGCAAGCTGCCCAATCTCGCCAATGTCTGGCCGGAGATCGCCAAGGATCTCGCCATCTACGACCCCGGCAATCTCTACGCCGTCAACTACATGTGGGGCACGACCGGCATCGGTTACAACGTGAAGGCGGCGACGCGGGCGCTCGGCGCGAACGCCGCGATCGACAGCTGGGCCGACGTGTTCGATCCCGACAAAATCGCCAAGTTCAAGGATTGCGGCGTCCACCTTCTGGATTCCTCCGACGACGTGATGTCGGCGGCGCTGCACTATCTGCACCTCGATCCGAACTCCAGCGATCCGGCCGATCTGGAAAAGGCTGCGAACCTGCTCGAGAAAATCCGACCATATGTGCGCAAATTCCACTCTTCGGAATACCTCAATGGGCTGGCGACCGGCGAGGTCTGCCTGGCGCTCGGTTTTTCCGGGGATGTCAAGCAGGCGCAGAAACGTGCGGCGGAAGCCAAGGGCGGCGTCGAGATCGGCTACGCCATCCCGAAGGAAGGCGCCCAGCTATGGTTCGACAATCTCGCGATTCCGAGCGACGCGCCAGACGTCGAAGCCGCGCACGCGCTGATCAACTATCTGCTCAAGCCAGAGGTTGCAGCGAAGAACAGCAACTTCATATCCTACGCCAATGGCAATCTGGTAAGCCAGAAATTCGTCGACCCCTCGATCCTCGGCGACCGCACGATCTATCCGGACGCCGCGACCATGGCGAAGCTCTACACGATTCTCGCCCATGATCAAAAGACCCAGCGGTTGGTCAATCGGCTGTGGACCCGGATCAAGACCGGGACGTGAGGACGGGCGGATCAAGTCACCATCTTGATCGTGCGCGCGGCGTCATCGCTCACGTTCAGGAATTCTGGCGCGGGGGCGGCTGCCGCAGCTTGACCTTGCGGCCGTCGCTAAGATCGACCGGCGGGTTGAGGATCAGTTGCTCGCCTTCCCTGACGCCGGCGCTGACCTCGACCGTGGTGCCGAAGTCGCGCACCACGGTGATGTTGCGAAAGTGTGCAATCCCATCTTCGACCACTGCGACCCTGAGACCTTTGCTGTTGAACACGATGGCCTCGGACGGGATGATCAGCGAAGGCGTCTTGCGCGGGATCTCCAGTTGGACCGTACAGTAGCTTCCAGGCGACAGGGCGTGATCGGGATTGGGCACGTCGATCTCGGTCAGCAGCGTCCGGGTGCCGGGCTGCAGGGCGTCCGCAATGCGCGTCACCGTGCCGGGAAATTCGCGGCCCGGCATCTCCGGCACGCGCACAACCGCAGCCACTCCCGGACTGATGCCGAAGGCTTCTGCCTGCGGCACATAGAGCTGAATGCGGATCACGTCGCTGTGCATCAAGGTGAACAGGAAGGTACCGCTGGCGGCATCTGCCTGCACCAGACTGCCGACATCGACATTGCGCAGGGTGATGACGCCGTCGAACGGTGCGACCACACGCTGGTAAATCTTCTGCTGCTGCAAAACATGGAGCAATGCGGTCTGTGCCTTGATGTTGGCCTCGGCGACGGCGACCGCCGCCTCTTGCGCCTGTAGCCCCAGGCGATCGGTGTCGCCCTGTTGCCGCGTGACCCAGCCTTTTTGCACCAGCGGATCGTCGCGGTTCCAGGTGACTTGGGCGAGATCGCGATTGGCTTTTGCCTGCTGCAGGGCGGCCTGCATCTGCGCGAGGGTGCCTTCGGCCTGCGCGATCTGATGATCGAGCTCCGGCGCCGTGATTTCGACGAGCAGGTCTCCGGCCTTGACCCGGCTGCCGATATCGACCTCGCGCCGCGAAATGTAGCCGCTGGCGCGGGCGAAGATATTGGCCTGCTCAAAGGCCTCGGTCGTTCCTGGCCAGGTCAGGGTCATAGTGGCGCTGCTGGCGCGCACCGGTTCCACCCGCACCGCAGGGACGAAATCCAGGCGCTGCTCGGCCGTTGCCATCACCTGCGCGTGCAGGCTGTAGTGCTGCCAAAAGCCTACCGCGAGCGCGCCGCCAAGCAGCAGCAATACGCCGGCAAAAAGCACGCGCGCGCCGCGCCCGACCTTGCCTAGCGGCGGATTGTCGGACGCGCCGGCGCCGGGCGCCTCCGCCGGCGGCGCCGGCTTCTGTGGCGCTTCGGGGCGTTCCATCTTGTTCATGCCGGTTCCTCCTCGAACACGCCATGTGCCGGCTTGCCGTCATTTCCTTTGCGCAACAAGGCAAACAGATAGGGCACGACGAGCAGCGTGGTCGGCGTGGCAAACAATAGACCGCCGATCACCGCGCGCGCCAGCGCCGCGTTCTGCTCCTCGCCGGCGCCGCCGATCGCCATCGGGATCATGCCGACGGTCATCGCCGCCGCGGTCATCAGCACCGGGCGGATGCGGGTGCGGCCAGCGGAGATCGCGGCATCGAAGGCACGCATGCCGGCGAGCTGCTGCTCGCGCGCGAAGGTCACCAGCAGGATCGAGTTCGCCGAGGCCACGCCTATCGCCATGATCGCTCCCATCAGCGACGGCACGCTCAATGTCGTATTGGTGATGTACAGCATTGTGACGATGCCGCAGAACGTCGCCGGCAGCGCCAGGATGACCACGAACGGGTCGCCCCAATTCTGATAGTTCACTACCATGAGCAGATAGACGAACACCGCCGCGAACAGAATGCCGATGCCGAGGTCGGTGAACGCGGAATGCATGCTGTCGATCTGCCCGACGATCTCGATGCGGTTGCCTGGCACCATCTGCTTCTGATATTGCGCCACGATCTTGCTGAGGTCGCCGGAGATGGCGCCGAGGTCGCGGCCGCGTGCATTGGCATAGATCTCATAAACCGGCTGGACATTGGCCTGGTTGGCGTTGGTCGGAACCGAATCGCGCTTGAGCGTGGCGACGTTGCTTAACAGTCCCGGCACCGGGTTGCGGCCGCCGAATGTGGACACCGGGGTATTTTTCAGCTCGTTGACGGTGTCGACGCGATACTCGGGAGTCTGCACCGCGAGATAATACGGCGTTCCGTTGCTGGGGTCGGTCCAGAAATTCGGCGACACCTGCTCCGATGAACTCAGACTGGTGTTCAAATTCAGCGCGATGCTGTTCGCGGTAATCCCGAACTGCGTCGCGCGCGCGCGGTCGATCTCGGCGAACAATTCGGGTGAGTTTATCTCCTGCTGCAGATGCACGTCGGCAACGCCGGGAATCGCCGCGATCCGCTGCTGCAGCTCCTGGGCGACGCGCAGATTATTGACGCGGTCGTAGCCGACGGTGCGGACGTTGATCTGCGCCGGGATGCCGAAATTGAGAATCTGCGTCATCATATCGGCGGCCTGGAAGTAGAATATCGATTCCGGGAACGCGGCTGGCAGCACGTCGCGCAATTGATCCACGTAGCGCTGGGTCGGGGCGTGCCCTTCCTTGAGCGCTATCAGGACCACGCCGTCGTTGAGGCCGGTCGCGGTCCCGTCGCCGAAGGCATAGTTATAGGAGCGGGCAGGCAGGCCGATATTGTCGACGATGATGTCGCGGTCTTCTGCCGGAACGATTTCGCGGATTTTGTCCTCGATCTCCTGAAACATCTGCTCGGTCTTTTCGATGCGGGTTCCCGCCGGCACCCGGACATGCAGCTGGATCTGGCCGCCATCGATGATCGGAAAGAAGTCACGGCCGACCAGCGTGAACAGCGTTCCGCCCAAAGCCAGCACCGCCGCGGCCGCAGCCGGTACGATGAGCCGCCGCCGCAGCAACACGTGCAAAATATTGGTGTAGCTGTCGCGCATGGTCGCGAAGCCGCGCTCGAACCGCGCGTGCAGGCGCGCAAACCAGCCGCGCGGCGCCTGATGCTCGCCGTCGCCGCCATGGTCTTCGCCCTTGAGCAGAAGGCCGATGGTGATCGGCGTCAGGGTTCGCGACAGGCCGTAGGAGGCCAGCATGGCGAACACCACCGCGAGGCCGAGCGGCGTGAACAGGTATTTCGCCGGGCCGTGGAGGAAGACCACGGAAATGAACACGCAGCTTATCGCCAGGGTCGACACCAGCGTCGGTACCGCGATGCCGGCGGCGCCGTGAAGCGTGGCGGACGGCAGCGGCATCCGCTCCTCGGTGAGCAGACGATGCGTGTTCTCGATCGTCACCGTCGAGTCGTCGACCAGGATGCCGATGGCGAGCGCAAGACCGCCCAGCGTCATCGTGTTGATGGTGTCACCGAGAAAATAAAGGACGACGAGCGAGCTGAGGATGGAGAGCGGGATCGAGATCATCACCACCAGCGTCGATCGCCATGACCCAAGAAACAGCACGATCATCAGCGCGGTCAAGCCGGCGGCAATAGCGCCTTCGCGCAGCAGCTCGCGCAGCGAAGCCTTGACGAACACCGATTGATCGAACAGTTCCTTGATCTGCATCCCGGCAGGCGCCGCCTGCCGCGCCACAACGAGCGCGCTTTTGACCGCGTTGACGACCGCGACCGTCGAGGCGTTGCCGTTCTTGATGATGCTGAGCAGGACCGAGCGACGGCCGTCGGTGCGCACGATGTTCTGCTGCACGGCATTGCCGTCGTGCACCTGGCCGATGTCCTTGACGAAAACGGTGGCGCCGTTGACGAATTTCACCGGAATGTTGTTGAGGTCCTGGATGCTCGCTGGCAGCGCGTTGGTGCGTACGGTGAATTGCGTATCGCCGATTTTAGCGAGGCCAGAGGGGAGCGTCAGAGCCTGAGCGTTTACGGCGTTGACGACATCGAGCGGGGTGAGCCCCTTGGATTGCAGCTTTAATGGATCGATATCGACCATGATCTGGCGATATTTGCCGCCGGCCGGCGTCGGCAACGTGACGCCGTGGATCGGCGCCAGCTGTTGGCGCAAGCGGTAGATGCCGTAGTCGTAAAGCCGCTGCTCATTGAGCGTGTCGGAGGAAAGCCCGATCTGCAGCACCGGGACGGCCGAAGCATTGTATTGGACAACGACCGGCGCCTGGATCCCTGGCGGCAACAGCACGCGAATAAAGTTGGTCGCGGAAACGATCTGCGCGATCGCGAGGTCGAGATTGACGTCGGGTTGAAAGAAGATCTTCTGAACCGAGATGCCGTTGAGGGTTTGCGCCTCGATGTCGCGGATGCCGTTCACGCTCGACGACAGCGCATATTCGCTATAGGTCGTGACCCGCTGCTCCATCTCCGGCGTGCTGAGCCCGGTGTATTGCCAGATGATGGTGACGACCGGGATGTCGATCTCCGGAAAGATATCCGTCGGCATCGACAGCACGGCGGTCGCGCCGAGGAACACGATCAGCGCGGCGAGGACGTAGAAGGTGTGCGGCAGTCGCAGTGCAAAACGAACGATGCCCATCCTGGGTGACCTCTAAGACGCGAGTTTAAGACGCACGTTCGATCCCAACGGGCTCCTCAGCGTTGTCCCAGCGAGGGTGCCGTGGCCGGCAGCCTGTCTCCCCCAGCATCGTACAAGGCGGCACTCAGCGAGCGCGGCATAGCAGGGCTGCAGGAAACGAATATGTAATGTGAGTGTGTCATGTGAGACGGTTGCTTGCGCGAGCTGTCGCGTGGTGCGGCTCGTGTCTTGAACGATGACCGTATCGAGGTCGCCTGTCGCCCAGCCGATATGGTGACACAGCAACCCCACAACCAACGCGCATGGCGATGATTGGTTTCACCAATTCGTGATTGGGCGCGTTGAGCAACGATGCCGTGCAAGGCCGGCCGGCCTTCAGCGGCGTTGACCGGCAACTGCCTCGGCTCAAGCCCTAGCGATAGGCCCGTCGAAAATTCAGGCCGCCTTCTCGGCGACGAGCATGTAATTTATTTCCAAGTCGTCAGAGAGCTGCCAGCGGTGGGTAAGGATCCTGTAGCTTACCCCGGCTCGATCGATGACGCGCGCGCGGTTGCGCTGCGTCAGGATCGTCATCTCATCGGGCGTGATGAATTTTCGCCATTGATGGGCGCTTGGTTTCGGCCCAGGCGAGGATGCGACGCTCGGCGGACGACCCGTCCCCTTCAAGCCAGTTGGTGCTCAGCGCCAGCGGCGGTGCAGCCACAGCCATTGCTCGGGATGCTCGCGCACCCAGCCTTC
>Ga0187769_10000232_pt1 | contig 30661 bp, 23 predicted proteins | sample 0116_SJ02_MP02_1_FD_133140 | JGI IMG/M metagenome (GOLD analysis project Ga0187769, IMG submission 133140) | Tropical peat soil microbial communities from peatlands in Department of Meta, Colombia - 0116_SJ02_MP02_10_MG | ecosystem: Environmental > Terrestrial > Soil > Wetlands > Peat | place...
AAAGTGTATGAAGAACGAGAATTGGCGTTTCGCTTTGGGGCGTCGTATCTGGAGTACAAATCCAGAACGCCGATGTTGTTTCCAGGAAGGCCAAGGGGTTGAACGGTGTGCCGCCCAACAGGCGCGCCCAGCTGGCGCGCTGCGCGCGCCGCGTCCATCGGAACTTGGCTGTCGCATTGCGGTTCGCGTTGCGGCGTATCTCGCCCCTGAGCGGCCGCGCGAACCTTCCCATTCCCATTCGTGTTAAAGTGACTCGGCTCCGGCCAGCCGGGGTGGAGGGAATCGTTGGCCTACCGCGATTTGCGCGAATTCATCGCGAGGTTGGAGAAGGAAGGCGAACTGAGGCGAATTTCCGCCGAAGTTGATCCCATATTGGAAATCACCGAGGTTGCGCAACGGGTCCTGCGAGATGCGGGCCCGGGTCTTCTCTTCGAGCATCCGAAGGGCTCGCGCGTTCCCCTGGCCATCAATCTCTTCGCGAGCGAACGGCGGATGAATCTGGCGCTCGAAGTCAGCGGCACTCGCGAAATCGCGGACCGCATCCGCTCGATGATTGATTTTCAATCGCCGCAGGGCCTTCTGGACAAAATCAAGATGTTGCCGAAGTTGGCGGAACTGGGCTCCTTCTTCCCGGAGACGGTGCGCAGCGGGCCTTGCAAGGAAGTGATCCGCCGCGACGATTTCTCCCTCCTTGATTTCCCCATTCTTAAGTGCTGGCCCAAGGACGCCGGACGATTCATCACCTGGCCGCTTGTGATCACCAAGAATCCGGAGACCGGCAAGCGCAACGTGGGCGTGTATCGCATGCAAGTGTTCGACGAGCGCACGACGGCCATGCATTGGCAAACGCAGAAGCACGGTGCCGAACATTTCCGGCGCGCGCGCGCGGCCGATCCGCACGGGCGCATCGAAGTCGCGGTGGCGATCGGCGCGGACCCGGCGACGTGCCTTTCAGGCATTCTCCCGGTCCCCCCGGACCTGGACGAATTCATATTCGCGGGATTTCTGCGGCGCCAGCCGCTGGAGCTGGCGCCCTGCGAGACGTGTTCGCTCGAAGTCCCGGCGAACGCCGAAATCGTTCTCGAAGGCTACGTCGATCTGGGAGAAATGCGCACGGAGGGTCCGTTTGGGGATCACACGGGATTCTATTCCCTGGAAAGCGAGTATCCGGTCTTCCACGTCACCTGCATCACCCACCGCCGCGACCCCATTTACCTCACGACCGTGGTGGGCCCGCCGCCGCAGGAAGATTTCTTCATGGGCCATCTGGTCGAGCGCGTTTTTCTGCCCGTGATGCAGATGCAATATCCGGAGATTGTGGACATTGCGATGCCCGCGGAGGGCATCTTCCACAACTTGATGCTGGTCTCGATCCGGAAATCCTATCCGGGCCACGCGCGAAAGATCATGAGCGCGATTTGGTCGCTCGGGCAGGCGATGTTCACGAAGGTCATCGTGGTTGTGGACCACGACGTAAACGTGCAGGATCCGAGAGAAGTGGTTTGGAAGACTCTCTGCGCCCTTGATCCGGAGCGCGACGTTCAATTCGTGCTTGGCCCGGTGGATACGCTTGACCACGCGGCTCGTATGCAGGACTTCGGCTCAAAAATGGGGATTGACGCCACACGGAAGTGGGCTGCGGAAGGTTTTCTGCGTCCCTGGCCGGATGAAATCAAGATGGACGATGCCACGCGCGCCCGCGTGGACGCTCTTTGGGGCCGGCTGGGAGTCAAGCGATAGAAGGCAAGTTTGGTTCGTTCCTAGCCGTTCTTTGTCGCACAATTCCCACATAATGGCAAAATTTGTCTGAAACTGGCCGGAGGGGCAGTTTGCCCGGTCCGAGTGTCAGGCGTATTCTTAGGACACCACGTGTTTTGGTTTGCTTGACACACTACTTACCGAATGCCAAATTCGCTGGCAGGTACGGTCTCCCTCGATAGCTGCTGAGGGGTGTCGACCGGAGTGGACACGGGTCATTTGGGGGCCCGTGAGAAAGCTGCGAAGCGACAAGTGGCCAGGGCCAGCGTTTTCAGGGAGATGGCTCACTGAGCGCGCGGGCCGCGCAGTCTGAGGGGCTGTGACATGTTCGGAAAGCCAAGACAAGTCCCGGTTGTGGGTCTCGACATCGGTTCGAGCTCGATCAAGTCCATCGAGTTGAAGTCCACGAAACAAGGTTACGAACTGGTGAGCTTCGGGCTTGAGCCGCTGGCGCAGGACACCGTGGTGGACGGCGCAATCATGGACGCGCCGTTGGTGGCCGGCGCGATCGGCGGAATCTTCGACAAGCAGAAGGTGAAGACCAAGAACGTCGCGACTTCGGTATCGGGCCATTCGGTCATTGTCAAACGCGTGACCTTGCCGATGATGTCCGAAGAAGAGTTGTTCGACCGCGTGCAGAGCGAAGCCAGCCAGCACATCCCGTTCGACATCGCGGACGTCAGCCTCGACTACCAGTTGCTTGAGTCGGTGGACTCGCAAATGGACGTGTTGCTCGTGGCGGTCAAGAAGGACAAGATTCTAAACCACACGAACGTTCTGGCGCAGGCGGGGAAGAACCCGACGATTGTGGATATCGACGCCTTTGCCCTGCAGAACTGCTTCGAGATCAATTACGACCCGGACCCCGGACAGACCGTGGCCCTGCTGAATGTCGGCGCCAGCGTCATGAACATCAACATCGTGCGCGGCGGAATTCCGTTGTTCACGCGCGACGTTTCCGTGGGCGGCAACCAGTACACGGACGCGCTCCAGAAAGAGCTCGACCTCAGCTTTGAGGACGCGGAGAGACTCAAGCGGGGCGAGGCGATCGCGGGTGTCGCCGATGAACACAAAGTGCAAATCCTCCGGTCGGTCTCCGACATTTTGATCTTGGAAATTCAGAAGACCTTTGACTTTTTCCGCGCGACCGCCAGCGGCGAAAACATCCAGCGCATTTACGTCGGCGGCGGAACCGCGCGTGTCCCTGGACTGATGGACCTGCTGCGCGAGGAATTCGCGATGCCGGTGGAGGAACTCTATCCGTTCCGAAAGATCATCATCAATCCGGGCCGTCATAACGAAGACCAGATTCGTGAATTGGCGCCGCGTCTCGCGATCGCCGTGGGCCTGGCGCTGAGGAGCTTCGACCAGCCATGATCCGAATCAACCTGCTCGGCAGGGCACGCCCGAAGGCCGCGCGCAAGGCGGTCCCCCTGGAAGGCGCGTTGCAAGCGGGGCTGTTGTTTGCGGCGGTGGTCTTTTCCATCGGCGTGCTCTGGTATGAATGGGCGCAACTCGACGCCGATGCACAGAAGACGAGCGCGCACATCTCCCAACAGACGCGGGAGAAAGCGCGCCTCCAGAACCTGAAGACGCAGGTGGAGAACTTCGAGAAAGAAAAGGAGTTGCTCCAGCAGCGCATCGGGATCATCGAGGACTTGCAGCGCAACCGCACGGGTGGCCAGGAGCTTCTGGACGCACTCGCAAACACGGTCGACCGGACCGATACGCTCTGGCTGACTTCGCTCGATCGAAAGGGAAACGCGCTCTCAATCAACGGCTCGGCGGGCTCCATCGATGCCGTGGCCAACTTCATCACGGAACTGAAACGCTCGGGCTATTTCGACCAAGTGGAAATCAAGGAATCGCACCAGGACGATGCGAACAAGACAGTGCAAACATTCATCTTCGAGCTGACGGCGCAGTTCGCGCTTCCGCAGGCCAAGCCTCCCACTTCGGCTTCCGCCCCGGCACCGAGCCCGGCGCCTGTTCCGGCGAAGAAAGGATAAGGGGCGATGGCGATCTCCTTTCGCGAATTTCCCTGGTACATCCAGGCCCTCATCTTTGTGGCGCTGGCCGTGGTCCTGATCGGTGTGGGAATCTTTCTGCCGCTCTCGCCCGTGGCGGCCAAGCGCACTGCAGTCGCTGAATTGCACGATCAAGCGGCAGCCCTGGACCAGCAAGTGGCGGCGCTCGAGGTCTACGAGCGGCGCTACGCTGAGTTCAGTCAGGATGTGAACGCGCTGCACAAGCAACTGGATACCCTCCAGGCCATTGTCCCCGAAGACAAGCAGCAGGATGAGTTCATCCGGCTGTTGGAGGGAGCGGCGGCGGCCTCTGGAGTCCAGCTCCGATCGCTGACGGCGCAGACTGTCGTTCCGCACCAATATCATTACGAAATGCCGTTTCTCGTCACCGTGGACGGCCCCTACTTCAACGTGGTGGACTTTTTCTCGCGCTTGAGCCGGCTGTCGCGAATCATCAACGTACAGGATTTATCGCTGGGCGCGGTCGATGCGGCGAAGGGCGGAAAATATCCGATGCGTCCGGGGACTTCGGTGAGCGGCACTTGCATCGTAGTCACATTCTTCACAAATCCGGAGAATTTCGCCGGTTCGCCGGCAGCGCCGCCGGCTCCGGCCGCAAGCCATCCCACGCCTAAGACCCCGGCGCCAGCGCCCGGGGCAGTGGTGGACTGATGCGCGCAGATTCTTACCTTCGAGTTCTCGGTTTCCTAGCGCTTGCCGGTGGGACTGCAGTGTTGGGTCGCGCCGGGCAAGTGCCCGTCCAGCCCTCGCAGATTCGCAATCAACTGAATAACGCGCAGAACCCAGCGCCGGCGGCCCAGTCGCCCGCGCCGAATCCCGCGCCGAAACCGGGCCCGAAACCGGCGCCGAAACCGGCGCCGAAGCCGGCCCCGAAACCCGTGGCCCCCAAGCCGAAGCCCGCAGCTAGCGCGCAGTCAGCGCCGAAGCCTGCTCCCAAGACGACGCAACCGAAGACCACTGCAACCGCCTCCGCGCCGCCTGCGAAGGCGCCGCCCAAGAAGGCCACGCCTGCCGCGCCGCCCGCGGCAACAAACACGACGGCCGAGGCAAATCTTCCCCACGGCCCGCGGCGAGATCCATTCGTACCCCTCGTCGGGCAGGATCACAGTGGGGGTGGACATCCGGCAAACCTCCCGCCTGGAAAGGCTGGTTTGATCGTGAGCGAGATCCGCGTGGATGGACTCGTGCGCGGGCCGGACGGGATGATTGCCGTAGTATCGAATCCGCAGGGGCGCGTCTATTTCTTGCACACAGGCGACAAGCTGTACGACGGCTCTGTCGAGCAGATCACACTAGAGGAAGTCTCATTTCATGAATCCGGCGAGGATGCCTTCGGGAAACCCGTCGAACGCGAAGTGACGAAGAGACTGTATCCCAGTTCAGGAGAACAGCAATGAAGACCTACTGGTCCGCCCAGGCGCACAGGCCGCTCGTTCCGTTTGCCTGCCTGCTACTGGTCTTGAGCGCCGCCATGACAAGTCTTTGGGCCGGCGCCGGGACCGCGCCGGCAGCGGCCGCAACTACGGCGATTGCAGCCGTCGAAGTTGGTCACTCCGGCCAGCAGACGACGGTCCGCGTGGAGGGGACCGGCCCGTTGAGTTGTCGCGTGCTGCGCTTGTCCGATCCGCCGCGGCTCGTGGCTGACTTCTCCAACGCCCGGCTGACGATGTCGGACAACCCGATTGGAAGTTCCTACCTGCCGGTGCGGGGCATCCGTCTGGGGCATCCCGGCGCCAACCAGGTCCGGGTCGTCATCGATTTGGAGCGCGTTGTTCCCTACAACATCAAGAGCGACGGCTCGAACTGGACGGTGACCTTCGATGCGACTGTCCCCTCCGGAGTAACCGCTGCACTGCCGAGAAGGCCGGCAGCCCATGAGTTACCCGCCGTTCCCAGCATACATTTGCCCGAATCCCTTGTGAGGATGGACAGTTCGCTCGCGGCCCCCAATGACATGCCACCTCCACCGCAGGCGGGTTCGACGCTGGCTCAGCCGCAAGGCACAGCGCCTGCCCCCGGACCGGCGGCCGCTCCAGCGCAGGAGAAGCGGTACACCGGCGACCCGATTTCAGTTGACCTCAAGGATGTCGATCTGAAGGATTTCTTCCGTCTGATTCACGAGATCAGCGGTCTCAATGTGGTTCTCGACCCGTCCGTTCATGGGAGCGTCACCCTAGTGCTGGACGAAGTGCCGTGGGATCAAGCGCTCGACATCGTGCTGCAAAACAACGGGTTGTCGAGCTCAATTCAGGGCAACGTTCTCCGCATTGCCACTCAGGACACGCTGAAGAGGGAGGCGGAGCAGCGCCGCGATCTGGCTCGTGCGCAGTCCGAATCGGTGGAATTGGTGACCGAGACGCGTACGCTGAGCTATGGAAACGCATCGAAATTGCGCGACGTTCTGCGGCGGTTCCTCTCTCCCCGCGGCGACATCTTCTCGGACGACCGGACGAACACGCTGATTATCCGTGACGTTCCCGCAACTCTGCCTGCCCTCAACGACTTGATTCGGCAACTCGATCGCAAGTCGCAGCAGGTGGAGATCGAGGCGCGCGTCGTAGCGGCTTCACGCAGCTTTGCCCGGGACGTCGGCACGCAATTCGGTTTCGCTTACGGCAACGGCAACGATGCCTACGGGGGCATAGTCGGAGCAGCCTCGGCCGCGAGCCCGATCACCCATACGATCGTGCCTCCGCTCGTTGCGCTCGGGACCACTGCCCAGCTTCCGCTCGCCAGCAATTTCCCGGCCGTCGCCCCGACCAGCGGTTTCACCTTCTCGAACCAGTCCGCCAACTTCGCCCTGGATTTCATGCTCACGATGATGGAATCCAAGGGCGTGGGCAAACTGCTGTCCGAGCCCGAAGGCGTCACGCAAAACAACGAGAAGCTCATTGTGAAACAAGGGCAGCAGATTCCGATCCAGACCACAATCAACAATACGATCTCGACGCAGTACATTGACGCTGTACTCGAACTCTCCGTCACCCCGCAAATCACCGCGGACGGCACCGTCTTTCTCGACGTGGAGGTCCAGAACACCCAAGTGGACAACGGTATCCCCCGAATCCAAGGCATTCCGGCTCTGGACACGCAATCTGCGACTTCGAAGGTGACGATCCGGGACGGCGGCACGATTGTTGTTGGTGGCGTCATCATTTCCTCGCAGACGACGAACATCAATCAGGTGCCGTTGCTGGGGAACATTCCGCTCATCGGCAATCTGTTCAAGGAGACCTCGGTCTCAACCAACTCGCAGGAATTGCTCTTCTTCATTACGCCGCGTATTCTTCCGGACTGAAGCTCCGGAGGCACAGGCGCGGCGGGCGCCGAGCTCCTTTACGGGAGGAGACCCCCGGTCTCCTCCCTTTTTTTATGACCCAAGAGATCCACAACCGTTTGAAGCGAGTCCGTGAGGCGATGGCCGGCGCGGGTTCGGACGCATTGCTTGTGACCTCGCCTTCTGACGTGTTCTATCTCTCCGGCTTCACGGGCGACGCGGGGGCTCTTCTCGTCGAGCCTTCGAAACTGACGCTCTTCACCGACAGCCGCTTTGCCGTCCAGGCGAGGGGGGAGGCCCCCCACGCGAAGCTGAAAATCGTCCGTGGCTCTCTTTACGCGGAGATAGGGAAACACCTGTCAGCAGTCCGAGGAAAAGTGGCGTACGAGCCTTCTCGGTGGACTCTTGCCGCCTGGCAGGCGCTTCGCCGCGCGGCAGGAACGCGGGCTCGCTGGCGGGCCGCGGAAGGACTGGTGGCGGGCTTGCGCGCGATCAAGGACCCCACTGAGGTGGACACGATTCGCAAGGCGGGCGGAATCGCCTGCGAAGTTATGGAGGAAGTAATCGGTATGGTCCAGCCTGGTGTGGCCGAGCTCGACCTGGCGGCTGAAATCGGCTATCGTCTTCGTTGCAAAGGAGCTAGCGGCGAGTCGTTCGAGCCGATTGTCGCTTCCGGGCCCCGGTCGGCGCTGCCGCACGCCCGCGCGAGCAGCCGGCGAATCGGGAAAAATGAGTTGGTCGTCCTGGACCTGGGTGCTATACTCCGCCGCTACTGCAGCGACTTGACACGCACGGTATTTATGGGTCGCGCCCCTACCCGCCTACGCAGATGGTACCAGGCCGTTCAGCGAGCACAGGCGGCGGCGCGCGAATGCCTCAGCCCGGGCGTGACTGCAGAAGAGGTGGACGCGGCTGCACGGCGTGTCCTGGACGGTAGCCGCTTGGGTGAATACGCCGTCCACGGTACAGGACACGGTTTGGGCTTGGAGATCCACGAAGAGCCCCGTTTGGCACGAGGCCAGAAGCGCCGGCTGGTAGCGGGGATGGTGGTCACGATCGAGCCCGGGGTATATGTGGAGGGAACGGGTGGGATTCGCATTGAGGACGACGTCCTTGTCAACGCGAGTGGTTCGGAGCTCCTCACGCGGCTTGGGCGCGACCTGTTGGAACTTTGACTCCCGATGAAACGCGGCAAAAAGCCCAATGACAGCTCTTCGTTCGAGGTGCCCGGACTTGATTTGGCACAGCTCGAACGCCTACTCGCTTTCATGTCCCGCCACGGCCTCGAGGAATTCGAATACGCCCACGGTGATTTGCGGATTCGGCTAAAGAAGGCTCTGAGCCTGGACGCGGGGCCAAGGATGTTGCCGCACGCGGAGGCGGCCGCTCCTTCGCTGCCGCACCCCGCTCAGGAGCCTCCTGCGCCTCCCGCTCCCCACGGCTCAGAGCCTGCGCATGCAGCCGCAACGGCCGATGCGGAATACCCTCAGCCTCCGACGAGCCCCGAGGAAGAGGCGCTTCATCTCATCAAGTCCCCCATTGTCGGAACGTTCTATGCGGCTCCGAGCCCGGGAGCAGAGCCTTTCACCAGGGTGGGGGACCACATTGAGGCGGGCCAGGTGGTCTGCATCATCGAGGCGATGAAGCTGATGAATGAAATCGAGGCGGATCTGAGCGGGGAAGTCGTACAGGTTTTTCTCGAGAGCGGCCTGCCCGTGGAATACGGCGAGCCTCTATTCGCCATTCGCCCGGCGGCCAAGACGTAATCGGGGCGTCCCTTCCAACGATGTTTCGCAAAATTCTCATCGCAAACCGGGGCGAGATTGCGCTGCGCGTCATTTGCGCCTGCAAGGAACTCGGAATCGCCACCGTCGCGGTCTATTCGGAGGCGGACCGCAACTCGCTGCACGTGAAATTTGCCGACGAGGCCGTCTGCATTGGGCCGCCGCGTTCGGCCGAAAGCTACCTCAACATTCCGCATGTCATCAGCGCTGCGGAAATCACGAATGTGGACGCCATCCACCCGGGCTACGGATTCCTTTCCGAGAACGCCAATTTCGCGGAAGTATGCGAAGCCTCGGGAATCACTTTTGTCGGGCCATCGTCCGACATTCTGCGGCTGATGGGGGAGAAAGACCAGGCGCGGCGTGAAATGTCCGCCGGGGGCCTGCCCATTGTTCCGGGCTCGGACGGCATCGTGGCGGATGAAACGGCGGCCTTGGCCGAAGCGGCCCGCATCGGGTACCCAATCCTCATCAAAGCGACAGCAGGAGGCGGCGGTCGTGGAATGCGCGTCGCGCGCTGCCACACGGAACTGCCTGCAGCGTTTGCCACGGCACGGAGCGAAGCCTTGCAGGCTTTTGGCGTGCCGGATGTTTACATCGAAAAGTTCATCCAGCGTCCGCGGCACATCGAATTCCAGGTTCTGGGCGATCAGCACGGGCACGTGATGCACCTCGGCGAGCGCGAGTGCAGCATCCAGCGCCGGCACCAGAAACTCATTGAGGAATCGCCCTCCCCGGCGCTCAGCCCCGAGCGCCGTCAAGACTTGGGAGAGATGATTGTGGGCGCGCTCAAACGAGTAGGTTATTCCGGCGCGGGGACTGTGGAATTCTTGATGGACGAGGACGGCTCGTTCTATTTCATCGAGATGAATGCCCGTATCCAGGTGGAGCACCCCGTCACGGAGATGGTGACGAATGTGGACCTGATCAAATCTCAGGTTCGGCTGGCCGCCGGCGAGGGACTCGAGTTGGTCGTCGGACAAGTGGCATCGGGCGGGCACAGCATCGAATGCCGAATCAACGCGGAAGACCCGGAGACGTTCGTGCCGTCGCCCGGACGCATTACCGTCTTTCAGCAGCCCGGCGGCACCGGCGTCCGCGTGGATTCCGCCGCATACGCCGACGCCGTGATTCCGCCCCACTACGATTCGCTCGTCGCCAAACTGATCTGCCGCGGCCGCGACCGCACCGAATCCCTCGCCCGGATGCGGCGCGCACTGGAGATGTTCGTCATCGAGGGAATCAAGACGACGATCCCCCTGCACCGGCGCATCCTGGCCGACCCGGATTTTGAGGCGGGCAGATTCGACACGCATTTCATGGAGCGGTACGCTCCCGGCAATGGAACCTAATCTCTGCCTTGCGCTCGGCGATTGAGCCGGATCGTTGCGATCGGGCACGCGGCCGGTTGAGCTCCTTGCCGCCGGGGCGCCGAAGGAGTCTTGTGTTCCCAAGGCTGTATGCCATAATCGATGCGGCGCTGCTTTCCGGTTCAGAGTTACCCAAGTATGATTCGGGGCTGGCAATCGCTCAAATGCTGGCAGATTCCGGGGTCGAGCTCATCCAGTATCGCGATAAGCAGTCGAACTCCCGCCAATACTACGAAGTCTCCTTACAGTTCGCGAAGGCGCTGGCAAAGACGCCGGCTCGGTTCATCGTCAACGATCGCCCTGACATCGCGCTCCTGACCGGCGCGGCTGGCGTCCACGTAGGTCAAACGGATTTGAGCGTCGAGGATGCCCGGGCGATTTGCGGTGTGGAATACTGGGTTGGGGTGTCCACACACAATCTCGAGCAGCTTCGTGAAGCGGACCAGACCTCCGCAAATTACATCGCCTTCGGCCCCGTTTTCGCGACCGCGACGAAACACAGTTCCGATCCGGTCGTTGGTTTGGAGGGCCTGCGCGAGGCTCGCCGGCTGACGCGCAAGCCCCTCGTTGCAATCGGCGGCATCACCCTAGATTGCGCTCCGGAAGTTTATGCCGCGGGTGCGGACTCGATCTGCGTTGCCCGTGACCTCCTGTGTGCCCCGGACCCCGTAGCCCGCGCGCGCGCGTATCGGCGCATCGCTTCGGAGGCCGCACGCCCATGAGCGAGGCCGTCCGTTCCGGGGGCACGCCCGGAACCACAACGGGTCTTATCCGCGAGCTGAGCGTTTTCGATTCGACGATGATCGTCGTCGGCTCGATGATCGGCTCCGGCATTTTCCTTGTTTCCGCCGACATCTCGCGGCAAACGGGCTCGACGGCCGGTCTTCTCCTTGCCTGGATCATTACCGGATTCTTGACGCTGGCCGCGGCGCTCTCCTACGGCGAACTGGCGGCCATGATGCCGCAGGCGGGTGGTCAATACGTTTACCTGCGGGAATCGTACTCGCCGCTTTGGGGTTTTCTCTACGGCTGGACGCTGTTCCTCGTCATTCAAACGGGAACGATCGCGGCGGTGGCCGTGGGCTTCGCGCGGTATCTGGGAGTACTTCTGCCGCAGGTCTCGGAGACGCACTGGATCATCCCGCCGCTGCGCCTTTCTTCCCGTTATGCCATTAGCCTCTCGAGCCAGCAACTCGTCGGCGTTGCCCTGATTCTCTTGCTCACCTGGGTGAATTCCCGCGGCCTGCACTTGGGCAAGATCGTGCAGAACACGTTCACCTCCGCCAAGACTCTGGCGCTGGCCGGCCTGATTCTCCTCGGCATCTTCTGGGGGAGAAATGCCGCCGCTGTCCACGCAAATTTCTCCTCTCTCTGGGCGCTGCATTCTCCAAACCCGATTCAGCCCGGGGCCGACTTTCTGCGCCGGCTGCTTCCGGTCGTGTCCGCCGCCTCCGGCGCGTTCGGCGTCCTGATTGCGTTTAGCGTTGCGCAGGTCGGCTCGCTGTTCTCCGCGGACGCCTGGAACAACATCACCTTCACGGCCGGGGAGGTGAAGAATCCCCGGCGCGATGTGCCGCTCTCGCTCGCAGTGGGAACCGGCGTCGTGATTGCGCTCTACGTGCTTGCAAATCTTGCGTACCTCTTGACGCTGCCGCTCGCGCAAATTCAGTCTGCTGCGGACGATCGCGTGGCCTCGGCCACGCTTGGGGTGATTTTCGGCGGCGCCGGAGCCGCGATCATGGCGCTGGCGATTATGGTCTCGACGTTCGGTTGTGCCAACGGATTGATTCTCGCCGGATCGCGCGTGTACTACGCGATGGCCCAGGACAAGCTGTTCTTCCGTTCCATCGGACGGCTGAACCGCCATCACGTTCCCTCGAAGGGGCTCGTCCTGCAGGGAGCCTGGGCCGCATTTCTCGTTTTGATGCGCACGAGAATTGTGGACCCCGCGAAGGGAACCGTGAAGTATGGGAATCTTTACAGCGATCTCCTCGACTACGTCGTCTTTGCCGTCCTGATTTTTTACGTGCTGACGATCTTCGGCCTCTTTCGCCTGCGGCGCCGGAGGCCCGAGGCCGAACGCCCCTACCGCGCGTTCGGCTACCCGGTTGTGCCGGTGCTGTATATCGCCGCCGCGCTGGTCATCATGTCGGTTCTCCTCCTTTACAAGACGCAAACCGCGTGGCCCGGCCTCGTGATTGTGCTTGTGGGAGTTCCGGTGTATTTGATTTGGTCTCCGCGAGGGCAGGTGAACCCGGTGTCTCGTTGAGAAGGGGCTTCGCGAGCGGGGTTCACAAATGCTGCGATTCGCGGACGGGCGCGCACGCCAAAGAATCTGCCGCCGTGATGCCCACACTTTGAAAGAACCCACCGGCGGGCGGGGGAAACATCCACCGCAGAGGCGCCGAGTGCGCCGAGGAAACGCAGAGCAAACCGAGCGTCGAAACTGAAAGGGAACATGGCTAATCAACTGTTCGTGAAGAAGACGCACGAAACGCTGATGGAAGAGCTTCGCGATCACAGCCGCCTGCGGCGCGTGCTCGGTCCGGTCCAGCTCACCAGTATCGGCGTGGGGGGGATCATCGGCACGGGGATCTTCGTGCTGGTGGGAGTCGCGGCGCATGACCGGACCGGCCCGGCGCTGATGCTGTCGTTCCTGGAGGCGGGGATAACGTGCGTTTTCGCCGCGCTGTGCTACGCCGAATTCGCGTCGATGGTGCCGGTGGCGGGATCGGCGTACACCTACGCCTACGCGACCCTCGGCGAGTTGTTTGCCTGGATCATCGGATGGGACCTGATTCTGGAATACGCGATCGCGTCGTCCACCGTCGCGCACGGATGGTCCCATTATTTTCAGGACTTCCTCACGATTCTCCATTTGCATGTGCCGCACCACTTCACGAACGCCCCTTTTGATTTCAATCCGATCACCGGCCGGCTCGCGCTGACCGGAACCTGGATCGATCTGCCGGCCGTGGCGATTGCGGCGGTGATCACGGCGATTCTGGTCAAGGGCATTCGCGAAAGCGCGTCGTTCAACGCCGGGATCGTGATTCTGAAAGTGTCGATCGTTCTTTTCGTCATCGTACTCGGCGCGCATTATGTGCATGCCGCCAACTGGAAGCCGTTCGCGCCGTTCGGTTACGCGGGGTTTGGATTCTTTGGCCATACTTTAATTGGTCAAACCGGGCCATCCGGCGAGCCGCTGGGAATGCTCGCGGGCGCCGCCATTGTTTTCTTCGCGTATATCGGCTTTGACGCGATCTCCACGCATTCCGAGGAGGCTCATAATCCCGCGCGCGACGTGCCCATCGGAATCATGACGTCTCTCATCCTGTGCACACTGCTGTACATCTCGATGGCGGCCGTGCTGACGGGAATGGTGCCGTACCATAAGATCAACATTGACGCGCCGGTCTCGGACGCCTTCCGGCAGGCCGGTCTGCCCTGGGCGCAATTTCTGGTCTCGGTCGGGGCCATCGCGGGCATCACGTCGGTGCTTTTGGTGATGATGCAGAGCCAGGCGCGAATCTTCCTGGCCATGGCGCGCGACGGCCTCCTGCCGCGTAAGTTTTTCGCTGCGGTGCACGAGCGCTTCCGCACGCCCTGGAAGTCCACGATCCTGACGGGCACGTGCGTCGCCACAGTGGCGGCCCTCCTTCCGCTGCGGATTCTCGCGGAACTGGTGAACATCGGCACGTTGCTCGCGTTCGTGATCGTTTGCGCCGCCGTGCTGATCATGCGGCGCACCCACCCGGAAGTGCCTCGTCCGTTCCGCGCGCCGTTCGGCCCGGTCGTGCCGGTTCTGGGCATCTTGAGTTGCCTCATGCTGATGTTTTCTCTGCCTAAGGAGAACTGGCTGCGGCTCGGCGTGTGGCTGGTCATTGGCCTCATTATCTATTTCTCGTACGGCCGCAAGCACAGCCGCGTCTGGCAGATATCGCGGAAGTGACGCCGTTCGCTTGGGCCTCGCGCGGCGGGTTTCTCGCCAAGGGAGACCGTAACCGGAAAGGTACTCCTCTCCCCCCACCCCCTGCTTTTTGTGTAAGTGTTGATTCCAAAGGACTTGCGGCGAGAAAACACGTAAGTGCTGATTATAAAGGACTTGGCGACCGTTTGTTTTCAACGAGATACGAAAAACGCGGCGCGAGTTTGTAAGTGCTGATTCTAAAGGGGTTATGGGCGCGCTAAAGCCTTTGCTGTGTATCACTTTTGGGTTGCACGGAAATGGTGCAAGTTTGGGGTGCGGGGCGGGGGAGTTTGAAACCACTCTTGGTGAACGCTCGCGGTGAACCACGGATGCACACGGATGAACCCGGACGGGGAGAGTCGGGGTTGCGATGCCGGGCAGGAATGGTTCGAAATGTTGTTCCGAGTTCACGCATCATGCTAGCACACAAGTACCGATATGTCAAGTATATTTAGTGAGTTACTATTCGAATAGAAGTCGTGGGCGCGCGCGAACGGATGAGGGGACGGCATCAAGAGCCCCACCTTTCGCGGTCAGCGCGAAAGGTGGACCACCCGGAAACTCAAAGTCAAAGGCCGGGCCACCCGCGAGGTGATTCAGCCTCGATGAATGATTGCCTCGTTGATCGCCTGAGCTATGCTGGCAATCCGTTTCTCATCCCCAGATTGAATAGGAGAAGACTCACCGGACGCGCTCTTTATATGGAGATGCCAAGTTGGCCTCAATTTTCGCCACCAGAAAACGCCGAGTACGGCAGACACGATTGCGAGGAGAATTCCGCCGCCTCGGACAAACAAGGCGACCGCAGCGATCAGGAAGAGAAGGAGAGGGCCAGCGTAGCTTGGGGCCGTTCTGTCCGTAGAAACCGAAGTGATGTTCGCCAGCGCGTACGTGGTCGTTCTAAAAATAACCCGCTTATCGGTCACGCGCACGCCTTGTTGATCGCTGTAGAAGGTTGTTTCTTCGGCCATACCCGAGTCTTATATGTCCGCCGTCTCGGGAGAGTCAAGGTCAGCGACCTTCGGAGTGGTGGACGAGCTCTCGACGTCTAGCACGATCTGCGCTACGGCGGGTGGCGCAGCCTTTGACGGGAGGGACACCCAGGACTGCGCTTCGCGCAATTCCGCAGTCACTCCATGTTACCTCACGGTGAAGACCCACAGTGATATGATCCTCTTGTGTCTATGCGGAACCCAAATCATCCCGAAAGGCTCCGCCACCCGCCCCGCGGATCACGCAAACATTAACAGCACATGCCAACCCGTGCATCCAGCCCTACAGCAGATCCCGCTGCAGAATATGCCTGTTCCGGACACCCTGGTACCTCCGTCATGAGAACCACGGAAATCGGCCGCGATCTTGTCGTCTCGGCTTGCATCATCATGGCGTCAGTATTTCTCTGCTCGGCCGCAAGGCCTTTGTCTCCGTCAGACGCGACGAACGAGGATCACGTTGAGTTTCGGGTTCTGAGCGACAAGCTAGTTTATGCTCGGGGCGAGTCGATTATTGTTACCGATATTGTAGTCAACTCAGGCCAAACGCCCCTGCACCTGAGTAGGTGTCAAAAAGGGGCAAGTTGCCAGGTGGGCTTCGCAGACGTCAAGATTCTCGACGGGAATGGAAGAAATGTGTGTAATTGGGGGCTGGCAGAGGATCAACGGCCATGGACAGAAAGGGATGTGGTCGCTCTGGTATCCGACTCAAGACTGTGGGTCACGATCGGGCCGAATGAAATCTACGGCGGGGAGATGCAATTCAAGCTCCCAGATCAGAAAGGGGAATATCGGATAACCGGCGAGTTATTCCCGCCGGGTTTCACAGAGAGGGAGTTTGATATCCTCGCGGAGAATCACATTCGCGTCCTGCGGAACCCCCACGAAGCTCCGAGCGTGACCATAAGGGTCAAGTAGGCGGGTGGGCCAGCCTTTGAATTTTCGGGTGGCGCACTTTTCGCGCCGCGCGCGAAAGGTGGGGGTTTTGAATTTTCTTGCGTCACCATCGACAATGGACTCAAGATGGCACGACCCACGACACGCTATTCGTGTCCCGGCTAAATTCGCGGGACGGTCTGAACACGTTGACCGGAGTTTGCCCTGAGCGAAGTCGAAGGGACGCAGAGAATCGAGTCGTGAGCAGCACGAACGGGCAGGTGGCCGAGGCTGCGGCACCCTCTGGTCGAGTCGAGGCTGTCCGTTAAGTCCGGTGTGATATCATCTGCCTGCGCCCTAATGTCAAGAGAAGAAGTTCACCAGAACGGATATAGATGCGCCACCCGCCTTATGAATTGTTTTGACTAATCCCCCGATTGGATGAAGACATGCTCACAAGATTCATTATCGGGGCCTGGTTGATCGCGGCCGGCGCGCTGGCAAGTTGCCCCGCGGTCGCCCGACAGCCCGCGGGCACCAAGGAACCAAGCCGCGCAGAGCACAGCCCTTCGCCAGTTGCGGAGAACTCCCTGAGGACTTTTCTACAGACCTACCTAGGATTTATGCCTGTCGGTGAAGATCCGACGACAAGGTATCAAGACGCTTTTGTTGACCTGAACGGCGACGGAATACCGGAAGTTATCGTCTTTGTCACGGGCGAAAGCTGGTGTGGAAGCGGCGGTTGCGAGATTCTTGTATTAGCTCGCAAGGGTTCCTCTTATACAGTCGTCACGAGAATGACGGTGTCGCGCCCTCCCATCCGAGTGTTGACCACAAAGTCGAACGGTTGGCACGACATAAGCGTCTGGGTGCAGGGAGGGGGGTACGTGCAAGGGTACGAGGCAGAGCTCCAATTCGATGGCAGCACGTATCCAACGAACCCTTCCGCTCCTCCGGCCCGGCCCGTGACTGGAAGGGTGGCGGGAAAGGTTGTGATTCGCTCGTACGACGGCGGGAGACTACTGTATCCCTGACTCAAGCGGCCTGATCCCTGGACCCTGGACGAGATTTTGAGCGAAGATTTTCCTGAGGACGAGTGATTATCGCGGAGGCTTCATCGCAGGAATTTTCTTAGGGGACGGCTGGCCAGCCTTTGAATTTCCGGTTGGCCCACTTTTCGTGCCTGGCGAATTGCGCGTGATCTGCCCCTAGCTCCGCGCACGGGATTATACGACCCTCGAACCGTGCCTTTCGGCAGGCAGGCCGCCGCAATCCATGGGGGCGAGTTGCGGGCAGCGCGGAACCACTAGATTCCTCACTGCGCTGCGCGGCAAGAGCGGCCGCGCAAAACGCTCCGTTCAGAATGACAGGAATTTGCCTTTGGGCTTGATGGTGGCCGCGGCGCCTGCTGGGCGATCGCGAAAGGCACACAGTCAACCGCCTTCGTCCGCCGCGGTGGGCGTTCGGGATGACCGTTGGGGAGAGGATGGGGCGGAGAGAGGCTATCTCAGATTTGAAATTTCAGAGGGCAGAGGCGGAAGAGGGCGCAGATGGCGACCCCGCAGGCGGGGTCGCCGATACGAAAATCATGTGAGGTACGACGGGCGGAGGCAGGCGCAGCAGCTTCCAGCCAAGGGCCGAGCCGCGCCAGATGCCGTACGACTGGATTTTTTGGCGGGAGTGAGCGAGAGTGTTGCGGGGCAGAGGACTGCCCCACAGGCCGATGGCATCGTCGCAGACAGACCGCTTGCGCTCGATTTTGCGCAGAGCCAACCTTTGGGATCGGAGCGCATTTCTCATAATCGTGTTTTATGCGCTGCTGGCTGCGCTTCGCAGCGTGGGCGCAAACTTTCGTATCCCCACGGTTATTGGCTTTCTGTTTGCAGTTTCGATTGGTTACTTCGTGCTTGTGCGGGGGATCGGCTGGGTGCGCCGGCGTTTGCTTTGGAGACTGCGCAACCGGCTGATCGTCGCCTATGTTTTCATCGCCGTGGTGCCGATCCTGCTCTTGGTCACGATGGCTGTGCTTTCCGCTTACCTGCTCTATTGGCAGTTCGGTGCGTATCTGGTCTACAGCGATTTGCAAAAGCGGCAGGACGAGGTCGCGGCCACGGCGGAGACGCTTGCCACATCACTCGCGGTCGAGGCCGAAACGACCGGGAAGCCCGTCAACCTGCTCGCACTGCCGCCGCATACGGCCGCGTATCTGGATATGGCGCGAAGGGAGCTACCTGGGCTGGATTTCAACGTGGGAAAAGATGAGGAGTTCTTGCAGCGTGCCCCAGCTCCTTCGTACTCGCATTTCGAGGGAATCGTTCAAGCTAGAGACCGGCTGATTCTGATCGCGGTGATCGCGCGTCCGATTCCTAAGGGGCGGCTCGTTGTTTCCGTGATTGTGCCGGTTACGCCCAGCCTTATCGCAACGGTCGGGCGGGAGCTGGGTCCGATCCAGGTGAACGTCATGCGCCCGACCAATGAGCCCAACCCAGGGGGCTTGGTCTATTCCAGCGGCGGGCGTCTTTTCGTTGCTGAACGCGAAATGGTGTCGCCGGGGCGCAGCATTCCACCGAAGGCTAATTGGCTCGATGTGAATGTCTCCGGGGTCACCAAGCTCGATGCGATTGACGACGCCGCAATCTCGAATCCCGCAGCGGACCTGCCCGTATTTGTATCCTTCTCCACCCGGCCTTCGCGCCTGAACCAGAGTCTGTTTGCCTCGGTTGGCGATCTGGGGGGAATCGCCGTAGACATGCTGCTTGTCGTTGGGGTGGTATTTCTCGTGATCGAATTCGCGGCGTTGATCACGGGCGTTGTGCTGACGCGCACGATTACGCGCGCGGTGAATGACCTCTACAACGCCACGAAGCGCGTCCAGGCGGGAGATTTCTCGCACCGCATGCGCCTGAAGCGCAACGACCAATTGGGCGAACTTGGGCAATCCTTCGACACGATGACGGCATCGGTCGCCACGCTGCTCGAGGAGCAGCGCAAGCGCGAGCGCATGGAGAATGAATTGTCACTCGCGCGCGAGGTGCAGGCGCAGCTCTTCCCCCGGGAGCTTCCGTCGCTGCCGGGCGTCGAACTCGAGGCGATTTGCCGGGCTGCGCGCGTGGTCAGCGGCGACTACTACGATTTTCTCGTGCTGAGTCCTTGCCACCTGGGCATCGCGCTCGCGGATATCAGCGGGAAGGGAATCTCCGCCGCGCTTCTGATGGCGAATCTGCAGGCCGCGCTGCGCAGCGAGGCGGGGATCGACGGAATGGCGCCGGTGGAGACGGCCCGGGTCGTTACGCGGCTGAACCGCCACCTCTGCCACAGTTTGGCCGAGGGGCGCTTCGCGACGTTTTTCTACGGTGTGTACGATCTGCGGGCGCGCTCTCTGCAATACACGAACGCGGGCCACCTGCCGCCCGTCTGCATCTCGAACGGTGAAATTCGCAAGCTCGAAGCGGGCGGGATGGTGCTCGGAATCTTCGACGATCGCGTCTACCAACAGGAAACTGTGCCCATCGATCCGGGCACGCTGCTCTTCGCTTTTAGCGACGGTCTGATTGAGCCCGAGAATGTGTATGGCGAAGAGTTTGGGACGGAGCGGCTAGTCGACGAGGCCGTGCGCCACACGCGTTCGCCTGCGAGCGCCGTGGCGCATGCTTTGATGGCTGCTGTGGATCAGTGGGCGGGGACGCCGGAACAGGCCGACGATATGACCGTCATCGTCGCGCGCTTTTTGGCGGCATCGACCGCGGCCGACGCCGCGCGCGGTGGGCGATGAACCAGAAGAATAACGCAGAGACTCGCAGAGCAGGGCGCGATCATTCGGATCGCATTGCCCAGTTTGGTGAGAAATGTGGCTACGCGTTCGCTTGAGCGCGGGCGAATGGCCACGTGCGGTTCTTTACGGCGCGGACGAGGAAGAGCAAGACCCCGATCGCGGCGAAAACCAGCGCGCGATGATAAAGGGGCTTCTTGTCGTGCAGGACCAGCGCGAAGCCCGCGAGCGTGATGAGCACCGGCAAGGGATAGAGCCACATCCGGAATGGGCGCGGCTGATCGGGCTTCACGATGCGCCAGACCACCACGCCGACAGCCTGCAGGCCGAACATCAACAAAATACGGATCACGACCAGCGCCGTGACCAATTGGCCTAAGCTGAATACGCTGAAGGCGGCCGCCATGAGTCCGAGGAAGAGGACGCTGCGCCCTGGGAAATTGTGCTTGGGATGAAGTTTCTCGAAGAAGCGGAAAAAGTTGCCGTCGCGCGCCGCGGCGAAGGGAACTCGCGAATATCCCGCGAGCAACGCGAAGACGGACGCGAACGCCGTCCAGATGACCATGATGGCGACGAGAGTTCCGGCCCAATGCCCATAGGCTAGCTGCACGGCTCGCGCGGCGACGAAACTCGACGCGGAATTCATCGCCATCGCATGCAGCTCGGCAAACGGCACGACGCCGAGAATGCTGATGTTCATCGTGATGTAGAGAATCGCGACTACTGCGATGGAAAGCAGCATAGCGCGGGGAATCGTCTTGCGCGGCTCGGCGATTTCTTCGCCGAGGAAGCAGACGTTGTAGTAGCCCCAATAGTCGTAAAGCGCGATCAGCAGCGCGGCGGAAAAACCCGTCCAGAAGCCAGAGACTTGCGGGCGCGACCACCCGGCCGGAAATGCCAGACTGCTGTGGAAGTGAGTCAGGCCGGCGAAAATAACGAAGCCCATCGTGCCCAATACGCCGACCCATAGGAATTTCGCGATGCGGCCCACGCCGGTGATTCTGCGATAGACGAGAAACGTAGCCAGCAACGCCGCGGCCATGGCAACGAGTGTGGCGCCGCTGACGCCGAACGCCAGCTTCTCGCTTCCCATGAATGTGAATCCGAAGAAACGGAACTGCGTGTTCGCCTGGAAGAAGCTTTTCTCCAAGCTGGGGAAAACGTAGGAAGCGTACCCCGCGAGGCCTACGCATCCCGTCGCGATCGATATCGGCGCGCTGACGATGAGTTGGAAGACAAAAAGGAATGAGAACAGGCGGCCCAGCTTTTCACGTCCGTAGATTTCTCCAAGATACTCGTACGAGCCGCCTGCTTTCGGCATCGCGGCGCCGAGTTCCGCCCAGATCAGGCCGTCGCACATCGCGAGCAGCGCGCCGGCGGTCCAACCGTAAATCGCCTGCGCGCCGCCCATTTTGTTGACTAGATTCGGTAGGGTGGCGAAGGGGCCGACGCCGATCATGTCCACCATCGCCAGCGCCACCGCGGGCAAGAGGGTGAGCGCGCGAGCGAGTTTGGGCCGGCCGGAGCGCGTCGTGGGGCCAGTTGCGTTCATTTTGTGCGGAGTTTATACTCCAAACTCTTTTTCAAGGGCAATGATAAATCTTCGCATGCGATTCCGGCGGCCAATTGCAATTCTCTTTTTCGCTCTGCTGCTCGTCCCTGCGCTCGCGCGGGCGCAAACAAGCCAGTTCGCTACCGCACCGCCGCCCTTGGGGCCGCATCCGAGAGTGCTGATCGTCGTCGCGCATCCGGATGATGAATCATGCTTCTCCGCGACCGTTTACGAGATCACGCACAATATTGGCGGCAGCGTGGATCAGCTCATCATCACGAACGGCGAGGGCGGTTATCGCTACTCGCTGCTGGCCGAGGGCTACTATCACGAGCCGCTCACCAACGAAGCCGTGGGACGGGCGATGCTGCCGGACATTCGCAAGAGGGAAGTGCTCGAAGCGGGCGATATTCTGGGCATCACGACACATTTCTTTCTCGACGAGCGCGACGTCCGCTACACGCTGGATATCGACGAAGTTCTTACGCAGCATTGGAATGCGCCGCTCGTGCTGGATGAAGTGAAGCATCGCCTCGAAGTCGGCAAATACGATTTTGTGTTTACACTGTTCCCCAGCGCGGATACGCACGGCGCGCACAAGGCCGCGACGATTACCGCGCTCAACGCCATCGCCGAGATGCAGGGCGACAAGCCGGTCGTCCTCGCGTGCCAGGATGCTAGTTCAACATCCGCGACCCCGCTCGATTGGACGGGGTTTCGGAGCGCGCAGCACCCGTACTCGGTCGCGCCGCAGCGCTACACCGTGGATCGCAACGTGAAATTCGGCTTCAACAACGTGATGGATTATCAGATTATCGCGAACTGGGTGATCGCCGCACAGAAGTCCCAGGGCGCATTCCAGATGGGCGTGAATGAGGTGGATAAGGAAGAGTTCGCGATTCTCGATGCCGCAACCCCGTCAGACGCTGCGAAGGCCGATCAATTGTTCCACTCGCTCAGTGACACCGCCGCCCATCCGGTTCCCCTCCGCCCGCCGAATTCCCCCTGAGCCCCAATAGGGTTCTTGAAGACGCTCGAGCAGTCGAAAATTTCCGATGGGAGCTTTTTGTCCGGCGCTGGCGGCGCTCTGACCCGTGACCCCGCCTCGCCAGTACTCGCGGCGATTGTTTCTCTAGGGTTTCTCGCCAGAGAGAACCGCTACCATTTCCTTCTTGTGGCCTTCCCTCGCATGGTCAAGGGCAGTCTTGCCTTGTGAATCACGAATGGATGGATCCGCGCCATTTGCCAACAGCACTCGAGCCACTTCGGGGGAGTCGCAATTGATAAGCGCGGTGATTCCGTACTTGTCCTGCGCGTTGACATTTGCGCCTGCGCGAATGAGCGCTAGTGCGGCGTCGGCTTCCCACGTCGCATCAATCAAGGCGGTGGTTCCATTGTTATCCCGGGCATTTGGGTCAGCTCCAGCCCGAAGCAGAATTTGCACTACCTGGGCTCTGTTGATTTCCGAAAACCCCGCATCATCTCTTTCGTATTGGTCTACGGCTTCCATGAGGGCCGTCACACCGTCACTGTCGTGAGCGTTTGCATCTGGATGCTTCCTGAGAACCTCCTCCACAATACTCGGGACTCCAGATGCGGCGGCCGACATCAGGGTCGTTCGGCCTCGCGTGTCAACGAATCTGGCTGGCACGCCAGCGCCCAAGAGCAATCTCATGGCCTCGGAATTCCTTGATCGGCAAGCCGCTTCGAAGGCTTCCCCAATCTCTTGTGGGTCTTTTTTGCCAGCGCCTGCAACTAACAAGATGTGGAGCATCTCCACATTTCCCCTGTAAGCTGCTTCCGATAGTGCAGTCTCGCCCCTCTCGTCTCGACCGTTGAGTGGAACTCCGGCCGCCACCAAATCCCGGAGGGCGTCGATCGTCCCTTTTTCCGCAACCGCCGCCAGCGCATTCGCAGCTTCTGCAGATTTGAAATCCCATTTTTCTGCTTGTAGACATCCGACTGTATCGGCATCGCCTTTGGTCCATCTTCCGACTTCGGAAAGACCGTCAATTGATTCCTCCAAATCATCAACTGCCATCGGCATTCCGATCACGAGTCCTACATAGTCCTTCACCTGTTTCGAGTGGCCATCGAACTTGATGGAGCTTATGTAGGTCGGGAAGTCTGTTGCTCCGCAAACGTATTCATCTCGCAAGGAGAAATAGTCGGCGTTCCGAAATTCAGTCACGAGTCTCCGAACATTCTCCTGAGGAATCGCGCATCGATGGGTTCCTCTGATGGCTACGGACGATTTCCCGTCATATAGAACCGTGCCGTCCGCGTGTACTTCAACTCGATACGATGGGCAGAAGCCGAAACATCCAGTTCGCGTAAATGTGATAACCAGGGAGTTCCAATCCCCTATTTCCGGAAAGCGCGTATGCCAGAGCGGTTTTATCTCCGGGGGCAAGACGAAGACCCGTTCCTCAAATGTTGCCCAGACGGGGTGGCCGTCGCGCTCGAATGGTCGGTAGCGCATCTTAGACACCAGCGTCTCTACTTGGCTTCCTAGGCTCGACGGAATACCTTGGTAAAAATCTTGAACGTCGGTGTGCGCCGATGTAACTTCCCCGTCCGGATTCACGGTCACTTCCACCACGACTCCGACCAATGCAAGTTGGCTGTCCACGCGCGGATTTAGATCAACTCGAAGGATTGGTGGTCGTCCAACCCGATGCGCTTCGACTTCCTCGGACGGCACTGCAACGGGTTTCTGGTTGGTTGCGGGATTGGCAGCAGGCCCACTCTGCCCACATGCATGGATGATGCTCAGAATGAGCAAGGCTAAGGACGCGGTGGTTTTGCGGAAGCGTTCTTTCATTGAGTTCGAGAGGTGCGCCGCCTTCCTTCCAAGAGTATCAATTATCTATACACCTTACCATTCGCCCTAAGCTTTCGACCACTTTCGTTGATTGCTTGTGTGTCAGATCATTGGAAATTGATCTACAACCGAGCATGGGACGGCTACTCGACTCGCATTCTCTTCGAATGTCTTGCGTAAGAATGGTGGCTTTTTCCGCCCAGACAAGAACTTAACCAGCCCCCAAAATGTTTCATGTGACGCACTGGGCGCGTCGGGCGGCGCGGCTTCGGCTATACTTGGCCTCGGATTGAAGCTTGCCCACTTTGTCGGTCGGCGAGTAGGCGACAGGAAGGCGGCAAGCAGGCCACGCCCATGAAGCTCCTCACTGCAGCGCAGATGCGCGAAGCGGACCGCCTCACGACCGAGCGGTACGGCATTGCCAGCCTGCAATTGATGGAGAGTGCCGGAACCGCCATCGCGGATGTTCTTTTCGCCGAAGTTTCCGATCTTCCACGGCGAAAGATCGTCGTGCTGTGCGGCAAAGGGAATAATGGCGGCGATGGATTGGTGGTCGCCCGCATTCTGCACGAGCGCGGCGTAACGCCGCAGGTGGTTCTCTTCGCGGATCCCTCCTCAGTCCAGGACGACGCGGCCGTGAATCTCAAACGCTGGCAGCAAGGCACAGGCGAATTGCGCGTCTGCGCGAGCGAAGCGGAATGGGACGGCGCGCGAGGCGTGCTCGAAGGCGCCGACGTGATTGTGGACGCGCTCCTGGGCACTGGCTTGCGCGGCGCTGTGGAAGGGCTGCTGGTGCGCGTCATTGGCGACATCAACGCCGCGAGGAAGAAATGCGAAGGCGCGTCCGATAAGCCGCTCGTCCTCGCAGTGGACATTCCATCGGGACTTTCCTCGGAAGCGCGCGATTTCGGCGGCCCGGTTGTGGAGGCCGATCTAACCGTCACGCTGACCACGCCGAAGGTAGGCCAGTTGGTATCGCCGCGCGCGGAGTGCGTTGGCCGGCTCGTCGTGCGGCAAATCGGCACGCCGCGGGAGCTTCTCGACAGCGATGAGCATTTGAAATTGCACTGGCTCGAGCCGGGCGAATTTCGCGCGCTGCCGCTGGTTCGTCGCCGCGATACGAATAAAGGGAACTACGGCCACGCGCTGATTATCGCGGGCTCGGTTGGGAAGTCCGGCGCAGCAGTATTGGCGGGGCACGGCGCGTTGCGCTCCGGCGCGGGCTTGGTCACGGTCGCAACGCCGGCCGAGGCGCTTCCCACGGTCGCCGCAGGCATGCCCGAGATCATGACCGTGCCGCTGGCTTCGACCGATGCCGGCACCGCCAGCCTTCGCAATCTGGATTATGGCCGTATTGAGGAGATCGCACGCGGCAAATCGGCGCTTGCGATTGGCCCCGGCCTCTCGACGCATCAGGAGACGCAACAATTCATTCGCGCGCTGGTGGCGGGCAGCGAATTGCCGATCGTGCTCGATGCCGACGGCCTCAACGCGTTCGCCGGAGCTGCTGACCGGCTGAACGATCGAAAGTCTCCGGCGCTCGCGCTGACGCCGCACCCGGGGGAAATGGCGCGCCTGCTAGGCCGTACGGTCGCAGAGGTGCAGGGGCGGCGGCTCGAGACAGCATTCGAAGCAGCAAGCCGCTGGCGCGCCATTGTCGTGCTGAAGGGCTACCACACAATCGTGGCCGCGCACGACGGCCGCGCCTTCATCAATTCCACCGGCAATCCGGGCATGGCCAGCGGCGGTACGGGCGACGTCCTCACCGGCATCCTGGCCGGATTGACAGCGCAGTTTGGTACGGCGGACTGGCCGCGCGTGCTCGGCTTCGGCGTGCATCTGCACGGCCTCGCCGGAGACATCGCGGCGTCGCGCGTCGGGGAAGCGCCACTGGTTGCCACGGATTTGATCGAGGCAATTCCCGAAGCCTATGCCAGGGTGCTCGCAGAGCGAAGCCGTGCCGTCTGACCGCACCGAATTCATCACGCAATCCGCCGATGAGACAATCGCCCTGGGGCGCGAGCTGGCGGCGACAGTGCAGGCGCCGCTCCTTATCCTGCTCTCGGGCGAGCTGGGCAGCGGAAAGACGACGCTCGCAAAAGGAATCATCAGCGGGCTCGGCGTAGCGCGTGAAGAAGACGTCACCAGCCCCACGTTCACGCTTGTCCACGTGTTTCACGGCGTTTCCAAGAGCCACGCCAACGTCTATCACGTGGATCTCTACCGCGTCGCCGATTTTCACGACCTTGAAACGTTGGGCTTGGAGGACGCGCTCTCCGAGCCAGGCGTATTGCTGGTGGAGTGGTCCGAGCGTTTTCGCCTCCGCAGCGATTGGCCCCGCCTCGCGATACACCTCGAGCACCTCGGAGGCGATTCCCGGCGGATTCTGATTGAGAGGCACGGGTCAGAACTGCGAGCCCAATGGGAGAAGGGGCTGTCTCAATAGCGGTCTTTCATCTGTAGTAGAGGATTACTTTATGCCGTTCCTCTGGGGCTGGGACATCCCCCTCTCATGACTGTAATCTATCTCATAAATGCTCGGGTGCCGGATGCAAGCCCACTTCAGGGGCTCTAGCCCCATGTTTGCTGCGGCTTGTTGTCGGAGCTAAAGCTCCGGCCCCCTAACACACATTTATGAGATGGCTGCTAGCCGCCAAGTTAGGAGACCGCTTCATCTCGGTTCGAGCATTCGAGTCAGAGATCCCGCTGGTTGGCGCCCCATGAGGGTGGCTGTTAACCGTGCTGGTACGCCCCCGGTTCCCACTCCTTGCGGGGGCGTTCGAGCCCTTGTTAGGCTGGGAATGAAGCTCTTGCCGGGCGCGCATGACCGACCAACTGTTCGCTACCGCCGGGCCGCAGACCGGGCGGGTCACTCTGAAGCCCTACACGTCCGAGCTGTCGCTCGGTTCGCTCGCCGTTGGTGTGGACAATATCCACCACGACGTCTTCCTCAGCCCGAAATTTGTTGAGACCACCTCCGCCTATCTGCTCGAATTGATTCGCCAGACCGCGAATCTGTCGTTTCTCACCCAGACGGACCGCCGCGCGCTCCGGCCGCCGGAGGCCGGGGCATGGAAAAAGCAGCTCACGGAATTATTGCAACTCTCTCTCACGCGGGCCAAGTATGAGAAAAATCTCGAATTGGATGTGCTGTTGCGCGTCTCGCTCATCAAGTTCCTGACGCAGGAGATCACAACACAATTCGGCAACTTGGTGCTGGAGGGCAAGCAGTGGATCCGCAGCCGGGGCGAGGCGTTTGAGCGGAGTGAAAGCGCCCATGTCATGAAGGCGCGGCTCGCGGAGTTGCAGGCGGGACGCCGCGATATCTATCGCCAGGTCGGCCAGAATCTCTTCCAAACGTTGCAGGACATCGAGGAGGTCTCGCTGTCTAAGTCCCGGCGGGCGCTCTTGGGCGACGAAGATTTCAGCGCCTATGAGATGTTCAACAATCGTCTGGCGTTCGTCGAAGGCGGCAAGGACGACACCCTTTTTCTAGAGCAGTACGTCCTTTTGGGGAACTACCAAAGGGACCAGGATCGTCTGGAAACTTTCGACGCGCTGCTGCTGGATTTCCTGCGCGAGGCGGTGCTTGCAGGCCCGCAGAGCGGCGAACTGAAAAAGGCGTGGAGCGACCATCAGGCCATCGTGGATCAGGCGGTCGCGGCGCGCGCCGAACACGGACGGTTGGAACAGGAACGCGCGGCGCTCGATCGCCGCCTCGGCCGCGGCGATGGTTTGCTGAACCGAGTGGGACTAGGCGCCGACCGCGCGAAAGTGACCGCGGCCTTGGCAGAGGTGAACGGGCGGGTCGCCGCTTTGCAGAAAAAGCTCGAAACGCTCGGCCCTCAGATGGAAGCGGCGAAGCAGAAGGCCGAGTTTCTTGCGGAGAAATATCAGAACCGCCTGGGCGATTTTCTCAATCAGCCGGAGAATGCGAGGCGCCTTTTCGATCCCGCGATCGCTCCGGAAGGCGCGGAACGTCGCGCGCGTTTGCTGGATGAATGGGTGGCCCGGCTCGAACAGCGCGATCTTCTAGTTCACGTTCTTGCGAGCTACCAGATGCGGCATCTCTACCACGATTACTGTCCGCCGATTCACTTGCAGCAACTCAAGAAGGCGCTGGTCTCGCGGGAAGAATTGAAGCGCGTTGAGAATGTTTTGAAACAGTTTCCGGCGCGCCAGGATTCGCTGCAACGGATCGAAGATCTTTCGAAGAAGATGCGCCGCACGCCGCGCGAAGAAGTGCGCGCGATCGCCATGCGATTTGCCGAGGATTTCATGCGCCTGCGCCGGGACGTGTGCAACTACGAGCGGCTGACCGCAGCGATGGAGCGGGTCAACCTGCTGCGCAACGAAAAGACGCGCGAACTTTCGCGGCTGAACAACAGCCTCTACGAGTTCCTTCTGGCGGAAGAGGCGCGGCCCGTCGAAGACCGCGTCGTCTCGCACACGATTATCAAAGCGGACGTTCGTGGCTCGACGCGAATCACTTCCGAACTCCTGGACCGCGGCTTGAATCCCGCCTCACTCTTCAGCCTCAATTTCTACGAGCCCGTGAAGCGCATCCTCGAGCGGTACGGCGCGGCAAAAGTGTTCATCGAAGGCGATGCGATGGTCCTGGCGATTTTTGAGACCGAGTCGAATCGCAGCAGCCAGCGCGCGGTCTCGAAGGCGTGCGGCTTGGCGCGGCAGATTCTGGCCGTGCTGCAGGCGTACAACGATCGTGCCGAGGGGAACGAATTGCCTCGCATGGAGCTGGGAGTCGGCATCGCCTACCAGGGCTCCGCGCCGACCTACTGGGTGGACGCGGATTCGCGCATCATGATTTCCCGCGCGCTGAACCAATCCGACCGCCTCTCGAGCTGCTCGAAAGTCGCGCGCCGCCTGCTCTCCGGCCACACTTCGCTTTTCAATCTCTTCTTGTTTCAGACCGTCCTGGAAGGCGCTTCGGAAGAGGAAGCCGGCGAATTCCTGATTCGCTTCAACTTAAACGGCGTGGAACTGAATGAGGAAGGCTTCCAGAAGTTGACCGAAGAGATTGCTCTGAGCGCCGCCGAATTCGAATGCTCGATGCCTTGGGGACGCGAGCGCAACACGCTTTACGTTGGCGAAGCGCCCATCGGCGGGGGCCTCGAGCCGATTGTGGTCCGCAAGGGTTTTGTGAGGCAACTTCTCCCCGACGGGCGTATCGGCGCGGCCTGTTCCCACCCCTACTACGAGGTGTGCACGGCCCCGAGAGTGTTCGAGCTGCTCGAGGCGCACGCTTCCGTGGCGGTGAAGAAAAGCTGAAGAGGGTCCCGCGGGTCTATCAGGAAGCCGAAGGTTTTTCCGCGCTGTAAACCTTTTCGTTCCCAGCGGAGCTTTCACCGGCCAGACGGTTCAATTCGCGCACGGCTTGGACGCGCTGGTCGTTGAGGCTTGCAATGCGCTTTGCCAACACCGCCAGCGCGGCGATTTCACTCTCCGGCGTGGCACGCACTTCATCCTCCGCCGCCCAGAGCGAGGCATTGATGGATTCGAGCGTCCCCGTGAGGCGCGCGAGAAGTTGCCGTTGCTCAGCCGCAAATCCGGCCGTTCGGGCCGCAAGTCGCGCATCGATTTCGGACCGCTCGGCCAGCCACGCTTCCGTATCCACACCCGCCTTGCCGCCGTGGCAAATCTTCAGCGTGAGAATCGTCTGGCGGTCCAGCAGTTCGCCTACCGTCGGGTGCAAAGCGCTCATTTCCCGCCTTCCGTGCAAGCTTGATTCAACAGAGTACAGGTTCGGCGCTTGGGAGGCAAAAGCATTTGCATTCGGCCAGCGCCTTAACATGCCCTTTGCATGCGTCCCGGCGCGAAAACTGCGACGGTTAACCGCAGAATTGAATGTGTTTTGGATTCGAAGTTTTGTCGCTTCAACAATCCAGATTGAATAGGCGCGAGTGCGCCCACCGCGGGCGTACTCGGCAAGCGCCGGGGGCCCCGGCCATCGCCACGGCGCTCGATTCCAGTGCGAGACGGAGAGCAAGGCGCGGAAATCGGGCCGCTCGGTCATCGGAATAGCACTGGGTGCGTGGTGGATCCAAAGGGGATAGGAACAGGGCTGTTCCTATGCCGAAACGCCCGCTTGACAGGCTGCTCAGTTCGGCAATACGCTTCACATTGCACTTCGTAAGCCCTGAAATCCCCGAGCTCTTGCTTGTCAGAATTAATAACGTGCAGCGTTCGCGGCCTCTTAGATGTGGCGCACGCCCGACGGCTCCCGGCCGTGGATGGGCGCCTTGCCTTGACGAGATTCAAGCGGCACCGTTTGTTCGATGCCGGAGCAAACGGATCGTGCTTCTGCGGTTCAGGAGGATTCGATGGTCTTGAAGAAGAAAATGAATAGCCTTTTGCGGTTCTGGTCCGTGCTTTTGATGTTCTTGATTGTGCCTGCGATCGCTGTGGCGCAAAACAACAACA
>Ga0187769_10000233_pt1 | contig 30648 bp, 27 predicted proteins | sample 0116_SJ02_MP02_1_FD_133140 | JGI IMG/M metagenome (GOLD analysis project Ga0187769, IMG submission 133140) | Tropical peat soil microbial communities from peatlands in Department of Meta, Colombia - 0116_SJ02_MP02_10_MG | ecosystem: Environmental > Terrestrial > Soil > Wetlands > Peat | place...
CGAATCTACGCTCAAGCGGGCGATTCATCACACGATCGCAGGGCCGCCAAGCAGCGGCGAGACCCGGGCCGGCCGGCGCATACAAGCACTCGCCCGCGCGGGCTGCCTCCGGCAGTCGCCGTCATATCCTTTGCGAGGAAGCGGCAGTCTGGTCAGAGTGGTGCTCGTCGTCCGGAGGGGAAGCGACCGGGCCTGAGGTTCGGACGCCGTCCGCATGTCCGGATCGCACACACCGGGGCTCGATGCCCGCGGAGGGCGGCGTTACCGAGCGCGACTTCCGCAAACCTAACGAGCAGAAGCCCGGCTCCGCCTCGACGTAGTTCCCCAGCTCGTCCATTCCACAAGCCCGGCGTCGGCTGCACGGCGTGCCCGCGTTGGTGGCGGAGCAGAAGAACCGCTATTAGCTCGTCGTACCCGCTCGAGCAGACGCCGACGTCAGGATGCGTATGCAGCTCCACGCCGACGACGGACGCACGCGCGATCGCGGCGGCTCTCCCTTCGCCCGCGAGAGCGATTGTGCTCGCCCGCGACAACGCCGCGCTGTCGGAGCTCGTCCTTTCTGCATTTTGTCGGGCGCGACGAACTCTGCTGCTTCCCCGGCCAGGCGTATATCGCTATCGCCTGCCTTGACCGGAGGTCGTCGACAGCCGCCCTCCTGCTCGCCCAGGATGAGCGGTCATGTGATCGGTGCCACCGCAAGACGCCTCCCTTCTCGCAAAGGCGGGAGCGGGCGTTAGTGGAATTCGAGCAAAGCACCAAGAAGCTCGCTTCTGCTCGCCGACGATGGCGGGCGTCTCGTCGCGCCGCTCCATCCCGCTGCTGGTGATAGCAGGACCAAGAGCCCGACGGCTCGGTCGTGAGCTCAGGCGACGGAGGTCTGGGACGTCGCTTGGAGATGATCTCGCCAGTGGGCGCACGCGGTTGCGGCCTGTGCGGAGTCGCCGAGCCACGCGAAGTACCCGTCGGGTCGTACGAGTGCCGTGTCGGCCTCGCCCCAGTCGGCGAGATCGTCCTCCAGGACAGCCGCCCGGTTGACGGCGGCGTGGTTGATCCCGTTGGGCGTTGCTGAGTGCCGCCGCATCAGGAGCGCGAAATGTCCGTCGCGCAAGAGCTCAAATAGCCGTGTCCGGCCGGAGCTGCGGTCCAGTTCGAGGTCGGGCGCGCGGTGGCCGGAGAGGGGATGTGAGCCCTCTTCGGCCGGGTACGCGATGGCCAGGCCGCTGACTTTCTCCGCCAGTGAGCGGTTGGCCTCGGCGTGCTCGGCGAGTATCCCCGCGAGCAGTTCCTTGACCGCCATCTGGTCCGGTGTTTCCGCCGACGCGAGTTCTTCCTGGGCGCAGCTGTTCTGGACCACCTGCTCGCCGACCGGTCGGCGCTCGCGCTCATAGCTGTCAAGCAGCCACTGGGGCGCGGTCCCGTTCAGCTCCGCGGCGAGCTTCCAACCGAGGTTCATCGCGTCCTGCACCCCGAGGTTGAGCCCCTGGCCGCCCTGGGGCGGGTGGATGTGCGCGGCGTCCCCGGCGAGCAGTATGCGCCCACAGCGGTACGCGCGCGCCAGCCGGGCGGCATTACCCACCCGCGCCAGCCACACCGGATTGCGCGCCCCCAAGTCAGTACCGAGAATCCGCCGTGTGCTTTCCCGCACCTCCGCGAGCGTGACCTCGGTCGACCGCGGGACGTGTAATCGCTCGGTGTCCTTGACCACCAGCCTAAACAGGCCACCCGGCAACGGGACAACGAGCACTGACCCGCGCGGACGATGGACGCTCAGCACGCCGCGCTCCGGCGGCTCGGACAGCTCGACGTCGGCGAGCATCGCCGTCCGGGTCGTGGAACGACCGTCGAACTCGATCCCGGCCGCTTCCCGCACCACGCTCCTCGCCCCATCGCAGCCGACAACAAAACGAGCGCGGACTACACCGCTCGCATCCGGCCCCTCCACGGCGACATCCACACCCGCGCGATCCTGGCGCACGCCCGTGACACGATGGCCGAGGCGAACCTCCGCACCCAGCGCGAGCGCGCGCTCGGCGAACAGCTCCTCGGTCCGGGCCTGCGGCAACGCAACCAAGAAAGGAAATGGCGAGCTCAGCACGCTCACGTCCAAACGAACCGACATCAACGCAAACGCGCCGGCAGGCACCACTCGACCCTCCGACACATGAGCCTCGGCCACCCCCCGCATATCCAGCACCTCAAGCGTCCTCGGCCACATCCACAACCCACGCGAATGCGGGCTCCGCCGCGCCGCTTGCTCGCACACCACAACCGTGACTCCCCCAAGACGCAACTCAGCGGCCAGCCACAACCCGACCGGACCCGCCCCCACGACCACGACGTCGATCATCGACGGCCACCCGCTCCCGACCGACACGTCACCGCGACGCGCTCCCCGTTTCGCACGATCGACCGTTCCAGAACCAGCGACGGAGCAAACATCGCGTGATCCCAAACGCCTTGGTCGAGCACTCGCCGAATTTCAGCCGATCCTATCCGCCGACCCTCAGGCCCAACTCGGGCTTCGCACCTTTGCGACCGTTCCGATGCCGCCCGGGAGCCCTGGCGCCCAGGCCGCTCCCGCTCGTCCTTTCCGCGTCAATTGCTGGGGCGCCACGAACTCTGCTGCTTTCTTGAGACGTCGTATATCGCTCCGCGGTCCGCCCCGCGCCCGGGTCCCGGATCACCAGTCTGTCGCTTTGTCGAGGGCAAGCGGCAGTATCCATGACGCCGTCGGCGGCACCACTCCGTTTCGTCCCGAGCGGGAGCGGACCCGACATTCGGTCGCACTTCCGCTTCGACGGTCGTGCTTGCGAGCGCCGGCAAACGATGCGGGCGAGGCGTCAGGCGCCGGCGCTTGCGAGTCTCGGGCCGTGTCCACCTGACCACGGCGATCTCGGCGACTGTCGCTCCCGATCGCCGAGCGGCGGCGTGGCACGTCATCCCAAGGTGGAGACGCGTATGTCGTCCGTTCCACTGGCCAGCGGGCTTTTCATTGGGTGCTGATCGTCTCGTTCGGGTGACGCGCAGCGAGTGGCGAGCCCGCTCGTCGTATGGTCGGGATCGGGGTGAGCGCTCCGTTGTGGTGTGCCGGCGGCACGTGGCTCATCGCGTGCTCGGCCAGGGCGGTGATCGTGAGGCTGGGGTTGACGCCCGGGTTGGCGGGTACGACTGACCCTTCGCAGACGAGCAGGTTGCGGTAGCCGAATGCGCGCTGGTGGGGATCGACGACGCCGTGGTCGGGGTCGGCGCCGATCACCGCACCACCGAGGATGTGGGCGGTGCGGGGGTGTTGAGGAGCGCTTCGGGGAGGTTGCTCTGCGCGATGCCGTCCATCTCGTGGGCGAGGATCTCGGCCGCCCGGTTGGCGGCGGGAATGAAGGTGGCGACGGGGTGCTGGGGTCCTGGCGGGTGGTGAGCATGAGCCGCTTGCCGAGGCGCCGAGGCACGAAGGACAGTGACCCGGGGAGGGTCTGCATGACCAGGAGGATCATCGTGCGCCGCGACCAGCTCCACCGGCGGGTGGTCAGGCGAAGGGCGGTGGCGGGTGGCGGAGGATCTGGCCGGCGAGACCGAGCGGGCGGGTGAGCCGGCTGCCGGCGCCGGTGAGCATCGTGACAGCAGGCTCATGAACCCGCCGCCGTGACCGTAGCTCACGTTCTTGATGTGCGTATGGCGGTCGGGGTGGATGCTCGAGGTGATTGCGACGCTGTCGGCGAAGTCGTGGCTATCGTCCTTGGCCGTGACGGCCAGCAGCGCTTCGCTGTTGGTGCGGACGTAAGCGCCGATACGGTCAGACAGCCGGGGGAGCATCCCGGTGTGCTTGGCGCGCGCCAGCAGCGTGTTGGTTCCGATCGCGCCGGCGGCGATCACCACGCCGCGGGCCGTGATTGTCTCTCGCCGTTTGCGCGCCCGGGCCCCTGAGCGGACGGACGTGATCGCGTACCCGTCCGAGCCGTCCTCGGCGCCCGGCGGGCGGATCTCCTTGACCGTCCGCTCGGCGAGGATGTCGGTTCCGTGGCGCTCGGCGAAGCGCAGGTAGTTCTTGACCAGCGTGTTCTTCGCGCCCACTCGACAGCCGATCATGCACGAGCCGCAGCGAGTGCACGTCCTCCGGGCGGGCCCTTCGCCGTCGAAGAACGGATCGGCGACCGTTGCGCCCTGCTTGCCGTCCTGTGCGAAGAACACCGAGACCTCGGGACGGCGGTAGGAGTCACCGACGCCCATGCGCTCACCGACGAGGCGTAGCAGGTCGTCGGCGTCAGTTCGAAACGGGATCGGCGCGGCACCGAGCATCCGCTTGGCCTCGGCATAGTGGGGCGCGAGCGTGTGCTGCCAGTCCTCCAGGTCCCTCCACTCGGGGCCGAGAAGAACTCCTCACCGGGCTGATAGAGGGTGTTGGCGTAGACCAGGCTCCCGCCGCCGACCCCTGCGCCTGCCAGGATCCAGACGTCCTTGAACGTGTAGATCCGCATGATCCCGCGCAGCCCGAGCGCCGGCATCCACAGGAAGCGCCGCAGATTCCACGTGCTGCGCGCGAAGTCCTGGTCGGCGAACCGCCGACCTGCCTCCAGCACCGCGACGCGATAGCCCTTCTCGCTCAGCCGCAGCGCGGACACGCTGCCGCCGAACCCAGACCCGACCACGACCCAGTCGAAGTCGAACCGCCCCCAATCCTGGTGTTGAACCATCAGCCCGCTCCTTTACGTGGTGTTTCTGTTGCTGTCATTACGCGGGTGTGGCGTCGCGGGTTCGCCGATGATCGCCGGCCCGTGCCTGTGAACGAACGGTGTTCGCGGCGCCCAGCACCTCGCAGGAAATCCCGCCAGCTCGAGGGGCTTGACGCCCTCGACGTCAGCGTGACCACACCGGCTCGGGGCTCGGCAACGCCGGGCGGCTCACTCCTAGCGGCAGGTCCCGATCAGGGTGAGGAGCGCGTTTCCGAGCGCCGCCCAGAGCGCAAATCGCGGGGCAGCGGCTGCCCGGCGCTCTGGCATGACCAGGCGTAGAGCCAGAGCGCGGATTGCTGTTCTTCCGGCAGCCCGGACGGTGCGATCAGTTCGCGCTCGACGGTGTCGAGCGTGTCGCCGCGATCAAGTCGCGCGGCGATCGCCGCCTGCAGTGGCCGCTCGGCAAACGTCTCGCTGGCCGCCTCAGGCGGGGTTCTGGTGGTGAACATTGCTCGTTCCTCCGGCTCAAGGCAGCGGAGTGGTGTGCGAACAGCCCGGCTCACGTCCCGGTCAGCGACAGGTGGCGTTTGGGAGCGATCATTCATGGCAGCGAGTGTTGAATCGGCGTGACTTCCACTGGAGCCAAGGTGGCTTGGTAGCAGGAGCGGGCTTGCCCGCATACGGCTGCGTGCAGGCTCCGGTCGATCCCGCGAAGTGGAGGGCCTGGCTATGTCACGTGCCGACATACAGCACCACGACCTCGTCGTCGTCAATCCCGGTCATCGCCTTGCGTGCACTGCTTTCCCGGTCGAAGCTGGCAAGCACAGCACCGTCCCACACTTGCACCAGCGCCCATCGTCCGGGCCCGGGCTGCGACGGAACGCAACCGCGTCTGGCGCCGAGGGACCGTTGGCGCGTCGTTGGCGCGGGAACCCCGGGGAACGATCCTTCGTTTCGGCGCTCGATGGTGGTGCTGTGCATGAGCCGCTTCGCCTCCTGCCGCCCCGCGTCGCGGTTCGGCACTCGATCATTTGTTGGCAGCAGTCTGCGCGTCAGGCCGGGTGCTTCGCGTCCATGAGGGCACCTACATTCGACCCTAACCCTTGCATTCAGGGTCGAGCGGAGGGTTGTCAGGGCTGCTGCTCAAGCGCGCGAGCTAGCTGCGCTCGCGAGCTGACGTCCAGCTTCTGGTAGGAGCGATGAAGGTGCGCCTCGACCGTCTTGACGGTCACGAACAGGGCCTGGGCGATCTGCTTGTTGCTCATCCCCTCGGCCGCCATCCGTACGACCCGGCGCTCGCTGGCGGTCAGCTCGTCGACGCCGGAGCGGATCACGTCCCGCGGCGAGGCGCCGGTGGCTCGCAGCTCCTCTTCCGCGCGTGTGGCGAGCGGCGCCGCGCCGCAGCCCCGCGCTAGCTCGAGGCCGGATCGGAGGGGCTCGCGCGCCTCGCGGCGACGCGCTGTGCGGCGCAGCATCGCTCCCAGTTCGACCAGGGCCTTGGCGTGCTCGAGCTTGCAGATCGACCCGCCGAGGACCGCGACGGCCTCGCGCAGCGAGTCCTCGTCGTCCTGATCGCCGAGTACCAGCCCGCGGGTCCGCAGGGCCGCCCCGAGCGCCCCCGGCGCACCCCATTGACGCGCCAGCCTCACGTCGTCCTCGACCAGCTGGGCGGCTCGGTCGGGCTCCTCGCCCAGCGCGGTCAAACACATGGCCGCGTGCGACCGCCATCCCAGCCAGCGCCAGCTTCTCGGCTCGAAACGGCTCGCCGCGTCAAGCGTCAACTCCAGGCTGCCACGGGGATCGCCGCGGGCCAGCAGCAGGCTTGCGCGGCTGGTCATGAAGGTGAAGGCGTGGAAGCCAATCATGTCGGCGATCTGACGGTCCAGCGGCGCGAGCGTCCGCTCGGCGCCGTCCAGATCACCAGCTTCGATCTGCGCGTCGGCCAGGACGCCGGCCCGGGCCGGGCGACCGATGTGCGCTCGCCATCGCTCGTTCGCCTCGAGTGCCTCGGTGCCGTCCAGCACCGCGTCGGCCAGCTCCCCGCGGCGCAGGTGGGCCTGGGAACTGAACATCAAATTGGCGGTCAGCGCCTGCGCGTCACCCTCCTCGCGCGCCCGCTTCAGCCCGCGGTCAAGCCACACGATCGCCTCTTCGGAGTCGGCGTCGATCAGGATCTTCACTGGCATCATGAATCCAGGGCGACCGTTGTCCTCGCGCAGCGCCAGCCCGTCTGCGAGCAGCCGTCCGGCTCGCGCGGCGACCTCAGCCGCCGACGCCTCGCCTCGATACGCATCCGTCAAAAGCAGTGCTCGGATCTGTCGCGCGCCCAGGCCCTGCTCGTGCTCGACCGCCCCGAGCCGCGCCACCACCCGCTCGCATACCGCCGCCCGCGCCGGATCGTGAAAGCCGGCGAGGAGGATCGTCGCCTCCAAGCGCCGACGCAGATCGCGCTCCTGATCGCCAAGCCCCGAGAGCGCCTGCTCGGCCGTCGCCACAGCCTCCTCTGTACGCGCCGCCATGATCAGCAGCCAGGCGAGCTGGGTGGCGATCTCGGCATAGCGGCCGCGGTCTGTGGTCAGCTCAAGCGCCTCGCGCAGATGCGCGAGCGCCGCGCGGCCGTCCACCAGCCGCTCAGCCCTACCGAGCTCGACCAGCAGCTCGGCGCGCTCATCCTCCGCGCACGGCTCCGCCAGCGCTCGGCGCAGGTACGCCACCGCCGAATGGCTCGCACCGGCCGACAGCGCAACCCCCGCGGCGCGACGCAGCGTCGCGCACACCTGCCGATCGCCCGCCGGATCGACCGCCAACAGCTGCGCGACGATCCGCTCAGGCGCAGCGCCAGCACCGTCCAGCAACCCTGCCGCTCGCCTGTGTAGGCGATCGCGTTCATCCGGCATAAGATCCCCATACACCGCATTACGGACAATCGGGTGCGCCAACCGGAACGGCTCATCACGAGTCAAGATCGAGACGCGCGCGAGCTCGCCAGCGGCCCGCCGCACCTCGCCTCCCGACAACCCCGCCAACGCCCCGAGCTCCTCGACCGAAGCGCCATCCCCGAGCACCGCCAGAGCAGCGGCGACCGGACGCGCAGCCGCACAAAGCGTCCCCAGACGAGCCACGATCGAGCGGGTCACCACCCGCGGGCCCATCGCCAACACAGCCTCGGCGCTGTCCGCGCGGGCGGCGATAGCAGCATCCGTCAGCTCATCAAGCAGCGCCCGCAACAGAAACGGATTACCGCCAGTCGCGCGGTAACACGCCGCGCAGAAAGCCTCGTCCACGGGTTCCTGAAAACCGGCCCGCACCACCGCGGCGCACGCCTCAGAGCTCAACGGCAACGGAGTCAGCGGCCGACTCGCCACATCCGACGCCGTCCCCGCAAACAGGCGCTCAGGCTCCCACTCATCCGGCCGGGCGCACAGCAACAACAAGACCGGCAACTCCACCAGCCGCGGCGCCAGAAACGCCAGAAACCTCAACGACGCCACATCCGACCAATGCGCATCGTCGACCACCAACAACAGCGGCCCGACATCGCTCAAATTCGCGACCAACCAATAAAGCCCGTACAAGGTCGCGAACTCAGAACCAGAGACGCCCTCTGCGCCATTAGACGCAAGATGCAACGCTACCGCGGCGCCGCCAGCCCCTTCCAGCAGACGCTCGCGATCAGCGGGCCCAGCAGCCCGCAGCACCGGATCAAACAGCTGACGCACGACGCCATAGGAGAAGTCCCGCTCCAGCTCGCTACCGACAGCCCGCAGCACACCCATCCCCCGCGACCGCGCCTCATCGCCGGCCGCCAGCGCCAGCGTGGTCTTGCCGATTCCCGCTGGCCCCTCCACTAGCAACACCCCGCCCGCGCCCGAAATCGCAGCTTCAAGCGCAGTCCAAATCCGCCCGAGCTCCCGCTCGCGCTCGAGCACCCCCACTACATCAGGCTCCACCTCCGCCACGCTCGACCCCACGATATTCCCCACGACCCGCAACATTAGCCCTCAGCAATCGCGAACATCCGCGACTCGCATCATCGAGCGACGGGCGCTCGCGTCCACGAGCCCCCTGGCATCGACCCTGATCGTTTCAATCGCATCGTGCGGGAATGTCCGAGGCCCTGAAGAGAAACCCTCGGTCAGGCCCGAGACTGTCCGGCGTTCTGTGTAGGCCCCTGACCCGGGTGGGCGCGCGGTGATCGAGCGCTCGGCCCCGCCCGCCCGTGAACGGGAACCCGTCCTAGCCGGTCGGGAGCCGGAGGTTTGTCAGATCGCGATCCACGACGCCACCCCGAGGCCGAACGGCGTGGATGCCCGCTTTGCGTCGAGCTGCACAAGCGCCTGCCGACCGAGACCTCAACGTTGGCGGGGACGACCTACGCTTGTCCTGCGGGGACGACGGGGCCGCGCTCCTGCTCGGCGATCCGGAGCGACAGTCGCCGAGATGGCCGTGATCAGTTGGACGCGGCCCGAGACTCGCAAGCGCGGCCGCGTGACGCCCCGCCCGCCTCGTTTGCCGGCGCTCGAGGATGAGCAAGCACGACCGTCGAAGCGGAAGTGCGACCAAACGTCGGGTCCGCTCCTGCTCGGGACGATAGGGAGCAGCGCGTGCGCCGGCGGGGACGAGATGACCGCTACGCCTGGCCAAGCGACAACCGGGTGATCGAGGTCGCAGCGGTCCCTCGATACGGCCCGTGCCGACGCAGGACGTGATTGTGCTTGCTCGGAATCGGCCGCCCAGCAAACTGGCGCGCTGTCGCAATCGCCGAAACCCTAGCGTGCGGCGACGGCCCTCCGGACGACCGCTTTCATCTTCTCGGCGCTCGACCGCTCGCTATCGGGTTGCCACGTACCGAGTCGTCTTTAGGCGCGTCGCGGGCTACTGCATCGCCCCGGCTGAGCATGTGTCCCCGCAACTCGAACGGGGCTCGCTCACCGCACCATTGCTCTGCGGCATCGGCCATTTCTCCGGTCCGGAGCGATAGTCCCGCCTCGGCCGTCCTCGTTATCCCTATGCGCGGAATGGAATCGTGCGACGGCCGCCTTCCGGACTAGTCCTTTCGTCCACGGACCTACCGGCCGCTCGCTTGCGCTTGGGCGACGTTCCGGCGTTCGTGAACAGCGGCTCGGGCAATTGGGCAGGCGGCTCTCGGCTCTCAACGGGGAGCCGGTGCGGTCCAGGGCAGTCCGGCCCTCTTGATCGGGCGTCAGAGGTTTCTCTGCTCGGGGGTAGGATTGGCGCGATGAATCGGAGCGAGCCTAAGTTGGCTGCCGCCCGCGTCGCTGGGCCGGCGGCTGGGCTGGAACAGCGTCTGACATGAACCTTGCCGCCAAGCTCCAGCTCAAGCCCGGACAGTCGGTGGCGATCGTCAACGCGCCGGAAGACGCCCCGCTAGATCTCGGTGGGCACCCCGCCGCACAGCGGCCCGATCAGGCCGAGGCGGTGATCGTTTATTGCGCCAACCGCGCGGAGCTCGAGCAGTTCCGGGACGAGTTTGTGCAGCCCGCGCAGCGGGACGTGCTGACCTGGATCGCTTACCCCAAGGCCGGCCAGCTTGGCACGGACCTGACCCGGAATGTCGTCGCCACGCTGGCCGGGGAGGACGGGGTCCAGCCGGTGCGCCAGGTGGCGCTCGATGAGGTCTGGTCGGCGCTTCGACTGCGCCCGGCGTAGCAATCCTGCCGCCAGCGCCGAGCGTCTCAGGACCGGCCCGGAAGCTTCCCGGCTCTCGATCCTCAGCCGGTCTGGCTGGGGGCCCGCGCGACGAGCCACGCGGTCGCTAAACCCACCACGATCGCCACGACCGGGAGCGGGCACCACCAATGCTCCCAGAACGCCCCGAAGCCGTGAGTACTCTCGCGGCCCAACCAGAAGATGCCCACGAGCAACAGAAGAGCCCCAAACCCATAACCAATGCGACGCATACCGGCGATTCTAGGATTCGCCGAAGGTCGGTCAAGAGCAGTCGGCATCTGAGCCAAGCGACAGACCCAGACCCAATATGAGCAGTGTTCCAGCCCCCCAGAACCACACCCCCGCGGACGATCGCATGCATGCTTCCCCAGGCTGAGTTTCCAGCAATCGCTTCGGCGACCAGGCGCATGGTCGGCACGATGCGCTGCTAGCTCGCGATGAGCAAGCATGTTTACGTTTCGCGCCATTCACGGGGGTTGCGCTTGCCACGGCTGCAGCAACCGCGGCGGGCGACTGCTCCTCTCGGATGCGCTAGCGGAACTTTCTCACGACTGCTCCGCGCTGAAGGAGTAGCGCGCCCTCACGACTGATGCCGTGGCATCGCGCAAGCGCGCCCGGCGGCGCTTCCGAAGGCCGGCGGGCGCGAATGCAATCGCGCGACCATCGCCGGGCCGCACGGATCGGCGTGATTCAGATGTCGCCATTCCGATCGCGTGGCCCGCTGGGTTCCCGGGTGTGGAAGCGATCGTCCACGACGGGCGCGCTCTTCACGTAACGCGAGACCGTCCGGGTGCCGGAAAGGTCATCCACCATTCGTGAGAGCGGTCTAGCGCTGCGTCGCCGGAACCTACCTATCGGTCACTCTGACCTGCCAATCCGACATAGCGTGAACCGTTGGTCCCGCGTGCGCGTTCGCGTCGGGTGGCAAAGTCAGGCCACGCCGTCCGTCGTCACACACACACACACACACACCCATCCAGGATGTGCCATTCAACGTGTCCGGCAACCGCACCGCACATATTTTCGGCCAGCGACGCAGATCTCAGACCGCTGCTCGCCATCGCACATACCGAGGCCCCGCACGAGCCACGTTGACCACGATGGGGCTCGAGGTGGTCGCGGATCGATGCGTGCGTGCCCGTGACGTGTCGACCGTCGAGACTTCCCACGATTTTGTTGCCTAGTGAGAACCCTAAACGGCTCACCTGTCGTTACCTAGCTGAGCGAAGACCGGCAGAAATGTCCATTGCTGGTTGGTATGCTCGTTGCGGGTGAAGATCTGGATCGCCTGATCATCCGCAGTCGAGCCGTGCGGGACGTCCATCAGGAGGTCGTTGCTGGCCTCGAGCAGAAAAAAGTACGGCGGATTTTCAAGGCGACGGCTGATCCGCCATACCTGCCCTTCTCTAGCCGCCTTGAGAATAAGCCACAGCCCCGGGAGATCGGTCAGGTTGCTCGCGTACACGCCGATCGCAAGGTTGGGCAAGCCGAACGGCTGAATTAAGAAGTCCTGGGGAGAGCCCTTTGGCGTCAGCACCCACCAGGAAGTGGAATCCTGGTCATCCTGCGTGGCCTGCACGATACTGGGTATATCGTTCCCGGGCTGGTATCCGGGCTGGGTTGGGTCATCACTCGAGATCAACTCTGGATACAGGGCCTTTCCCGAGGACCGTGAGACAATCTGGAACGCTGCGGGCATTAGGTGGTGCCTCCTGAGCTTCGTGCCATGACAGTGCGCGCATGTAAGGGCCATTGTGGACGCTCGCGCGCCCGCGCGGCCGGGACGCCGCTTAACACGACGGCGAGAAGCGCTGCGGCGAGCGCGGTTGCGGTGATCTGCTCAAGGCTGAGGGCCGCCCGGAGCGAGGGAAGTCGGCCGGCTGAGGATGTGGTGGATCCCCCGCACGATCGCGTTCGTCATTCTCAGCGGACGAACCGGCGAGTGCGTTGGCGACATCTGGATCGGCCGATTCGCTGCTGTGATCACCGCGGCGGACGATCGGATCCGCCACGAGCTAGCGCGGCGCGTTCACGTGGCCATGCTGGCCGCGTTCGCGCCGACTCTGCATATGCATCGCGCTGGCTCCGGACGTCCGAGCCAGGCCCTGCAACCAGCGGCCAGTGTAAAGCGAGCAGCGGTCAGGTCGCGCTGCTCTTCTGGAACGAAACAATCACCGGAAACTTTGACTACCGGATCCATGCGGAGGAGTCGCCGGACGCCATTGCTGCTGGCGTGGCGTTGCAGTAGCGCCGGCCGAGCGGGCTCGAGAGTAAGAGCAGTCGTGGCGCACTCAGCCCGTGCACGCTTGGACCTGGGCGATAGGAGCAGCGCGCGATCCGGCGTCGTCGCCACCTTGGGACCAGCATCGACGCCCCGCGCGGACTACTGCTTCGATCACGGCGCTTAGCGCGGACGGTTGCAAGCACCCGATGCATGGTTCTGGCGAATACGAGGTGCGCTGGCGCCGGACGCTCGAGACCCGCTTTGGTGTCAGCACGCGCCTTCGCGCCGCGCACCGGGGCAGCAATTCTTCTGCATCGTGCGAGAGGATCAGCGGGCCGGCATCAGGCGCGAGCTCTCGCGTTTCGTCCTTCTCGACACTGACCTGGAGTGCGCTGAGGGCTTCCGCAACGCCTGTGCGAGCGGTACTCGAGCGGCCGAGGCTCGCCGCGCCTGTCGCTTGTCTGTCACATCCCCACAAGCCGAGCCTTCGAGTGGCGCCCGACAATCACCCTGTCTGGTCGAAGTTCGCGATCACATCACGGGTCGAGAAGGCGGCTTCGACCGCGAAGATTCGCGACCACCCTCCAGCATGCCGGGCGTGGCCGCGGATCGGGGTCGGCGCCTCGCGCCGCGAGGAGCATGTCGCCGTCGAACGTATCCGCGTCCCCACATCGACCTTGTGAGAACCGAACACGAACGTGTCGCTCTGATCTCGATCAGCACGACATCCCGGTCGCCGAAGTTCTCCGACTGCAGTGGTCAGTTCCGGACCACCGAACGCAGCCCCCAGCGCAAGAACGCGCCTGGGCGGCTCGTCTCGTCGACCCGTTAGTTGATCGGCACTCCCGTGCCCTCTTGCGGGGGGGTGCTCCGTGATGTTGGCGCGAATCATGTTCACGACCTCCGGCGTAACCTCGGGCATGCCGTGCTCGTCGCGCGCGTGCCTTGATATCTGCTGGAGGATCGCGTTCTCCGATTCGCTCTCGAACACCGCCCCGCAGCCCGGGACGATCGCTCCGCACTTGAACTGCTTCATCTGAGCTCCTCTGGTTGCCTGCTCGGATCATCGGCGAGAGCACTGCCGCCCGGGCACCACTTAGCGCCAGGGCGGCGTCACGCGCCGTTATAGGATCGTGCCGATGTGCCGGCTGCTGGGGTATCTCGGCGAGCCGATCTCGCTCAGTCACGTGTTGTTCGAGACCGATAGCTCGCTCGTGCGCCAGTCTTATAGCCCGCGGATGATGGCGACTTACTGAACCTGGCCGGTTTTGGCATGGCCGCCTGGGATCCGTACTCCGTCCGGGCCGATGATCCCCTCGTCTATCGCGCCACGACGCTGCCGGCCTTCGATCAAAACCTGCGCAACCTCGCCGTCAAGGTCGCCCCGACGTGCCTTATCGCGCACGTGCGTGGTGTCACCCACAGCGACCAGGAGATGATCGCGCAGACCAACCTGCACCCGTTCCGTTTCCAGGACGCCGGCACCGTGCTCGCGCACAACGGTCATCTGCGCGAGTTCGTGCGCATGCGCTACGAACTCGTTCCCCACATCCGGCCGGAGTTGCCGAGAGGATTCAGGAGACCACGGACTCGGAGTGGATCTACGCCCTCTTGCTCTCCCGAGCTCGAGGACCCAAACGGTCGTCCGGACGCTCGCGAACTCGCCGACGCGGCCGTATCGGCCCTGCGACTGCTCCGCCAGGTCCGGGCACGACACGGGATCGACACGTCTTCTCCGGTCAACCTCTGTCTGACTACGGGACAGCCCCTCATCGCCACGCGATTCTCGTTCGACTACGGCTGGTATCCCAACGAGGAGGCGTTGCTTGAGACCGACCTGCCGTAGGTGAGCCTCTGGTACACGCTCGGCGGCGAGTATCTGCCACGTGAGGGCGGCTCGGCAATGGCGGCCAGCGACGCGGCGAGGTCGGTACTGATCGCCTCCGAGCCGCTCACGATTGACACTTCCACGTGGCTCGAGGTGCCGGAGTACTCGATGATCATGGCGGCCCGCGCTCGGACGGCGGGCTCGATTTCGAGATGCTGGATCTCGATGTCTGACACCGCAACAGGCTACGACATGGAGCGCTTGGCGACCCTGGCCTTTCTATCCACCGTACCGCTCTTCGCGGGCGTTCCAGAGGAGGAGTTCGCGGAGCTCGCGGGGCTCCTTCGCCAACGTAACCTGGCGGCCGGCGAGGTCCTCTGGCACGAGGGAGGACCGGCCGTCGGGATGGTCCTGATCGTCGACGGTCGCATCTCGCTGCCGCTGCGGCTACCTGGAGACCGCACGATCGAGTTCACGAGCCTCGGCTGGGTGAGGTCCTCGGCGAGGTCCCGTTGTTCGACGCCGGGTGCCACTCCGCGACGGCGCGCGCGGTCGAGCCCGCGCGCGTGCTCTGGCTCAGCAGGGCGGACTTCGGCGCGGTTGTCGCACGGCGCCACGCGACGGCGTTCGCGCTTAAGCGCCGTGTTGCCGAGGTCGCGTGTGGACGTCTACGGATGCGGCTCGCTACGCTCGCGGCGTCGCTCGGCGCCGATCCTGGAGATCCGCCTGCCCCGGCGCCCGCGGACATCGCCGACCTCGAGCCCAGCGGGCCCCCCGACAGCGCATACGTCGCTCGTCTGGCGACGTTCCGGGCCTTCGACCCGCTCGCGCTCTGGGGCTTCCTGACCGCCGGCCGCTTCGCGAAGTGCGCGCCCCGCCGAACGCTCGTCGCAGAGGGATCGACCCCCGCCTCCTGCTACCTGACGATGAACGGCGCGGTCGATAACGTGATCATCCGCGGTGGCCGCCGGATACGCGTCGGACTGGCCGGTCCGGGGCAGGTATTCGGGTACGAGAGCCTCATCGACAGCGGCCAGGCTCCGATGACCGCAACGACGCGGGAGCTCACGCTGCTGCTGGTGCTGCCGCGAGAGGCGTTCGACCGCCTCCTTCACGGTGAGACCGCCGGTTCGCACGTATTCCTCGATGTGATCAATCGCAACCTGATGGCGACGCTGCGCCAGGTGGCCCTTCCCCAGGCCCTATTGGCATCCGGCGTCAGGACTCGACGCACTAGCACCCGCGCCGGGGGGGAAGATCCTCCGGCACCCCGGTGACGTCACGGAACTCCGCCGCGAACCCCATGAAGCGGTACACATCCGCGAAGTTACTCGCGAGCCCGAGGGACACCCGCACCGCGCCGCCCGTCGGCATGCCGATCAGCTCGATGTAGTCGTCGAGAATCATCCCCTCGGCGAACTTCGCCTCGATCAGCGTCTCGCGAGCAAGCGAGAACGCGATCTCCGCCGCCCCCGAGTTACAGAAGCACCCAGTCCGAAGCGAGATCCGGTGCGCTGCCGCGACCATGTCGACGAACCGCTCATCGATCACGCGCCCGTCCCGATGCAAGAAGTTAAGCGCGATCGTGCCGCCGCGGCGGTCCCACGTCCGTGGCCCGTAGATGCGGACCATCGGGCTGCCGTCCGAGTGCCGCAGCCGCTGCAGAGCATCAAGCAGCCACGTCCCGAGCGCCCGCACCCGCCGCGAGATCGTATCGATCCGGATCCGTTCGATGTGCGCCAGCCCGTGCTCGACGGCCGGGATGCCGAGGTAATTGACGGTTCCGTCCTCGAACAAGGCGTGACCGGAAAGGGGCACGACCATCTCGCCCTGGACGTTTGCGGCGACCACGGTCCCGCCGCTGAACCAGGGTCGCCGCAGCCGCTCGAGCGAAGAGCGCCTCGCGAGCAGTGCGCCCACGCCGGTTGGGTAGCCGAACATCTTGTAGAACGAGATCGCGACGAAGTCGGGATGCCAGATGCTCAGGTCCAGCCGGTTGGTTGGAACATATGCGGCGGCGTCAAGCAAGACGTCCCAGCCACACGATTGCGCGAGCTCGATCCACTCGAGCGGGTGCTTCACGCCGGAGAAGTTGGACTGCGCCGGAAACGCGAAGAGGTTGTGGCCGCCGAAGGACGACTCGTCGAGGTAGCGCTCAAGCAATCCGTCCGCCACGCGAAGCTCCGGTGCCTCGAGCGGCACATACGTGGTCTGCGTGCCGCCGGCCCGCGCAAACTCGCGGATGCCGTTTACCGAATTGTGGTTATCGAAGGTGAGCAGGAACCGGCCGCCCCGACCGAACGGATAGGACTCGCCCACGAGGCGCAGCGCCCCCGTGGTGTTGGGTGTGAAAATGCACGCGTACTCGCTTTCGGACGCGTTGAAATGCCGTAACACTGCCGCGCGCGCCTGCTCCACCAGTTCGGTAGCCGCCGAGGAGGTGGGATTGACCGAGTGCGGATTCCCGTACACGGTCTCGTGGAGGAGATGCAGGTGCTCCTCGAGCTGAGACGTACCGTACAGGCCCCCGCCCGTGTAGTCCAGGTACACCTCGCCGCACTCGTCCAGGCGGCCGTACTCGGTTGCGCGAAGCTCGTCGACGATCACCGTGTCGCGGAAGGCCTGATTGGCTTCGAGGAACGCCTCTTCTGCCTCGTCGAGTAGCGACGCCGTACCGGCTTCCAGCACCGCGGGCGTCATCGGCCCTCGCCTCGCTCGCTCGCGAATGTGCGGTCGGGGACGGCGCAGACGCCGTTCGCGCAGACCTCGACGTCGGGATCCTTGGCCGCCCAGCCTCGCCGCACCAGCAGGCCGAAGATCTCACAGCCCAGGCACAGGCCGATCGCCGTCTCCATCCACATCAGCGTCAGGCAGATCAGGCAGAGTGTTCTCGGCAGGTAGGGCCTGGCGATGGCGCCGTTGGTGATGATCGTCATCGCGAACGCCAGGCCGAGGGCAAGCGTCCAAGCGAAGCGCTTGGGCTTGGCCGAGACCCACTGCGGAGGGTGCCGGCGGGTCATCGCGTGCGCGACAATGCCGGTCGGGCTGTACTGGATGCCGGCCGTCACCCGGATCAGGAACTCGACGAAGAAGAAGCTCGCGACGGCCTGCAGTGGTATGTAAAGGTGGGTGAAGTAGGCGTAGCTGAAAGCGACGGCGGCGATCACCAGCGTGATCCCGGCCGCGGCCTGGACCTGGTTCTCGTTGAACACGCCAGCCTGCAGCTCCTTTCCGTCCACGGTAAGTCCGGAGACGCGCTGGCCGTAGATGCGGCGGCTGCGGTCCGGCTCGGTGGCCGAGCCGCTGACCAGGTCGGGAGTGGTGTTCCTGTGTGCGTCGATGATCGACATTTCGTTCTCCTCTATTAGTGACTTGGTGTAGCAGTGGTCATCCCGACCGGAACTCTGTCCGCGTCGAGACCGAACCAGCTCTGGCGCCGGGTGGCGCCGAACGCCTTCTTTTCGGCTGCTAGCTCTCGCGACGGCGCGATGATGCGGGCCGTCGGCGCAGGTCCGCCGAGGAAGTTGACCTCGACCTTTCCGACCATCCCGCCGCCGAACTCGACGTAGCAGTTGCCGGCGCCCTCGTAAGGCGGCGGATGCTTGCTGCCTCGCAGGCGTGCGGCGATGTCAGCGGCGACGACTCGCGCGGCCGCCTCGGCGAAGATCCCGGCCTTGGCGACCGTGCGGACCCCAGTGGCGACGTCGCCGAGCGCGTACACCCCGGGAAACCGGGTGGCCAGGTTCGTCTGGTCGACGGGCACCCAGCCGTCAACGGCAAGCCCGGAACGCCTGACCACTTCCGGAACCCGGTGCACCGGGATCCCGATGAACAGGTCGTACGGCACGCTCCCGCCGCTCGCCAGCCGGGCCGTCCGCTCGCGAGCGTCGAGACTCACCACCAGCTCCTTGGGCGCGTACTCGATCCCGCGCTCGTCGAGCGCGGCAACGAACATCTGCGAGACGTCCTTGGTCACCGGAACCGGCGCCGCCATCGGGAAGGTCATCCGAATCTTCACGGCGTCCCGAACTCCCTGCTTCACGAGCAGCTCGTGGAGCAGGAACGCTCCCTCGAACGGGGCCGGCGGGCACTTGAACGGATGGCCCAGGACCGCGATCAGGACCGTTCCCGCCTCGAATTCGGCCAGGGCGTCGCGCAACCGCTCAGCTCCTGCGAGCGAGTAGTACTCGAATCCGCCCTCCTGGAATCCAGGTGTCGCCGCAAAGTCGTACTCCGCCCCCAGCGCGACCGCGATGAAATCGGCATCGTAGGAGCCCTCGTTGGTGATCACCCGCCGCTTCAGCGGGTCGATTTCCGTCACGGTCTCCTGGCGGAACTCAACCCCCGACTTGGAGATGTTGCGATAGTGCAACAGCACCTCGTCCGGGGCTCGCCGGCCGACCAGCACATCCAGCTTCGAGAACCCGAAGTAGAACGAGTCGTTTCTGTCGATCAGCGTCACGCGAACCGCGTCCGCGAGTGTTTCGGACAGTCGCGCGGCCAACTCCAGGCCCGCGAAGCCCGCGCCCACGATCACTACGTGCTTCTTCATCGCGCACCGCTCCCGACAGCCCGCTCCAGCTCCACCGCGGTCACGGCACGAGGGACTACCTCGCCTGGCTGGGGCACGATCCGAAGGTATGACTTCGGTGCCCGCCAGTCGCCGAACAGCTCCCTGGCCTGCTCGTCGGATACCGACGCGGCGATAATCACGTCCTCGCCCTGCTGCCAGTTCACGGGCGTTGAGACCTTGTGGTTCGCGGTCAGCCGGAGGGAGTCGATGACGCGCAGCACCTCGTCGAAGTTGCGCCCGGTGCTCATGGGATAGACGAGGATCAGCTTGATCTTCTTGTCCGGTTCGATCACGAACACGTTGCTCACGGTGCGCTTGTCGGCCGCCGTGCGCGACTTCGCCTCACCGGACGTGACGGGCGGCAGCATCCCGTAGAGCTTGGACACCGCGTAGTCCGCGTCGCCAATGAGCGGATAACCCGGCGCTGCCCCCTGCGTTTCCTCGATGTCCTCGACCCACCGCTGGTGATCGGCGATCGAGTCGACCGAGAGCCCGATGATCTTGACGTCGCGGCGGGCGAACTCGGGCTCGATCTTCGCCATGTAGCCGAGCTCGGTCGTGCACACCGGTGTGAAGTCCTTCGGGTGCGAGAACAGCACCGCCCACGAGTTGCCGATCCAGTCGTGGAACCGGATCGGTCCTTCCGTCGTGTGCGCCTGGAAGTTAGGCGCCGTATCGCCAATGTGAAGAGTCATGGTCCCTTTCTCCCTGCAGCCGTTGCCCGCTCTGCAGCCGTAGTTCACGCTGTGCGGTGGGTTCTACGGGACGGCAGCGCTCATCGCTTCGCCCGTCAGGGCCAACTTCACGCGATGGCAAGGGATGGCCCGATCGGGCCAGGTTCAGAGGAGCCCGGTGCGCACGCCCCAGGCCGCGGCCGCCGAGCGCGACGAGAGGTTGAGCTTGCGAAGAATGTTGGCCAAGTGCCGGTGGACGGTGTGCTCGCTCAGAACGAGGCGCTCTGCGATCTCCGGGTTGCTCAATCCCTGCGCGACGAGCTTCAGCACGTCGACCTCGCGAGGCGTCAGCACGGTCGCGGCCTCAGGTGCCCCGGCAGCGTCGAGTTCGCTCACGAGCGCACCCGCACGTTGCGCCTCGCGCTCCGCCTGCATCCCTTCGAGAGCCTCCTGAGCCACGCGCGCTTGCTCGGCCGCTTGGTCGTTGCGCCCGAGCGCAGCGAGCACCCGCGCCAAGTCGAGCCGCGTCCGCGCGGTCTCGAAGGGGGCCCCAATCTGTCGAAAGAGGTCGATGGCGTCCTCCATGTAGAGCCGCGCCGTGTCGAGATCGCCCTCCGCCTCTGCGACGACACCCTGCACTGCCAGTGCCGGGGCACGAAGTGAGTCGGTGCCGACCTCCGCTACGAGACCCAGCAGCTCGTTCAGCGCGCTCCTCGCTCGCTCCACCTCGGCAAGTGCGACGAGCGCCCGAGCGTACACGTCCAGTCCGGCAGCGCGCTGGAGCCGGCTCTCCGGGCCAAGCTTCCGCAAAAACCGCTCCGTACGTTCCGCAGCACGGACGGCGTCGCCGCCATCGAGCGCGAGGTGGGCGAGCCCGAGCTGCGCGTACGGGTGAAACTCGACCTTGTGGAAAAGCGCGGCCGCATCCTCGAACCGCCCCTGACGCCACCGAAGCTCTGCGCGACGGACCACGGCCTCGAAGGCCATGCCCGGCCGGCTGCCAGCGAACTCCCGCATCGCCGTCTCGAAAGTTGCGTCGGCCTCGTCCCACGTGCCGCGCCAGACGAGAATCGCTCCGTAGTGGGCGCGACAGACGGCGAAAAGCTCACGGATTCGCCACCGCTTGGCAAACTCGAGCATTCGCTGGCACCACTGGGACGCGCGCTCGAGGTCCCGCACGCGCTCGCAGGCGGTGATCATGTAACAGCAGGTGCGTCCGACCGCCCAAAGCTCCGACATCTCGCCCGCGATCGCCGCTGCCGACGCCTCGTCCAACTGCCGGATACCGTCGGCGATCTCGCCTTCGCTGGCCAGCGCGAGACCCTCGAGCCCGAGCGCCGAGAGCTCGATGTCGAGTACTCCCAGCGAGCTTCCGACCGTCCGCGCGCGCTCGGCCAGGCGCCTCGTGGCCGCGAGGTCGTTGTCGAGAAGGAATGCGACTTCACCCTCGCGGATCGCGAGCCAGCCGTGCTCCGGCACCGGGTCGAGGCCGTCGAGCAGACGGTGCGCGCGCTGAAGCCAGCCACGCGCAACAACCGGCTCGCCGCGGAAGGCGAGATAGTCCCACGCGAGCCAGATGGCCATCCGAGCGGCGCCGCCAGCGTCGCCCCGCTCACGGTAGCGGCGGTACGCGCGCTCTCGCGACTCGATCGTGAGCTCCCCGTCGTCGAGCCACCAGGCCGCCATGGCGAGACCCTCGATCGCCTCGACGCTCTCGCCTCGTTCGTGTGCGGCCTCGAAATATGCCCGCGCCTGCTCCCATTCCCCCCGGCTCAGAGCCTCGTCGCCCGCTCTCAGCAGATCCGCGACCTCGAGTTCGGGCTCGGCCCTCATCGCCCGCCCCCAGGGCCCTGCCCCATCCGCACTTGCATGGCTGCATTTTGACCCAGTCCCGAGAGAAGCGGGAGCTAGGGACGAGAATCGTTAGCTCGGGCATGCATCTGCTTGCAGACGAAGGCAAGGGGCAACGGCGGTGTCGGGGTCGGGACTGGCCGGCGCCACATGCGGAGGCTCGGCTTGTGAGGATGTGACAAGCGACAGGCGTCGCGAGGCTCGGCCGCTCGAGTGCCGCTCGCACAGGCGTTCCGGAAGCCCACCGCGGACTTCACGTCAGTGTCGCGAAGGACGAGACGCGAGTGCGCGACCACGCCGAACGCTGGCTTCTGCAGCCTCGGGATGATGCGGAAGCTGGCTGCGCTAGAGACCTCCCTTCGTTCGGCCGCGGTAATGGCGGCCCGACGAACCGCGGACCTGAGTTGCACGGATAGGGCGACTCTCCCGCCCGGAGCATTTGCAGTTTCGCGGCTAGCACCCAGACCGCGACGGTCTCGAGTTTCGCCCCAAGCGGGGAAGTCCGCGCCGAGCCGGTCGATGCTCGTGGCTAACACGAAGCGGGTCTCTCGGACCGTGCGGCCCGTCACCGCCGCGCGCCGCGGCCTGCTGGGTTACGCCTGAAGCGGTCGCGCGTGCGCTGTGGTCTGCTCTTGCGAACCAACGGCAGTGCCGCTTACCGCCGTCGCGCTGTGTGGACGATGGAGCAGTTGCAGTGCATCGCGAGCCAGCGACAGTAGACGGCTGCTCTTGCGTTGGTGCCTTCAGCCGGACGTCTTCTTGCTTTGCTCGATGCCCGGGTCGTGGTGTGAACGGTGGTGCGCCAGAGCAGATGACCCGTGGGGCCGTGCCGCGCGAGAGTGCTTCACCCCCGCATCGCTGACCAGAAGATCCCGGGAAGCTTCGCGGGACTTGCGCCGGCCTCGAACGCCGTCAACTTGCTGAACACCTCATGACAGCGGCGGTGGGTCACATACCACGGCGGTTTGGGCACGGTTCGGAACGGGACACGTAGGACGGTCTTCTCGGTATGGGTCAGGAGATATGTGTTGTGGACGACGCCGTGGCCGGACCGAATGTCGGTGGGCTTTTGCCCGGGGAAGGCGCCCCACGGCGGTGACACCAGCGAGAAGCCGTAGAACGTTGGGCCGTTGATCACGATCGTGCCGTAGCGGAGCGTCGCGATCCCCCGTTCGAATGCCGTCTTCGTGTCCGGGGATCGCAGTGATCGTGGTTGAGCGATGACCGCGGCAGCGAGCGTGCCCCATACGCGATCGTTGCAGAAGCTAACGGCGCGGTCGATGAAGTCAGCGACCGAGGAGGCCGCAAGCGGCGTCTCGGCGAGGACCGGCGCGAACGGATCGGTTGAGAAGACGAGGTCGTCGCTGCCGGGATCAACGCCCGGGATGAGCGCCCACGCCAGGCTACCCGCAGCGCCCGCGCCAAGCAACTCGGCCTCGGGATGGCGGCCGGTGAACAGCGAGAAGCGCTCCTGCGCGCCGGGATAGTACGCAAACCGGTTTGGGGTCTGGCGCAGAACCCGCCGAAGCGCGGCGAGCAACTTCTCTCGCCCGCTCCATTCTGCGGGTGTGACCAGCACGCGGGGAGTGATGCATTCATAGCTCCCGGCTTGAGCGAGCGTCGACGCGAGCATCTGCGCATGGAAGTCGAACGCCGAACCCGACCACTTCCCCGGGACGATGATCACCGGCGTGACGTTGCCCAGTTCGGAGCTGATCGGCTTGTTGAGCAACGGTCGGTTCTCCGCCTTGCGCGCAGCCGCATCCTTGCCCGTCCCGAACACGATCGCGTCGTGGGTCTTGTCCGAGCCAGTGAGGTGCACGGTGTCGATCGCGGCGTGATGCACCAGATACCGTGCCTCGTCGGCGCCGCCCTGCACGATCCGGAGATAGCCGCCGTCGATCAGCGCCCGCAGCGCCTGGCTGAACACGGGCTGCAGGTGATTAGTGAGCGGGTTGAGCTTGAGGACGACGACCTCGTCCTCGGCAAACACCTTGTAGATCACGTCCATGAACGGGATCGCCGACAGGTTCCCGGCACCCAGGACCGCCCCGACACGCGACTCCCCGCGTGAGCGAGCCCGATAGATGCCTCCGACCGTCGCTTGCATCTCCTCGGCGCTCACGCCGGACGGCATCCACACCTCGCCGGTGAGACCCGTATAGATCGCGCGATCGTAGGCTTCCCGTGGAAAGATCCTGGCGCACACGCGCCCTGCGGCAGTGGTGCGGACGGCGCCCGGAAGTCGTGGGCGACCCTCGCGCTGGATATCGCGCAGCGTTGCGCGGAGTTGACGCATGTTGCTGAGCGCGCACCACGGGCCCGTGCCCCATTCCTCCCCAGACGCCGGCGAATCGAAAGCGATCCGCTTGCGCTCACACTCCGCCTCGACCCAGCGCCGCGCGACCGCGTAGGTGTCGGCGATCATGCGGTCAAGCAACTCGATTCGCTGCGCGACGCTAACCCGCGGCCACTCGACCCGCCGCGAGGACACCGCGGCCACCGCGGCATCAATCTCCGGATGAGACGTCGCCGCAAACCCAGCGCGCTCAGGTATCGCGATGTTGCCGACACCGACTCCGTCGCGGACCCCGATCAGAGCACTCATCACGCACCTCCTACCGATCCCGCCACCGAACGATCGCAGCCACCCGCCATCGCCGAGCCGACCGTAGCTCCCCGGCGCCCGCGCGCCATCGGGCCAGACTGCTGCCGGATATCGGTATGAAGTACCGAATCCGGGGAGTCCGCCGCCGATCGTCCGCGTCGCACAGCAGCCTGCGCAACCGCCGAACGGCAAGAACGCGCTCGGCAGCCACCAGCACGCCCGGCGGGCAACGGAGCCACCACGCGGGCGCGGCCCGGAATGCGCTGCTCCCTCCGGACACACGCAGCCACGACGCGCCGCGGCTCGGCATACCCGCCCGGAGACGAAGGCAGAGCGGGTCAGCGACGAAGGCGAGAGACCCGAGATTCGCCAGAACGGTGCGTCGGGTGCTTGCAGCCGTCGTGCTAGCTACGCGGAAAACAGGGCTAGCGCCGTGATCGAAGCAGTAATCCGCGCCGGGGGTCGATGTTGGTCCAAGGTCGCGACGACGACGGATCGCGCGCTGCTCCTTTCGCCCACACCCAAGCGTGCGCGGGGCCGGCGCGCCGGGACTGCTTTTACTCTCGCGGGGGCTCCGGCGTCGCTGTAGCTTTGCCACGTACTGAGTCGTCTTTCGGCGCGCCGCGGGCTACTGCATCGCCCCGGCTGAGCATCTGTCCGCAACTCGAACCGGGCTTCGCCCACCGCACTATTGCTCTGCGGCATCGGCCGATCCCTCCGGTCTGGAGCGATAGTCCCGCCTCGGCCGTCCTCGTGATGCCTATGCGCGGAAACCAGCGGCCAGCCGACACCGCGCGACCGCCGGTACGCGACGATCGCTTCCGTCGTGGCCGCGCCGACGAGTCGGCTATTCCCTCGGCGACATTGCGGAGGTCTGCTCGGCGACGGTCCCGCTGTCCCTGTTCTCGGGAGCAGAGTCGGTCGACTGCCGGGGCCCGACCAGGCACGACCGTCGTGACGTGCGGCGTGCGCTAGGCGGGACCCCCTGCTACGCGGGCTGGGCGGGTCGGAGTCCTCACCCTTGGCGCTTGCCGGCGGGCTCGTGGGGATACTGAGCCGATGGATGGCGTCGTGACGGGACCGCTTGGTGAGCTTGTTGGTCGTGGCGGTGTGTGCGTGCTGTCGGGCGCGGGCCTGTCGACCGAGTCGGGAATTCCTGACTATCGCGGTCCGAGCGGCGCGCTGCGCGCCCGGCTGCCGATGACGATCGCTGAGTTCCGCGGCTCGTCGGAGGCCCGTCAGCGCTACTGGGCTCGCGCTCACATCGGCTGGCGGCGGATCGTCGCCGCGCGGCCCAACGCCGGGCACCGGGCGGTCGCCGCGCTTCAGCAGGCGGGCGTGCTGCGCGGGATCATCACGCAGAACGTCGACGGGCTGCATCAAGCCGCGGGCGCCCGAGACGTCGTGGAGCTGCATGGAGCGCTTGACCGTGTCGTGTGCCTGGAGTGCGGCGCGCGCAGCACCCGGGACGCGCTTGATCGGCGGCTGCAGGCCGCCAACCCCGATCTGGACTGGGACGAGGTCGCCGCCAGCAACCCTGACGGAGACGCTGAACTTGCCGAAGAGCAGGTCGCGCGGTTCCGGGTCGTCGGCTGTGAGTGCTGCGGGTCCGACATGCTCAAGCCCGACGTCGTGTTCTTCGGCGAGAACGTGCCGCGATCTCGGGTGCAGAGGTGCTTTGAGCTCCTCGACGACTCGGCCTCTCTGCTCGTGCTCGGGTCCTCGCTGATGGTGATGTCAGGGCTGCGGTTCGTGCACCGGGCTCAGCAGGCGCGGATCCCGGTGGCGATCATCAACCGGGGCGCGACTCGTGGCGACCCGCTCGCCGACATCAAAGTCGACGCCGCGCTCGGCGAGCTACTGCCGACGCTGGCCCGCGCCCCGAATAGGCCGCGCCAGACCGGCGAGGTGTCAGCCTAGGCCGCCGGTCACCAGCCCGACGGCGAACGACGCACGCCGCTCGACTGCTTTCACCTGAGACCACAGCTGGCTGGGGCCCACCGCTTCGCCGGCGGAGCAGCCACGGACCGATCTGGTCATCGCGTGGCTCGAGCTGTCCGACAGCGGCAGCGAGCGGCGGCCCTGGTCGGCTCGACATCGTGGCTGCTTGGCACGGAAATCGGACGCGACCGCGGCGCTGGCCGCCAATCGCTGCGCCCGACGCGCCTTCACCCTTTAGCCCGACGCAGCAGAGCTGGATTCGACCGCCGCGACCGCCTCGATCTCGACCAGTTGGGGTAACCCATGAGCGAAACGCCGAGGAGAGTGCTTGGCACTCGGCCGAGACGCGAGGAGACAACGTCCCAAACCCGGACGAGATCGGAGCGGTCACCCGCCACGACGAAGACAGTCGTCTTCAACACCGACTCCGGGCCGATGTCATGGGTCGACAGAGCAGCAAGCAGGTTCTCGACCGCGCGGAGCGCTTGCGCCTCGAAGTCGCCGGGAGCGACGACGGTCCCGTGCTCATCGAGTGGACATGCGCCCGCGGTGAACACGATGCCTTGTGCCGTGGCGCTGTAGTTGTAAGGCGTGCCCGGATAGAGGCTCATTCCGACGGACAACGTAGCGAGAAGCGAGGGCACGCCGGCAGTCGTTTCGGTCGCGCCTGCGCCGGCCGTCATGACTGCTGCCTTGATCGAAAAGGAGCCACGCCATGTTCGTGGCTGCTAAAGGCGTGATTCAACAACCCCGCAGTTGGGGTCGGGGCGGCTGCATTGAGGCGCCAGCAGTCGTCGGAGCTGCCGATCGCTTACGCCGGCCCGCCGGTTTCCGGACGGCGACTGCTTCGGCGACACGGCGCATCTTCAGCATGAGACACGGCGCTTGCAGCCAGCCCGCTAGGACCGCCCGGACCGGTGCCTCGGGGCAGGTGTGCGAATCGCACCGGATGGGGCCGCGAGGGGGGCCCGAGGCGCACTTGTGCTTCGCGCGGTGAGCGATCACGCGCCGCCGGTCGCCCGCACGACCGCTTTCGAGTCGCGCTCCCCTCTCGCAGCGGACGCGTGCTTCGTCGACGTTCCGCGCATCCCCCGCACCCGGCCCCGAACTAGCGCTTTGCCACTCGCGCCTCCACCAGCTCGCTCGGAGGCTTTTCGCTTCTGCCCGAGATGCTGCCGTCGAGGCGTGTCACTCCTGGAATGCAAGCGTGGGCTGTCGGCGCCCCCGCGCACCGAACCTAAACGACGTTGGCTCGATTTCACCTGACGGGTGGCGGAGCGACGCTCGTGCGGGCCCGCGCGAGATCGCGCTGATGCTCTGGTTCGGCCGCGCGTCTCAGGGGTGGCGGTCCCCTATGCGGATCGGGTTGGCGCCGGACTCGCGCCGGCGCTGCGGTTTGGTCATCTGCTGCCCGGGATGCCGGTGCGACCGCCAAGCCGCAGTCACCAGTTCTCCGGCTCGGGCCCGGGACAGGAACTGGCAGAGGCGCGCCAGCCCGGTGCAGGCGCAGCGCGGCGACCGCCTGCGACCCATCATTAGAGACCACGCGGGCGAGCGATCGATGTCCGGTAGTTCGTGGGAGCAGATTCACAACGGCGCTCGCCCCCAGCCCGACCAGGCTTAGCGCCAACAGGTTTCGGATGATCGGCCCTCCCCCATGCCAGAAGTCGGTCGCGACGTCCAAACCGACCAGCAGTTCAAGAATGGTGGTCGTCGGTCCTGCGAGCGCGATCATGGCACGCGCGCGCCAGCTCACGCCAGCGGGATCATGGCGACATACCCCGCGGATCATCACGCCGCGGGCCGGCAGGAGGCTGAAGTTGATCCGGACATCCCTCAGCGTGAAGCTGAGGTATGGCCCTCGTCCGACAATGATGCTGACCCGCCCACTAGACACGCGGCGAGCCACTACGGCGTGCCCTAGCTCGTGGATGAGCGTGGAGAACGGCTGAACCAGGAACTCCAGCACGCCAAGCACGACCACGAGCTGTATCGGCATCAATGGTCCGGCCACATTCCGGGCGACGAGGTATCCGGCTGACGAGGCGATCAGCAGCAGCGCGTATCCAGCCGATACCGGCTCGCGGAGCCTCGTCACTCTCCTCGGATCGGCAGATCACTCGAATCGCCTGAGTCCGACCGATTCACGCGGCCAGATCAACGGCTTGATCGCTCGCGCCTAGCCAACGCTCACGTCGCTCCTGTCAGGCTGATGACATCAGCGGCATTTCCGAGTGCTGGACTTCCAAGCGCCGAGCGGTTACCCTCGCCGCCGATGCGAGGGAGGTGGATGTCCAGGTCGGTGCTGGTAGCCGTCCTGGCTACCGCGGTGCTGGCACTCGGCGCGGGCGGCGCGGCGCTGGCCGGGGTGGCGCCCGGCTACCCGCAGAGTCACTACTGTCCGTCCTTCGAGCTCGGCAGCGGTAGCGTCCGCGACCGTTTTCAGGTGACGGTGCTCAAGGGGAACGTGTCGTGTCGCACGGCCCGGCGGGTGCTGCGCGACTTTCTGAGCGGCAAGGGAAGGCTGCACGGCCCTCCCGGCGGGCCGCTGTCCGAGGATTCGTGGACGCTTGACGGCGGCTGGAGTTGCGGGCACGGGGCGGGCGGCGGCGCCTGCATCCACGGCGGCCCCAACTACAAGGTCGCCAGGCAGTTCATCTCGGCCAACGCCGAGCCCTGATCCGGGTTGGTCGGCGCAGCGGCGGGGCAGGAAGGGCCGTGAGCGCCGGCGGCTGTGCGCGGCGCAGCAGGTGGCCACAACCATGCATGTGACCGGATGATTGCTTTCGTCCTCGGGCCGGAGCGGGTCGCGCTGGTGCGTTGCGGATCAGAAGGCGTGCGCCCTGCCCCGAGGTGCGCGACTGCTTCGCCACGCGGGCAGCGGTCTTGTCGTGCCGCTCCTCTTGTACGAAGCAATCATCGGAGCTTCGACTACCGGATCCATGCGGAGCAATCGCCGGACGCCGTTGCTGCTGGCGTGGCAAAGCCACAGCGACGCCGGAGTCCCCGCGAGAGTAAAAGATGACATGAGCACGGCCCGCGTTCGTGGCGTCGCGGCTGGGGTCGAGGCAGGTGGTCGGTCCTCCGTGTCGAACGGCTTGGGTTGAAGGCGTGCGCGGTTGCAGCCGCGCCGCCGGTTCATTCGAACTGGGAGGACCGACCGTGAGTGACGGTATGGCATCGGGCGGCCGTGACGGCGGCGTGGTCACGTGTGCGCCGTTTGTGCTGGGCGAGGAGCCTGGGGCGATCGTGGCTGGATTCGACGTGCATCGGCGGCAGATCACCGTCGACGCGTTGGATACCGTGACGGGCGAGGTGTGGCGGGGGCAGATCGAGTCCACGCCAGCCGCGGTCGAAGAGTGGGTCTCGGGCTTCCCCGGACGAGTCGTTCACGTCGCTGTTGAGGCGTGCACGGGCTGGCTGTTCGTGTCCCGGGCGCTTGAGCGCCGGGGGGCGATCGCCGATCTGGCCGAGCCGGTGGAGACCAGTGCGCTGCGCGGTCGCAAACGCCGCGCCAAGACCGACCGGACCGACGCGAAATGGCTGCGGCAGTTGCTGTGCGAGGGCCGGCTGCCAGAGGCCTGGCTACCGCCTGAGCACGTTCGAGGATGGCGTTCGCGCGCCCGACTGCGTAACACGCTGGTCGCCGAGCGCACCAGCTGGGTCCAGCGGATCCGCGCGACGCTCTTTCACCACGGGATCCCGGGCGCCCCGGACGATCTACGCACCCTGGCCGGCCGCCAGTTCCTCGCCGGCCTGGACCTTGCACCAGATGCGAGCGAGCGGATCGGTGTGGCGTTAGAGATGATCGATCTGCTCGAGATCCAGATCGCCACGATCGAGCGAGACCTCCGTCCGCTTGCGCGCCGCCAGGCCGGCTGCCAAGCGCTGATGACCCAGTACGGGATGGGCGAGATCTCCGCGCTGGTCACGCTGTGCGAGCTCGGCGACGTCACGCGACTGCACGCCTCCCGGCAAGCGGTCCGGATGGCCGGCATCGACATCGGCGTGCACCGCTCCGACCGACACGCCCAGCTGGGCAAGCTCACCCGCCAAGGCTCCGCGCCATTGCGCTGGGCGCTCTTCGAAGCCGCGCAGAGCGCGTCCCATAAGACCAGTCCCGACTACCACGACTACCACGCGCTCAAGGCGCGCGGTCTCACGCACACCCGCGCGTGCCTGACCATCGCCCGCAAACTCGCCCGGCGGTCCTACCACATCCTCAAAGCGCTCGGCCCCGCCGCGCTCGACCCTCCCGACCAACGCTCCGACCAAGCCCACCCATCACCGATGCGCTCAAAGCATGCAGCCAGCTCCAGCAGCGACCGAGGCACCCACGCCCAGCGTGGCGGCCCACAAAAGACAGAGCGGCCGCAGTCGCTCCACCGGAACGACCGATCAACCATCAAGCCACCGGCCGCCACCACGCGCGGCCGCGGGCCCAGATAAGCAAGGGCGTCCACGGAGCCAACACCAACCCCCCCATCCCGCCAGCCTCCGCCGATCATCCACGACCGGCGGGCGACCTCACGCAAACACACAACCTCCACCACAAGCACGCATAACAGCACGACCTTGACACTTGACACAA